>ERZ1026903.24-NODE-24-length-103610-cov-37.141625_pt1 | contig 103610 bp, 82 predicted proteins | sample MGYA00380180_ERZ1026903 | MGnify/ENA primary metagenome ERZ1026903 (study PRJEB33269, sample SAMEA4719816) | human gut metagenome | biome: human-associated habitat; feature: organic feature; material: feces | place: Cameroon | collected 2013-10 ... | reverse complement strand
GGCTGGAACGCTTTGTCGGTGACCGCTTCACGCGGGCATCCTTTGGAAAGCCGCGATTTGATGTCCGCCTCCCGCTGATGGATCAATTCTGAGGTGCGCCCATGAAAGAATACAAAGTTTGGGCGTTCGCCCGCAGCGCCGCACCGAACCTGCCCGCATTGGAAGAACAGCTTGCAGAAGTCATGCGCGAAGCCGACAGGCGCGGCTACATCATCGTCAACTCCTGCATGGAGCAGAAGTACGGCACCGAGTTCTGGCGACCTGATTTGTTTGCCATGCTCACCGCTGTGCAGCAGGGGCATGTCAATGCCGTCATGGTGCAGAGCCTTGACCGGTTGAGCCACGACATTACAATCTTGTACCGCATCCTGCGATTTCTGCAAAATTACGGTGCCGTACTGATTACGACCGAAACCAATCTGCAATATGAATTGTACCTGACCGGGTTGGAGAATCGCATCCTTGCTCGTACCGCGCGAACCGGAAAAAGAGTGCCGTGGGAGGTGGCTGTCGATGCGGATTGACCCGTTTCCCGTAAGGCTGGAACAGGAGCTGAAATATGCACTGGCCTATGCCGCGCTGGTATCCGCTGCCGCAAACGGAAGATTGCCTAGGGACATCTGTCAGCGCGCGAATGTTGGTTATGCCCGGAAATGCGGCGTTTTGCGCCGAGAAGTTTAGTGGTTCTCGTGAATAGCTTTTGACCTGCCTTTCGAGTATGTTGTATGTGATAAAAAGAATGTCACAGCGTCAAATGCAAAGGAGAAAGTCATGCCACAAATAGCAGAAAGAAAATCCATGGCGCGTTACATCTGTGTGGATAAAGGTGCAACCCACCCTGCATTGCAACGTGAAGAATTACCTAAACATATGGCGATTTATGCTGACTATGGCGTTACGGGTACGGATCTGCGCCAACGCCCGGAACTCAACCGATTGCTGACTGACTGCCGTGCAGGACGTGTCAACTGCATTGTGGTGCAGTCAACGACACATCTTGCCCGCCGTACAGCAGACCTGCTGACAATCCTGCAAGAATTGCAGAGCCTTGGTATAACAACTGATTTTGAAAAAGAGCGCTTCTCCACCAATTCTCCTACAGGGAAAAAGATACTGGACACACTTCGCGCAATGAGTGCAAGCATTTAGGAGAACTCTCATGCCACAAGTCCAAGTTATCCAGCCAATCCAGCAACAACCGAAGCGTCTGCGCGTGGCGGCCTATGCCCGCGTCAGCAGCGATTCCGAGGATCAGCTAAACTCGCTGGCCGTGCAGGTGGATTACTACACCCACTTGATACAGGAAAACCCCAACTGGGAGTTCGCTGGAATTTACACTGATGAGGGTATCACCGGCACCAGCACGAAGCGTCGTGAGCAGTTCAACCGCCTGATGGACGACTGCCGTGCCGGACTGATTGACCGTGTGCTGGTTAAGTCGGCATCCCGCTTTGCCCGCAACACGGCGGATGCACTGTCATCGGTTCGTGAACTGAAAAGCCTTGGTGTGACGGTAGCCTTTGAAAAAGAGGGCTTCGATACCGAGACCTCCAACGGTGAAATGCTACTGAGTATAATCTGCGCCGTAGCACAGGAAGAATCGCTGTCCATCTCACAGAATATGAAGTGGGGAATACACAAACGGATGCGTACGGGTAACTATATCACCAACGCTACACCGTTTGGGTACACGCAAATCAATCACCAGCTCGTGCCAGAAAAAAATAACGCAATGATTGTCAACGATATTTTCAAAAGTTACCTGTCTGGAATGAGCATAAATGAAATTGCTGAGCATTTAAATACAATATATCCAAAAGAAAATAGCAAATGGAATCCCCGAACGATTCATGCAATCCTGCGTAATGAGAAATATATTGGAGACAGCTTGTACCAAAAAACCTACACAACGGATTCACTCCCATTGAAAAGGTATCTTAATACCGGTCAGCGCTCAAAATACTATGCGATGGAAACGCATGAAGGTATAATTTCTAAGACCGATTACGAAAAGGTACAGAACCTACTTGCAAAGAAAAGCATTACAGGGGAGATTGATAGAACTTGTGTATTTTCAAAGAAAATCTACTGCTCAATATGCGGCGCTATATGCTCTAGAAAAGGGCCGCCCACGCAAGGATTTGTATGGTGCTGCCGAACGCATTTGCAATCGAAAGCTCTTTGCCTACTCAAATCAATCCGTGAGGATGAACTCCAACAGGCGTTTTTGTCAATCTATAATCGACTGCAATGTAATCAGAAAACGATTCTGGAACCACTTGTGGATGACCTGCTTGGGTTACGGCATTTGCAAGAACAAAAATATAAAAAACGCCTTGCACTTGGAGAAGATATTCAGCATCTTGCAAAACAGAAACACAATCTTACCAGAATCCATACACTAGGTTATATTGAGGAACCACAATTTATAGAGCGAAGTGCAGCCATTGAGCAGCAAATCAGGGAAAGGAAACAACAGCTTTCACGAAATGATATGTCTAACACATCGGAAAAAATTCTACAAAAAACAAGACTCATCCAGAAGAAACTTTCCAGTACACCGCCGCTGGAATTATTTGACGAGTCTGTCTTTAAAGAGCTTGTGAAAAAAGTGCTGATCAGCAATACGGCAATCCAATTCGAACTCATCAATGGCATGAAGTTATCAGAAAGCCGTGCAGCCACATGAAGAACAGGTACATTCCTTTCGGCTATCAGATTCAAAATGGAGATTCAGTCATCAACACGGAACAAGCCGCAACTGTACAACACATATTCTATGCGTATACCGAAGGACAGAGTTTTAAGGAAATTGCAGAATACTTGACCACAAGTGGCACAGCCTATCACTTTTCAGATAATAGCTGGAACAAAAATATCGTTGCCCGCATACTTGCAAATGAGATTTACTGTGGAGCCAAAGGATACCCAGCCATTATTTCAAAAGAAGTTTACAGCCAAGCTGCCAGCATCCGAAGCAATAAAACCGTAACATATTCAGCAGTGCTAAAACCATTTCGAAGCGATATGCAGTGTGCCTGCTGCGGTGAGCGCCTATACTGGCGACCTAGAACCCAACAATGGACTTGCCGACAGTGCGGAATGTGGTCAAAGCCGATGCAACCTGAAAACATGGCACAACAAATCGTGGATAGGTTATACCAAATCCAACAGCACCCGGAAATAATCCACAATCCAAAGGAACAATGCAACACCCGGTCAATAGAAGTTGCTCAGCTGGATCATGAGATTCACACAGCCCTTGCATTACCAGAGTTGGATGCAGATGCAATCATCGACAAAATTCTGCGCCGAGCAGAACTGCAATTTAATTACTGCGCAGCAGGGGATGACGATCCGACAACAATGCAAATCAAGCGCGCCTGCAAAGAATTCAAACCCACAGATACATTTCCAGAATCATTCTACAGCTCCATCGTCAGCAAAATCATCTTACACCTCGATACACATATCGACATCAAACTGCGAAACGGACAGACATTATAATAAGGAAGAGCACCATGAGCAACGCAAGAATCATCGAAATTCCAGCCACTAGACAGATACGCAGTGGGAAAAACAACACCATGCGAAAAATGCGAGTGGCGGCCTACTGCCGCGTCAGCACCGAGGAAGAAGAACAACAGGGGAGTTTTGAGACGCAGAAGCTGTACTACACTGAGAAAATCAACTCAACCTCAGAATGGGAACTAGCCGGGATTTATGCCGACGACGGTATCTCCGGCATCCATACAAAAAAGCGTGACGGATTTAATCAGATGATTCAAGACTGCAAAAAGAAGAAAATCGACCTAATCCTTACAAAATCCATTTCGCGCTTTGCCCGCAACACGCTGGACAGCATCCAATATGTCCGAATGCTGAAGGCAATTGGCATTGCGGTGATTTTTGAAAAAGAAAACATCAACACGTCAACAATGAACTCCGAAATGATTCTGACGGTGCTGAGCGCCTTTGCACAGGCGGAAAGTGAGTCAATTTCGCAGAACGTAGCACGAGGTAAACGAATGGGGTTTAGGCAGGGAAAATTCCCGTTTCCCTACGGACAGATACTTGGCTACCGAAAAGGCTTGGACGGTAAACCAGAGGTAATCCCCGAAGAAGCCGAAGTGATTCGCATGATATTCAACAGCTATCTGCAAGGAGCCAGTCTACTGACCATTAAAAAGAAACTGGAAGCGGGCGGGGTTCTGACTGCAAGAGGAAACAAAAAGTGGTCGTCCGAGAGCGTACAGCGGATTCTCCAAAATGAGAAATACTGTGGCGATGTGCTGCTGCAAAAGACCTTTATCGAGGATGTACTGACAGGCGTTTCCAAGAAAAACACGGGTCAGTTGCCACAATACTACATTGAAAACAACCATGAAGGTATCGTCACCAAGCAGATGTTCCGTGAGGTGCAGGCTGAAATCGCCCGCCGCAATAGCAAGTCGGCAGCCAGCCAACGCAAACGACACCAAGGCCGCTATAACAGCAAATATGCCTTATCCGAACGACTGGTCTGCGGAGACTGCGGCAGCCCTTATAAGCGGGTTACTTGGAACATCCATGGCAGAAAACAAATCGTCTGGAGATGCGTCAATCGACTGGAATACGGAACGAAATTTTGTAGTCATTCACCGTCAATCCCGGAAGAAGAATTGCATCAGGCCATTTTGAAAGCTGTGCAGAATCTGGCCGCAAACTTTACCGATGAAGTTGCTGCACAACTTGACGGTATTCTCCGTCAGATGGAAGCAGGAGAAAACTTGAAAGCCCAGCTTCAAAAGCAGCTAGAAAAAGCACAGCAAGAATTTGATCGTCTGCTTGAAATGTCACTGGAACTTGACGAGAGTACACCGTTCCTTGATGATAAGCTGAGAAAACTCAGCGGTAAAATCAAAATACTGAAAGCAAATATCGCAGAAAGTACGGATGGCAAGGGGGAGGATGTAGAAGAAACCAAACGGCTGACGGCGCAAGACCTTTTAATAAAGGAATACGATGACATCCTTACCGCAAGGATCATCGAAAAGGTTATTGTCCACTCACGGCAAGAAATCGAAATCTACTTTATCGGCGGTTATACCCAAAGGATTGACCTTACATAGAGCCATTCACTCATACACAAACGCCCGCACTGGCAAGCCGAAAACGCTTGCCGATGAGGGCATTACTTTTTGGGAAAGCGAGCGATTACACGATGGATATAGGATCACGGATCAAACTGGTACGCGAGCATCGCGGCCTTACACAACAAAAATTGGGTGAGATGCTCGGATACGGAAAGAGCAGCGCGAACCGCATTGCACAATATGAAATGGGGTATCGCAGCCCAAAGGCAAACCGTTTAAAAGAAATTGCAAAAGCCATGAACATCCGCGAAGAAATTTTTCTTATGCCGGACGAGACGCCAATCGACCTGCTTCGAATTTTGATATGGTACGATTGGGAACATGAAGGCGTTTTGCAACTGGCAACGAGTAGAACGGCGAACGCACCACCCGGAAAGACAGTCAGCCCGATAATTTATTCCGAACAACTTCTACTAAATACAGTACTGCTTGATTGGTCTGACAAAAGGCATTCTCTTTCCGTAAGGAAAATAACGCGCGCCGACTACCTGGAATGGATGCTGCAATGGCCGCCACGATTGCCCTAAAAGAGTAAACAAAAAAGCGGATGAATTTTGAGACCGGGTATCTTTTTTGTCACGTCGAGACAAAATCCTCGAACGTTTGTTCGGGGATTTTTTGTTTTAGTGATTTGCTTGGGATGACAAGCATCACCCCCCGCACCGTAGGGGTGGATTCCGTATCCGCCCGCGGAGCCTTGCCATTACTGCAAACGTCTCGGGTCGCTGGCGAACATTGACCCCTGCGGCGCGGTAGACTTGTTGCCCTATGCAGCCGCAAAATGTACGCAATACAAATACACCTATCCTGCGCACAAAAACATTTTTTGCAATTTTTTTCCCGCGTTACACCGACCAAAAGAGACTGTTTTTGATGGCACTACAGCTGTACTTCTCTTGCAATCTGCACGGGATGCGCTATAATGTGGATTGTCACGCGAGCCGCCTGTGCGGGCGGCTGCAAACGGCACACACCCTGCAAAACGTGCCCGACTATTATAATAAGGAAGAGGAGCTTCACATGAATCAATTCACCAAGGCGGTCAAGTCGCTGGCCGCCAAGTACAACGAGACCAGCTTGATCCTGCGTATTGCCATCGGTCTGTTTATCGGTGCGGCGCTGGCACTGATCTGCCCCGGTGCCGTATGGCTGGAAGAATTCGGTAGCCTGTTTGTCGGCGCGTTGAAGGGCATTGCCCCGGTGCTGGTTTTTGTCATCGTTGCCAGCGCACTGGCACAGGGTTCCTCCAAGCTGGACCGCCGCTTCGGCACCGTTGTCTGGCTGTATATGCTGACGACCTTTGTGGCCGCGGCGCTGAGCGTGTTGACCAGCAAGCTGTTCCCGCAGACGCTGGTTCTGGCCGAGGCCGCCACGGCGGACGTTGTGCCGCAGGGTCTGGGTGACGCCATGCACACGCTGCTGGCCAACATTGTTTCCAACCCGGTGGCGTCGATCATGAACGGCAACTATATCGGCATCCTGATGTGGGCCTGCCTGTTCGGCCTGGCGATGAAGCGCCTGGGAAGTGACACGACTAAGGACTTTATGGCCAACACTGCGGACGCGGTCTCCACCATCGTGCGCTGGATCATCAACCTGGCACCGTTCGGCATCATGGGACTGGTTTTCGTCAATGTGTAGGACAACGGCCTGTCTATCTTCACTCAGTATGGCCGCCTGCTGCTTTTGCTGGTCGGCACTATGCTGCTGATGGCGCTGGTCATCAATCCGCTGATCATCTTCATCTATCTGCACCGCAATCCGTACCCGCTGGTGCTTCGCTGTCTGCGTGAGAGCGGCCTGACCGCCTTTTTTACCCGCAGTTCCGCGGCCAACATCCCGGTCAATATGTCTCTGTGTGAGAAGCTCGGCCTGGATAAGGACATCTACTCCGTCTCTATTCCGCTTGGTGCGACTATCAACATGGACGGCGCGGCCATCACCATCACGATCATGACGCTGGCTGCGGCCAACACGCTGGGCATGGAGGTCTCTTTGCCCGCCGCCATCCTGCTGTCCATCATGTCGGCACTGGGCGCGTGCGGTGCCTCCGGCGTTGCGGGCGGTTCGCTGCTGCTGATTCCTATGGCCTGCTCGCTGTTCGGCATCTCCAATGACATTGCGATGCAGGTCGTTGGTGTCGGCTTTATCATTGGTGTCATCCAGGATTCGGTCGAGACGGCGCTGAACTCCGCTGGCGACGTTGAGTTTGCCGCTACCGCCGAGTATCACCAATGGCTGAAGGAGGGCAAGCCCCTGCCGGATTTCATGGCGTAAAGTGGATGTAAAATCGTACAGCCCCGGTTCCAGTGCAGGACCGGGGCTGTTGCTGTATCTATAGCAGAAAAGCGCGAATCGCCAGCGCTGTGGAGGTCAATGCTCGCCAGCGACCCGGGACGTTTGCAGTAATGGCAAGGCTCCGCGGGCGGATATGGAATCCGCCCCAACGGTGCGGGGGGCGATGCTTGTCATCCCAAACAAATCACTAAAATAAAAAATCCCCGAACAAACGTTCGAGGATTTTGGTGCGGATGAAGGGATTTGAACCCACACTCTTTTAAGGGAACTAGAACCTGAATCTAGCGCGTCTGCCAGTTCCGCCACATCCGCATATTCTTTTCGCCGTGGGCCGTGGCCCTGACGACGTGTATTATTATAGCCAAACCGAAAACAAATGTCAAGCGTTTTCCGCAAAAAATGCCAAACTTTTTTATATTTTTTATATTTTTGTGAACATGAGTAAAAACTGTGTAAAAACGTCAAAACGCGCCGCGCCAAAACTTGCATTTGCGCTATAAGCTGTTATAATAAAAGCATATAGTAAAAGCATGCAGCCGTGAGCAAAACGCATGTTTTGCAAAATCAAAATGCAGTATATAGATGAAAAAACAAGCCGAACACAACTATATGCTGTACGCCCTCGAGAACAAATCGGAGCTTTGCCCATCCCTAAAGCATGAATTATGGAGGTGACCCACTATGTGGACACGCGAACTTTTAAAAACCAACGCCAAGCAGGCCCTGCAGGGACGCTACTGGCGTTCCTTCTGGATCTGTCTGGTGCTCAGCTTTGTAGGGCTGGGCGGGGCAGGGGTCAACAGCGGCAGTGCGGCGCAGCAGGCTGTCAGCACCGCTACGGACGAAACGACGGTCTATGACATTGTCAACAGTATCCCCGACAGTATGCTGGGGGCGATCCTCGTCGGTATGCTCATCGGCTCTATTGCCGCGCTTTGCTGGGCACTCTTTGTCGTCTACCCGCTCAACGTCGGCCGCTGCCGCTATTTTATGGAGAGCCGCCAGTCCCTGACGCCCGTCTCCACCGTCGTCAGCGCCTTCCGCCGCCCCTACGGCAACCCCATCGTGGTGCAGTTGCTTACCGACCTGAAAATCGCGCTGGGCTTCCTGTTGCTCATTGTGCCGGGCATTTACTGGGAGTATTGCTATGAGCTGGTGCCCTACCTGCTGGCCGAAAACCCCTATATGTCCGCCACCCGCGCTATGGAACTGAGCAAGGAAATGATGGAGGGCGAGAAGTGGAACTTCTTCATCCTCAAGCTGTCCTTCTTTGGCTGGCTGCTGCTCTGCATGTTCACCTTCGGCATCGGCGGCTTCTTTTTGGAACCGTACATGCAGGCGACCTACGCGGAATTTTACGCCGCCATGCGCAGCAAGGCACTGGCCATGGGCATGACGACTACCGACGAGCTCGGCGGCTTTGTGCGGCATGATACCTACCCCAACGGGATGGACTTCTGATTCAGAATAAACCCGCGAAACGCCGCGGAAACGGGAGCTGCTCCTGTTTCCGCGGCGTTTTTTGGCAAAGCTCCGCGCACGATTTCACACTTCTTCAAACCATTGTCGCAAAATTATCACAATTTATCACTATAATAAAAGACATTATGAAATGAAAAGGGGAGTGCGCACTTTGATCGAAGTAGAGCATCTGACAAAGCGCTACGGCAGCCACACCGCGGTGGACGACATCAGCTTCACCGTGGAGGATGGCGGCATCTACGGCCTGCTCGGCCCCAACGGCGCGGGCAAGTCGACCACCATGAACATTATTACCGGCTACATTTCGGCCACGGACGGCACGGTCAAAATCGACGGCCACGACATCGCCGACGAGCCCGCCGCGGCCAAGGCCTGCATCGGCTACCTGCCGGAGCTGCCGCCGCTGTATCAGGATATGACCGTGCAGGAGTATCTGCTGTTCGTTGCCGAGCTGAAGGGCACCCGCAAAAAGGCGGATCGTGCCGCCGCGGTGGAGCACGCCGCGGCCCGCGCGGGCCTGCAGGGCATGGAGCAGCGCCTGATCCGCAACCTGTCCAAGGGCTACCGTCAGCGTGTGGGTATTGCCGCTGCGCTGCTCGGCACGCCGAAGATCATCATTCTGGATGAGCCCACCGTCGGCCTGGATCCGGCGCAGATGATCGAGATCCGCTCCCTCATCCGCGACCTGGGCAAGACCCACACGGTCATCCTGTCCAGCCATATTTTGAGCGAGGTCCAGACCGTCTGTGACCGGGTGCTCATCATTGCCCACGGCAGGCTCGTGGCGCAGGGCACACCGGAGGAGCTGGCCGCCCAGCTGACCGCCAAGGGCACGATCACCGCCACGGCACAGGGCAGCCGCGAGGCCGTTGTGGCCGCTGCAGGCAAGGTGCCCGGCCTGACCGACCTGCGTGTCACCGACGAGAAGGGCGGCGAGGTCAGCTTCACCGCCGTCAGCACGGCGGGTACTGACCTGCGCGGTGCGCTCTCGCTGGCGCTGGCTCAGGCGGGCTGCCCGGTGCTGAGCCTGAGCGCCGAGACGATGAGCCTGGAGGATGTATTCCTGCAATTGACCGAGACACCCGAGAGCGGCAAGCCGGAAAGCACCGCTGCCCCCGCCGAAAATCCCCCTGCGGAAGCCGCCGCAGAAGAAGTAAACGAAAAGGAGGCGGACAGCGATGAAAGCAATCTTTAAACGCGAGGTCAAAAGCTACTTTACCGGCATGATCGGCTGGGTCGTTGCTGCCGTAAGCCTTTTCTTCCTGGGGCTGTACTACACCAACCGCAACCTGCTCTACGCCTCGTCGGACTTTGCGTCGGTGCTCTACACCATGACGATGATTTTGCTTTTCCTGCTGCCGGCCATCAGTATGCGCAGCTTTGCGGAGGAGCGCAAGAACCGCACCGACCAGCTGCTGCTGACCAGTCCGGTCAGCATCCCGGCCATCGTGGCCGGTAAGTTTCTGGCCGAGGCCGCGGTCTTTGCCCTTCCGCTGGCCGCCGCTGTGCTCATGCCGCTGATTTTAAAGGCGTTCGGCACGGTCTCGCTCGTTGCGGCGTACAGTGCCGTGCTTGGCTACCTGCTGCTGGGCAGCGCCTGCCTGGCCGTCGGCACCTGGATCTCGGCCCTGACCGAGAACCAGATCTTAGCCTACCTCGCCACCTTCGGCGCACTGCTCGTTGCCTACATTATGGACGGCATTCAGACCATGTTCACCACCGGCAATCTGCTGGCATTCATTGCTTTTATGGTCGTCGTGCTCATCGCGTCGATTCTTGTCGGCGTTATCTGCAAGCGGCTGACCGCGGGCGTCACGGTGTTCTGCGTGGGGGCTGTCGTGCTGTTCATTCTGTTCCGGCTGCGCCCGGCGTGGCTGCTGACGGCCTTCAACGCGGTGCTGTCCGCGCTGGCGCTGTTTGAACCGTTCCAGGACATTGTGGGCGGTATGTTCAGCATCCCGGCCATCGTGTACTATCTGTCGGTCATCGGGCTGTTCCTCTTCCTGACCGGGCAGGCGTTGGAACGCCGCCGTTGGAATTGAGGAGGGATACGCCATGAAAAAGTTGAATGTAAAGCTCCCGCAGGGCGGCAGCAAGCGTGCCCTGCACAGCGGTATGTACGCCAGTGCGCTGGCGGTGGTGGTGCTGGCGGTGATCATTCTGGTCAACCTCGTCATCCGCGCACTGCCCACCAAATACACCGAGTACGATATTTCCACGACGTCGCTTTTCACGTTAAGTGACACCACCGAGAACCTGCTCCATGAGCTGAACGCCGATGTGACGGCCTACTATCTGGCCGAGAGCGGGCAGGAGGACGCGAACATTACCCGCCTGTTGGACCGCTACGCGGGCGAGAGCAGCCATTTCAGCTGGCAGCAGCGCGACCCCGTGCTCTACCCGACGTTCGCCCAGCAGTATGACGGTGCGTCGGCGGGCAGCGTTGTGCTGGTCTGCGGCGACAACAGCGACGTGCTCTCCTACAACGATATGTACGAGATGGACCTGGAGAGCTACTACACCACCGGCACGGCCAACTACAGCTTCCAGGCCGAGAACGCCCTGACCTCCGGCATCGCCAAGGTCACCCGCACGGCGGCCTACCAGCTGTACGAGCTGACCGGCCACGGCGAGACCGCGCTGTCCGACGACTTTACCGACACGCTGTCCAACGCCGGTGTGACCGTGACCTCGCTGAACCTGACCACCGCCGGCAGCATCCCGGCGGACGTGAGTGCCGTGCTTATCAACGCGCCGGGCGCAGACCTGACCGATGCCGAGACGACGATTTTGAAGGATTACGTGGCGAACGGCGGCAAGCTGTTTGTGACCACCGACTTCACCACCGGGACGCCGAATCTTGACAGTGTGCTGGCCGACTGTGGCATGGCCCGCCAGCCCGGCCTGCTGATCGAGACCGACACCGACCATTACCCCTACGGCTACCCCCAGACCTACCTGCTGCCCAAGCTGGCCGGCAACGACATCACCGCGGGCGTGTCCCAGAGCATGATGATCTACACCCCCATTGCCCAGGGCATCACGACGAACGACGACAGCGAGTTCGCCTTTACCGACCTGCTGACCACCGGTGATAACGCCTACTCGATGGAGAACTACGCCACCGCCGAGACCGCCCAGAAGGCCGATACCGACCCCGAGGGCTGCTTTGCCGTGGCTGTGGCGGCGGATAACTCCGCCACCGGTGCGCGCGTCGTCTGGGTCAACTGCCCGAACCTGCTGGAAAGCAACATCAACCAGGCCGTCTCCGGCGGCAACGCCCAATTCCTGGGCAGCGTTGTCAACTGGATGAACGGCGAGCAGACGACAGCGGTCATCAGCGCCAAGAGCATGAGCGCGGCCTCGCTGAGCGTGCCGACCTCGGCGGCCATCCCGCTGGGCGTACTGTTCACGCTGGTGCTGCCCATCGTCTGCATCATTGCGGGCGCGGTGGTCTGCGTTGTGCGCCGCCGCAGATAAAGGAGAACCATGAAAAACAAGAAATTTCTGCCGCTTGTCATCCTTGTGGGCGTCGTTGCGCTGCTGGGCATCCTGCTGGCCGTGCTGACGCTGCACGGGAAGGCGGAGACCGACACGACGCTGCCGCTGTGTGACCTTGCGGTGGATGACATCGACGCGCTGTCCTACGCGGGCAACAATGTAGAAGTCTCGCTCCTCAAGGGCAGCGACGGCTGGCTGCTGGCCGATGACCCGTCGCTGCCGCTGGACCAGACCAAGGTGCAGAGCCTTGTGGAGGACTACGCCAACCTGAAGGCGCAGCGCAAGCTCGAGGGCGATGACCTGGCCGAGCTGCCCGCTAAAAGTGACACCCCGCAGATGACGATCACCCTCGGGGCTGGGGAGCAGACCGTGGACCTGACTGTAGATCAGCTGAACAGCGTGGCAGACGTCTACTACGTCTACGACGAATCCGGCGCAGCCTACACGGTCCGGCGCAGCGACCTGGCGACGCTGAGCAAGTCACCCCGCGACCTGTACAAGGCCCAGACGCTGACCGACAAGACGACAGACGATGTGGCCGCCATGCAGGTGAACGACCTGACATTTACCTGCACCGACGGCATCTGGACGCTGGCCGACGACCCGGACTACGCCCTGACCCAGAGCAGCGTCAGGAAGATGGCCGGTACGATTCTGGAAATGCAGACCGCGTGGACCATCACCGCGCCCGATGCTGACAGCGCCTACGGGCTGGATGCCCCCGACGTGACCGCGACGCTGTCCTTCACCGACGGCACAAGCCTGACAGTGCGGTTCGGCACGGCGAGCGCGTCCGACGACAGTCTGTGCTACCTTGCCAGCTCCGACGCGCCGACGCTGGTCTATGAGGTCAACGCCGAGCACAAGTCCGCCTTTGCCGTGACGAAGGAGTCGCTGCACGACGATACCGCCACCGCCGAGACTGCCGCCGACACCGACGTTGTGGCCCAGTACCCCGTCGGCGGCGAGAACGACTACGCCGATAGTCTGCCGGACTAAATATAGCCGAGCAAAAGCCTTCCCCCTAGGGGCTGCGCCCGCAGGCGCGTGTCGGAGCGCAACCGCCGCAGGCGGCTCTTGGCGCGCAGACTGAAGATGGCCGCAGGCCGGATGAGGGGCGACACTGCCATGAAAACCCACTAACGGGTTACGGCAGGGTCGCTCCTTTTTGCTGTCTTGCTCTTGCTCTGCAAATATGCTACTATAATAGTAACTACAGGGGCGAACATTGTTCGCCCGCCAACCTTCCGTTGGCACTCGTCCCCGGGTCAATGCCTATTACCCTTACCTCGTAGGGGCGGATTCCATATCCGCCTGCGCCGTTTGCCACACCACTCGCCCTCACCCGAAAGGCGGTGACCCCCCTATGAAACGCCTGCTTCTCCCCGCACTGCTCCTCACCACCCTCACCGCCTGTACGGCAGCCCCGGCGGGCAGCCTGCCCGCCGCCGCGCCGACCCCGACTCCCGCGTCCACTCCGGCCCCAACCGCCGCGCCCGCCCCCGCCGACGCGCTGACGCAGGAAGAAAAAATCGGCCAGCTTTTCATCATCCGTCCCGACGCCTTGGATCTTACGCTCCCGCAGGAGACCATCAACGACGCAAAGGCCGACGGGGTGACCATGCTGACCGACGCCATGCGGCAGACCCTGCAAGCCTACCCTGTGGGCGGCATCTGCCAGTTCGGCAAGAACATCACCGACCCGGAGCAGCTGGCGCAGTTCAACGCCGATCTGCAGGCCGCCAGCCGCACGCCGCTTTTCATCGCGGTGGACGAGGAGGGCGGCGCGGTGGCGCGCCTGGCCAACCACCCGGCCTTTGACCTGCCGCAATATGAGAGCGCCGCCGCGGTGGGCGCGTCCTGCGACCCGGCGGACGCCTGCGCCATGGGGCAGACCATCGGCGCATATTTAAAGGAGTACGGCTTCAACATGGACTTTGCGCCTGACGCCGATGTGAACACGAACCCGGATAACCCCATCATCGGCACGCGGGCCTTCTCGTCGGACGCCGCCACCGCCGCCGAAATGGCCGCTGCCGCCGCGGACGGCCTGCGCACCGGCGGCATCCTGCCGACGCTCAAGCATTTCCCCGGCCACGGTGATACCGCTGAGGACAGCCACACCGCGCTGGCCGTGACCTACAAAACGCTCGACGAGCTGCAAGCCTGCGAGCTGCTGCCCTTTGCGGCGGACACCGGCCTGCACGCCGTCATGGTCGGGCATATCGCCGCACCGAATGTGACCGGCGACGACACCCCGGCCACCCTTTCGCCGCAGCTTGTCGCGCTGATCCCCGACGCGGAAAACACCCTCATCGTCACCGACTCGCTGGCGATGGATGCCATCACCGCCGCCTACACCCCCGGCGAGGCCGCCGTGCAGGCCCTTCAGGCGGGCTGTGATGTACTTTTGATGCCCAACTCCCTGCCCGAGGCCTACGCCGCCGTCCTGGAGGCTGTGCAAAACGGTACGATCTCCGAGGAACGCTTGGACCGGAGCGTCAATAAAATCCTGCTGTACAAGCAGCAATTTGCATCGTAGGGCGGCCGGTCCTCTGGCCGCCGCCAACCGCGCCGTAACAAAAGAGGTACTCTATGTCCAACACCATCTGGGCCGTTGACGGCTCGTTTTTTGCCCAGCGCCTTTCGGGCATCCAGCGCTATTCCATCGAGCTGCTCGCCGCGCTGGACCGCATCGTCCCGCCGGGCTTTGTCGAAATTGTCACCCCGCCGGGCGTTGAAACGCCGCACTATACCAATATAAAGGTCGTTTCCTTCGGCACGCACAGGGGCGGCGTCTGGCAGCAGCTCGACTACCCGCGCTACCTCCGGCAGCGCGGGGCCGGGGGACTTGCCACCTGCAATGTCATCCCGCTGTTCGGCTTCCGCGGCATTGCCGTTGTGCACGATGTCTGCTACCGCGCACGCCCGGACTTTTACACCGACCCCCGCGGGCGGCTGAGCGCTGCATGGCACTGCCTGCAATACCGCCGCATTGCCAAAAGGGCCGAGCGCATCATCACGGTGTCGGAGTTCTCCAAATCGGAAATTGCTAAATATTACGGCGTTCCTGCGTCGAAAATAGACGTTGTCTACAACGCCTGGCAGCAGATGCAGCGCATTGCGCCCGACGAGAGCATTTTTGCCCGGCACCCGCAGCTCAAGCCCGGTCAATACTATTTCAGCATGGCGAACCTGCTCAAAAACAAGAACTTCCCGTGGGTGCTGCGCGCGGCCGGGGCCAAGCCCGACGCCGTGTTTGCCATTGCGGGCGGCGGCAGCCTTGCCGCCGAGGCCGAGCGCCTCGGCCTGGCCGACCTGCCCAATGTGCTGTATCTGGGGTATGTCAGCGATGGTGCGGCCAAGGCGCTGATGGCTCACTGCAAAGCCTTTCTTTTCCCGACGCTCTATGAGGGCTTCGGCATCCCGCCGCTGGAGGCCGCCGCCTGCGGTGCGCCGCAGATCATTGTCAGCGACACCCCTTGTATGCGGGAGGTCTACGGCCCCTGCGCCGCCTACATTGACCTGACCGCGAACCCCGGCGACGTCGATGACGTCACCCCGGCCACGGCTCCCACCGCCGCCCTTCTCGAAAAATACAGCTGGGACAAGAGCGCCGAAAGACTGCTGCAAATTCTCGAAAAATAAAACACTGCCCGCCGCTTTCAACCCGAAAACGGCGGGCAGTGTTTTACATCCCGAACTTTCTGTCCAACGTCCTGTATTGCAGCGTCTCGGACAGATGCGCCGTGTCCAGCACCTCGCTGCCGTCCAGATCGGCCACGGTCCGGGCCACGCGCAGAATGCGGTCATAGGCGCGGGCGCTGTAGCCCAGCCGCTCAAACGCACTGCGCAGGATTTTCTCAGCGGCAGGGGTCATGCGGCAGTAGCGCCGCAGGGCGCCGGACGGCAGCTGCGCATTGCACCGCACGCCGGGCAGGGCCTTGTACCGCTCCCGCTGCAAGGCGCGCGCCGCCATGACCCGCGCGCGCACGTCGGCGCTGGACTCACCGCCCTGCTCGGACGCAAGGTCGTCGTACTCCACGGGCAGTGCCTCGACGTGTAAGTCAATGCGGTCCAGCAGCGGGCCGGAGATGCGCCGCCGGTAGGCATCCACCGCGCTCGGCGTGCAGGTACACTCCCGCGTGGGATGGCCTAAATAGCCGCACTTGCAGGGGTTCATGGCGGCCACCAGCATGAACCTGCACGGGTAGGACGCTGTGCCGTGTACGCGGCTGACCGTGACTTTGCCGTCCTCCAGCGGCTGGCGCAGCACCTCGAGCGTATCGCGGGCAAACTCGGGCAGCTCGTCCAGAAACAGCACGCCGTTGTGCGCCAGACTGACCTCGCCGGGGCGGGGAACGGACCCGCCGCCCACAATGGCCGTTGAGCTGACGCTGTGGTGCGGGCTGCGGAAGGGGCGCTGCCTGATAAGCCCCGTGCCGCCGCGCAGCAGCCCGGCTACGGAATAGATGGCGCTTGTCTCGAGCGCCTCCTCGTAGGTCAGCGGCGGCAGAATGCCCGGCAGCCGCTTGGCAAGCATAGATTTTCCGGTTCCGGGACTTCCGATGACGATCAAATTATGCCCGCCTGCAGCGGCGATCTCCATGGCGCGGCGGGCTTCGCTCTGGCCGCGCACGTCGGCCATGTCCGGCCCCAGCCAGACGCCGTCCTCGTCGTACCCCTCGGGCCTTGCCGGGGTCAGGGGCGTTGCGCCGCAGAGGTGCAGCACCACATCCTGCGCACTGCGGGCCGGGTAGACGGTCAGTCCCTCGGCCACGGCGGCCTCGGCGGCGTTTTCGGCAGGCAGAAACAGCTCCTTCACGCCGTTCTGTACCGCGGCCAGCGCCATTGGCAGCACGCCGGTCACGGGGCGCAGTGTGCCGTCCAGCCCCAGCTCTCCCAGAAACGCCCGCTCACTGCCGGGGGCGGGCAGCTTGCCCTGCGCGGCCATGATGCCCACAAACACCGGCAGATCGTACACCGGCCCGGTCTTGCGCACGTCGGCGGGGGCCAGGTTGATGGTGATGCGGCTGGCGGGCCACTCATAGTGCAGGTTCTTGATGGCGCTGCGCACCCGCTCACTGCTCTCCTTCACGGCGGAGTCCGGCAGACCCACCAGATTGAACTGCGGCAGCCCGCCCGAAAGGTCGGCTTCGACCTGCACGATGTACCCCGCCAGACCGGTCACGCCGAGGCTTGTCACTTTTGCATACATGGCCTGTTTCCCACTTTCCTGCTTTTTTATCAGTATACCGCACAGCGCGCCCTTACACAAGCACGAAACGGGAAAAATCAGGCAAAATTAAACAAAATTCGATTGACAGGCTTGCAGAAAGTTGGTATATTTAGAGTAAGCTAAGTTAGTATTTCCTATGGAAAGTGAAGGTGTTTTACTTATGTATCAGGATATGTATGAGCGTTGGCTCGCTGCCGAGCTGGACGACGCTGACCTCAAGCCTGAGCTGGAAAGCGTCAAGGGTGACGATGCCGCCATTCAGGACCGCTTTGCCGTGGCCCTGAAGTTCGGTACCGCGGGCCTGCGCGGCGTCATCGGCGCAGGCACCAACCGTATGAATATTTACGTTGTCCGCCAGGCGACCCAGGGCCTTGCCAACTGGGTCAAGACCCAGGGCGGCAGCCAGACCGTCGCCATCAGCTATGACAGCCGCATCAAGAGCAAACTGTTCGCCAGGACCGCTGCCGAGGTGCTGGCTGCCAACGGCATCAAGGTCCGCATCTACAGCGCCCTTATGCCCGTGCCCGCGCTGAGCTTTGCGACCCGCTATTACAACTGCAACGCCGGTATCATGGTCACGGCCAGCCACAACCCCGCCAAGTACAACGGCTACAAGGCCTACGGCCCGGACGGCTGCCAGATGACCGACGAGGCCGCCGACATCGTCTACGCCGAAATTCAGAAAACCGACATCCTGACCGGCGCCAAGCTGATCTCCTTTGAGGACGGCATGGCCCAGGGCCTGATCGAGTACGTCGGTGACGACTGCATCAACGCCCTGTATGCCGCCATCGAGGCGCGCTCCATCCGCCCGGGCATCTGCAAGACCGCGGGTCTGAAGCTCGTCTACAGCCCGCTGAACGGCTCCGGCCTTGTGCCCGTCACCCATGTTCTGGGCGACATCGGCATCACCGACATCACCATTGTGCCCGAGCAGAAGAACCCGGACGGCAACTTCCCGACCTGCCCGTATCCCAACCCCGAGATCTTCGAGGCGCTGCGCCTGGGTCTGGAGCTGGCCGAGAAGTCCGGCGCTGACCTGATGCTGGCCACCGACCCCGACGCGGACCGCGTCGGCATCGCCGTCAAGTGCAAGGACGGCAGCTATGAGCTGCTCTCCGGCAACGAGGTCGGCGTTCTGCTGCTCGACTACATCTGCGCGGGCCGTATCGAGCAGGGCACGATGCCCAAGAACCCCGTCATGTGCAAGTCTATTGTCTCCACGCCGCTGGCTGACAAGGTCGCTGAGCATTACGGCGTCGAGTGCCGCAACGTGCTGACCGGCTTCAAGTGGATCGGCGACCAGATCGCCAAGCTGGAGGCCGACGGCGAGGTGGACCGCTTTATCTTCGGCTTTGAGGAAAGCTACGGCTATCTGGCCGGTCCCTACGTCCGCGACAAGGACGCTATCATCGGCTCGATGCTGATCTGCGAGATGGCCGCCTACTACCGCGCCAAGGGCTCCTCCATCAAGGAAGAGCTGGAGCGCATCTACACCGAATATGGCCGCTACCTGAACAAGGTGGACAGCTTTGAGTTCCCGGGCCTGTCCGGCATGGATAAGATGGCCGACATCATGCAGAACCTGCGCGTCAACCCGCCGAAGGACTTTGCCGGTGACAAGGTCGTCAAGGTCGTGGACTACAAGAAACCCGAGGAGACCGGCCTGCCCGCCGCCAACGTCCTGATCTACACGCTGGAAAGCGGCGCGACGGTTGTCGTGCGTCCCTCCGGCACCGAGCCGAAGATCAAGACCTACTTTACCACCAAGGGCAAGGACCTCGCCGAGGCCGAGGCCCAGAAGGAAAAGCTGGCCGAGGCCTGCAAGCCCCTGCTGGCGTAAGTCTGGCATAGCATAAAGATATTTTGCGCACCGCTCCCGACTGGGGGCGGTGCGCTTTTTTGGTGCGCAGCCCCGTTTTCGAGCGATTTGCAGGGAGGGGTCTTGACCCCTCCGCGGGGCGTCGAGGACGCCGCCCCCTACAGTGGCAGCCCATAAAGTTATATAGTACCGCAAACGTCCGCGGCGGCCAGAGGGCTGGCCGCCCTACAACCACCCGGTAACGATTTGCACGGGAGGGATTCATCCCTCCCGTGTATCTTGCCTTCAACGCCTGCTCAACAAGCGTGGCACTGTAGGGGCCGGGCATGCCCGCTGCCGCCCTTGTGCAATTCCACCAAACAACCCTGTCAAACTTTGTTACCCTCACCCCCTTGACACCGCCATTCTACACTTGTAGAATAAAGCTATCTTCTACAACTGTAGAACAAAGGAGGTCGACCCCATGTTCGCCACACTTTTTGCTTCGCTGTTCGTGCAGGGCATTCTGCTGGGCCTGGCCGCGCTGGCATTGATGGCCGCGGCGCCCCGGCTGCAAAAACGCTACGGTCCGCAGTGGCTCTGCCGTCTGTGGGTCACGCTGGCTGTACTGCTTCTGGTGCCGCTGCACGCGCTTGTGCCCCAGGCCCCGGCGGCGGTGTCCGTGGATACCACACCGCTGTACAGCCGGACCGCCCTTTCGCAGGAAGTCACCGAGCGCCCCGCCGACGGTGTGCCCTACATGGTTGCCATGGAGGGCGACACGCCCACGGGCTACATCGTGCCCCGCGCCGAGCTGCAGACGGGACACCGCACGGTGCTGGAACGTCTCGCCATCGGCGCAACGCGGCTGAACCTGCTGGCCCTTGCGTGGAACCTTGGCGTGCTGGCTGTTGCGCTCTATCAATTTGGCGGCTATGCCGTCTGGCGCATCCGCGTCCGCCGCACCGCACAGCCGGTTGACACCGGCTGGCGCAGCGCCCTGCCGCAGGGGGCGTGCCCGCGCATGGTCGCCACGCCGCTGGTACGCAGCCCTATGGTGGCGGGCACGCTGCATCCCGTACTTCTGATCCCCACGGGCACGGCTCCCAATGGCGCAGACTACATGCTGGCCCACGAGCTGACCCACATAAAACGGCATGACGTCGTTAAAAAGCTGCTGTTTACGCTGGCGTGTGCCGTGCATTGGTATAACCCGGCTGTCTGGCTGCTGGCCGCCCGCGCGGGCCGCGACATTGAGGAGGCCTGTGACGCCGAGACCCTGTGTGGCCGCGATGCCGACTGCCGCGCGGCCTACGCCGACGCCCTGCTGACCGCCGTGCGCCAGAACCGCGGCCCCGCGCTGACCAGCGGCTTTGCCCTGAACAAGCGCCAGTTCAAGCAGCGTCTGGCCGCCCTGTGGGACACCGCGCCCAAGCACCGCGGGCGCGCCCTGCTGGCTGTGCTGGCCCTGACTGCCTGCTGCGCGGGCGGGCTGGTCGCCTGCAAGCCCGCCGACGCGGCCCCGCAAGACGAGCAGGAACCCGCCGCAGCTGCCGCACCGGAGCCGTCCGAGACCGCCAACCCCATCGTGACCCCGGAGCCGCCGCCCGTCTCAATGGAGGCGGGGGCCGCAGCCGTGCGCCGCGGTGCGGACTTCCTTTGGAGTGAGTATCTGACAGACGGAAACGGCTACTACTACCACGGCGGCGCGTGCGGCCTTGTGGAGCCCGAGGATTACGACACGGAATATATATCCGCCCTGCTGGAAACCCGGCGCGACGACGGCACGACTTGGCGCGACTACCTGAACGACGGCCGGGGCGCGCTGGTCAAAGCGACCTTTGAAGCCGAGCTGACGCCCGAAGCCTGGTATCTGGGCAAACAATACGGCGAGGGACGCTTTCATGTCTATCTGATTGCACCGTTCGACGAATCGCAGCCCTGTGAGGACATCAGCGGCTGGCAGTCTGCCGACGACCCGAACCAATCGGCGCATTTTGAGATTCTGCCGATGGCGCGGGAGCTGGATCTGACCAACAACCAGTACCGCATGCTGCTGCACCAGTGCGATGCGCTGGCCCGGGCGGGGGCGCAGAACTTTTTTAACCCCGACGATTGGCCGCAGGACGAGCTGGAAACCTACCTCTATTACCGCAACCGGTATTTTTACGGCGAGGCCGATGCCCTGCTGATGCTGAACGTTGATTTCACTCCTGCAAATGATTGGAACCAACAGCTGCTCTACCTGACCTACGACGAGCTGAACGCGCTGGATTTCTCGGCACCCAAGACCGCTGCACTCCCGGGCTACACCCCGCCGGAAAGTCTCGAAAGCGACGACCCGGGCGTCTGGACCTTCACGCGCGAGGGCTTGTATATTACTGCCGAATGGCCCGGTGTGGAGCGCTACACCTTCTACGTTCATAACGGCAACGCCAGCCTGAAATTTGACGCCCGCACCATCTGTGTACAGGGCCAGAGCCTGTCTTAAAAAGGAGACATCCCATGTCCAAAATCAAACGCCTGCCCGACGCAGAGCTGGAAATCATGAACGCCCTGTGGGATGCCGACGCGCCGCTGACCGCCGCCGAGCTGGAAACGGCGCTGCCCGGCCCGCCCCGCGCCCGCACAACGCTGCTGACCCTGCTGGCCCGGCTGGAGGAAAAGGGCTGCGTCACCCGCGAAAAGCAGGGGAGGGGCTACCTCTACACCGCCGCCCTGACCCGGGCCGCGTACCTGCCCGCCGAAAGCCGCAGTATGTGGGGCCGCCTTTTCGGCGGCAGCCCCCGCAACTTCGTAGCCGCCCTTGCCGAAATCGACACCCTCACCGACGCCGACATAGACGAGCTGGCGGAATACTTGGAGGAACTGAAAAAAGAGAGAAAATAGCGTAAAATTAGTAGGGGCGGGCATTGCTCGCCCGCAAATGTTCCGGCCTTCGCATGGCTCCCGGGTCGATGACGAGCATCGACCCCTACAGCGTAGGGGCGGATTCTATATCCGCCCGGGAGCCTTGCTGGCTGCGCCAGGTTTGCGGGCGGGCATTGTCCGCCCCTACTTGCAATTCTCCCTCGACTTGTAGTATAATAATATGTCCCATAGTATCCACATTCGCAAGTGAGGTGACGCCCATGCCCGGTGATCTGCATACCCATACGACCTTCTCCGACGGTTCGACCCCGGCGGACAAGCTGCCGTTTCTGGCGGCCTGCGCGGGGATGACCCATCTGGCCATCTCTGACCACGACTCGATCCAAAGCGTGCGCTACGCCTATGCCCATCCCGTGCAGAACGGGGTCCACCTCATCCCGGCCACCGAGCTGACCGCCTACGACTATGAGCGCGCCCACCGCGTGCATCTGCTCTGCTACTGGCCCGACGACTGCGCCGCGCTGGCGGACTTTTCCTCCATGATGGCCGAGCGCCGCCTGACCGCCATGCTGCAGAGCTGCAAGGAGCTGGAAGCCATCTGCCCCCAGTTCCGCACCGAGGAGGCGCTCGAGCTTGCCAAAGACAGCGGCACGCTGTTCAAGGCGCAGGTCATGCGGGTGCTGTGGCAGTACGGTCTGGCCGACGGCATGTATAATACCGTATACAAATCGCTGTTCGGGCTCAGGCCCGTGCGCGGGCGCATCCTGCACACGCCGCGGTATGAGCCGGTGGATACCGTGCTGGATGTCATTAAGGCAAGCCGCGCAGTGGTCGTGCTGGCGCATCCCAGCGTTTACCACAGCATGGAGCTGGCGCGCGAGCTGATCGCCGCCGGGCGGCTGGACGGCGTCGAGATCGACCATCCCCGCAACACGCCGGAGGACAGGGCCGAGCTGACCCGCTTAGCCAAGGAAAACGGACTGATCGTCACGGGTGGCACCGATTACCACGGCATCAACACCGTGACGCCGCGCCCGGTGGGAGCATTTACGACCAGCGACGAGATGATCTCGCGCATCGGCGACATAGCTAAGGCGCGCAAATCGACCTACAAGAGACAAAAATAAGGAGCAAATCAAAATGACATACACCTACAACAATAAAGGCACCTGTTCCGTCCGCACCGTCGTGGAGCTGAACGACGACCATACCATCAAGAGCGTGCAGGTCCTGGGCGGCTGCGACGGCAACCTGAAGGGCATCGCCAAGCTGCTGCCCGGCATGAAGGCCGAGGACGCCATCGCCCGCATGGAGGGCACGACCTGTGGCCGCAAGCCCACCAGCTGCCCCGACCAGATCGCCCAGGCACTCAAGGGCGCACTGGCGGAGATGGGCTGATAAAGGTCCGTAGGGGCGGATTCCATATCCGCCCGGGCCGTCTGCGGCAGCCGCACACCTTGCGGGCGCATATAGAATGCGCCCCTACATTTTGCCCACAAGGCTTATTACTATAAAAGGAGCTTCCCATGGACTGCTTCCATTACCCTCTCGATACCGAAACGCTGCTGCGCAAAAAGCGTAAGCTGCGGCGTGAGCTGCTGGCCCAGAACCCGCACCCGCTGCACAAAAAAATTGCCATCCTCGGCGGGTCCACCACAAACGAAGTGGCCGACCAGCTGGGGCTGTTTCTGCTGCAATACGGCATCGAGGCGGAGTTCTACCAGAGCGAGTACGCCCAGTATTGGCAGGACGCCATGTTCGGCACGCCGGAGCTGGACGACTTCCACCCCGACGTCATCTACATCCACACAAACTGGCGCAACCTGACCGCCCTGCCCACGACTGCCGACAGCGAGGCTGCCATCGACGCGATGCTCGACGAGCAGTACGCCCATTTTGAGACGATGTGGCAGGCGTTGGAGCAAAAATTCGCCTGCCCGGTCATCCAGAACAACTTTGACCGCCCGAACTTCCGCCTCATGGGCAACCGCGACATCTGGGACCCCCATGGCCGCTCCAACTTCATCAGCCGCCTGAACCAGAAATTTTACGCCTACGCTGCGTCCCATGAGCACTTTTACATCAACGACATCGACTACCTGTCGGCGGACTACGGCCTGACGGCGTGGGGCGACGCCTTCTTCTGGCACATGTACAAATATGCCATCTGCCTCGACGCGATCCCGTCGCTGGCCAACAGCGTGGCCAATATCATCAAGTCCCTGTACGGGCGCAACAAAAAGGCGCTTGTGCTCGACTTGGACAATACGCTCTGGGGCGGCATCGTCGGCGACGACGGCGTGGATGGCCTGGCCATCGGCCCCGAGGTGCCCGAGGGTCAGGTCTACGCCGAGTTCCAGAGCTACTGCAAGGCGCTGAAATCCATCGGCGTCATCCTGGCCGTTGACTCCAAAAACGACGAGGCCAACGCGCTGGCGGGCCTGAACCACCCGGACGGCGTGCTGCGCCCCGATGATTTCGTCGCCATCAAGGCCAACTGGGACCCGAAGGACCTGAACCTGAAGGCCATCGCGTCCGAGCTGAATTTGGGCGCGGACAGCTTTGTCTTTGCCGACGACAACCCGGCGGAGCGCGCCATCGTGGCCGCGCAGGTGCCCGGCGTCGCTGTGCCCGCGCTGGACGGGGCCGAAAACTACATCAAGACCCTCGACCACGGCGGCTATTTTGAGGTCACGGCCCTTTCCAAAGAGGACCTGAAAAAGACCGAGCTTTACCACCAGAACGCCGAGCGCGCCAAGGCACAGGCGGCGTTTGCCGACTACGGCCAGTATCTCGACAGCCTTGAAATGACGGCCACGATCAAGGGCTTTGAGCCGCTCTACATCCAGCGCATTGCCCAGCTGACGAACAAGTCCAACCAGTTCAACCTGACGACGCTGCGCTGCTCCGAGGATGACATCCGCGCCATGGCCGGGGACAAAAACGACCTCTGCCTTTGCGGCAAGCTCGTGGATAAATTTGGTGATAACGGCATTGTCGCCGTTGTGGCGGGTCGGCAGCAGGGCGATGTGCTTGACCTGACGCTCTGGCTTATGAGCTGCCGCGTGCTCAAGCGCGGCATGGAGGACGCCATGATGGACACCGTCGTGGCCGAAGCCGCCGCCCGCGGGGTCAAAACCATCGTAGGCCATTATTATCCGACAGCCAAAAACGCCATGGTGCGTGAATTTTACGCGCAATATGACTTTGCCAAAACGGCGGAGGATGCCGACGGCAATACGGAGTGGACGCTGGACGTCGCCGCCTACGCGCCGAAGCACCCCCACATGAAGATCGAACGCTGACAGATAGGAAACCGTATGAAACGAACCATCCTGCAAAAAGCGGCAGCCGCCGCACTGTTTGTGCTGCTCACGGCGGCACTGCTGGCGGCTGCGGATTTTCTGCTGGTGGATGATGTACACTCCTACTCCCGCGTCATGCTGCAGGAGCTGTATGCCGACGCCGGAAACATAGATACGCTGTTTTTGGGCTCGTCACACTGCTACCGCAGCGTTGACCCCGCGCAGGTGGACGCGGCGCTGGGCACCCACAGCTTCAACGCCGGGTCGTCCCAGCAGCTGCCGGACGGCTCCTATTATATGCTGAAAGAAGCTGCTGCGCAGAACCCGCTGAAAACCGTCTATCTCGAAATGTTCTACACCGGCTACAATGAGAGCGCGTCCGCCAACATCCCGCTGGCCTGCTATCTGCTGGCCGACCACATGGACTGGCGCTCACCCAACCGGTACGCCTACCTGTCGGAGATGGGTGGTCTGGCGGCCTATGCCGACCTGCTGCTGCCCGCGCGTCACGGCATTGCGTCGCCGTCCTCCATGCCCGCCCTCTGGAAGGCCAAGCTGACTGACGGCTACACGCCGGACAGCTACGGTTATGTGACCTACCCGGACAGCGGTGAGGCGTACCGGGGCCGCGGCTTTGTCTATACCACCGGCATCCCGCAGGACGGCTTTGCCACGTTGCTGAACGTAGATGCCGACGCGCCATTGTCGGATTTTGGCTGGGAATACCTCAACAAAATCACCGATTTCTGCGCGGAAAACGACATCCGGCTTGTGCTGTTCACGGCCCCGCTGCCCAGCGGCTACCTGTACAACACCGAAAACTATCAGTCCTACGTCGATGCGCTGCGGAACTTCTGCGCCGCGCATGACGGGCTGGAATACTGGGATTTCTCGCTGTACAAGCTGCAAAGCGAGATCAATCTGAAGATCGAGGACTTCTCCGACGCGCACCACCTGAACGGCGCGGGGGCGGAAAAGTTCACCGCCATTCTCTGCAAGACGATCCAACGCCGTGCGGCGGGGGAGAGCGTTGACGATCTTTTCTATCAGACGGTGGAGGAAAAGCTGACCCTCACCCCGGACGACTCTGTCCTGATGGCCTATTATGCAAAGCTGCAAGACGAATAAGAAGGAGGCCCTGCCATGATCGCCGTGACATCACCCGGCTTTGTGCTGTTCGCGGCGCTGCTGGCGGGGCTTTGGTATGCCTGCCCGCCGCCGCGCCGCTGGCAGCTGCTGCTGGGGGCAAACCTACTATTTTACGCGGTGCTTTGCCCGGCAGCGCTGCCGGTGCTGGCGGGCAGCAGCTTTCTGGTCTGGTGGTGCGGGCGGCGCACCGCGAAAAAGCCTGCGTTCCTTGCGGGGCTTGCGGCGGCACTGCTGCCGCTGGCCCTGCTCAAGTATCTGCCCGCTGCGCTTGGCTGGCAGGGCACGCTGGCGAACGCTCTGGGCATCGGCTATTTTACGCTGCAGCTTGTCAGCTATCTGTGTGACGTGCGCCGGGGCAGGATTTTGCCTGAGGAAAAATACGCCCGCCTTTTGTGCTATGCGTCGTTCTTTCTCTCCATCACGCAGGGACCCTTCAACCGCTATGACGCCCTGATGCCGCAGCTGGACCGGCCCACTGTCTGGGATACGGACCGGGTCTGGCGCGGTGTACAGCGCAGCGCATGGGGCTACTTTAAAAAGCTGGCCGTGGCGGACCGCGCCGCCGTCGTTGTGGATACAGTCTTTGCCAACCCCGCCGCCTTTGACCGCACCCAGCTGTTGCTGGGCGGCGTGCTGTTCACCGTGCAGCTCTACGCCGATTTCTCCGGCTACACCGACATTGTGCTGGGCGTCGGCGAGGTGCTGGGCCTGCACCTGCCGGAAAACTTCCGCCAGCCGTTCTTTGCCGACTCGGTCAAGGACATTTGGGCGCGGTGGCACATCAGCCTGTCGCAGTGGCTGCGGGATTATATCTATATTCCGCTGGGCGGCAGCCGGTGCAGCAAGGCGCGCAAGGACGGAAACCTGATTATAACCTTCCTCGTCAGCGGCCTGTGGCACGGCGCGGGGCTGACCTACCTCGTCTGGGGCGGCCTGCACGGCCTGTGCCAGGCGGCGGAAAACCACCTGCCGCCCCGCCGCCCGGGTAAGCTCCGCCATGCGCTGCGCGTGGCGGGCACATTCTGCATTCTGGCAGGTGCGTTCGTGATTTTCCGTGCCAGCAGCCTTGCCAACGCGGCAGAGCTTTTTAAGGGTATTCTCTGCAATGGCGGGCACGCCGTGTTCTCCAACTATTGGGAGCTTGGCCTGACGAGCCTGCAGGAGGAAATTCTGCTCTACGCGGGCATTGCGATTCTGCTGGCCGTGGACGCCGCCCATGAGCGCGGTGTCTCGCTGCGCACCAAAATCGCCGCCATGCCCACGCCCGCCCGCTGGGCCGTCTATGAGGTCTGCATTTTTGCTTTCCTGTTCATGGGCCGCTTCCTCGGCGGCGGCAGCTTCCTGTATGCGAGGTACTGACAATTTTGCCGCCTGTAGGGGCCGGGCATGCCTGGCCCACCCGTTACCCATAGAGGGCAGCCTGCGGAAAGCCGCGGGCGGCCCCTGCAACATGATACAACAAACCCGGCGTGTGCCCATCAGCAGGCACACGCCGGGTCGTTTTTTTATGAAGTTATTTCAACCTCTGGTCCGTTCCAAAAAACTTGAACATCTTGCACCCGCCCAGCATACGGCTGGCGACCTTCTCGGTGTAGCGGACTACAAAAACGCTCTGGTCGGTGATGTTCGTCGTGTAGATCGTGGGGCGGTGGGTCAGCATCCGGGTGTTGATCAGCTCATACAGCACGCTGATGGTCAGCGGCGTGATGTACTCGGTGCCCAGGTCGTCCAAAATCAGCAGGTCGGCCTCCTGACAGGCGGCCAGCCACTCGTCGTTGGTCGTGTAGTTGAAGTGCTCGCGCCCCAGCTGCGCGGCCAGCGCGGCGGCGCTTGTATACAGTACATCGTGGCCGCCCTCCAGCACGGCGTCGGCAATCGCCAGCGCCAGATGTGTCTTGCCCAGGCCGGTGTGGCCCATGAACAGCAGGTTCGGGCTGTTCTGGCTGAATTTGGCGGCGTAGCCGCGGCAGTAGTTCAGCAGCTTGCCCATGTACTCCCGCGGGGAGATGCCCAGCTCCGGCTCCACGGCGTCGCTGTAGCGCTCGACCTCAAAGCTGGCAAACTGGCAAAGGCCCAGCGGGCTGGCGGCATTGATCTCGTCCCGGCGCAGACGGCGGGCGGCGTCTGCCACGCAGCGGCAGGGGACACCGCCGCGCATACCGGTATCCTCACACAGCGGGCAGCGGTAGGCGGGCTTGAAATCGTCCGCGCTGAACCCGGCCTCCCTGACCGCAGCGGCCAGCGCTTCATCTGCGCGGGCCAGCGCGGCGCGGGCTGTATCCATGTTTCCGCCAAGGGCTGCGGCCTTCGCAAGGCCCAGCCCCGCACGCAGGTGGGCGCTGTCCGCCTCGGCCAGCGCCGGGTGAGCGGCGTAGGCGGCGCGGCGGGCAGTCTCGGCCTGCATTACGGCCTGCTGGCGGTAGGCTGCCACCTCGCGCTGGGCGGCGCGGAACAGTTCGTCTTTTGTGCGCATAAGTTACCCCTCCTCGTCAAACATGGCCGCCCAGTTGCGGTTGAACAGGTCCTTCTGGGCGCTGGCGGCGGGCGGCTGGGCGTTGGGCCGCTCGGTCATCACGATGTTGCTGCCCTCCAACTGGCCCTGACGGCGCGCGGCGTCGATCGTCGTGATGCCCTGGGCACGCCAGGCCCGCAGAATGCCGTCCACGTACCGCACGGTGTTTTTACCGTTGGCACGCAGCAGTGCCTCGTCGATCATCTCGCGCCCGATGCCCATTTCCTCGTGCCAGCGGGCAATCGTGCGGCGCTCCCAGTTCGTCAGTGCACGCGGCTCAATGCCAAACTGTGCGGCGGCATCCTGGCACCAGGCCTCGCGCTGCTTGGCGCGCTGCAGCCAGCGCTCGGCGTCCTCGCCGGTCTCAACGCCGTCCTCCTGCCAGCGGGCCAGCAGGTGGGTCACGGCGGCGATGGTGCGCCGCCCCAGACGGGTGACCTCGGCGCAGCAGAGCAGAATGACATCTGGCTGCCAGCCGTCGTTTAAGTACAGCCCCACAAGCCGCTGCATCTCGCTGCGGCTCAGCGTTTTACCGAAGATGCTTTGCGCCTCCTGGCACAGAACGGCAACATAGGGGTCGTTGGCCACGCTGGCCAGATCGACCCGCGCGGGCTCGGCTGCCGGGGCAGGGGCGGCCCCACGCTCACTGACCAGCAGCCCGGCACCGGCCCAGTATTGCAGGGTGCGCTTGGCAGCCTCGATGCTGGGCAGTGCCAGTGCGCGGGCCATCGTGCGCGGGTCGGTGTCGTGGGTCTGCAAAATGTAGAGTGCGGCCCGGATCGTATCGCCGTCGGTCTGGGTCAGATGGGTCAGGACCAGCTGCGGCACAGCCAGCGTGTCGCCGTTGCTTGCCGCCAATTTGTAGCCCATATCCGCAAACCTCCCCACTATAAATTATTGGTTTATTATACCACAAAAGTGCCGTTTGGTCAATCTCGAAGAAAAACTGCCCAAAAAACAGCGCCGGATTTTGGGCAATGCGTTCCTTGTATTTTGATACACAAATTTGTACAATAGTACCATAAACAGTTAAAGCATTAAGGGGGAGACTACCATGGCGATGAATCTTGTAAAACTGCCCACCGGCAAATCGAATTTGCAGCTGCGCGTCAGCAAGGGGCACTATGCCACCAGCCACAGCCATATCAACTACTACATTGATGTCACGCTGACAAAGTTCCGCCTGTCGGAGGCACGCGCTGCCGCCGCCGAGCTGGTGCGAGAGTACAAGTCGACGACCATTGTGGACACGATCCTCTGCCTGGACGGTACCGAGGTCATCGGCGCCTGCATGGCCAGTGAGCTGACGAAGGCCGGCTATACGAATATGAATGCCCACCAGACGATCTACGTCGTCACGCCGGAGCATACCACCGGCAGCCAGCTGCTTTTCCGCGAAAACACCGCCCCGATGATCGCCGGTAAGCATGTACTGGTGCTGGCGGCGTCTGTCACCACCGGCTTCACCGTGCAGGGCGCTGTCGAGGCCATCCGCTACTACGGCGGCGATCCCGTCGGCATCGCGTCGATCTTTGCGTCGGTCAAGGAGTGCGCAGGCTACCCCGTGGCCAGCATCTTTGACACCCACGACCTTCCCGACTACGAAACCTACGACTCCCACAGCTGCCCGTGGTGCAGGCAGGGCAAGAAAATTGATGCGCTTGTCAACAGCTTCGGCTACTCGAGCCTGTAAATTTTATGACGATTTTGCCCCCTCGAAAGAGGGGGCTTTTTGTCGTTTTGCGGTCTTGACGCTCCGCGCAGGGTCTTTTATAATGGGAAGGCTGATTTTTTTAGGAGGAATTGGTTTGAATACTGAGAATTTGAATGGGATCCTTGCACAATACGTTCAGCACTGCAAAGCCCGCGCGGCAGCCGATGAGGGAACGGTGTGGCGCGCGGTGGACTGCTTTGGCGTGAACTGGGACATCGAGGACAGCGACTTTCCGGCCATGTTTGCCGATGCCATGCAGCAGGCCCAGCCGACGCTGGACAACCCGGCCCTGCAGCCCATCGGCGGCCTGCAGAACCTGATGCTGCGCGACAGCGAGGTCGAACTCGTCCGCGAGTGCTTCCGCTGGCTGTACAATGAGGACGGCGGTGATATTTCCAAGCGCCGGGGCCGCGCCGAGCTGTTCGCTGACCAGATCAACGGGCGGTTCCGCCGCGTGTTCCCGCGCATGAGCAAGTATACGATGAACACGGCCAACGCGGTGTTCTTCCTGAACCTGTGGGAGCCGCACGCGAACTACTTCTATCAGGCCGGCGAGGCGAAGGCGTGGGCGGATTACTTTGGGTATGAGGCAGACTTTGGCGGCGGCACGGCGCTGGACCTGCCGCGCTACTACACGATGTGCAACGACCTGCTGCACGCACTGGAGAACTACCCGGAGATCATCGCCCTGCACAAGGCCTACGCGGAGCAGGAGCTGGGCGGCATCGACGACGCGCTGCACCTGCTTGTGTACGACATCCTGCACACGGCCTACGCCGAGCAGTTCTACCCGAAGGGCTACACCCGCGGCTCGACGAGCAGGGAGCGCGCAAAGGCTGTGAAGGAGAAGGCGGACCGCGCCGAGCTCTGCATCCGCATCGGTGAGTGTGAGCAGGAGCTGCAGGAGCTGCTGGCGAACCCTGCTGCGCTGCCCGACCTGACCGGCTGTAAAATCAACCATAAAATGTTCGGCGCAGGCACGGTCCGGCCCGCCGAGGGCCAGTTCATGGTCATCGACTTCAACGGCACGCTGAAGAAGTTCAGCTACACAGCCTCGATGAATAGCGGTTATCTCTCCGCCGAGGACCCCAACGTCGAAGCCCGCCTGCAGGCCTACCAGGACTACAACAAGGACAAGGACCGCCTGGAGAAGGAACTGAAGAACCTGAAGGCGGAATTGGTGAAGCTGTAATCGGAAACCGGCCCGGCGGGCGAATGCTGTTCGCCCCGGCTGCGTTCTGCAATAAAAAAATCCCTGCGTCTGAATGTGACACAGGGATTTTTTTATTGGAGCGGCTGATGGGAGTCGAACCCACGTCCTCAGCTTGGAAGGCTGATGTACTAGCCGTTGTACGACAGCCGCGTAACAACAGTACCTATTATACCCATCTGCGGGGGTGTTTGTCAAGCCCACCGGGCCGTGTTTTCCTGCCTCTGTTACCCTTTTGCCATTTTATTTTACATTTTGCACCCTTGACAATCCTACCTCAAAGCACCATAATAAATACTGAATCTGTATAAACGAAATTTTGAGAGGAAAGAGGTGCGGCACCATGCGCGTGATTGCCGGAACAGCCCGCGGCAAAAATCTGCAGGCCCTGCCGGGCGAGGACATTACCCGCCCGACCATCAACCGTGTGAAGGAGGCTATGTTCTCCAGCGTGCAGTTCCTGGTGCCGGGGGCACGGGTGCTGGACCTGTTCGCAGGCAGCGGCCAGTTGGGCATCGAGGCTCTGTCCCGCGGTGCCAAAAGCTGCCTCTTTGTGGACCGCTCCGCCGAGGCGCTCGCCGTTGTGAAGGCCAACTGCAAAACGGCAGGGGTGGACCGCCAGAGTGATATACGCCAGGGCGAGGCCGAGAGCTTTCTCGCCAACATCCGCGGGCCGTTTGACTTGGCTCTGTTGGATCCGCCGTTCCACCATGATACCGTGGCTGCCGTGCTGCCGCTGCTGGCCGCTAAGATGGCCCACGGCGGGGTCGTGCTCTGCGAGACCGAGCGCGAGGCCGACCTGCCTGAGCAGGCGGGCGCTCTGACGCTGGTGAAACAGTACAACTACGGCAAGATCAAGGTCAGCCGCTATGAGAGAGGGGAAGAGGTATGAACGTTGAAGAACTGTTGGAGATGATGGAGGAAACGCTGGAGGCCGGGACGATAGTTCCGTTCTCCGCTTCCAAGCGCATGGTCGATGTGGACCGTATGCGCGATATTATCGATGAGGTGCGCAACAACCTGCCCGACGAGATCCGCGAGAGCAAAAAAATCGTGAATGACCGCGAGCAAATCATGCAGAACGCCCGCATTGAGTCCGAAAACATCATTCAGCAGGCAGAGGAGCGCGCCCGCGTCCTGACCAGCGAGCAGGAGATCGTCAAGCGCAGTCAGCAGCACGCGGCGGAGATCCTGTCCGCGGCCCAGAAGAGCGCCAAGGAACTGACCCGCAAGGCGACCCTGTACTGCGAGACGATCCTGAAGAACTCCGAGGAGGTGCTGGGCCGAAGCATGGCGGACATCAAGAACACCCGCATGAATCTGCGCAGCGCCGCCCGCCCTAAGAATAATATGCCCAAGTAAAAAATGCAGAAGTGTTGTTATTCACGGCACATTTCTGCCCGCGACAACGCAATATGTATAAAAAAACAACGCCGCACCGTGCAATATGGTGCGGCGCTTTTCTTTGCCCGGGGGCAGGAATTTTGCCGCGTGCGCATTTGCTGCAAACTGCTGACCTGTATCCCGATCCCTTTGTACAAACTGTGAAAAATCAATTCATGGCGCAGTTTTTCCCCGCCTGCCCTTGCTTTTTACTGAATAAAATGGTACTATTATTTTACCACAGGTGGGTAATTGTGGTGTGAATAACAACAAAAGTGGGGAAGAATGGGTAGTTTTCCACGTTCTCCACAGAGTTATTAACAAACCGAACGCAGCGACGTAAAAAATCTTGCCGAAGATTTGTGCAGTATGACGAAGGGAGGGAAAGCCGGATGCTCGTCGGTCAGTATGATTACGCAATCGACGCAAAAGGACGTCTGAACTTTCCCGCCCGCTTCCGGGACGCGATGGGGGAGACCTTCGTCGTGACCCGGTGGCTGGATCACTGCCTGGCCGCCTTCCCGGCGGAGGAGTTCGAAAAGGTCGCTGCCAAAATTGAGGAAAAGGGCCTCGTCAAGGGCCGCAAGGTCAGCCGTATGCTCTACGCCTCCGCCGTCGAGGTCACCCCGGACAAGCAGGGCCGCATTCAGCTGCCCGCCAAGCTGCGGGAGTACGCGGGCCTCGACCACGATGTGACCATCATCGGCAGCCGCAGCTTTGCCGAGATCTGGAACACCGAGGCGTGGAACGCCAACCAGGAAACGAGCGATGAGGATTTCACCGCTGCGATGGAAGACCTTGACTTTTAACAAAACAGGACGATAACACATGGAATTTTCACATATCCCCGTACTGCTGCAGCCCTGTCTGGACGGGCTGAACATCGACCCCGCCGGCATCTATCTGGATGGCACCGCCGGCGGCGCCGGTCACAGCAGAGAAATCGCTAAACGCCTGACCACAGGACGTCTGATCTCGCTCGATCAGGACCCGGATGCGGTGGCAGTCGCCACCGAAAGGCTCAAGGGTCTGCCGGCGCAGGTGGTGCAGGTCAATTTCCGTGAGGCCGCCCGCGTCCTTGCGGAGCTTGGCATCCCGGCGGTCAACGGGGCTCTGCTCGATCTCGGCGTTTCCAGCCACCAGCTGGACGACGCGGCCCGCGGCTTCTCTTACCATGCCGACGCGCCGCTCGATATGCGCATGAGCCAGCAGGGCCCCACCGCCGCGGATCTGGTCAACACGCTGGATCGTGAGGAGCTGACCCGCATCCTGCGTGACTACGGTGAGGAGCCGTATGCCTGGCAGATCGCGGGCAAAATTGTCGCCGCGCGGGCGGAGCAACCCATCCTGACCACGCTGCAGCTGGCCGAGATCGTCGCCGCCGCCGTGCCCCCGGCAGAGCGCCGCAAGGCGAAGAACCCGGCGCGCCGCACCTTCCAGGCCATCCGCATTGCGGTCAACTCCGAGCTGGACGCCCTGAACGAGGGGCTCGACGCCATCTTTGGCTGTCTGGCCCCGGGCGGGCGGCTCTGCGTCATCACCTTCCACAGCCTGGAGGATCGGCTCGTCAAGAACAAGTTCCGCCGCTGGGCACAGCGCTGCACCTGCCCGCCGGAGCAGCCCATCTGCACCTGCGGAGGTGTGGCCAAGGCCAAGCTGATTACCCGCAAGCCCATTGAGGCTGACGCCGCGGAGCTGGAGACCAACCGTCGCAGCCGCAGCGCCAAATTGAGAGTGTTGGAGAAAGCATAAGAGGCATTATTCATGACAACTGTTTTGCTGCACGAGGGCTCGGCAGCACCGAAACTGGAGCCCCCGCCGCGCCCGCAGGTGCGTGCGGTGCGCGGCGGCAACCACGGCCTGAACCGCGTCCGCCATGTGATGCGGACTGCCGTGATCGTGCTGATCCTTGCCGTGTTTGGCGGGCTGGCAATCAGCAGCCTGATGAGCGGTGCAACGCTGATGGAACTGAACGCGCAGGTCGATGAGGTCAGCGCCCAGCTGGCCGAGGCCCAGAGCGAATACGACTACCTGAACACCCGGATGAACGACATCACGAGCCGCGCCAGTCTGCAGCAGGTGGCCGAGGGTGAGCTGGGACTGGTCAAGGCCGATCCCAGCCAGATCACCTACGTCCAGCTGGAGGACCAGAGCATCATTGAGCGGAACACCGGCGCCGCGGGCCGCCTGTTGGATGAGGTGCGCACGGCAGCGCTTAGCCTGCTGGACAGCCTGAACCCGTAAAACAACCAAAAATATGCAGCTACGAGCCTTTTTGCTGCACGGCCTTGCTGCCGTCGGCAAAAAGGCTTTTGAAATAACAAGGTGTACCCATGACAGAGCAACGACCCAACCATTCCCCCCGGCATCGTCCCCGGGCAAGCAAGGGCATAAAATACTGGACGCTGGTTTGCATGACAGTATTTATCCTCGCCTGCTACGGTGTGCTGGTCTACCAGCTGTATGTGTGGCAGGTGCGTGATGCCGAGAGCTACCGCGCCGAGGCTGTGACCCAGCAGCTGAAGGACACAACGCTGCCCGCTGTGCGCGGCTCGATCTACAGCGCCAACGGCAAGCTGCTGGCCAAGAGCAGTACGGTATGGAACATCGTGGCCGATCCGTCCTCCGTTTTAAAGAGCGGGGCGACGGAGGACCAGATCCGCACAGCGGCAGAGCACATTGCCGAGCTGCTGGACGACGGCACAACGGCGGATACGGTGTACAAGGCGCTGACGGCGTCCAACAAGGATACCGGTGAGCCGTACCAGTACCGTGTGGTGAAAAAGGGTGTCGAAAAGCCCGTGGCGGATGCCATCCTGGCCTATGCAGACAGCTACCGCCTCAAGGACGGCGCTGCGGTGGACACGAGCCTGCAGACCGAGGAAAAGGAGGACAAGAAGGACGGCGAGGCCAAAACCGGCAAGGCAACCCGTATCCTCTACCTGACCAGCGAACAGGCAGCCTCCCGCACTTACCCCTATGGGGAGTTCCTGGCCTCGGTGCTGGGCTTCTGCAATGAGGACGGCTCGGGTGCCTACGGACTGGAAAAATATTACGACGAGACGCTGGCCGGTACGCCGGGCCGCAGCGTGGCCGAAACGGACGCCTACGGTGAACCGCTGGCCAGCGGTCAGGCCGACGTGCATGAAGCCATCGACGGCAGCAACCTGAACCTGACCATCGACGAGAACGTACAGTCCATCGTCGAGGAGTACCTGACCGAGGCGATGAGCACCTTTACGGTCCATGGCCGCGGAAGCGCCATTGTCATGAACGTCAAGACAGGCGCGATCCTGGCGATGGCGTCCCTTGAGCAGTTTGACCCCAACGACCCCAAGACGATCACCGACCCCAAGATGAACGAGATCCTGGCTAAAACAGAGATCGACGCGGAGGACATTGACTGGCTGGAAAGCCGTCTGGGCGAGAAGGCCGTCAAGGACATCATTGCAGACGGAATCATCAGCCATGAAAAGACGACGAACGAGAAGGGCGAGGAGGTCTCCAGCGAGGCTACCCAGCTGCAGGGTATGATGCGCGAGGCCCAGTGGAAGAATAAGAACATTACCGAGCTGTATATGCCCGGCTCGGTGTTCAAGCTCATCACGGCCTCGGCAGGGCTGGACTCCGGTGTTATGAGTGCGGAGCAGACCTTCTACTGCAACGGCAGCCTGACCGTCAACGAGGGCAGCGAGCTGTGGGAGCACACCTACCGCTGTGCCAACGGCGAGGTCCACTATGAACAGGACATGGCGGGCGCGCTGAACCACAGCTGCAACCTCTGGTTCATTCAGGCGGCAGAGACGCTCAAGCCGCAGATCTTCTACGACTATATCCAGGCGTTCGGCTTCACCCAGCCCACCGGCATCGACCTGCCCAACGAGACCCGCTGGACCAGCGTCTACAACGCCGAGCAGATGGCAGAGGTCGATACAAACCTGTACACGGCGGCCTTCGGCCAGAACGAGTCCATCACCCCGATGCAGATGGCTACCGCCGTAGCAGCCATCGCCAACGGCGGCTACCTTGTTACGCCCTATGTCGTGGATTCCATCTCTGACAAGGACGGCAACATTATCTCCCAGACCGAGACGAACATCCGCCGCCAGGTCATCTCCGAAGAAGTCAGCCGGCAGCTGCTGGCCATGATGGAAAACAACGTCCACGGGGCAGGGGACTACCACTCCTGCGCAAACGCCTACGTGGCGGGCTACCGCATCGGCGGCAAGTCCGGTACGGCAGAGCGCACGGACCGCCATCTGCGCGGCGACGGCGACTATTATAAAATGATGAGCTTTGCCGCTGTGCTGCCCATCGACGATCCCGAGATCGAGGTTTTCGTCCTGCTGGACGACCCGCGCTGGGTCAAGGACTATGCCAGCCAGGTCGTGGCCCCCGTCGTCGGCAACATCATCAGCGAGATCGCGCCCTATCTGGGCATCGAGCAGGACGCTGACTACAACCCCACCGGCACTGTGACCGTGCAGACCTGCCTGAACTACACCTGGACGAACGCGCAGGTCACGCTGAACCGCCTGGGCCTCAAGCATAAGCTGATCGGTCCCAGCAGCGGCAATATCGTCTACCAGTACCCCGTCGGCGGCAGCGTGGTGCCCGCGGGCTCCACCATTTACCTGTACACGGCTACCGACCAGAACTCGATGACCACAACGCCCGACGTCGTCGGCAAGACCGGCACCTTTGCCGAGCAGATGCTCAAGGCCGCCAACCTGAACGTGCAGTTCGCCGGCGACAGCAGCGGCAAGGTCGTGGCGCAGGACGTCGAGGCCGGGACCTCCGCTGCCTACGGCACGATCATAACGCTGACGATGGACAGCGGAGAGGATACCACCAATGACGCCCCGACGGTGACTGAGGAGATCGACCCGGCAAACGAGGAAGGGTAAGCAACCCCGCAGGGGCACCCGGGCTTTTGCAAAACGCTGCATTTCTGTATAGGAGGTCTTTTTCATGCAAACCATTCCTGCCAATCAACTGCTGGCCGGACTGACGCTGGCCGAGCCGGTCGCCATCCGCGCCGTTGTGACCGACAGCCGCAAGGTCGAGCCGGGCTGCGTTTTTGTCTGCTTCCCCGGCGAGCGTGTTGACGGCCATGACTACGCCGCCGGTGCCTACCGGAGCGGTGCAGAATATATCGTTGCCAACCATCCCGTCGAGGGCGTGCCTGCGGACCGCACGGTCATTGTGCCGGACAGCGGCAAGGCCATGATCCGCATGGCGTCCAACTACCGGATGCTGTTCAACCCCAGAATGATCGGCGTCACGGGCAGTGTCGGCAAGACGACGACGAAGGAGTTCTGCTACGCGGTGCTCTCCGCCTTCGGCAAGACCCTCAAGACCGAGGGCAACCAGAACAATGACATCGGCGTGCCCAACACGCTGTTCCGCCTGACCGACGACACCGAGTACGCCGTTGTCGAGATGGGCATGGACCACGCGGGCGAGATCGAGCGTCTGACCCGCTGTGCCCGGCCCAGCGCGGGCATCATCACGATGATCGGTGTTTCGCATCTGGAAAATCTGGGCACGCGCGAGAATATACTGAAGGCAAAGATGGAGATCTGCACCGGCCTGCCCGACGGCGCACCGCTGGCCCTGAACGCGGACAACGACCTGCTGCCCACGGCAAGCATCCCCAGCCGCCTGCGGCCGGTCTGGTTCGGCATTGACGCCGTGAATGCCGATGTCCGCGCGGTGGATGTCGTCACCGGCGCAAACGGCACGACCTTCAAAATCATCGATACGCAGTACGGTACGTTCGACGCCGCCATCCCGACAGCGGGCATCCACACGGTCTACGACGCGCTGGCTGCCTACGCCGCCGCGACCCGCCTGGGTCTGGATGCTGCCCGCTGCGCTGCCGCGCTGGCGACCTACCGGACGACGGGCATGCGCCAGCATATCGTGGAAAAGGGCGGCATCACCTTCATTGAGGACTGCTACAACGCCAGCCCCGACAGCATGAAGGCTGCGCTCTCTGTCCTCAAGGCACTGCCCAATGCCCGGAAGATCGCGCTGCTCGGCGATATGCTTGAGCTGGGCGGTGCGAGCGAGGAAGGGCACCGCCATACCGGCGAGTGGGTTGCTGACGCGGGCGTTGATGCACTCATCGCCTACGGCCCGCGCAGCGCCGCCATTGCCGAGGCCGCAAAAGCGCGCGGGGTTGCGGCGGTGCATTGCCAAACGGCGGAAGAAGTGCTACAATATGTACGGCAATTCGTGCGCCCCGGTGACGCTGTGCTGGTCAAGGCCAGCCACAGCATGGGCCTGGAGCAGCTGCTGCAGGAATACTATAAGGAATTGCCGCAGGGGTAAGCACCCCAACACACGTTTGGAGGAATCAACGGCATGGAGCAAATCTCATCCCTGTTGGCGGCGGCAGCCGTCGGCGGCTTTGCCATCACGGCGGTGGCGGGCAAATTCATGATCCCGGCGCTGCACCGGCTGCACTTTGGCCAGACCATCCGCGAGGAGGGCCCTACATGGCACAGCAAGAAAAACGGCACCCCCACCATGGGCGGCCTCTGCTTTATTCTGGGCATTCTGGCCACACTGGGCATCGTCTGGGTCATGTACAGCCCTAAGCTGCCGGAGGTGCTTGGTATGCCGCAGCTGCAGGCCGGTATGCTGGTGCTGTTTCTCGCGTTCGGCTCGGGCCTCATCGGCTTTCTGGATGACTTCATTAAAGTCGTCAAGCATCGCAACCTCGGCCTGACCGAGGCGCAGAAGATGATTTTGCAGATCACGCTGACCTTCGGGTTCATGTTTGGCCTGCACAGCCTCGGGCTGCTGACCACGCAGGTCCAGTTCCCGATTTTTGGGCTGGTGGACATGGGCTTGCTCTACTATCCCATCGCGTTCTTCGGCATCATCTTCCTTGTCAACGCTGTCAACCTGACCGATGGTCTGGACGGCCTGTGCACCGGCGTGACCTTCGTGTCGATGATCGGCTATCTGCTGGCCGGCAGTCTGCTGGGCTTTGTACATGTTTCGCTGATCGCCGCTGCCACGGCGGGTGCCTGCGCGGGCTTTCTGGTCTGGAACTTCTACCCGGCCAAGGTCTTTATGGGCGATACCGGCAGCATGTTCTTCGGCGGCATCGTTACGGCGCTGGCCTTTGTGATGCAGCGCCCCGAGCTGGTGCTCTTTTTCGGCATTGTCTACATCTGGGACGCGATGACCGTCGTCATCCAGCGCACGTATTTTAAGGCGACCCACGGCAAGCGCATCTTCCGCATGACGCCGATCCACCACGCCTTTGAGATGCGCGGCTGGCGCGAGGTCAAGATCGACGGCTTCTTTGCGCTGATTGCCGTCATCGGTGTGGCAATGGGAATTTTTTACATCTGTGTGGCATAAGCAGCGGGGCCGGGCCTACCCGGCCTCTGCCTGTTTCTGCCCCTAAGGGAGGTGACCGCCCATGAGCACTGCCGTGAGCATTGTGCGTACACTGCTGGGCCTTTTGTTTGACCATACCATCGGAAATATTGTGCGCATGATACCCATCATACGCCTGCCCAAGCTGGAGCGGGGGCCGGTCTCCCGGGGCTTTCTTGCCATGCTGCTGGGCATTTTGTTCTTCGGGCTGACGATGCTGTTCTCGGCCAGCTATTCCAGCGCCTACGCCACCAGCGGTAAACTGTACAGTATCATTAAACCGCAGGTCATGATTGCAATTGTAGGGCTGTTCTTTATGTGGGTCCTGTCCAACATCAACTACCGCGCGCTGCGTCTGATGAGTGAGAGTCTGTACATCATCACCGTTGTGCTGCTGATCCTGACGCTGCTCAGCCCGGAGGACACCAACGGCACCTACCGCTGGGTGTATCTGCCGGGCGGTGCCTCCTTCCAGCCGTCGGAGCTGGCAAAATTCTCGCTCATGCTCTGGACGGCAGATATGCTGGACCGCGACTATGACAAGAAGAACAGGTTGTGGTACGGCGCGATAAAGCCTGCGCTGCCGCTGCTGCTCATCCTGTATTTGCTGCACAAGGAGTCGCATAACTCCGGCATGATCCTGCTCTGCCTGATTTTTGCCACGATGCTCGTCTGCACCCTCTCGCCCGGCCGCTGGCTGCTGCTGCTCATTCCGGCGGGTGTAGTAGCCGCCATCTACTTCCTGAAGGGGCTGTCCAGCGGGGAAGGCTACGCTGCGGGCCGTATGGACAGTACCTGGGGCCTTGCGCCGCTGGATACCGCCGGTATGCTGTGGCAGACCCGTCAGAGCATCTATGCCATCTCCACAGGCGGCATGTTTGGCGTGGGCATCGGCGCGAGCGTGCAGAAGCACCAGTGGCTGCCCTACGCCGAAAACGACTTTATCTTCGGCGTCATCGGTGAGGAGCTGGGCTTCTTCGGCTGCGTTATCCTCATCGGTGCGTTTGCGGTGCTGCTGATCATGGGCGTTATGATCGCCCTGCGCGCACCCGACCTGTACGGCATGGTGCTGGGCATCGGCATCATCTCGCAGATCGCCTGGCAGGTGTTTCTGCATATCGCCGTCGGCACGGCACTGATCCCCAACACCGGCATCAGCCTGCCGTTCTTCTCCTCCGGCGGCACCAGTCTGCTGCTGCTGCTGAGCGAGATGGGCGTGCTGTTGAGTATCTCGCGCGCCGGAAATGCCCGGGAACAGCGCCTGGCAGAGCAGCACCGCGCCGAGACAGAACGGATGCTGCAGCGCACCCGCTACCGCAGCAGAGCCGCGCGGTAGGGGGGGACGCCCGGCGCCCGCGGCACGGCGGGCACAGCCTATATTTTATTCTCATGGAGGTCCATCATGCGCGTTTTAATTGCTGCCGGCGGTACAGCCGGTCACATCAATCCGGCGCTGGCGATTGCCGGTGCCCTGAAGGCCGCGGACCCGACGGCGGAGATCCACTTTGCGGGCCGCCGCGAGGGGATGGAGTACGGCCTTGTCACCAAGGCAGGCTATCCCTTCCATCACATTGAGATCAACGGCTTCCAGCGCCATTTGAGCCTGGAAAACATTGGCCGCAACATCGTAGCCATCTGGCATCTGGCGCTGTCCGGCCCGCGCACCCGGAAGATTCTGAACGAGGTCAAGCCCGACCTTGTCATCGGCTGCGGCGGCTACGTCAGTGGGCCTATCGTCCGCGCGGCAGCCCGGCGCGGCATCAAGACAGCCATCCATGAGCAGAACGCCTTCCCGGGCGTGACCAACAAGCTGCTGGCAAAGGAGGTCAACATTGTGCTGGCCGCCAGTGCGGACGCGGTTGAAAAGCTCGGCGCGCCGGAAAAAACCACCGTCGTGGGCAACCCTGTCCGCCCCGAGGTGCTGACCGCGGACCGCGCCGCAGCGCGCGCCAAGCTGAACGCCGGAAACCGCACCGTGATTTTGAGCTTTGGCGGCAGTCTCGGTGCGGACCGCATCAATCAGGTCGTGGCCGACCTCTGCGCCTGGGAAAAGCAGACGCACCAGAACGTGCTTCACCTGCACGCCACCGGCAGCCGCGGCGTCAAGCTGTTTGAAGGGCTGGAAAAGGAAAAGGGCTTTGCCCCCGGCGAGAACCTCGTCGTGACGGAGTATATCAACAACATGCCCCAGCTGCTGGCCGCGGCAGATCTCGTCATTGCCCGCTCCGGAGCACTGACGCTGGCCGAGCTTGAGGCTGTGGGCCGCGCATCGGTGCTGATCCCCAGCCCGAACGTGGCCGAAAACCACCAGTATTACAATGCCCTTGAGCTGCAAAAGGCCGGTGCGGCAGTCGTCATCGAGGAAAAGAACCTGACCGGTGACGGTCTTGTCAAAACTGTCGAGACCCTGCTGACCTCCCCCGGCAAGCTGGCCGAGATGGGCGCCAACGCCAAGACCCTCGGCAACCCGCACAGCCTTGCTTTGATTACCGAAAAGCTGATGAAGCTGGTCAACGGCTAAGCAAGGCTGCATACACCCTGTAGGGCGAACATCGTTCGCCCGCCCGATGCGGCGAGCGTCGCCGGGCCACACCCCGTAGGGGCGCATTCTATATGCGCCCCGCCCAACGTACCATCCACCCACGGGCAGCCGCCCCAAAATTCACCGGAAAGGAGCCGCTTATGGACCGCAACCAGCGCAGCCGCAGGCAAAAATCCGCAAACGGCTCCTACGCCCAACAGCCCCGCCGCAGTATGGGCAGCCGCTTGGGCCTTGAAAAAAGGAACGCCCCGCGCCCCAAAGCGCCGCCTGAAAAGGCCGTGCCTGCTCCTCATGCGCCCCCGCGGCAGCGCCCTGCGCAGGAGATCAATCCCCAGAAGGCAGGCTACCGCCCCGGCACGCCAAGGCGCACGCGCCGCGTCACACAGGCGGAGATCATACGGGCAAAGCGCCGCCGTCGTCTGCTGGGGGCGCTCGGCGTGCTGGCCGTGCTGGCCGTGGGTGCGTTTGTGTCGATCAACCTTCTGTTCAAGGTCACGATCTTCCGGGTAGAGAGCTATGACGGTTCCCAGCCCGTCGATACCGGCATCTACACGTCCGACGAGCTGATCGAGGCGCTGGGCATCGAGAAAAACTCCAACCTGTTCGCCTTCTCCACCGCGGAAAAGACCCAGCAGCTGGCGCTTCAGTTCCCGTATTTGGAGCATGTCGCTGTGGAGATCCAGCTGCCCGCCGCGGTCATCATCAAGGTCGAACCCGCCACGGAGCGGTTCGCCTGTATGTACTCCGGTGGGTGGATGGTCTTGAGCGACTCTCTCAAAATTCTGCGCACCGACGTCAGCCAGCCGGACGGCCTGATTCTGCTGACCATGTCGCTGCCCACAGATTTCTCCCCCGTGGTGGGGCAGAACATCGAGCCCAAGAGCTATAACTCACTCCTTAGCGAGACCCAGCAGGCCACAGCGGAGACAGCGGGTCTGCAGGCCAGCGCACTGCAAACGCTGACCGAAATGCGGGATGGCCTGCAGGAGAACAACCTGTTTGACGGCACGACGGCGCTGAACATCCAGGATCTGAGTGATATTGAGTTCACCTACCAAAACCGCGTTCAGGTGCTGCTGGGCAGTGAGACGAACCTCGCCTACAAGCTGCGACTGGCCGCTGCCGCGCTGACCGACCCGGAAAAGGGGCTGGCCGCCGGTGATAAGGGCGTGCTCGACATCTCGACCCAGCGCAGCGACGGCGACATCCGCGCCTACTTCGCCCCCGATACCCCCGAACCGACACCTGCCCCGGAGCCGACCCCGTCCCCCGAGGAGGAGACCGACCCCGAAAGCCCCACAGAATAACCCCGATGCCCCGACAAACCGTCGGGGCGTTTTTTGTACAAGCCGACAGAAAAAACTGTATAAAAAACACCCCGCAGCGCCTTACACATGAGCTACCTTGGGGATTGTTGTTGTTCACCGATTCAGAAAAATCCGCAACGCACATGTGTCTAACACATCCAAATTCTTTCTCCGTTTGTGATGAATTCAAACAGGCGATATTTCTGCGCATTATCGGTCGGCACCAGCCGAGGCCCTGCCCGTTGCAAAGTTGCCGCCTGTGGTCAAGGTGGCATTGTAGCAGTTGATGGCAGCAGTGTCGTGTTCGTACATCGTGGCGAGAGTAAGCGAAAACCAAAAAGGGCAGAGCGAAATTAGCGCGGATGCTATCAGACTATTGTGGAGAATGCAGGAAACTATATTAAGATAATAAGCAAAAAATCAAGGAGTTAACATAAAGTAGTCATAAAATTGCTTGAAAGTATGCGACGAATTTGATTTAATTAGTATTAGAAGAAGATAATAGAAAGGAGATGTGTAGTGCATGTTGTCGGGAAAACAAATTGCCGAGGCAAGAAAGCGAAAAGGACTAACGCAAGAGGCCTTGGCGGCAGAACTTGGAGTATCGAGACAAACGATTGCAAAATGGGAACAAGAAATTTCAACACCCAGTGTTACAAATGCACATAGACTGATAGATATTCTAGGCCTGCAGGAAATGGAGAATAAATCGTCTACCGAAGATGAAGGCAATGCAAGAACTATTTGTAAAAAGAGATTAACAAAGAGATTGTTGATTGAACTTTGGGCAGTATATGTTGGGATAGCATTTCTCTGCTTTTTTTCTATTGGAATTGTGGCATTGTTTTTTATCCCTGCAATATCGGTTGTCCTAATATTAGTTGCTATTGTAGTGCAGGAAGTAAGGGGAAAGAAGACAGATTCACCGATGAAGATTCTTCTCGGCGGAATATGCTTTATTGGGCTTGCCATACTGGCAGTAGTTGCTATACTTGCAAGTGGGTTTGTTCTAAGAGAAAATTATCAACATAAAGCTTTTTATTCTGTTCCTGCTATACAACTAAAAAAATATTCGGCAATTAATGAGTGGATTGATGAATGCAAAACGATAGGACCTGATATTTATGGGCAATGTATTGAATTGCCGTCAGATAAGACAATCTGTCTCTATATTGTATATAGACATCAGGTGACGGACGCATCGGATGCAAGCCTCGTTTCAGATCCGCTACATATGCGATTCATTGCAAAATACCGTGGTGGTACTGAATATGATGGGGTGGATTTGTATTTTCTCCAAGGGAGAAGTAGTTATCAGATGCTTTTCTCTATTGACGGAAGTGAACCTTATTATAACAGTATGGCAACTGTTAATCCAATGCTTATAGATGATGTGAAGGCACTATTTAACAATCTGCAAGGAGATGAAAAAAATGCTTAAAAAAGTTAAAAAATAGTTGCACTGATGATGGCGACAATGGCGCTTTCTACATTATTCGTGACGACTGCGTTTGCGCAGGAGAATGACGTAGAAGTTATTGAAAAAGCGAAGATTCTTGAGGAAATTGTTTCGTATTTGGAAGACGGTGTGACAATAGATGTTGCGCCCAATGAATCAAAGCGGATTGAAATACCACTGTCAAATGGAGAAAGTGCGTATCTTGAGATTGGGTGCACACCTGCCAACAAAACAGCGATACCACTGGGAAGCAAGGAACAATGCAAAGCTAGGAATTCATTTTGCGTCTCTGCATCCGGTGAGTATCAAGTAAAACACAAACAACACCCCAAAGTTGGAAAAGGTACTTTGGGGTGTTGTTATTTAGGTGTGCCCGGCATGGGCAACAGCTAGGTGATGAAAGACCACTACGCGTTTGGCAGTAGGAAGCGTTAGCCGAAGGCAAGGGGGCCAAACGTGGGGGGAGGAAAAAATCTGAAGGGAGCCAGATGTTAACAAAAAGTGCTGGCTGGCAAACTCTTGAACCGATGAACAGAAATCCCATAGTAGTTTAGTATTGAACAGCACCCCATTTGTTAGACAGTATGATATACTATCTAACAAGTGGGGTGCTGTTCACAAAAGACGCTGCGGGGCTTTTACTATGTTGTAGGGGTCGATGCTTGCATCGACCCGCGGGCGAATGACGAGCATCCGCCCCTACGGATAAACAGCTGAATAAAAATTACACGTTCAGCTCCACATGCTGGCCCAGGTCCTCTTTGTTGGCGTCCAGCACGGGCTGGATGACATCGCGCAGGAACTCGGTGACCTGCTCGGCGCTGCGGCCCGTAAAGGCTTCGGGGGAGAGCTCGGCCTCGATTTCCTCGCGGGTCAGGCCGAACGCGGGGTCAGCCTCGACGCGGGCAATCATGTCGTTGGGCTTGCCCTCCTGCTTGACAACGGCAGCGGCGGCCACGGCGTGCTCACGCAGACGCTCGTGCAGCTCCTGACGGTCACCGCCCTTCTTGACGGCCTTCATCATGATGTTCTCGCTTGCCATGAACGGCAGCTCGGCCATGACGCGGGCACGGACGACCTTCGGGTAGACGACCAGCCCGTCGGAGACGTTCAGCAGGATGTTCAGGATGGCGTCAGCAGCCAGGAAGCCCTCGGCCATCGCAATGCGCTTGTTGGCGGAGTCGTCCAGCGTGCGCTCAAACCACTGGGTACCGGCAGTGATGGCGGGGTTCAGCACGTCCACCATCAGGTAGCGGCTCAGCGCACAGATGCGCTCGCAGCGCATGGGGTTGCGCTTATAGGGCATAGCGGAGGAACCGATCTGGTTCTTCTCAAACGGCTCCTCCATCTCCTTGAAGTTCGCCAGCAGGCGGATGTCCGTCGCCATCTTCATGGCGGACTGGCCGATGCCCGCCACGGCGGACAGCACATTGTAGTCCACCTTGCGGCTGTAGGTCTGGCCGCAGACCGGCACGACCTTGGTAAAGCCCATCTGGGCGCAGACGTCGGCCTCGACGGCCTTGATCTTGGCGGAGTCGCCGTTGAACAGCTCCACAAAGCTGGCCTGGGTGCCGGTGGTGCCCTTAACGCCGCGCAGCGCCAGCTGGGAGATCTGGTGGTCAAGCTCCTCCAGATCCATGTACAGCTCGTTCATCCAGAGCGTGGCGCGCTTGCCGACGGTGGTCAGCTGCGCGGGCTGGCAGTGGGTGTAGGCCAGGCAGGGCATGGCCTTGTACTCGTCGGCGAACTTGGCCAGATTTGCCAGCACGCCGATGACCTTCTTGCGCACGAGCTGCAGGCCCTCGCGCATGATAATGACGTCGGTGTTGTCACCGACATAGCAGCTGGTCGCGCCCAGATGGATGATGCCCTTTGCCTTGGGGCACTGCAGGCCGTAGGCGTAGACGTGGCTCATCACGTCATGGCGGACGAGCTTCTCGCGCGCAATGGCGTCCTCATAGTTGATGTCGTCCTTGTGCGCCTCCAACTCGGCAATCTGCTCATCGGTGATGGCCAAGCCCTGCTTCTGCTCGGCCTTAGCCAGCGCGATCCACAGCCGGCGCCAGGTGCGGAACTTGTTGTCGTCAGAGAAGATGTACTGCATCTCATCCGACGCATAGCGGGTAGAGAACGGCGAAATATATTTGTCGTGTTGTGCCATTGGGTCAAATCCTCACAATCTTTTAAGCTGATAGTTCCAGTATAGCAGAAACTTCCCGAAATATCAAAGCTTGAAATAATTCACGCCGCCCTCAAAGATCGGCTGGTATTTGTCACCGGTGACGTTCTTATAGAGCTGCTCGCCGCTGCGCTCGCTGTGGCCCATCTTGCCAAAGACACGGCCATCCGGGCTCGTGATGCCCTCGATTGCCAGCACGGAGCCGTTCGGATTGTAGCGCATGTCCATCGTCGGGCGGCAAAGCAGGTCAACGTACTGGGTCGCAATCTGGCCGTTGTCGATGAGCTGGTTCAGCAGCTGCTCGTTGCAGACAAAGCGGCCCTCGCCGTGGCTGATGGCGATCAGGTGCTCGTCGTTGATGTCGCATTTGCTCAGCCAGGGGCTCTTGTTGCTGGCCACGCGGGTACGCACCAGCATGGACTGGTGGCGGTGGATCGTATTAAACGTCAGCGTCGGGTCGCTTTCGGTGATGGGACGGATCTCGCCGTAGGGGACCAGGCCCAGCTTGATGAGTGCCTGGAAGCCGTTGCAGATGCCCAGAGCCAGACCGTCGCGCTGGTTCAGCAGACGGTTGACTGCGTCGGCCACCGACGGATTGCGGAAGAACGCCGCAATGAACTTGGCACTGCCGTCCGGCTCGTCGCCGCCGGAGAAGCCGCCCGGCAGCATCAGGATCTGCGCCTCGTCCAGCTCCTTCACCAGCGCCTCGCAGCTCTCGGCCACGTTGGCGGGGGTCAGGTTTTTCAGCACCAGAACATGCGGGTCGCCGCCTGCGCGGCGGAACGCGCGGGCCGTGTCGTACTCGCAGTTCGTGCCGGGGAATACGGGGATGACGACCCGCGGCGTCGCCAGGCGCACAGAGGGAGCTACGCGCTTGTTGGCGGGGCAGTCATGCTCCAGCGCGGGGACGAACTCACCGGCCTTGCGGTAGGGGAATACCGGCTCGAGCTTTTGATCCCACAGCTCCTGCAGACGGGCCAGGTCAATGGCCTTGCCCTCGGCCTCCAGCGTGTAGTCCACGGTGGTGAAGCCGAGGAACTCACCGGCGGAGGCATCAAGCAGCTCCAGAATGACCGCGCCGTAGGCGGGCTTGAACAGATCGTTCAGGTCGATGTCATTGGACAGCTGCAGACCCACATGGTTGCCGACGCACATCTTGAACAGTGCCTCGGCCACACCGCCGTAGCCCGGCGTGGCGGCAGCCAGCACCTTGCCCTCGTCGATCATCTGCTCGACGGTCTTGTAAATGGAAATCAGGCTGCCGATCTCGGGCAGACCGTTCTTGTAGTTGGGGCGCAGGATGACAACGGAGCTGTTGGCCTTCTTGAACTCGGGGCTCTGCACGTCGCGGGTGTTGCCGATGGCCGTCGCAAAGCTGACGAGCGTCGGGGGCACGTCCAGCCCCTCAAAGCTGCCGGACATCGAGTCCTTGCCGCCGATGGACGCAATGCCCAGACCCATCTGGGCATCCAGCGCACCGAGCAGGGCGGCCAGCGGCTTGCCCCAGCGCTCGGGCTTATTGTTCATATGCTCAAAATATTCCTGGAACGTCAGGTACATATCCTCGTGGTGGAAGCCCGCGCAGACCAGCTTGGTCACGCTCTCGACCACGGCCATATACGCGCCGCGGTAGGGGTCAGCCTCGGTCAGGTAGGGGTTGAAGCCCCACGCCATGCCGGAGCAGGTCGTCGTCTCGCCGTCCACGGGCAGCTTGGCGGCCATGGCCATCGTCGGGGTCAGTTGGTACTTGCCGCCGTAGGGCATCAGCACGGTGGCTGCGCCGATGGTGGAGTCGAACCGCTCGCCCAGGCCCTTTTGGCTGCAGACGTTCAGGTCGCTGACCATAGATTCCAGCTTCTGCTCAAACGTTGCACCGGCAAACTGGGGCTGCCAGACATGGCCCGGCAGGATGTGCGCATCAGCGTGGCGCTCGGCACCGTTGGAGTTCAGGAACTCGCGGGAGAGGTCAACGATGGTCTTGCCGTTCCAGACTTCGCGCATCCGCTTTTCCTCGGTGACGGTGGCAACGATAGTCGCCTCGAGGTTTTCCTCGGCGGCGTACTTCATAAAGGTCTCGGCGTCCTCGGCGGCAACGGCCACGGCCATGCGCTCCTGGCTCTCCGAAATGGCCAGCTCGGTGCCGTCCAGACCCTCGTACTTGCGGGTGACCTTGTTCAGGTCGATGTGCAGGCCGTCGGCCAGCTCACCGATGGCAACGGACACACCGCCTGCGCCGAAGTCGTTGCAGCGCTTGATAAGGCGGCAGGCGTCCTCGCGGCGGAACAGGCGCTGCAGCTTGCGCTCGATGGGCGCGTTGCCCTTCTGCACCTCGGCACCGCAGGTCTCAAGGCTCGTCAGCTTATGCGCCTTGGAGGAACCGGTGGCACCGCCGACACCGTCGCGGCCCGTGCGTCCGCCCAGCAGGATGACGACATCACCCGGGGCGGGCTCCTCGCGGCGGACATGGCTGGCAGGCGTCGCGCCGACAACTGCGCCGATCTCCATGCGCTTGGCGGCGTAGCCGGGGTGGTACAGCTCTGCGACCTGACCGGTGGCAAGGCCGATCTGGTTGCCGTAGCTGGAATAGCCCGCGGCAGCCGTCGTGACCAGCTTGCGCTGGGGCAGCTTGCCGGGCATTGTCTCGGAAACAGGCTTCAGCGGGTCAGCCGCACCGGTCACGCGCATGGCCTGATAGACGTAGCTGCGTCCGGACAGCGGGTCACGGATGGCACCGCCAATGCAGGTCGCCGCGCCGCCGAAGGGCTCGATCTCGGTGGGGTGGTTGTGGGTCTCGTTCTTGAACAGGAACAGCCAGTCCTGCTGCTCACCGTCCACGTCACACTTGATCTTGACGGTGCAGGCGTTGATCTCCTCGCTCTCGTCAAGGTTCTTCAGAATGCCGCGCTGCTTCAGCGCCTTGGCACCGATGGTCGCGCAGTCCATCAGGGTGCGGTTCTTCCTGTCGCGGCCCGTCTCGGCGCGCAGTGCCATGTAGCGGTCAAATGCGGCCTGCACCAGCGCGTCGTCGATCTTCACGTCGTCCAGGATCGTGCCGAACGTCGTGTGGCGGCAGTGGTCGGACCAGTAGGTGTCGATCAGACGGATCTCGGTGATGGTCGGGTCGCGGTGCTCGGATTTGAAGTAGTTCTGGCAGAACACGATGTCCGCATGGTCCATCGCCAGGCCCTTCTCATTGCGGAACGCTTCCAGCGCGTCGTCGTCCAGCGCGGTGAAGCCGGTCAGCGTCTCGACCTCCGTCGGGATGGCAAACTCCATTTTCAGGGTGCTGCGCTCGTCAAGGCTTGCCTCGCGGGCCTCGACGGGGTTGATGACGTACTTCTTGATGGCGGCCAGGTCGGCGTCGGTCAGGTCGCCGTCCAGCAGATAGACGCGGGCGGAGCGCACCGCGGGGCGCTCGCCCTGGCTCAGCAGCTGGATGCACTCGCTGGCAGAGTCGGCGCGCTGGTCAAACTGGCCGGGCAGGTACTCGACGGCAAAAACGGTCTTGGCGTCGGGCAGCTTGTCGTAGGTCACGTCAACAGGCGGCTCACTGAACACGGTGGGCACAGCCTGCTGGAACAGCACAGCGTCGATGCCCTCGACGTCATAGCGGTTCAAAAGGCGCAGACCGGTCAGATTCCGGATGCCGACCAGATCGACCAGTTCATGCAGAAGCCCCTGTGCCTCGCCGTCAAAGCCGGGCTTTTTCTCAACATAAATGCGATATACCATTGTATTTCCTCCTGAGAGTTATATTTGCAGGAAGTGACGGACGGAAAGCCTTCCCCCTTGGGGGAAGGTGGCCGAGGCCCCGTCCGAGGCCGGATGAGGGGCGGCGCTTCCGCTATATCCCGTGAACGGGCAGCCGCGGGAAGTTTGCCCCTCATCAGTCACCTTCGGTGACAGCTTCCCCCGATGGGGAAGCCTCTTTACTGCATCGCCGCCAGCGCTCTTGCCCCAATGTCACTGCGTTTGTGCAGCTTGTCAAAATGGATGCTCTCCGTGGCCGCATACGCCTTTTTCAGCGCCTCGGGCAGGGTGTTGGCCGTGGCGGTCACACCCAGCACGCGCCCGCCGTTCGTGACGAGCTTGCTGTCCTTGATGGCCGTGCCGGCGTGGTAGACCGTCACGTCGGCGGCGTCCAGCTGGCCCGCGGTCAGGCCGGTGATCTCCTTGCCCTTCTCGTAGGCGAGGGGGTAGCCGCCGCTGGCCAGAATAACACAGGCCGCCGCGCCGTCGCTGAATTTGACATCGGTCTTGTCCAGCGTGCCGTTCGTCGTGGCCTCCATCACGGTCAGCAGGTCGCTTTCCAGCAGGGGGAGCACGACCTGCGTCTCGGGGTCGCCGAAGCGGCAGTTGTACTCGATGACCTTCGGACCGTCGGGGGTCAGCATCAGGCCAAAGTACAGGCAGCCCTTGAAGGGGCAGCCCTCGGCCTGCATCGCCGCAACCGTGGGCAGGAAAATCTCCTGCATGCAGCGCTCGGCGACTGCGGGCGTGTAGTAGGGGTTCGGGGCCACGGTGCCCATGCCGCCGGTGTTCAGGCCCTCGTCGTGGTCGAGAGCACGCTTGTGGTCCATGCTCGAGACCATCGGCTTGACGGTCTTGCCGTCGCAGAAGGACAGCACGCTGACCTCGGGGCCGGTGAGGAACTCCTCGACAACCACATGGTTGCCGGACGCGCCGAACTTTTTGTCCAGCATGATCTCCTTGACGCCGTCGGCGGCCTCCTGCTCATTCTGGCAGATCAGCACGCCCTTGCCCAGCGCCAGACCGTCCGCCTTGATGACGACGGGGTATTTGCCCTCGGCTTTGATGTAGTCCATGACCTTCTCGGGGTCGTCGAACGTCTCATATTTGGCCGTAGGGATGCCGTATTTCTTCATCAGGTCCTTGCTGAACACCTTGCTGGCCTCAATGCGGGCCGCGGCCTTGTCGGGACCGAATGCCGGGATGCCGACAGCGGCCAGCGCATCGACCATGCCCAGTGCCAGCGGGTCGTCCTGGGCGACGACGACATAGTCAAAGGCTTCTTCTTTGGCAAATTTGACCATGGCGTCCACGTCGGTGGCCGGGATGGCCTTGCAGTGGGCGTCATAGCTGATGCCGCCGTTGCCGGGCGCACACCAGATCTCGGAACAGCGGGGGCTTTTTTTCAGCGCGCGGATGATGGCGTGCTCACGCCCGCCGCCGCCGACTACCAAAATTTTCATGATGGACCTCCTGTAAAACATCAACAGCCCGCGACGCAAAATACGCCGCAGGCGCGTTGAAAAATATCAGTGGTGGAACAGCCGGATGCCGCAGAACGCCATCGCAATGCCGTACTTGTTGCAGGTGTCGATCACCTGTGCGTCGCGGATGGAACCGCCCGGCTGCACGATGGCGGTCACGCCGCTGCGGCGCGCGCGCTCGATGTTATCGCCGAACGGGAAGAAGGCATCGCTGCCCAGAGAAACACCGGTCACGGCATCCAGCCAGGCGCGCTTTTCCTCGGCGGTTAGCGGGGTCGGCTGCTCGGTGAAGGTCTCGGCCCAGACATCGTCGCCGATGACATCCTCCGGCGTGTCGCCGATGTAGACATCAATCGCGTTGTCGCGGTTCGGCTTGGCAATGTCGGCGCGGAACGGCAGGTCGAGCACCTTCGGCATGTGGCGCAGCTGCCAGTTGTCGGCCTTCTGGCCCGCCAGACGGGTGCAGTGCACGCGGCTCTGCTGGCCCGCGCCGACGCCGATGGTCTGGCCGTCCTGCACGTAGCAGACGCTGTTGGACTGGGTGTATTTCAGCACGATCAGGCTGATGACGAGGTCGCGGCGCTGCTCGTCGCTGATGACCTTGTTCTCGGTCACAACGTTCTGCAGCATCGTCTCATTGGAAATGTCCAGGTCCTGGCGGCCCTGCTCGAAGGTCACGCCAAAGACCGTGCGGGTCTCCAGCGGCTTCGGCTCGTAGTCGGCATCGATCTGGACGATGGCGTAGTTGCCCTTCTTCTTAGATTTCAGCACCTCCAGCGCGTCGGCGTCGTAGCCCGGCGCAATGATGCCGTCGGAGACTTCGTGCTGGATCAGCTTCGCGGTGCTCAGGTCGCAGACGTCGGACAGCGCGATCCAGTCGCCGAAGCTGGACATACGGTCCGCACCGCGGGCACGGGCGTAGGCGCAGGCCAGCGGGGAAAGCTCGGTCTCCGGCGCAATGTGGTACATGGCGCGCAGGGTCTCATCCAGCGGCAGACCGATGGCCGCACCGGCAGGGGAGACATGCTTGAAGCTGGCGGCGGCGGGCTGGCCGAGTGCCTTCTTCAAATCGCGCACGAGCTGCCAGGAGTTGAACGCATCCAGAAAGTTGATGTAGCCCGGGCGTCCGTTCAAAATCTGTACAGGCAGGTCACTGCCGTCCGCCATGTAGATGCGGGCGGGCTTCTGGTTGGGGTTCGTGCCGTATTTCAGCTGAAATTCGTTCATATTAGCCCTCCACAGCGGTGTATTTGTTCAGGATAATGTCCTCGTACTCGCCGGTTTCCAGCTCGATGCTGCGCACAAAAAGGCTGACCTTGTTGTCCTCGTTCAGGCTCGCCCACAGCTTGTCGGCAAGCTTGTCCGCGTCGTTCGTGTCGATGGCGACGCGCAGCGGCTCACCCGCAAAGCTTGGAATCGGCGCACCGTTCTTCTGGTAGGTGCTGATGAAGTGTCCCTCACCGGCCACGGGCTGCGGGTAGTCGAAGGTCTGGCGCTGGACGCTCTCGGCGTTGCCCTCGTCGGACTTGACGATGGACAGCTTGTAGCCGCCGCGGCGCATATCGACGACGCCGGAGATGCGCGGGGTAAAGTTCGGCGCGTCGTCCTCATAGGTGCGGGTCGCCAGCGCAGCCTCAAAGCTGTAGCCGGGGAAAAGGTTGCCGTTCATGAACTTGGCAATCGTGTCGGTCTGGTCGCCGTTCGTGACCACGGTGGTCTCCCGCAGGGTTAGCACAGCGTTGTAGATGATCAGATGCGGGTCCTCGAGCTTGGCCGGGTCAGCGGCCACCGTGCGGATGCCGCCGTCGATAGGCTCAAACACACGGTTGCGGCTGTTGGCACTGCGGCCCATGATCCAGTAGGCGACGAACGCCTTCTGGCCGTCGGGGCTTTTGCCCAGCACAATGCCGCGCCCGGGGTAGTCATTCCCGGCAAGATATTTGTAGATGTTTTTTTTCATAATTGACCTCGTTTTGGTGTATACAAAAACATAAAACGGGATGTGGTGGCAAGGCTCTCTCCCTCAGTCCGCTGCGCGGACAGCTCCCTCGCAGAGGGAGCCTGGAAGCCTTGGCCCCCTCTGCGAGGGGGCTCCGCCCGCAGGCGGTGGGGGAGAGAACTTTGCCATTGTTCCGATTTTACACCTCGTCACTGCACACCATCGCCAGCGCCTTGGGCAACAGCTGCCACTCGGCCTCGACCATGACGCGCTTCTGCAGCGTCTCGGGGGTGTCGCCGGGCTCCACGGCCACGGCCTTCTGCAGCAGAATGGGCCCGCCGTCGCATTCCTCGTTTACAAGGTGGACGGTAGCGCCGGTCAGCTTCACGCCGCGGGCCAGCGCGGCCTCGTGCACGCGCAGTCCGTAGAAGCCGGGGCCGCAGAAGCTGGGGATCAGGCTGGGATGAACATTGATGATTTTATTGCGGTAGGCCGCAATGACCTTTTCGCCCAGCACGCTCAAAAAGCCTGCCAGCATGACCACGTCAATACTGTGCTTCTGCAGGGTGTCCAGCAGAGCGGCGTCAAACGCTGCGCTGTCAGCGTAGTCCCTGCGGCTGACAACAGCGGATTCCACACCGAAATTGGCGGCGCGCTCCAGCGCGTAGACGCCGGGCTTGCTGGCAACGACCAGCTCGATTTTGCCGTTCGGGTTCTCGCCGCGGCGCTCGCTTTCCAGCAGGGCCTGCAAATTCGTGCCGCCGCCCGATACCAGTACCGCTACACGCTTCATACCAGCTCGACCCCGTCGCCCTCGACGATGGTGCCCAGGCGGTAGGCGTCCTCGCCGTGGGCCTTCAGAATGGCAATGGCCTTGTCCGCATCCTCGGGCGCGACGGTCAGCACCATGCCGACGCCCATGTTGAAGGTGTTGAACATATCGTGCTCGGAGATGCCGCCCTCGCGCTGCATGACGTCGAACAGGGCAGGGATGCGCACATCGGCCTTGGCAATGCGGGCCGCACAGCCCTTCTTCAGGCTGCGGGGAATGTTCTCATAGAAGCCGCCGCCGGTGATGTGGGACACGCCCTTGACCGTGATCTCGTCCATGACAGCCAGCACGGGCTTGACGTAGATCTTTGTGGGGGCCAGCAGGGCCTCGCCCAGGGGCTTGTCCATGCCGTCGAATGTCTTTTTCAGCACATCGGGGTTGTTGTCGATGTCAAAAATTTTGCGCACCAACGAGAAACCGTTGGAGTGTACGCCCGTGGAGGGCAGTGCGATGATGACATCGCCCGGCTGCATCGTGGAGTTGTCCAAAATCTTTGCCTTGTCCACGACGCCGACGGTGAAGCCGGCCAGGTCGTACTCATCCTCGGGCATCATGCTGGGGTGCTCGGCGGTCTCGCCGCCCACGAGGGAGCAGCCCGCCTGGACGCAGCCCTCGGCCACGCCCTTGACGATCTCGGCGATCTTCTCCGGGATGTTCTTGCCGCAGGCGATGTAGTCGAGGAAAACCAGCGGCTTGGCACCGGCGCAGATGACGTCGTTGACGCACATGGCCACGCAGTCGATGCCGATGGTGTCATGCTTGTCCAGCAGCATGGCGATGCGCAGCTTGGTGCCGACGCCGTCAGTGCCGGAAATCAGAACAGGATGCTCCATGCCGGTGCAGTCCAGCTCAAACAGGCCGCCGAAGCCGCCCAGACCGCCGATGCAGTTCTCGGTCATCGTGCGGGCCACATACTGTTTCATCAGCTCAACAGAGCGGTACCCGGCGGTAATATCCACGCCTGCAGCGGCGTAGCTGGCAGAATAGCTTTTTTCCATAGTAGAATAATCTCCCTTGCGAGTAAATCGTATGAATGGGGAAATGCCTTCCCCTGTGGGGGAAGGTGGCCGAGGCCCTGACCGAGGCCGGATGAGGGGTAAGCTTGCCGCTGCATCCCGTGAGCGGGTGGCCGGGGAAAGGCTGCCCCTCATCAGTCACCTTCGGTGACAGCTTCCCCCTCTGGGGAAGCCTTTGAACCTTACAGCTTCTTATTCGTCTTAGACTGGCTCAGCGGCTTGTCGTAGACAATGTCCATCGTCTCGGTGGGCGGGGCAACGGGGTATTTGCCGGTAAAGCAGCCCGTGCAGAAGCCGCACTTGCTGTGGATGGCCAGCTGCTGCACATGCTCAATGCTCAAATAGCCCAGCGTGTCAGACCCGACCAGCTCGTTGATCTCCTCGACGGTGTGGCCGGTGGCAATCAGGTCCTTCTCGTCGGGAATGTCGGTGCCGAAGTAGCACGGGTGGGCGAACGGCGGCGCACTGATCCGGTAGTGTACCTCGGCAGCACCGGCCTCGCGCAGCAGGCGGATGGTGCGGGCGCTCGTCGTGCCGCGGACGATGGAGTCATCGACCAGCACAACGCGCTTGCCCTTGACCGTGGATGTGATGGCGTTCAGCTTGATGCGCACGCTGCTCTCGCGCTGGGCCTGGCTGCCCTGAATGAAAGTGCGACCTACATATTTGTTCTTGATAAAGCCCACGCCGTAGGGGATGCCGCTCTCCTGCGCATAGCCGAGCGCTGCATCCAGACCGGAGTCCGGCGCGCCGATGACGACATCGGCCTCCACGGGATGCTCCTGCGCCAGGAACCGGCCCGCCTGCAGACGGGCCTCATGCACACAGGTGCCCTCAATGACGGAATCCGGGCGGGCAAAGTAGATGTACTCAAAGACGCACATCGTGTGCGGCGCGGCGCCGCAGTGATCCTCCATCGTGCGCAGGCCGTTGCGGTCGGCAATAACGATCTCGCCGGGGCGCACGTCACGGATGAACTTCGCACCCACGGCGTCCAGCGCACAGCTCTCGCTGGCAAAGGCATAGCCGTTGCCGTCGGGCAGCTCGCCGATGCACAGCGGGCGGAAACCGTTGGGGTCGCGCGCCGCGATCAGCTTGGTGTGGGTCATAATGACGAGGGAGTATGCGCCCTCGATGTCGTCCATCGTGCGGCTGACGGCCATCTCAATGTTCGGCGTCAGCAGACGGTTCTGGGTCAGCAGATAGGCGATGACCTCGGTGTCCGACGTGCCGTGAAAGATCGAACCGCTCATCTCGAGCTTGCGGCGCAGCTTCGGCGCGTTGACAAGGTTGCCGTTGTGGCAGACCGCCATAGCGCCCTTGCAGTGATGCAGAACCATCGGCTGCGCGTTGGAACGGCTGCGCTGGCCCGCCGTGGCATAGCGGACATGGCCGGTAGCCATCTTTGCGCCGCGGGGCAGCTCCTCCAGCACGCGCTTGGTAAAGACCTCGCTGACAAGGCCCAGATCGCGGTAGCCGGACAGCACGCCGTCGACATTCAGCGCAATGCCACAGCTCTCCTGGCCGCGGTGCTGCAGGGCGTACAGCGCACTGTAGACGGCGCTGACCATATCGGTCTCGCCGGTCTTGTCATACATACCGAACACGCCGCACTCCTCATGCAGGGACTCGGTGTATTGGGAAATTTCGCTCATTTATTTGCTCCAATTGTCGGAATGGTAAAGCCGTAGGGGCGAACCCTATATTCGCCCTTGGGTCGGCTGCCTCTTGCGGGCGCATAGGGAATGCGCCCCTACGGGAAAGCGCACGGTAAATTGTGCGGGTGCAATCAGCCCAGCAGGCGCTTCATGACTTCCTGGTAAGCGTCGGCCTCGCCGCCCATGTTGCGGCGGAACAGATCCTTGTCCAGATGTGCGCCGGTGGTGGCGTCCCAGAAACGGCAGGTGTCGGGGCTGATCTCATCTGCCAGGATGATCGTGCCGTCGGACAGGCGGCCAAACTCGAGCTTAAAGTCCACCAGACGGATGTTGGCGTCCAGCATGATCTTCTTCAGCACCTCGTTGACCTTGAAGGCATACTTCGCGATGGTGTCCAGCTCCTCCTGGGTAGCCAGGTCGAGGGCCAGGGCGTAGTAGTGGTTGATGAACGGGTCGTGCAGATCGTCGTTCTTGTAGCTGTACTCGAGGATGGGGGTCTTAAAGACCTTGCCCTCGGGCACGCCCATGCGCAGGCTGAAGTGACCGGCTGCAACGTTGCGGACGATGACCTCCAGAGGCACGATCTCGACCTTCTTCACAAAGGTGTCGCGGTCATTGACCTCCTGCACGTAATGGGTGGGGATGCCCTCCTTCTCGAGCTTCTGCATCAGAGCGTTGGACAGCTTGTTGTTGACAATGCCCTTGTCGCGAATGGTGCCCTTCTTCTCACCGTCACCGGCAGTGGCGTCATCCTTATAGTGGACCATGACGATCTCGGGATCGTTGGTAGCGAAAACCTGCTTGGCCTTGCCTTCGTACAGCTGCTCTTTGACTTCGTAATTCATGAGAAACGCTCCTTTTTATAGTATAATATAGTTTGTATGTGTACCTGTCTTTGGCTTCCCATTTGGGGGAAGCTCCCGCCCGCAGGCGGGTGATGAGGGAAAGGCTGCCGGGACAGTCCGTTTACGGGATACAGCGGCAAGGCCGCCCCTCATCCGGCCCTTCGGGCCACCTTCCCCCCTTGGGGAAAGGCTCTTTTACAGTGCTGCGGCTTCGGCGGCAATGGCGGCGTCCTTCCCGGCAATCGCGGCGGCGGTGTCGGCGCGGAAGCTGTCAAGCTTCGCGGCCAGCTCGTCGTCGGCCACGGCCAGAATCGCCACAGCCAGATACGCGGCGTTCTTCGCGCCGTTCAGCGCTACGGTAGCCACGGGAAAGCCGCTGGGCATCTGCACAGTGGCCAGCAGGGCGTCCAGACCGTCCATGGCGCCGCCCTTCATCGGGATGCCCACAACGGGCAGGGTGGTGTTGGCGGCAAAGGCACCGGCCAGGTGTGCGGCCATGCCGGCAGCGCAGAGAATGACGCCGTAGCCCTCGGCACGGGCGCTCCTGGCGAAAGCGGCGGCGGCCTCCGGTGTGCGGTGGGCCGAAAGAATGTGCGCCTCATACGGCACGCCGAAATCCTTCAGCACCGTGCAGGCACCCTTGACCACCGGCCAGTCACTGTCCGAGCCCATGATGATCGCAACTTTTTTCATACGTTTTGAAACCTCCCTTACAAAGCAAACAGCGCAGTGCTCCGCATCAGGATACACTGCGCTGTGGTGTCGACGTAAAAAGGGTATGATGGTACAGAACACCCGCGAAGAAGCCAATACGCTGCATTGCGTTTGCCACGGAAGATCCCCCTTTAATAAAAGTAAGATGTGCCCTGTAATTGTAGTGTAAACGCTGGGCAAAAAAAATGCAAGCGCCCGGCGGACATTTCAGCCAAAAAACGGTGCAAAAGGGTTTTGACCGTCGCTTTTTGTCGTTTTTGATAGGTCTTGGGGGGCAATTGTCATACTTTAAAACGGCCTGTAAAATTTTGCTGGTACAGAGAACAAAAATATGATAAAATAGAAAAAATACATAAACAAGGAGCTTTGTATGATTGCACCCAAACGACGCCTGACAAATCACGCCCTGCACGGCAGGGAGGAATGGTTCAAGCGCATCTTCCGCGACCAGATCGCCGAGGCTGCGGGCATCCTCGAAGTCGTGCTCTCCGGCATTGTGCTGGCGGCCCTGCTCATGAGCATTGTCCCGCTGGTGGAGCTGATGCCCGGTCTGCTGACCGATGCCGACAGCCTGGAGATCCGCACCTTTCTGGAACGTGCGCTGGACATCGTCATCGGCATCGAGTTTATCAAGATGCTGGCCAAGCACAGCCCCGGCAGCGTGCTGGAGGTGCTGCTCTACGCCATTGCCCGCCACATGATCGTCGGCCATGAGGACGCCGTGCAGAACCTGGTCAGCGTGGGGGCCATCGCGCTGATCTTCATCATCCGCAAGTATTTCTTTGTGCCGTCCTTCGGCCACAAGATGCCCGGCGGCGAAATTGCCCCGGACATGGAGCAGAAGGCCGCAGAGACCCCGGAAGCAAAAGCGGGAGACATGGCGGAATAGCGCCGGCCCGCCCCCCGGGGACAGAGCCGCATGGTATGCCGGGGCCATTGGTGCGAACGGCGAAAATTTGTAAGCCTGTGTGATAAATATAAATAAGAATCCCCCTTCCGGGAACGCTGTAGAGGCGGATGCTCGTCATCGGCCCCTACAGCCTCCCGGAAGGGGGATTCTTTATTTTACGATTTTACCAATCAGAACAGACCCGTGATCTTCCCGTGTACATCCACGTCAATGTCCATGGCGGCGGGGTGCTTGGGCAGGCCGGGCATCGTCATGATGCTGCCGCAGACAACGACCACAAAGCCCGCACCGGCGCTCAAACGCACCTCGCGCACATTCAGCGTGTGACCCTCGGGCGCACCCGTCAGCTTGGCGTTGTCGCTGAAGGAATACTGCGTTTTGGCAATGCAGACCGGCAGCTTGCCATAACCCAGCGCGGTCAGCTCGTCCAGCGTCTTTTTTGCGGCGGCGGTGTAGCTTACGCGGCCCGCGCGGTAGATCTTCGTGGCGACGGCCTCGATCTTATCCGTCAGCGGCGCGTCCAGCTCGTAGGTGTACTGCACCTCTGCGCTGTCGTCCAGGATGGACAGCACGGTCTCGGCCAGCGCCTTGCCGCCCTCGCCGCCCTTGGCAAAGACCTCGCTCAGGGCGCAGGGCACACCGGCCTTGCTGCAGACGTCATAAATAACATCCATCTCCTCCGCAGTGTCGGTGGGGAAGGCGTTGATGGCAACGCAGACCGGCAGACCAAAGCCCTGCAGGTTCTCAATGTGGCGGGCCAGGTTCACGCTGCCCGCACGCACGGCTTCGGCATTGGGCTTGCCCAGATCGGGCTTGGTCACGCCGCCGTGGGACTTGAGCGCGCGCACGGTAGCCACCAGCACAACGGCGGCGGGGTGCAGCCCGGCATAGCGGCACTTGATGTCCAGGAACTTCTCCGCGCCCAGATCTGCGCCGAAACCGGCCTCGGTCACAACGTAGTCGGCCAGCTTGAGGCTCAGTCTGGTGGCAATGGCGCTGTTGCAGCCGTGGGCAATGTTGGCGAACGGACCGCCGTGGATGATGGCGGGATTGTGCTCCAGCGTCTGGACAAGGTTCGGGTCGAGCGCGTCCTTCAAAAGCGCGGTCATCGCGCCCGCCGCGCCGATCTGCCCGGCGGTGACGGGCTGGCCGTCGTAGGTGTAGGCGCAGACGATGCGGGACAGGCGGGCCTTTAAGTCCTCCAGATCGGTGGCCAGGCAGAACACCGCCATGACCTCGCTGGCAACGGTGATGTCAAAGCCGTCCTCACGCGGGGTGCCGTTGACCTTGCCGCCGAGGCCGTCCACGATGAACCGCAGCTGACGGTCATTCATGTCCATGCAGCGCTTCCAGGTGATGCGGCGGGGGTCAATGTTCAGCGGATTGCCCTGCTGGATCGAGTTGTCGATCATGGCAGCCAGCAGGTTGTTGGCCGTGCCGATGGCGTGGATGTCGCCGGTAAAGTGCAGATTGATGTCCTCCATCGGCACGACCTGGGCATAGCCGCCGCCGGCAGCGCCGCCCTTGATGCCGAACACGGGGCCGAGCGACGGCTCACGCAGGCAGAGCATCGTTTTTTTGCCCAGCGCGTTCATGGCGTCCGCCAGACCGACGCTCGTCGTGGTCTTGCCCTCACCCGCGGGCGTGGGGCTGATGGCGGTGACCAAAATCAGCTTGCCCTCGGGCTTGTCAGCCTTGGCCAGCTTGTGGTTCAGCTTGGCCTTGTAGTGGCCGTAGGGGATGACGTCCTCGCCCTGCAGGCCCAGATTGGCGGCGATTTCGGTGATGGGCTGCATTTTGGCGGCCTGGGCAATTTCGATGTCGCTCAACATTGTACGATTCCTCCGTTTTTGTAAAAAACAATAAAGGGCTGCACACACCATACTCCAGTGTATGCAGCCCAGACGGTCGGCTTAAAAAGCAAGTGATAACGCCGCGTCCCCTGTGGTAAGCCCCACAATATCCCGTCGGTCAGCGGCCTTGCGATGTTCTTACTGTAGCATAGGAACGCGGGTTTGTCAAGAAAAACAACCGGAGCTGTTCTTACGCTGCTTTTGCGCTGCTCTTGCGTTGTGGGGCCGATGGTGAGCATCTGTCCCTACAAGTTCCGAAATGTCGGCAGGGTCATACCGTCCCTTTCCCACAGCCCCACTTTTTGAAATACCGTCCCATGCTGACAAGCTGCATCTTGAACTTGCCGGCGTCGCGCATGGGGGCGCGGTGCCACGCATGAATGGCGGAAAACTGCGGAGCCAGCCAGACGGTGCCCTTCTGCAGCACCTTCTGGGTCAGGTCAGCGTCCTCCACATACATGAAATACCCGGGGTCAAACCCGCCGATTTCCTTGAACACATCGGTGCGCACGGCCATAAAGCTGCCGGTGCAGAACTCGATGCGGCGGGGCACGGTCAGATCCTCATCCTGCATCGTGTAGTGGTCGTCGGCCTTCTTAAAGCAGCCGCCGAGCTTCGGGGCCAGCTGCCGCGCCAGCAGCAGCCAGGGCGTCGGCTTGCGGCGGGGCAGGTGCTGCAGCTTGCCGTCCGGGTAGCGCAGCTGGGGCGTTGCCATGGCGGCCCCGGGCCGGGCCAGCAGCCACGCGGCCATGTCCTCCAGCACGTCGCCGGTCAGCAGGATGTCCGGGTTCAGAATAAAGTGTACGTCGCTGGTCAGACGATCCAGCACATAGTTGTGGCCCTTGCCGAAACCGATATTTTTTTCCAGCGGCAGCACAGTCACGCGGCTGTCGCCGAAATCCGTCTCTGCCAGCTGCCTGCCGCAGCCGTCGGGACTGCCGTTGTCCACGACATACAGGGCAAGATCCGGGGCAGGGGTATAGTGCAGGATGCTGCGCACCGCGGCGCAGACCTCATCATAATCACAGTACGCCACAATGCAGGCGCTGATTTTGGGCATAGTAAGCTCCTTGAGACAAAATTCTACTATCGGGAAACCTGTAGGGGCGGATGTAAGCATCCGCCCCTACCAATGGGCTGTTACTTCTCCAACGCTTCCAGACGGCTCAGATCATACGGCGTGTCCTGATACACGTAGTAGTTCAGCCAGTTCGTGTACAGCAGATACCCGTGGGCACGCCAGCGGAACAGCGGGTCGCGGCTCGGGTCGTCGTTGGGATAGTAGTTGCACGGGATGTTGATGGGCTTGCCGGCCTTCACATCGCGCTTATACTCTTTGTCCAGCGTATACTTGTCGTACTCGGGGTGGCCGATGACAAAGATCTGCCGCCCGGACTCGGTGGAAAGCAGCATCGGCCCGGCAATGTCGCTCTCGGCCAGAATGCGCAGGTCGCCGCAGGCGTCGATGGCGGCGCGGTCCAGCCCGGCCCAGCGGCTGTGCGGGGCGTAGAATACCTCGTCGAAGCCGCGCACCAGCGGGTTGGAAGGGCGTGTCACACGATGCTCAAACACGCCGAACATCTTCTTGTCCAGATGCACCTTGGGGATGCCGAAGTGGTAGTACAGACCCGCCAGCGCACCCCAGCACAGGTGGATGGTGGAGTAGACGTTCTCCTTGGTGTAGTCCATGATGCGGCAGAGCTCGTCCCAGTAGTCAACGTCCTCGTAGTCCAGGTCCTCAATCGGCGCGCCGGTGATGATCATGCCGTCAAAGCGCTCGTTTTTGATCTCGTCAAACGTCTTGTAGAACGCCTTCATGTGCTCGGGCGCGGTGTGGGTCGTGCTGTGGGTCGCCGTCTGCAAAAAGGTGACCTGCACCTGCAAAGGGCTGTTTGCCAGCAGGCGGGCCAGCTGGGTCTCGGTCACGATCTTGGTCGGCATCAGGTTTAAAATCAGGATGCGCAGCGGGCGGATATGCTGGCTCATCGCGCGCTCCTGGTGCATGACAAATACATTTTCCTGCTGCAATTCCTCGTAAGCAGGCAGGTCTTTCGGGATGATAAGAGGCATAGGGAAGGACTCCTTATTCAGAATACCTTTATTATAAAGGTTTCCCCCGCAAAAAGCAACAAAAAAGCACTCCCGGTGCAAAACCGGGAGTGCGGCGGTGCTTACCGCTTATTCGTACTTGACGTTGTCGATCAGGTTCTGCATGACGTCGCTCTGCAGAACGTTCATCTTGATGTAGTTCTCACCGTAGGCGGAGACATACTGGCTCGGGTCGGTGGTGCCGTAGTAGCGGCCAAAGTCAGCGCTCATGGTGGCGGTGTCGCACTTGAAGCCTATTTTCTCGGCCACGGCCTGCATCAGCAGGGCCTGCTGGGTGATGGACTTGATGCTGTCGTTGGCATCTGCCAGATAGGCATCCACGCTGTCATAGCTGCTGCCCATCATGCCGGAGGAAAGCAGGGTGTTCATGTCGGTGCCGTATTTCTGGGCGTTGGTGTAAATGCGGTACAGCAGCACATCGCGGTAGTAGTCCAGCGCGGTCTGCGGCAGCTCGTCCGCGTAGCTGGCCTTGTCATGCAGGGCGGTGTAAACGTCACTGGCCTGATTGTCATAGAGCATCGTGGACTTGACGAAGGCTTTCAGCTCATCGACGCTGTTCAGGCTCATGCTCTCGCCGAGATTTTCCTTGACCCAGTCGTCGGTCAGATCGGGGGTGACGGACTCCTTGATGTAGTTCAGGGTCGTCTCAAAGACGGCTTCCTTGCCGTTCAGGTCCTCATTGCCGTAATCCTCGGGGAAGGTGACCGTGACGTCAAAGGTCTCGCCGGGGGTATGGCCGACGATCTGATCTTCAAAGTCGTCAATGTAGGTGCCGCTGCCCAAAGTCAGGTCGGCGCCGTTGCCCTTGGTGTTGCCGCCGTCGAAAGCAACGCCGTCGATGCGGCCCACATAGTCAATGTTGACCGTATCGCCGTCCGCGGCTGCGCGGTCCTTGACCTCATTCGTGGTCGCAAAGTTGGACAGCACGTTGGAATCAATATAATCATTGATGTCGTCGTCGCTGACCTGGCCCAGGTCGGCGCTGATCGTGATGTCCGCGTAGTCGTCGGGCAGGGTGACATAATCGGTGGCGGTCACGCCCTTGAGATAACCGTTCTCGTCAAACGCATCGGAAAAGCTGAAATCAGTCAGATAGGCGTACTCGGCGTCCGCGGTCTCAGCACTGGCCTTCTCGGCGGTGTCAGCCGTCTCGGCGGTAGATTCAGCGGCCTCGGAAGAGGCGGTGTCAGCGGTATTGCCGCAGGCCGCAAGCACAGCAGTCATGCCGACAGCCATGCCAAGGGCTGCCACACGGCGAAAATTCTTCAGTTTCATGGAATTCTCCTGTCTTTTTCAAAATTGCATACTTTCTTATTATACACGCTTTTTCGGAAAAGTAAAATGAAATTGCTGTGAAAATGTGGTATAATGGCAAAAAGACAAACAACAAGGAGACATACACCATGGAAAAATCCAAAATTGACCGCATCAACGCGCTGGCAAAAAAGGCCAAGGCCATCGGCCTGACCGAGCGCGAGACCGCCGAGCGCGACGCTTTGCGCAAGGAGTATCTGGCCGATATGCGCGCGGCCTTCAAACAGCAGCTCGACAGCACCTATGTCCAGACTGCGGACGGCGCAAAGATCCCCTATGCCGAGTACGCGAAGCTCTCTAAGCATTGATCTGCCCCTGCAACTGCGCCAACGGAAACATTTGAATCTTGTACAAAACGGCTATAGTATTCTCTTGACAAATATGGTATAATACAGGACGGCAGCGGATCCCGGAGATTCCGGAAAAGGCTGAAATGCCTATTTACTTATAAAAGAGGTAGAAACGTATGCTTACTTCCATTACCGGCATCAACTGGGGCGACGAGGGCAAGGGCCGCATGGTCGACCTGCTCAGCCAGGACTATGACATTGTTGCGCGCTATCAGGGCGGCGACAATGCAGGCCACACCGTCAAGAACGAGCGCGGCAAATTTGTCCTGAACCTGATTCCCTCCGGCATTCTGCGCCCCGACGTTGTCTGCGTTATGGGCGGCGGCATGGTCATCGACCCCGAGCACCTCGAGAAGGAAATCGCCTCCCTGACCGAGAAGGGTGTTGAGATCAGCCCCAAAAACCTGAAAATCTCTGACCGTGCGACCATCACCATGCCGTTCCATGTCGCACAGGACGGCCTTGAGGAGGAGCGCCTGTCCAAGACCGGCGCTCAGTTCGGCTCCACCAAGCGCGGCATCGCCTACAGCTACGGCGACAAGTACATGAAAAAGACCCTGCGCATGGGCGACCTCGTCCACATGGACGCCGGTGTCAGGAAGCGTCTGGAGACCATCGTCGAGTCCAAGAACCTGACCATGGAGAAGATCTACGGCCAGAAGCCCGTCAGCGTTGACGAGATGTGGGCCTGGTGCGAGAAATATTCCAAGCTGTTTGCCCCCTACATCTGCGATGTGGGCGACTATCTGGACAAGGCTGACCGCGAGGGCAAGAAGATCATGTTCGAGGCCCAGCTGGGCGCTCTGCGTGACATCGACTTCGGCATCTATCCTTACACGTCTTCCTCCAACACCGTGTCCGCCTATGCACCCATCGGTGCGGGCATCCCGGGCCACAAGCTGAACCTCTCCATCGGCATTATGAAGGCTTATTCCTCCTGCGTCGGTGAGGGCCCCTTCACCACGGAGCTGGCTATGACCGAGGCAGAAAAGGACGTGCTGCGTGAGCACGGCCATGAGTACGGCGCCGCCACGGGCCGTCCCCGCCGCGTCGGCCCGTTCGACGCTGTGGCAAGCCGCTACGGCGTGCAGTGCCAGGGCTGCGATGAGCTGGCCCTGACCCTGCTGGACGTCCTCGACTACATGGAGGAAGTGCCCATCGTCACCGCCTACAAGCTGACCGACGGCAGCACGACCACCCGCTTCCCCATGGGCAAGACGCTGGACGACGCCCAGCCCGTTGTCGAGACTGTGCCCGGCTGGCACTGCGACATCACCGGCGTGCGCAGGTTTGAGGACCTGCCCCAGGCTGCTCAGAACTATGTCACACGTCTGGAGGAGCTGGTCGGCTGCAAGATCAAGTATATCTCCGTCGGCCCCGAGCGCGATGCCTGCATCGTGCGGGCGTAATTTTTCTCCTTGGCCCCCTCCCAGAGGAGGCAAGAACTTATAACCAACCAAAAGGCAGACCCTTACAAGGTCTGTCTTTTTCTAAAAAAGGGGGCATTCCCACTGATTCAGCTTTTAATACGGACTTTCGTCAAAAATTATAAAAGCACCGCGGATCGCGCCGTCCGCACGGCCTACGGAAATCTGGCCTGCATCGTCAGCGTGGTTTGTAACCTACTGCTGGCGGGCGGCAAGATCGCCGTCGGTGTACTGACCGGCAGCGTTGCCATCACCGCCGACGGCATGAACAACCTGTCCGATGCCAGCTCCAATATCGTCAGCCTCGTCGGCTTCAAGCTCGGCGCGCGCCCGGCGGACTCGGAGCATCCCTACGGCCATGCCCGGTATGAGTATCTGGCCGGGCTGGCGGTCTCTGTCATGATCCTGGTCATCGGCGTGGAGCTTTTGAAGGAGAGCTTTGCCAAGGTTCTGCACCCGACGGAGGTCGCTTTCAGCTGGCTCATGGTTGCAGTACTGCTTGCGTCCATCCTCGTCAAGCTCTGGATGAGCAGGCTGAACCGGCAAATCGGCACGGCCATCGACTCGGAAACGCTGCTGGCCACCGCCGCCGATGCCCGCAACGATGTCATCACGACGGCAGCGGTTCTGGCAGCCACGATTCTGACAAAGCTCACCGGCTTTGCCCGCATTGACGGACTGATGGGTATCGGTGTGGCGGCGTTCATTTTGTACAGCGGTGCAATGCTCGTCAAAGACACCATCAATCCGCTGCTGGGTGCGGCGCCTGACTCGGATCTGGTCGAGCATATCGAGAAAAAGGCCCTGAGCTATCCCGGCGTGCTGGGCGTGCACGATCTGATGATCCACGACTACGGCCCCGGCAGCCGCCTGGTCAGCTTCCATCTGGAAATGGACGCTAAGAACGACGTCATGCGCAGTCACGATGTCATTGACCGTATTGAGCGGGACCTGCTTGTGGAGGACGGGCTGATCGCGACGATCCACTTTGACCCCGTCGTGACCGGTGACCCCCACGCGGACGAGCTGAAGGCGTTTTTGCAGCGTGAGGTCGAGGAGCTCGCGCCGCTGGCCAACATCCACGACCTGCGCATTGTGCCCGGCCCGACCCATACAAACGTGATTTTTGACTGTGCCGTCCCTGCCGAGTACATGACCGACAAACAGCACCGGGGCGTCAAGCTCGTCAATGCCCTGCGCAATGCCGTACAGGCCAAGTGGCCCGACCATTTCTGTGTCATAAAGCTGGAACCGGACTATGCGCCGGTACACCACGAATAAAAGAAGCAACCCTGTAGGGGCAGGGCATGCCCTGCCCTCAACGTAAAATCCATAGCGATGTGGCGGCAAGGCTGCGGGCCGGACATGTCCGGCCCCTACCGAGCACCATTACGGAAAGTAAAACTATATAAAGGAGAGGTATCCCCATGGACTACAACAAAGCTGCTCTGGAACTCCACAGCAAGTTCCCCGGCAAGATTGCCGTGCAGAGCCTTTGCGAATGCAAGGACCGCGATGCGCTGTCCACCGCCTATACCCCCGGCGTGGCCGAGCCGTGCCGCAAGATCAAGGCAAACCCCGATGACGTCTACACCTACACGATGAAGGGCCGCACCGTCGCCGTCGTCACGAACGGCACTGCCGTGCTGGGTCTGGGCAACATCGGCCCCGAGGCCGGTCTGCCGGTCATGGAGGGCAAGTGTGTCCTGTTCAAGGAGTTCGGCGGCGTCGATGCGTTCCCCGTCTGCCTGAACGCCAAGACGAAGGAGGAGGTCATCGCTGCGGTCAAGGCCATTGCCCCGACCTTCGGCGGTATCAACCTGGAGGACATCCGCAGCCCCGAGTGCTTTGAAATCGAAGCCGAACTCGAGCGTGACCTCGACATCCCCGTGTTCCACGACGACCAGCACGGCACAGCCATCATCGTGCTGGCGGGTGTGCTCAACGCCCTGAAGGTCGTCGGCAAGCGCATTGAGGACGTCAAGATCGTCCAGAACGGCCCCGGTGCGGCGGGCACGGCCATCATCCACATGCTGCAGGTCGCGGGCGCTAAGAACATCGTCGCCGTTGATGAGCACGGCATCCTCTACCCGAACCGCCCCGCGGGCCTTGAAGGCCACAAGGGCAGGCTGGCCGAGGAGACGAACCCCGACAAGCTGACCGGCGGTCTGGCCGAGGCCATGCGAGACGCGGACATCTTCATTGGTACGTCGATTGCGGGCGCATTGACCCCCGAACTGGCCGCCGCGATGGCGAAGGACGCGATTGTGTTCGCCATGGCGAATCCCACGCCCGAGATCATGCCCGACCTCGCTAAGCAGGCGGGCGTCCGCGTCATCGGCACGGGCCGCAGCGACTTCCCGAACCAGGTCAACAATGTACTGGCGTTCCCCGGCATTTTCAAGGGCGCGCTGTCCGTCCGTGCGCGGGACATCAACCCCGCCATGAAGATGGCCGCCGCCAAGGCCATCGCGGGTCTCATCCCCGACGACGAGCTGAACGAGGTAAACATCCTGCCCAAGGCATTTGACCCCCGCGTGGCCGATGCCGTCGCCGCTGCCGTCGCACAGGCCGCGAGAGAAAGCGGCGTGGCGCGCGTATGAGCATCCGTGAAATTCCAGCCGCCGCCATCACCGACGCAGTGGAAGCTCTCTGCATCGAGGCCAACACCCGGCTGCCCGCCGACGTAAAGGCTGCACTGGATGCCGCCGAGGCCGCCGAGCCGTGGCCGCTGGCAAAGGAGACACTGGGCTTATTGCAGCAGAATCTCTGCGTTGCGAAAGAGAAAGACCTGCCTATCTGCCAGGACACCGGCATGGCCTGCGTCTTTATCGAGCTGGGCCAGGACGCTCACATTGACGGCGACCTGACCGATGCCGTCAACGAGGGTGTGCGCCGCGGCTACGAGAATGCATTCTTACGCAAATCCATCACCGCCGACCCGCTGCAGCGGGTCAACACGGGGGACAACACCCCGGCATTCCTGACCGTGCATCTTGTGCCGGGCAGCGGCTGCAAAATCACCGTCGCCCCCAAGGGCGCAGGCAGTGAAAACATGAGCCGCCTTGCTATGCTCAAGCCAGCCGACGGCGTCGAGGGCGTGAAAAAATTTGTGCTTGACACGGTGGAGCAGGCCGGAGCCAATCCCTGCCCGCCCATTGTGCTGGGTATCGGCATCGGCGGCAACTTCGACCACTGCGCAGCGCTGGCCAAAAAGGCACTGCTGCGCCCGCTGGACGAACCCAACGCCGACCCGTATTATGCAGCGCTGGAAAAGGAACTGCTGGACGCCATCAATGCCACAGGCTTTGGCCCGCAGGGCTTTGGCGGTGCCACGACCTGCCTGGGGGTTGCCATAGAGCAAAAGCCTACCCATGTGGCCTGCCTGCCCGTGGCCGTCAACATCAGCTGCCACGTCACCCGCCGCGCCAGCCGCACGCTGTAAGGAGGCGCAACGATGCAATATGTACTGAAAACGCCCCTCTCTAAGCAGGACCTTGCACCGCTGAAAGCAGGGGACACCGTGCTGTTGTCGGGCGTGGTCTACACCGCCCGTGACGCCGCCCACGCCCGCATGATGGAGCTGCTGGACAAGGGCGAGCCGCTGCCGTTCCCCATTGAGGGCGCGGCCATCTACTACGTCGGCCCCACGCCGGAGCGCCCGGGCTGTGCCATCGGCGCGGCAGGCCCCACGACCTCGGGCCGTATGGACGCCTACACGCCGCGGCTGCTGGATCTGGGACTGGCCTGCATGATCGGCAAGGGCAAGCGCACCGATGCCGTCAAGCAGTCCGTCGTCAAAAACGGCGCGGTCTATCTGGCCGCCATCGGCGGGGCCGGTGCCCTGATGGCCGGCAGTGTGCAGAGCTGTGAGATCATTGCGTGGCCGGACCTCGGCTGTGAGGCGGTGCGTAAGTTGGTGGTTAAAGACTTCCCGCTGACGGTCCTGCTGGACACCCACGGCGGCGACCTGTACCAGAGCGGCCCCGCTGCTTACCTCGCCAGCCGGGAGCACAACGCATGAGCCGCAAACGGATGGCAAAGTGCCTGGCCCTCTGCGCATTGGCGCTGGCCGTCTGCGTCGGCATAGCGGCGGCGCTGGTCATCTCCAAAAACCGGCAGAGAGCTGCCGAAGCTGCCGCTGCGGCCAGTGCCGCTGCTGCCAGTGATGCCGCCGCCAAAGCCGCCGAGGAGGAGGCTGCCCGCGCCGCCAGTGAAGCCGCCGAGGCAGCCCGTCAGGAGGAAGAACGCCGGGCCGCCGAAGCAGCCGCCGCGAAGCGTGCCGAGCAGGTCACCGCTGCGCAGGCCGAGCACGACAGCGTGCAGTACGGCGATAAGCTGGGCCGCATCTGGGTCGAAGGCACAAACGTGGACTGCGCCCTCTATTGGGGCGACAGCGAGGGCCAGTTTGGCCGCGGCGCGGGCTGCCGCGCCGAGAGTGACTGCGTCCTGCCCGGCGAGAACGGCACAGTCTTTATCGGCGGGCATACGGGCACGTACTTCTCGGACCTTGGCTCGACGCAGCTCGGTGCCATCATTCATCTGGAGACCGACTGGGGCGACTTTACCTATAAAGTCACCGATATGCAGGTCATTCAGGAGACCGACGTCGACAAGGTGCGCTGGGGTGCCGAGGAGCCCAGCTGCATCCTGTACACCTGCTACCCCTTCGGCATCCTGACTCACACCCCCCAGCGCTACGCCGTCTATGCAGACCCCGTCAGCGCCGACGAGTACGGTGTGGTACCGGCAGAGACAACCGAAAAATAAAAATGACCGAGGTACATCCCCCCGCAGGGGATATACCTCGGTCATTTCCTTTGGTGCGGCTAACAGGACTTGAACCTGCACGTCGTGGACACTGGACCCTAAAACCAGCGCGTCTGCCAATTCCGCCATAGCCGCATAACAAAATTAGTATACGTTTTTTTGTGCGGTTTGTCAATGGCAAAACCGTATTGACACGGGCATCCGTTTTAATATAGGGCAATACCGCATAATTCTAAGTGCCGATACGGCGAGCGAGGTGCGGCAGCTGCTAAGCCAAAAGCGCAGATAATACTGGATGTCTTATCGAGCATTTTGGCAACGCAGATGCCGTGCCGCACACCGAGCCGCAGCGAGGCGCTTCGGAGCGCAACCGCCGCTTGCGGCGGCTCTTGGCGCGGAGATCCGCCGGAGCGGTGCTTAAGCCGTAAGGCGGGAATTATGCGGTGTTGCCATAGGAAGGCTTGCACACAATTTACGTTTTATCTATGGACGTGTGCCCCTGCTGTACGGTATACTATAGGCAAACCGCCTGCCAGCCTGTGACCACGGAGGTAGACTTTGAAAAAGAACATCCTAGCCAAGCTCTCGCCCTTCCATTTTTTGATGCTGCTGATCGCGGGCATCATCAATGCTATCGGTGTAACGTTGTTTATTGCGCCGGTACAGCTGTACGACAGCGGCATCTCCGGCACATCCATCCTGCTCTCCCAGCTGACGCCGGACTATCTTTCGCTGTCCTTCTTCCTGATCCTGCTCAACATCCCGCTGCTGCTGTTCGGCTTCAAGCGGCAGGGGGCGGTGTTCTCGATTTACGCCATCTTCACGGTCTGCGTCTACTCGGTGGCGGCCTGGCTTATCACCGATGTGCTGCCCATCGACGTCAGCATTGCCTCGCCGCTGGCGGGCACGGATTTGTTTTTGTGTGCGCTGTTCGGCGGCATTATCTCGGGCGTCGGCAGCGGCCTGGCCATCCGCTACGGCGGCGCGATGGACGGCATTGAGGTCGTCGCCGTCATCTTTGCAAAGCCGCTCGGGCTGTCCGTCGGTACATTTGTGCTGATTTACAACGTGCTGCTGTACATGATCTGCGGCATCGTCATGGGCAGCTGGATACTGCCGCTCTACTCCATCGTCACCTACGCGGCGGGTTCCAAGACCGTGGACTTCATCGTGGACGGCCTTGACAGCGCCAAGGCGGCCATGATCATCACGACCCACCCGGACGAGATCGCCCGCGCCGTGTCGGAGGAATTCGGCACGGGCCTGACCATCCTAGACGCCCACGGCTTCTACTCGGACACGCCCAAGACGGTGCTGTACGTTGTGGTCAACCGCTTCCAGACCGTCAAGCTCAAGACGCTGGTCAAGGGTGTCGACGCAAACGCCTATATGGCCATCAGCCCGGTGGCCGACCTGCTGCACGGCAGCAAGGAGGAAGAAACCGCCTGACCCAAGCCCCCTGCATCCCCGCGATGCAGGGGGCTTTTTGTGACATAATCCGCGGCCTGTCTGCACATTCTAATCCCAAAGCGAGGGATGAATATGCACCGACACAAATTTTTACGGCATGCGGCGGCTGTCCTGGCGGCAGCGGCCCTGCTGGCGGCCGTAGTACTGGCGGGCCTGGCGGCGGCTCTGCCGGATACACTTTACACCGACGGCCCGGCGACGGAGCTGGAAATTGCCTCGATGCCCTACCTGACCGTAAAAAAGCGGCAGGGGAGCGTGGCCGCGGACAGCACGACGCCTGACACAAGCGCCAACGTCACGCTGACGCTGTTCGGCACGCTGCCGGTCAAGACCGTGCGTGCCGTCAGCACCGAGCGGCGCACCGTGCAGGTCTGCGGGACACCGTTCGGCGTCAAGCTGTTCTCCGACGGGGCGCTTGTCGTGGCGTTCTCGGATCGCTACACGGCGCTGGGCAGCGAGAACCCTGCCAAGGCAGCCGGGCTGCGGCTGGGCGATTTGATCGTCTCCGCCAACGGCAGGCCGGTACGCAGCAACGAGGACCTGACCGCGGCCATTCAGGCGGCGGGCGGCGCACCCCTGACCGTGGTGTACCGGCGCAGCGGTGCCCGGCACACGGCGACGCTGACCCCGACGGCGGACGAAAACGGTCACTACAAGGCGGGCGTCTGGGTGCGGGACTCTGGCGCAGGCATCGGCACAATGAGCTTTGTGGACCCGCACCGCGGCACATTCGCGGGGCTGGGGCATTCCATCAGCGATGCCGACACAGGTGCGGATCTGACGCTGCTCTCCGGGGAAATCGTCCCGGTGACGATTACCGGCTGCATCCGCGGCGCAGCGGGCAGCCCGGGCGAGCTGCGCGGGGAGTTTGCCGCCGCGCCCGCCGGAACCGTGTTGGCCAACGATGCCGCCGGGGTCTACGGCACCTACACCGGCAGCTGCACCGCCCCGGCACTGCCCGTGGCAAATTTGCAGGAGGTCACGCCCGGCGAGGCCGAGCTGTGGACCACTGTGCTGGGCACGACGGCGCAGCCCTATACGATTCAGGTCGAGCGTGTGACGATGACCGGCAGCGACCCGAACCGAAACCTGCTGATCCGCGTGACGGACAAGCGCCTGCTTGACGCTACCGGCGGCGTAGTGCAGGGCATGAGCGGTTCGCCCATCGTGCAGAATGGCCGTCTGGCGGCAGTGCTTACACATGTGCTGGTGAACGATCCGAGCAGAGGCTATGCAATCTTTGCGACAACCATGCTGGAAAAAGCAGATGCTGTCGCCAGCAGCAAATGAGCGCCGAAAGTGGGACGCAGCGGACGAAAAAGCGGGACTGCTGACCGACAACAAAAACGACGAAAAGAATAAAATGATGTTGATACGTGTACTATTTTGACGATGACTGACGAATTATTGAAAAACTTGTCGAACGAAAATTTTGGGAAATAACGATAAACAGCGGGAAATCTATTGATAAATGTGGGAAAATATGGTAGAATTCCCAATGTAAACAGAAACCGAGCGAAGTTTACGCGCGGGGTACGCGCAGCTCAAAATGTATGGAGGATATGTGACGATGGAAAAGATCAAATTTGTAATGACCGACACGGACACGCAGGTGTCCGCTGTGTGCAGCCGTGCGCTGGAAGCCAAAGGCATTGCCGTGACCGTCTGTGAGAAGAACGGCACCAAGGCCTTGGAAACCCTTCTGGCCGTTCATCCGCAGGCCGTTCTGCTGGATGCGTTCATGCCGGACCTGGACGCGATCACGGTCAAGCAGCGCTACGAGGCCCAGAACACCAGCAGCACCCACACGACGTTCTTCGTCACGGGGGCATTCCAGAGCGAGGAGATGGAGCAGGAACTTCTTGACAGCGGGTTCTCCTTCTTCTTCGTCAAGCCGTTTGACGAGTCGGTCCTCGTCAGCCGTGTGCTGAAGGCGGCGGGCAACACAATGCGCCCGCAGGTCGTCTCGCAGGACAGCGATGAGCTGACCGTGACGGAAATTCTGCACCAGATCGGCGTACCTGCGCACATCAAGGGTTACCAGTTCCTGCGCGACGCCATTCTGCTGACGATCTCCGACCACGGGTACATCAACGCCGTGACCAAGCGGCTTTATCCCGAAATCGCCAAGCGCAACATGACCACGGCCAGCCGCGTTGAGCGCGCGATCCGCCACGCCATCGAGGTCGCCTGGGACCGCGGCGACGTGGACACGCTGAACAGCTACTTCGGCTACACGATCCACAACCTGCGCGGCAAGCCGACGAACAGTGAATTTATTGCCATGATTTCCGATAAAATTCGTCTGGACAAAAAGCGGCATGCGTAAACTGCCCGCCGTCCGGTTGCCACACTCCCGGCTTCGTGTTATAATACATTTAATATAAGGCAATACCAAAACAAAAGCACCGCCGGATGCACACCGCACCCGCCGGTGTCGCCAAAATAACACGGAGAAGGAATCGGCTATGGACAAAAAGCTTAAAATCGCGGTTGCAGGAACGGGCTATGTGGGGCTTTCCATTGCAACGCTGCTGGCACAGCACCACGAGGTCTGCGCGATTGACGTGATCCCGGCCAAGGTCGATCTCATCAACCGGCGCAAATCTCCGATCCGGGACGAATACATTGAAAAATACCTGGCCGAAAAGGAACTGGACCTGACCGCCACGCTTGACCCGGCACAGGCGTACAGCGGCGCGGACTTTGTCGTTATCGCCGCGCCCACAAACTACGACAGCCGCACCCAGCACTTTGATACCTCGGCTGTCGAGGCGGTCATTCAGCTTGTCATGCAGTACAACCCCAACGCCGTCATGGTCATCAAGTCGACGATTCCCGTGGGCTACACGGTGTCGGTGCGCGAAAAATTCGGCAGCAGCAACATCATCTTCAGCCCCGAGTTCCTGCGCGAGTCGAAGGCGCTCTACGACAACCTCTACCCGAGCCGCATCATTGTCGGCACCGACCTGCACGACCCGCGCCTGGTGGAGGCCGCACACACCTTTGCGGCACTGCTGCAGGAGGGAGCTATCAAGGAGAACATCGACACGCTGTTCATGGGCTTCACCGAGGCCGAGGCTGTCAAGCTGTTTGCCAACACCTATCTGGCGCTGCGCGTGGCGTACTTCAATGAGCTGGACACCTACGCGGAGAGCAAGGGCCTGAACACCCAGCAGATCATCGACGGCGTCTGCCTTGACCCGCGTATCGGCAGCCACTACAATAATCCCAGCTTCGGTTACGGCGGCTACTGCCTGCCCAAGGACACCAAGCAGCTGCTGGCAAACTATGCCGATGTGCCCGAAAAGCTGATCGAGGCCATTGTTGACAGCAACCGCACCCGCAAGGACTTTATCGCGGACCGTGTGCTGAAGCTGGCCGGGTATTACGGCTACGCCGACGAGAATGAGTATGACGCCGGCAGGGAAAAGCCCGTGACCATCGGCGTCTACCGCCTGACAATGAAGAGCAACAGCGACAACTTCCGCCAGAGCTCGATTCAGGGCGTCATGAAGCGCATCAAGGCCAAGGGGGCGACGGTCATCATCTATGAACCGACGCTGAAGGATGGCGAGACCTTCTTTGGCAGCGTTGTCGTCAACGATTTGGACAAGTTCAAGGCACAGTCGCAGGCCATTCTGGCAAACCGTTATGACAAATGCCTGGACGACGTAAAGGAAAAGGTCTACACGCGCGACATCTTCCGCCGCGATTGACCGCGTTTGCCATGCTGTTTATGCAGCTGCGCCGCGCCCCGATGACCCGGGGCACGGCAGCAGCTGCTTTATTTTTTTGAAATTCAGGCAAAATCCGGCAGAAAATTGTAAAAACGCGCTTGACAGATGTCCCTCCTTCGTGTATAATCATACCTGTTGTTTGCCTCTGTAGCTCAGTCGGTAGAGCAGGGGACTGAAAATCCCCGTGTCATTGGTTCGATTCCGATCGGAGGCACCATTTTATGCGGCCGTAGCTCATCTGGTAGAGCGCCACCTTGCCAAGGTGGAGGTAGCGAGTTCGAGCCTCGTCGGCCGCTCCACTTTTGACCACCCTTCGGGGTGGTTTTTTTGTGCCGAAATCTCACCAAAATAGTGCATACCTCGCCTTTTGCCCATTGACAGCGGCACTCCGACGACAGTATACTTAAACTGTTCTTTTGCGAAAGCGGAAGAACGATTTGCGGTATAGTATTAAAAGGAGTGCGGAATCATGAAAAACTCGAATATCAAAACCGTCGTTGCCGTCGGCATCGGCGCAGCCCTGTTCTTTGTTCTGGGGCGCTTTGTCGCTATCCCCAGCCCGGTGCCCAACACCAACATCAGCCTGCAGTACGCGGTGCTCGGTCTGCTGGCCGCCATGTACGGCCCTGTGGCCGGCGGCCTGATCGGCTTCATCGGCCATGCCCTCATCGACCTGTCTTGGGGCGGCATTCCGTGGTGGAGCTGGGTCATCGCCTCCGCTTTCACCGGCGTGGTCGTCGGCCTGTTTGCCAAGAAGCTGAATGTGCAGGAGGGCGACTTCAACAAGCGTAAGGTCGCCACCTTCGCCATCGCCAATGTCGCGGCCCATGCTATTGCCTGGATCGTCGTTGCGCCTGTGCTGGACATCCTGATCTACGCCGAGCCCGCCAAAAAGGTCTTTGCACAGGGCGCGTTTGCCGCTGTGTCCAACATCATCACGGCTGTCGTCGTCGGCGGCCTGCTGATTCTGGCCTACACCAAGACCATCGCCAAGAAAGGTTCTCTGGACAAAGAGTGATCCGCTGTTAAACCCGTATGCCTTCCCACAAACGCGGGAAGGCATTTTGCTGTTCTACCACAATTTCCCCTGCGAGGTGCCGTATGGCTGAAACGAGAACCCCGATCATATCCTTCAAAAATTTTTCCTTCCAATATCGCGCCCAGAAGCAGCCCACGCTGCATGACATCAATCTGGACATCTACCCCGGGGAGCGCGTGCTGATCGCCGGGCCGTCCGGCAGCGGCAAGTCCACGCTGGCGGCCTGCATCAACGGCCTGAACCCGTTCTCCTACCCCGGCAAGTGCACGGGCACGCTGACTGTGGACGGCGTGGACGCGCCCCACAGCAGTATTTTTGAGCTGGCGGGCCATGTCGGCACGGTGCTGCAGGACCCGGACGGCCAGTTCATCGGCCTGACGGTGGGGGAGGACATCGCCTTTGCGCTGGAAAACAGCTGCACCCCGCAGGACGAAATGCACGAGATCACCCGCCGCGCCGCCGAGCTGGTCGGCATCGAGAACCACCTCGACTACGCTCCGCACGAGCTTTCCGGCGGCCAGAAGCAGCGCGTCAGCCTCGCGGGTGTCATGGTCGACGAGGTGAAGATTTTATTGTTCGATGAGCCGCTGGCAAACCTTGACCCGGCCACGGGCAAGCAGGCCATTGAGCTGATCGACTCGATCCAGCAAAGGACCGACACGACGGTCCTCATCATTGAGCACCGCCTTGAGGACGTGCTCTGGCGCAGCGTTGACCGCATTGTGCTGGTCAACGAGGGCCGCATCCTGGCCGACCTGCGCCCCGACGAGCTGCTGTCCGGCGCACTGCTGGCAGAAAACGGCATCCGTGAGCCGCTTTACATCACGGCTATGCGGTATGCGGGCATTGACATCACGCCCGCCAAGCACCCCGCCCATGTTGACTCCGTCGTGCTGGATGACGCCGATACCGAGAAGCTGCGCGCCTGGTTCCGCGCCGAGCCGCTGCCCGCGGCCAAGCCTGCCCCGACCCCGCTGCTGGAGGTCAAGGGCCTGTCCTTCGGCTACAGCAAGGACCAGCACACCCTGTCCGACGTGAGCTTCACGATTGGAAAAGGGGAGATGGTCAGCATCGTGGGCCGCAACGGCGCTGGCAAGTCAACGCTCTCCAAGCTGATCTGCGGCTTTGAGACGCCCGACAGCGGTGAAATTTTCTTTGACGGAAAAGACCTGAAAGACGAAAACATCCGCCGCCGCGCCAGGCATATCGGCTATGTCATGCAGAACCCGAACCAGATGATCTCCAAGACGATGATCTTTGACGAGGTCGCGCTGGGCCTGCAGGGCAGCGGCCTGACCGATGCTGAGATTCGCGCCAGGGTCGGGGACACGCTGAAGGTCTGCGGCTTGTACCCGTTCCGCAACTGGCCTATCTCGGCGCTGAGCTTTGGCCAGAAAAAGCGCGTGACCATCGCCAGCGTGCTGGCGCAGGATCCCGAACTTATCATTCTGGACGAGCCGACGGCGGGCCAGGATTTCCGACATTACACCGACATTATGGAGTTCCTGCGTGGGCTGAACGCCAAGGGTGTGACCGTGGTCATGATCACCCACGACATGCACCTGATGCTGGAATACACGCCGCGGGCGCTGGCTTTTTGCGACGGGCGGCTCATTGCGGACCGCAGCGCGGCGGCCATCCTCTGTGACCCGGCGCTGATCGAGCAGGCGGCCTTGAAGGAGACGAGCCTTTACACGCTGGCCAACCGCTGCGGCATCACGCCCGCCGAGGAATTTGTGGAGCGCTTTATCGCGGCAGACAGGGAGGTGCGCGCCGATGGCTGCTAATACCGTTTTGAACTATATGCCGCGCAAAAGCGTGGTACACGACCTGACCGGCACGACAAAGCTGGCGTTCTTTCTGCTGTTTACCTTCGCCAGCATGATCACCTACAACACCTGGGTGCTGCTGGGGCTGATGGCCGTCAGCTTTGCGGTGTTCAGGCTCAGCCACATCAAGCTGCGCGAGGTTCGTTTCATGCTGGTCTTTATGCTGGTGTTCCTCGCGCTGAACGACCTGTTCATCTTCCTGTTCGATCCGAACCAGGGCACGGCGCTCTACGGCACCCGCACGGTGCTCTGCCACCTGTTCTGGCGGTACGACCTGACCGCCGAGCAGCTGTTCTATATGTTCAACATCTCGCTGAAATATTTTGTCGCGCTGCCGGTGGCCATTCTGTTCATCTCGGCCACGAACCCCAGTGAGTTCGCCGCCAGCCTGAACAGCATCGGCATCTCATACAAGGTCGGCTATTCCGTCGCCATTGCGCTGCGGTACATTCCGGATATTCAGCGCGATTACCACAGCATCAGCCAGGCACAGCAGGCCCGCGGCGTCGAGCTGGGCCGCAGCGAGCCGTTCTTCAAGCGCCTGAAGAATTCGGTCAGCATCCTGCTGCCGCTGATTCTGACGAGCTTGAACCGCATCGACACGATCTCCAACGCCATGGAGCTGCGCGGCTTCGGCAAGCATGACAAGCGCACCTGGTACACCCGCCGCCCCTTTGCCCGCCGCGATTTTATCGCGCTGGCAGTCGGCGTCGTGCTGCTGCTCATCAGCCTGACCGTGACGATCAGGTTTGGACGGTTTTATAATCCGTTTGTGTAAAAAACGAAAAATGCGCCCCTGCGGAAAACAGATTCCGTAGGGGCGCATTCTATATAAGCCCGTGCCCGTTTGCGGTGGCGGAAGCTTTCCCGGGCGGATATGGAATCCGCCCCTACACATAAGGACGGCGCCTGCATCGACTCGGAAAGTCCGTGTTGCCGTGGTCGAACAATGCCCGCCCCTGCAACCCTATCAAAAAACAGCCGCCCGCTCAGGCATCGTACCTGGGCGGGCGGCTGTTATTCTGATTTTACTGCATCAGCCCACACACCAGCTGTGCATAGGCAACGGGGTCCTCAATGGGCAGACCGGCGATCAGCAGGGCTTGGTCATAGAGCAGCTCGGCGTACTTGGCGACCTTGTCGGTGTCGCCCGCGGCGTGGGCAGCCTTCAGGGCGGCAAAGACCGTGTGGTTCGGGTTCAGCTCCAGCACCTTCGTGCTCTCGACGCCCTCTGCGTTGGGCATGCGGCGCAGTACCTTCTCCATCTCCATCGAGATACCGCCCTCGGCAGACAGGGTGACGGGGTGTTCCTGCAGGGTCGGATTGACCTTGACCTCCTTGACCTTGCCGTTCAGGTCCTTCTTGATTTCCTCAAACAGGTCCTTGTTCTCGGTCTCGGCAGCCTCGGCAGCCTTCTTCTCGTCCTCGGTCTCCAGACCCAAGTCACCGGAGTTGATGTTCTTAAACTCCTTCTCCTTGTAGTCGCGCATCATCTGCAGGCAGAACTCATCCACATCCTCGGTGCAGAGCAGCAGGTCATAGCCCTTGCTCAACACCAGCTGGGCGTTGGGCAGCTTGCCCAGACGGTCCGTGTCGTCACCGGCGGCAAAGTAGATGCACTTCTGATCCTCGGGCGTCTTCTCGACGTACTCGTCCAGCGTGACGAGCTTTTTCTCCTTGGCGGAGTAGAACATCAGCAGGTCGCCCAGCAGATCCTTGTGCATGCCGTAGTCGCCGTAGATGCCGAACTTGATCTGGCGGCCAAAGTTCTTCCAGAAGGTCTCATACTTCTCGCGGTCATTGACGAGCATCGCGTGCAGCTCGTTCTTGATCTTCTTTTCCAGAGAATTGCGCATCAGCTTGAGCTGGTTGTCCTTCTGCAGCGTCTCACGGCTGATGTTCAGACTCAGATCCTCGCTGTCCACAACACCCTTCACAAAGCTGAAATAATCCGGCAGCAGGTCGGCACACTTCTCCATGATCATAACGCCGGAGGCATACAGCGCCAGACCCTTCTCGTACTCCTTGGTGTAGTAGTCGTACGGGGTCGAGCCGGGAATGAACAGCAGCGCGGTGTAGGTCGCCGTACCCTCGGTGCGGCTGGTGATGACGCGCAGCGGGTCGGTGTAGTCCATGAACTTGTTCTTGTAGAACTCGTTGTAGTCCTCGTCCTTGACCTCGTTCTTCGGGCGCTTCCAGATAGGCACCATGCTGTTCAGCGTTTCCAGCTCGGTGTAGGTCTCATACTCGGGCTTGTAGTCGTCGCCCGCGTCCTCCGGCTTCGGCTTCTGGCGGGATTTCTCGCGGTACATCGTGATGGGGAAGCGGATGTAGTCGCTGTACTTCTTAACGAGGTTTGCAAGCTCGTAATCCTCGAGGTACTCGCTGTACTTGTCGGTATCGGTGTCGTCCTTCAGCACCAGAATGATCTCGGTGCCGACGTCCTCCTTGTCAGCCTCGGTCAGGGTGTAGCCCTCGACGCCGGTGGACTCCCACTTCCAGGCCGTGTCAGCGCCCTGTGCGCGGGAGATGACGGTGACCTTTTTGGCCACCATGAACGCGGAATAGAAGCCGACGCCGAACTGACCGATGATGTCGATGTTATCGCTCTGGTTCTCGGTCTTGAAGTCAAGGGAGCCGGACCTGGCAATCGTGCCGAGGTTCTTCTCCAGCTCCTCCTTCGTCATGCCGATGCCGTTATCGGTGATGGTCAGCGTGCGGCTGTCCTTGTCAGGCTGGATGTGGATTTTCAGGTCGTCCTTCGTGATGCCGACGGACGTGTCGGTCAGGCTCTTGAAGTAGCGCTTGTCGCAGGCGTCCGATGCGTTGGAGATCAGCTCACGCAGGAAGATCTCGCGGTTTGTATAGATAGAATTGATCATCAGGTCAAGCAGCTTTTTGCTCTCGGCCTTAAACTGATGCATAGCCATGGTAGAAAACCTCACTTTATACAAATGAAATTAGCACTCGTTTATTTCAACTGCTAAAGCTAGTTTAGCACTCTTTTTAATAAAGTGCAACCCTTGCACAGCATTTTAACAAAAAATTTAAATTCAGGGCTTTTCAAACGTGGTAATTTGCGGTATGCTAACAATGTATAAGGGATTCTGTTAAACAGCGCGGCAGGGACCGGGCATGCCCGGCCCGCGGGCTTGCCCGTGAATGTCTGCCTGCGTACAGCTGCAGGCCGCCTATAGGCGGCCCCGACGCTCTGCCTACAAAAAACGATCCCTTACCATAGAAATACCATAGAAAGAAGAATTCATCATGCAAATATACACCCACACTCTCCCCGGCGGCGCACAGCTCATCGGGTATCTGCGCGATAGGACCGTCGAGATGCCTGCTTTCAACACCCGTCCGGCCATTCTCATCCTGCCGGGCGGCGGCTACGCCTGGTGCAGCAAGCGCGAGGCCGACCCCGTTGCCATGCAGTTTCTGCAGGCTGGCTACAACGTCTTTACCCTCTATTACACCTGCCGAAGTGACGAGACCGTGCCCGCGCTGCGTTGGCAGCCGCTGATCGACGCTGCCGGGGCGATCCTGCATATCCGCCGCAATGCAGAGCAGTTCGGTACCGACCCGGCGAAAATCGCCATCTGCGGCTTCTCGGCGGGCGGCCATCTGGCGGCGTCCACGGCCATCCTGTGGGACGCCGAGCCTGTGCAGACCGCCCTTGGCATCCACGGCACCGAGGCCCGCCCCGATGCCGTTGTGCTGGGTTATCCGGTCATCACGGCGGGGGAATACCGCCACGACGGCTCCATTGTCAACCTCTGCGGCGATGACGCCGACCTGCGCGCCACAATGAGCCTGGAAAACCAGGCCCGCGACGGTCTGCCGCCCTTCTTCGTCTGGCATACGGTGGAGGACCCGTCCGTCCCCGTGCAGAACTCGCTGATGCTGGCCGGTGCGCTGACAGCCCATAAGGTCCCGCTGGAGCTGCATCTTTTCGCCCACGACGGCCACGGCACAAGCACCTGCACGCGGGAGATCAACACCCCCAACAAGCACAACAGCGCCTGGGTGGCTCTCTGCACGGACTGGCTGGCCGAAACCTTTGATTTTCACCTGTAACAAGGAGATGACAAAGCATGAAAATCATGTTTTACGCGCTGCGCCCCTTTGATGAGCAGCAATACTGCGAGCCCTACAAAGCCCGCTACGGCATCGACTACACCGGCACGCCCGATGTGCCGCGCCCGGATAACCTGCATCTGGCCGAGGGCTGCGACGCCGTCAGCACGAACCCCTGCGAGATACGCCCTGAATATTTGCAGGCATGGGCTGAAATGGGCGTCAAATATCTGCCCTGCCGCAGCATCGGCTATGATCATATCCCGCTGGTCACCGCCAAAAAGCTGGGTCTGCGCATCAGCCACAGCCACTACCCGCCGGACGGCGTGGCCAACTATACGATCATGCTCATGCTGATGTGTACCCGCCGCATGAACGAAATCATGCTGCGCGCCAATGTGCAGGACTACTCGCTGCCCGGCAAGATGGGCCGCGATATTTCCGGCTGCACGGTGGGCGTCATCGGTACGGGCAAGATCGGCCAGACGGTCATCCGCCACCTGAGCGGCTTCGGCTGCAAGATTTTGGCCTACGACCTCTGCCCGAACGACGCGGTCAGGCAGTACGCCGACTACGTCACGCTGGACGAGCTTTACGCGCAAAGTGACATTATCACACTGCACACGAACGCCACGGCGGAAAACCACCACCTCATCAACGCCGGCGCCCTTGCAAAAATGAAAGACGGCGTGCTGCTCGTCAACACGGCGCGGGGCACGCTCATTGACCCCGACGCGCTGATCGCCGGGCTGGAAAGCGGCAAGATCGGCGGCGCGGGCCTCGACGTCATTGAGGATGAGACCGGTATTTACTATTACAACCGCATGGGGCAGGCCATCCCGAACCGCGAACTGAACCTGCTGCGCAGCTATCCCAATGTCATCGTCAGCCCGCACACGGCGTTTTACACCGACGTCAATGTCGCCAGCATGGTGCAGAGCCCGTTTGAGGCGCTGGACGCCTATGCCCACGGCCAGCCCTACGCCGGTGAGGTGCAGCTGTGATGCCAGCCGTTGAGCCAGGCCGCTGCGGCGAACACTGGGACGACTGCCCGCGGCTGGCGGCAGGGGACCGCTTTGACTTTGCCTGTGCGGGCTGCGGCGACTGCTGCCGCCAGAGGCGCGATCTGGTGCTGTCGGGGTATGACCTCTACCGCATTGCGCGGCGGCTTAGCTTGCCGCCCCGTATCGTGGCGGCGGCGTTCTGCAAAAGCTACCTTGCGCCTGAAAGCTGCCTGCCTGCCCTGCGCCTGACGCCGGACCCCAAAACCGGCAACTGCCGCTTTTTTGAGGGCAGCGCCTGCACCATCCACGCCGCGCGCCCGCTGGCCTGTGCGCTCTACCCGCTGGGGCAGAGCATCGACACGGTGACAGCGCAGACGGAATATTACGTCCAGACGCCGCTTTGCGGTGCACGGGCAGGGGAGGTACGGACGCTGCAGGACTATCTGCAGGATTCCGCCGTGCTGGACCGCGCGGGGGTGGATGCCCGCTGGGCCATCGTCTGCACGCAGCTTTCCCACCGGTTACAGGCCGCGGGCGGCACGGATAACCCCCGCTTCTCCGCCGCTGTCAGGCGTATGGAGCGTGCCCTCTACTACGACTATGAGCTCGGCGACGACTTCTACCCGCAGTTTTGTCAAAACATAGAAATTTTAATGCCGCTTTTGGACAGAATGCTGTAAAAACGCCCGCTTACTGTACACCTCCGGGCCGCATATATGCGGCCTCTGCAACGCAACAACAAAAGCGCTGTGACCTTTTCAAACAGTCACAGCGCTTTTCCTATATTGCTTTGTAGGGGCCGCACATGTGCGGCCCGCAGCCTGAAGATAACCGCGCATCTGCGGGAAAGCCGCGGGCCGGGCATGCCCGGCCCCTACGTGTAAATCAGCAGATAAAGAATCCGCCTCTGCCGCCGCAGCAGCACCAGCTCAAAATATTGCACACCAATAAATACATCCAGAACGACAGACAGAAAGACCCCGGGCTGCCGCTGGGCTGGGCGTAGGGCTGCTGGTAGCTTGTGTAGCTGCGGCCCGGGCTTTGCAGTTGATCCAGCAGGTTTTGATAAGCGTAGTTGTTCGGCTCCATCGAGACCGCCGTCCGGGCCTCCTCCTGCGCGCGGATGTTGTTGCCAAGCCCCTGATTGGCCAGCGCGGCGTAGTAGTGCCACTGGGCCGTGCGGTTGGCAGTGGGGATGCCGTTCAGCGTGTTCATGGCCTCCTCATAGAAACCGCTGCGGATGTAGTTTGCCGCGGCACGCAGCTCTGGGTCACCGGCAGCGCTGCCGTAGCTCTGCCGCCCGGACGAGCCGCTTGTGCTGTAATACCCAAACCCGAACGGTCCAAAGCCAAACCCGGCCCCGCTGAACGGGTCCTGATACTGCTGGCTGTAGCCGCTCTGGCTGCTGCCATAGCGCTGCCCGCCAGCACTGTAAGACGCCCCGCCGCCCTGCTTGATGCGCATGATCTCGCTGTAAGCGGCCTGTACCTCTTTAAAGTGCTCCTCCGCCGACGGGTCATCGGGGTGCAGGTCGGGGTGGTACTCCTTGCATTTTTTGCGGTAGGCTTTTTTAATCGTTTCGTCGTCGGCACTGGGGGTGATGCCCAATACACTGTATGGATCAGTCATGGCGCTTTGCCTCCCTGTGCTTGCGTACCAGCGCGTATTTGCTCCATACGCCGGAATAGATCGTGTTGTACAATAGCTTCCCCTCCGGGGTGTCCTTTAAAATCGGCAGCATCTCAAACTGCTGTGCGCAGCGGCCCATCTGCTGGGTCAAAAGCTCGTGGCAGCGCTGCTCATAGGCGGCGGGCGGCAGCTCGTCCGCCAGCTGCCGCAGGGCGTTGAACTGCCCGCGGCGGCGGTCCTTTTCCAGATCGTCGTAGGCGTCCATCAGGTAGATGAACGCCCCCAGCCCATTGCCCATGCCGCGCAGCGCCGGAGCCCAGATGTCGTCGCGGCAGGCGAACACCTCGCCCAGCAGTGCGCCAAAGGCGTTGCACAGCGCGTCCAAATCGTGGCTGCCGGCACTTTCCAGCGCGTTCAGCCTGTCCAGCTGTGCGGCCATGGTCTGCAGCTGGCGCGGCCAGCGCTCCCGCAGGGCGGGCAGGCTTGGCTCCAGCTTCTGCGCCTGCGCCAGACTGGCGCGGCGGTGATCGTCCTGCCAGTCATCGAGAAAGTTGTAGTACGCCAGCGCGGCGGTCATGTCGGCAGCGTAGTCCAGCAGCTCGTTGTCCGCGCGGGGACGTTTTTTCAGTGGGTGGGGCACGCAGCGTCCCTCGGAAAAGGCCGTGGGCGTGTCATACAGCGCTGTCAGCAGAATGGCGACAAACGCCATGTCATAGCTTAATGCCAACTGTCCGGTGCGTCCGTAGCGGCGGCCCAGCGTCCGGCACAGCCCGCAGTAGTAAGCCTGGTAGCGGTCCATCTCGGCGTCTGCCAGACCCTTACGGTAAAGCGTAACATATCCGAACATCGCGCGTCAACTCTTTTTGATGAACTGATGGCCGCACTTCGGACAGGTGATGCTGATTTTGCCGCGCCCGCGGGGCACGCGCAGCTGCTGGCCGCACTGGGGGCAGCGGTAATAGTGATAGTCCTTGCGCTGCTTGAACCGCACCTGCTGCTTGCCAAACCACGTGGTAACGCGGTTCTGGTAGGAGAGATATTTGAGGTTTTCACTGTACCGCTTGCGGGTGTTGCGGCTCAAAATGCGGAAATAGCTGTAGACGATGGCCGCCAGCCCCAGCCAGTACAGCACCGGCGACACCCACGCGCCGATGACAATAAGGATAAGCGACGAAATACACAGGAAACCGCCGAACTGGTCGAACCCATATCGGCCCGCCATAAACCGCTGAAACCAGCCTTTCATGTAAAAACCACCTTTTTGCGGCAAGGCCGCATTGCTTTCATCGTACTATTATGGCACACAAATATGGGCAAATCGTGAACAAGCGGGGAATAGAGTTTGAACAAAAGCTGGATTTAATCAGCATCTATATGTGCTACAGGTATATAAACTTTTTTCAACGGAATCATTTTTTTGTATTTTTCGCTAAGGTCATCATAATACTTTAATATCAAATCAACTAGCTCGTTTCCGTTGATTCCCCGTAAATAAAGATGAATTTTAGAAGTGCACCATCTTCACCACGCACTCTACATGCTTCGTCCTCGGGAACAGATCCACCGGCTGGACCTCCACGGCCTTATACCCGTGCTCGGTCAGCCACTTGGCATCCCTTGCCGCTGTTGCGGCGTTGCAGCTGACCATGACCACGGTACGCGGGGCCATCTCGGCAATGGCGGTCAGGGTCGCCTCGTCGCAGCCTTTGCGGGGCGGGTCTACGACGATCACGTCGGGACGCGCACCTTCGGCGGCGAGCTGGGCGGCGGCTGCACCGGCATCCTGGCAGCGGAAGTCCGCTCTGTCCGCGTCCAGTCCCAGCCGCGCGGCGGTCTCCTTCGCGCCCTCGACAGCCTGCGGCACGACCTCAACGCCGACTAAGCGCTTGCAGTCTGCCAGCATCGAAAGCCCGATCGTGCCCATGCCGCAGTACAGGTCCAGCAAAAAATCGTCCGGCTTCAGCCCGGCGTACTCCCGCGCCTTGGCGTAGAGCACCTCGGCGGCGGGGGTGTTGACCTGGTAAAATTCATGCACACCCATCCGCAGCGGCACACCGGCCAGCGTGTCCTCAATGACGCCGGGGCCCAGCACGGTGCGGGTCCTGCGGCCCAAGATCACGTTCGTCCGCTCACTGTTGCGGTTGACCAAAATTGTCGTTAAGGCAAATTCTTTTTGCAGTGTGGCGCAAATTTCCGCCTCGTTCGGCAGGCCGTTGCCGTTTACCACAAAGCACAAAAGCCGCTGCCCGCTGTGCCAGCCATGACGCATGTACAAATGGCGCACGCGGCCCATGTGGGTCTCCTCGTTGTAGGCAGTGATGCCGTTCTCCTCCAGCAGCGCACAGGCGCGGGCGGCCAGCTCGTTCATCCACGCGGGCTGCAGCTTGCAGTCGGTGCAGGCCACAATGCGGTGGCTGCGCCCGGCAAAAAAGCCGGTCACAATATGCCCGTTCTCGTCGGTGCCCACAGGCAGCTGGACCTTGTTGCGGTAGCGGTCCGTGTCGGGTGCGCCCAGCACGTCCGGCACCGGTACGTCCAGCTTGCCCAGCCGCGCAAAGGCGTCCCGCACAAACTGGGTTTTGGCGGTGCACTCGGCCTCATAGCTGATATGCCGCAGCCCGCAGCCGCCGCAGGGACCGGCCACCGGGCAGTCCTGCCTGACGCGGCCCGGCCCGGCGGTCAGCAGCTTCTCCACGCGGCCAAAGGCATAGGTTTTCATCGGCTTGACAATGCGCACCTCGGCCACGTCGCCGGGGGCGGTCAGCGGCACAAAAACGGCCTGACCGTCCTTGTGGGCCACGCCGTTTCCGTCATTGGAGAGCGCTTCGATCTCCAGAGTAATGATCTGATTTTTCGCAAAAGGCATGTCTGCTCCTTATAAATAGTGCGGGAAATGTTACGGGTTGATGGCCTGCGGTGCGGCAGGGCCATCCTTCTCCAGCGTGGCCAGGTACTTGCTCGGCGGCACGCCCTTGACCTTTTTGAACACGCGGGAAAAATAGAACTGGTCAAAAAAGCCCACAGATACGGCGATTTCCGCAATCGACAGGCTGGAATTCTTCAGCAGGCTGCACGCCTCGCTGATGCGGTAGCTTGTCAGGTAGTCAATGGGGCTCTGTCCGACGTTCGACATGAACACGCGGTACAGGTGGCTGCGGCTGACGCCGACGGCCTTGGCAATATCGTCCACCGAAATGTCATGCGAGTAGTTGAACTGGATATACTTGATGGCGGCCAGCACGTACTGGCTGCTGGACGAGCCCACGTTGGGCATCGCCTCGCGGGCCTCCTTCATCAGGTGCGCCATAAAGATATACAGATAGCCCGTCATCAGGGCCTCGCACTGCGGCTCCGGCCCGCGGGACAGGTAGATGTTGTACAGCGCCTCCCGCACGGTCTGCGGGTCCTTGCAGTGGTGTACGGGGTGCGCGTCGGAGAACGGCGTCTGCTGCACCAGCTTGTTGGCACACGCGCCGTTGAAGCCGACCCAGTAGTACTCCCACGGGTCGGTCTCGTCGGCGGCGTAGGTGATGAGCTGGTTCGGCTTGGCCAGGAACAGATCACCCTCCTGCAGCGTGTGCAAGGCCCCGTTGACCTGATACACACCCTTGCCTGCCACCACCAGATGGATCAGGTAGTGGTCGCGCACGCCGGGACCCCAGGTATGGCCCGGCTGGCAGTATTCATGCCCGCAGTTAAAAATCGAGAGCTCGACGTTGTCGGTGTAGCTCTGCTTGTAGGATTGCTTCATCTCATTGATGGTCATGGCGGCACCTCGCTCGTGTGATATTTTCATTATACCAAGCTATTCATCAAAAGTCCATAAAAGAGGCGGAAAAAATGTTTGCTTTTTTTGCAGGATTTGCTATACTGAAAACAAGAAACCCGCAGAGAGCCGCTCCTTTGGCTGTCTGCCTAAAAACATAAGGCTCAATTTGTGCATATCTACGAAAAGAGCCGCCCGACAGGAAAGGTGAGTGGAATCATGGCAAATACCATAGAACTCAAACAGCAGATCGCACAGGGCGAATACGACGCCGCCTTTGCCAAGCTGTACGGTGCAGACGCCGTGCAGGAGCAGCGCAAGCGCTATACCGACCTGATCGACGAATTTGAAAAGAAATACGGCACCAACCGCACGGTGCGCCTCTATTCCGCCCCGGGCCGCACCGAGATCGGCGGCAACCACACCGACCACAACAACGGTGTGGTGCTGGCAGGCTCTGTCAACTTGGATATGGTGGCCGTCGTCTCCCCGAATGAGGAAAATGTCATCCGCGTCAAGTCCCTGGGCTTTGACAAAATTGACGACGTCGATGTCACCAACCTCGTCCCGCAGCCGTGCGAGGCCGAGCACTCCGCGTCCCTGATCCGCGGCGTCGCCAAGGGTATTGTGGATGCGGGCGGCAAGGTGGGCGGCTTTGACTGCTACACCACCAGCAATGTGCTGCGCGGCTCCGGTCTGTCCAGCTCCGCAGCCTTTGAGGTCTGCATCGGTGCCATCCTGCGCGGCGAGTACAACAACAATGACATGGAGAAGTTCAACCAGGTCAAGATCGCCCAGATCGGCCAGTATGCCGAGAATGTGTTCTTCGGCAAGCCCTGCGGCCTGATGGACCAGACCGCCTGCGCCGTCGGCGGCGTTATCACCATCGACTTCAAGGACCCGGCCCACCCGGTGGTCGGCCAGACGGCCATTGACCTGGCAAAGCACGGCTTTGTCATGTGCATCAGCGATACGAAGGGCAGCCACGCTGACCTGACCGACGACTATGCCGCCATCCGCCGTGAGATGGAGAGTGTGGCCGAGCAGTTCGGCAAAAAGGTCCTGCGCGAGGTCGATGAGGACGAGTTCTACAAGGCTCTGCCCAAGCTGCGCAAGGCCGTGGGGGACCGCGCCGTCGTGCGTGCGATGCACTTCTACAACGACTGCCGCCGCGCCGCCCAGCTCTGCGACGCCGTGCGCGAGGATGATTTTGATACGTTCCTGCGCCTGATTATCGAGGGCGGTCACTCCAGCTTTGAGTTCAACCAGAACGCCTACAGCATCAAGAACCCGAGGGAGCAGGGCGTGCCTGTGGCCCTGGCCCTGAGCCAGCGCGTGCTGAATGGCCGCGGCGCGTGGCGTCTGCAGGGCGGCGGTTTTGCCGGCACCATTCAGGCGTTTGTGCCCGTTGACCTGCTGGACGCCTACAAGGCCGCCATCGACGGCTGCTTCGGCGAAGGCAGCTGCCACGTCCTGAACATCCGCAACTACGGTGCCGTGCCCGTGACGCCGGATATGTGAGCGCATAAAAGAGTGTAAAAAAAGCCGCAGCTGTGCAGAAAACGCATAGCTGCGGCTTTTTTTGCTTTTTTAATATCATCGTGCGGTAGGGGCCGGGCATGCCCGGCCCGGCGGCTGCCCGCAAACGAGCGCCTCCGTACAGCCGCGGGCCGCACATGTGCGGCCCCTACAAACCAGTGGATAGGCAGGCAGCAACTCCGCGGAGGTCGGCGTCCCCGACGACCCGTGGCCGTTTCCGTCGCAGCAAGCGCCTATGGGATGTATAAAGGCATCCCACAGCCCGTAGGGGCGGATTCCATATCCGCCCGGGCACCCTCCGCAACCGCAGACCTCAGGGGAGGGATAAATCCCTCCCCTGAATCGCAGCCTCATTTCCCGTTCCCCTCCCAGATCAGTGCCAGCCCTTTGAACAGCAAATCAGCGTCATAGATGATCTTCCGCTTGCAGCAGGGCATAATGTACGGCGCTAACCCGCCGGTGGCGACCACGGTCAGCGGCTGGCCCAGCTCGGCCTCGACGCGGTCCGCTAACCCGTCCAGCATGGCGGCGGTGCCGAACATGGCCCCGTTGTTCAGCGCGGCGACGGTGTTCGCGCCAATCAGATGCTCCGGCGGCTCGGGCGCGATGGGCGGCAGCTGCGCCGTGCCCGCGCTGATGGCACGCAGGCTCGTCTGCACGCCGGGCATGATGAACCCGCCCAGAAACACCTTTTTGTCCGATATAACGTTGTATGTCGTCGCCGTGCCCAGATCCACGGTCATACAGGGCAGGGGATAGTGTTCCGCTGCCGCAGCGGCATCGGCGATGCGGTCCCGGCCCACCTTGGCGGGCTCGTCCACGGCGAAGGTCAGCCCGGTGTCCAGCATGTAATTCACGACCAGCGCCTCGCGCCCGGTCAGCCGCTTGCAGGCGGCGGCCAGCACGCCGGTTAGCCGCGGCACGACGCTGCACACAATAACGCCCTCACAGGCGGTGGGGTCCACAGGCAGGCGCCGCAGCAGAAATTTCATCTCGGCGGCGTACTCGTCCTCGGTGCAGCGGAGGCGGGTGACCATGCGGGTCGTGAACGCAATGGTGCGGTGGTCCGCCCCGTCCAGCCCGCCAATGCAGATGTTGGAGTTGCCGATGTCAACTGCTAAAACCATAGTGAAGTCCTTTTTATAGATAAAAGATAAGAGATACTAGATAAAAAAGGTGGATCGCGGCGCTTTGCGCCGCCCAAAAATATTATACGCATTTGCATAGAAAGCGTCAATCTGCTATAATGACTACAGCGTAATTTTGTTTTCGCCAAAGGCAAAAACCCAACTGTTTTATTATCTATTATCTCTTATCTACTAATAAGGTGTTGATTTTTTTATGCTGCTTTCCAACAAAACCGTCGTCCTCGGCATCACCGGGGGCATTGCCGCCTACAAAATGCCCAACGTGGCGCATGCACTCGTCAAGCTGGGCGCGGATGTACACGTTCTTATGACGAAAAACGCCACCGAGTTTATCTCGCCGCTGGTGTTTGAGACGCTGACCCGCCGCCGCTGCCAGGTCGATACGTTTGACCGCAACTTCCAGTACGACGTGGCCCATATCAGCCTTGCCAACGCGGCAGATTTGATGCTCATCGCCCCGGCCACGGCCAACGTCATCGCCAAGCTGGCCCACGGTCAGGCCGACGACATGCTGACCACCGTCACGCTGGCCGCGACCTGCCCCAAGCTCGTCGCGCCCGCCATGAACACCCACATGCTCGAAAACCCCATCACCCAGGATAACCTCAAAACGCTGGAGCACTACGGCTTCACGGTCATCCCGTCCGGCTCCGGCATGCTGGCCTGCGGCGACGTCGGCTCGGGCCGCCTGCCCGATGAGGGTGTGCTGGTCGATTACGTCCTGCGGGAGCTGGCCTGCGCGAAAGACCTTAAAGGCAAAAAGGTCGTCGTCTCTGCCGGTGCCACGCAGGAGCCGATGGATCCCGTGCGCTACCTGACGAACCACTCCACCGGCAAGATGGGCTACGCCGTGGCCCGTGCCTGTATGCTGCGCGGCGCAGACGTCACGCTGCTGGCGTCCACCGGCTGCACGCTGCCGCCCGTGCCGTTTGTAAAGACCGTTCCGTTCACCACCGCCGCCGACCTGTTTGAGGCCGTCAAGGCAAACGCCATGGACGCTGACGCCCTCGTCATGGCCGCCGCCGTGGCCGACTACCGCCCGGCCACTGTCGCCGCGGACAAGGTCAAAAAGCACGACGGTGAGATGAATATTGCCCTGGAACGCACCGACGATATTTTAGCCTGGGTCGGTGCGCATAAGCCGGAAAAGCTGTTTGTCTGCGGTTTCTCGATGGAGACCCGCGACTTGATTGAAAACAGCACGGCCAAGCTGCACAAGAAGAATATGAACATGATCGTGGCCAACAACCTGAAGGTGCCCGGCGCAGGCTTCGGCGTGGACACGAACGTTGTGACTATCATCACCGCCCAAGGCGTCACCGAGCTGCCCCTCCAGAGCAAGGATGCCGTCGCCGGTCACATCGCAGACGCGATTGCGGGAAAGTAAGAAACAGACCGCAAACGGCCAAAGCCCTTTCCCGAAATCAAAAAAATCATACCCCCGCCCCCACCTGCATATTCATTTGTGAATCATGCAAAGGGGGCGTTTTTATGTGCGGAATTGCGGGGCAGGTCGGGCGTGACCCCCGAACCATCCAGCGGCGGTACGCGGCCTACTGCGCCATGCAGCAAACGCTGGCGCGGCGCGGGCCGGACCAGCGCGGTATGTACATCTGTGGCGCGGCGGCGCTCATCCACGCGCGGCTGGCGGTTGTGGATCTCGAAAACGGCCTGCAGCCCATGCAGCTGGACTGGCAGGGTGAAACCTACGTGCTGGTTTATAACGGCGAGCTCTACAACACGCCCGAGCTGCGCGCTGCACTGGCCGCCCGCGGGCACAGCTTCAACGGGCACTCCGACACCGAGGTACTGCTCCACGCTTTTGCCGAGTGGGGCGCAAACTGCGTGCCCAGGTGCAACGGCATTTTTGCGTTTGCGGTCTGGAAGCAGAACGCAGGTACGCTGTTTTTGGCGAGGGATCGCTGCGGCGTCAAGCCGCTGTTCTACACGCAGGCGGAGGACTCGCTGATATTTGGCAGTGAGCTGAAGACCCTGCTGGCGCACCCGGCTGTGCCGCCCCGCGTCGATGCCAACGGCCTGGCCGAGGTGCTGCTGCTTGGCCCCGGACGCACGCCGGGCTGCGGCGTATTTCAAAATGTGCGGGAGCTGCTGCCCGGCCAGTACGCTGTCTATGAGACCCAAACCGCCCGCCTGACCCTGCACACCTACTGGCGGCTCGAGGACCACGACCACCCCGACGACTTCGCCGCCACGGCCCGCAGGGTGCGCGACCTCGTCACCGATGCTATCGAGCGGCAGCTCGTGTCCGACGTGCCCGTGGCAACGTTTTTGTCCGGCGGGTTGGATTCCAGCCTGATCTCGGCTATCGCCGACGCGCATTTTACGGCGCAGGGCAACCAGCTGCAAACGTTCTCGGTGGGCTACCGGGACAACAAAAAGTACTTCCACGCGACAAAATTTCAGCCCGGCGCGGATGCACCCTACATCCGCAAAATGAACGACTTTCTCCATGCCAGGCACCACTGGGTCACGCTGGACACGCCGGAGCTTGTGCCCGCGCTGTACGCCGCAGTGGACGCCCGCGACCTGCCCGGCATGGCGGACGTGGATGCGTCGCTGCTCGTGTTCTGCCGGCATATCAAGCCCCACGCCACGGTGGCGCTGTCGGGGGAGTGCGCGGATGAAATTTTCGGCGGCTACCCGTGGTACCGCGACCCCACGGTGCGCGAGCGGTACGGCTTCCCATGGGCGCAGTCCACGGCCTACCGCGCGTCGTTCATCAAGCCCGGTGTGCTGGGCGGCATCGACCCGGCAGTGTTCGTGGATGAACGCTATCGCGCCACGCTGGCACAGACATCCGTCCGCCCCGGCCTGCCCGCCGCAGAACAGCGGATGCGCCAGATGATGAACCTGAATTTCAAATGGTTCATGCAGACGCTGCTGGATCGCAAGGACCGCATGAGCATGTACAGCGGCCTCGAGGTCCGCGTGCCGTTCTGCGATTACCGCATTGCGGAGTATCTCTACTCGGTCCCATGGGAGTTCAAGGACTATCACGGGCAGGAAAAGGGCCTCCTGCGCGAGGCCATGCGCGGCGTGCTGCCCGACGAGGTTCTGTGGCGGCGCAAAAGCCCGTACCCCAAAACGTGGAACCCCAGCTATCTGGCTGCCGTCTCGGCGGAGCTGCGCACCGTCCTGAACGACCCCGCCGCGCCGCTTCTGCGCATCATTCGGGCGGACGCACTGGAAACGCTGCTGGCCTCCGGCGCGGATAACCCCATCCCGTGGTACGGTCAGCTGATGACCACGCCCCAGACTATCGCGTGGTTTTTGCAGCTGAACTATTGGCTGGCAAAGTATAAGGTGGAGCTGGTGTGAACTTGCGGCGGGGTGGGGCACACCGCCCTACGTGTATCATTTATGTGGGTACGTAGGGCGGCATGCCCTCATGCCGCTGTGCCCGTTTCCGTCACCGCAAGCCTCCCGCCACCACCGTAGGGGCGGATTCCCGATTCGCCCGCGAACCTAATGCAGCCGCGCACGGCCCAGGCACATATACAAGGCACCCCTGCGTCGCACAAACGCAAAAATAATTTATTTTCCCTCCCCATCTGTTCAAACCCGCCAAAACGTGCTATAATAACCCAATAGGACTATAAATAGAGAAGGGAGTCTCCTCATGCAGCAGGAAACTGTCATCGTTCTGGATTTCGGCGGCCAGTATAATCAGCTGATCGCCCGCCGCGTCCGCGAATGCAACGTATATTGCGAGATTTATTCGTACCGCACCGACCTTGCCAAAATCAAGGCCAAAAACCCCAAGGGCATCATCTTCACCGGCGGCCCCAACAGCGCTTACCTGCCGGATTCGCCCACAATCGACCCCGAAATTTATAACTGGGGCGTGCCCATCCTCGGCATCTGCTACGGCAGCCAGCTGATGATGCATATGCTGGGCGGCAAGGTCTGCAAGGCACCCGAGCGCGAGTATGGCAAGACGCTGGTCGACTTGGACACCGCCAGCCCGCTGTTTGACACGCTGCCCGCGCAGAATGTCTGCTGGATGAGCCATAACGACTACATCGAGCAGGCCGCCCCCGGCTTTGAGATCGTGGCCCACACGCCCAACTGTCCGGTGGCTGCCGCGCAGGATAAGGCACGCGGCCTCTACGCCGTGCAGTTCCACCCCGAGGTCCTGCACACCGAGAACGGCACGAAAATTCTGCATAACTTCGTCTATAATATCTGCCGCTGCGCCGGTGACTGGAAGATGGACTCCTTCGTGGAAAACTCCGTCAAGGCCCTGCGCGAAAAGATCGGCGACGGCAAGGTACTCTGCGCCCTGTCCGGCGGCGTGGACTCCAGCGTCTGCGCGGCCATGCTGGCCAAGGCCATCGGCAAGCAGCTGACCTGCGTGTTCGTGGATCACGGTCTGCTGCGCAAGAATGAGCGCGAGCAGGTCTGCGAGGTCTTTGGCGAGGGCGGCCAGTTCGACATCAACTTTGTCTGCGTCGATGCCCGTGACCGCTTCTACAAGAAGCTGGCCGGTCAGGAAGCCCCCGAGCGCAAGCGCAAGATCATCGGCGAGGAGTTCATCCGCGTCTTTGAGGATGAGGCCAAAAAGATCGGTGCTGTGGACTTTTTGGCGCAGGGCACGATTTACCCCGACGTGGTCGAGTCCGGCCTCGGCGGCGAATCTGCCACGATCAAGAGCCACCACAACGTCGGCGGTCTGCCCGACTACGTTGACTTTAAGGAAATCGTCGAGCCGCTGCGCGACCTTTTCAAGGACGAGGTCCGTCAGGCTGGCCGTGAGCTGGGCCTGCCGGAGTACCTTGTCGCCCGCCAGCCGTTCCCCGGCCCGGGCCTGGCCATCCGCATCATCGGCGATGTGACCCCCGAGAAGGTCGCCATCGTGCAGGATGCCGACGCCATCTGGCGTGAGGAGATCGACAAGCTGCCCATGGCCCAGCGCCCGAGCCAGTACTTTGCCGCGCTGACCAACATGCGCAGTGTCGGCGTCATGGGCGACGAGCGCACCTACGACTACGCCATCGCTCTGCGCGCCGTCACCACGACGGATTTCATGACCGCCGAGGTCACGATCCTGCCGACGGAGACCATCACCACCGCCGCCAACCGCATCGTGAACGAGGTCAAGAACATCAACCGCGTCATGTTCGACTACACCACAAAACCGCCGGCAACGATTGAGTTTGAATAACCCCTAACCCTGCCATCCCGCCTTGGCCTGACGCCTGGCGGGATTTTTTGTTGCGCGGGGGGCGCGGGTGGTGTACAATGGGCTATAATACGGTGAAGCGGCATTCGCGGAAAGGACACTCCCATGAAAGAAATCCCCATTACATCCTTTGACAACCTCCAAATCGGCCAGGCGGAAAACACGGCGGCGGGCACAGGCTGCACGTGCGTGCTGCTGGGCAAGGACGGCGCCCCGGCGGGGCTGGATGTGCGCGGCGGCGGGCCGGCCTCGCGGGAGAGCGAGCTGCTCAAGCCGCTGGCGGCGGCGCAGGTCATCCACGCCATTGTGCTGGCGGGCGGCAGCGCCTTCGGACTGGATGCCGCAGGCGGCGTCATGCGGTATCTCGAGGAACACGGCATCGGCTTTGACGTAGGTGTGACGAAAGTGCCCCTCGTCTGCCAGTCCGACCTGTTCGATTTGACCGTGGCCGACGCCCGCACCCGGCCCGATGCAGCCATGGCCTACGCGGCCTGCGTCAACGCCGAGACCGGCAACTACCGCGACGGCAACCACGGCGCGGGCACCGGTGCGACTGTCGGCAAGCTGTTGGGCATGGAGCACTGCATGAAATCCGGCATCGGCAGCTACGCCGTGCAGGTGGGCGACCTGAAGGTCGGCGCACTCGTCGCGGTCAACGCGGTGGGCGACGTCTACGATTTTGAGACGGGCCGCAAGGTCGCCGGGCTGCGGGCTGACGACGGCAAAACGTTTTTGGATTCCGAGAGGGTGCTGATGCAGCAGCTCGACGCGCCACAGGAAAAATTTGTCGGCAACACGACACTTAGCATCCTTTTCACCAATGCAAAGCTCGACAAGGCACGGCTGTGCAAGGCCGCGGGCATGGCGCACGACGGCTACGCCCGCGCCATCCGCCCGGTGCACACCTCGATGGACGGCGACAGCATCTACGCGGTCTCGCTGGGCGACGTGCCCGCTGACCTCGATGCCGTCGGCGTGATCGGCGCGCGGGTCATGGCTAAGGCAATCGTCCGGGCCGTGGAGGCCGCGGACAGCGCGTACGGCTTCCCGGCGGCGCGGGATATGTAAAGTCGGCCCTGCCCCGACACCGTAGGGGCGGATTCCATATCCGCCCGGGCACCGTGCCGTTGCCGCAGGTCGGCGTCAAAACAGCATTGCGCCCGCCCCAAAATCGCGGTATAATAGTGCCAGAATCACAACAGGGGAGAACCACCACACGCTATGCCAAAATTGGACGAACAAATCAAAACGCTGGCGGGCTACTTTGCGACGGACTGTGAACCGGACGGCAAGCTGACGCTGCAATTGGAGGTCGAGCACTTCCTCACCCGGTCCGACGGCCAGCCCCCGGCCTTTGCCGATGTGCAGGCTGCGCTGCGCGATTTGCAGCAGCAGACAGACGCGCCGATCATCACCGACGGCGAATATTTCGGCTACAGCGGCCCGGCGCTGACGGCCACGCTGGGGCCCGCGTGCCAGCTGCGCATCAGCCTGGCCCCGCTGCGCGACGTGCAGGACATCATGGATCTGTACAACCGCTTCTATTTGCAGCTGGGGCTGGCGCTGGCTGCCCACGGGCTGCGCGCCTGGACGGCGGGCTGCCACCCGACCTGCCATGCCGAGGACCTGCCCCTGGTGCCCCGCACCCGGGACGAGGCCATGGACGCCTACCTGCGGGAAAAGGGGGCCTGCAGCGTGCAGATGATGCGCGCCACGGCGGCGACGCAGGTGTCCATTGACTATCAGGATGAGACCGATTTTGTCCGCAAAATGCGCGCGGCCAGCCTGCTGACGCCGTTCTTTGCGCTGCTCAGCGACAACGCCCCGGTCTATCAGGCCAGCCGCAACAGCAGCTATTGCATCCGCACGCGGCTCTGGCAGGATGTGGACCGTGACCGCTGCGGCGTCACGCCGCATCTGATGGACGCGGATTTCGGTTACGTCCGCTATGCGGAGAACGTGCTGACCAAGCCCCAAATCACTGCGCTGCGGCTGGGCCGCGTCGGGGCTGCGGGAGGAAAGATTGCGACGGAGCTTTACGCCGGGCACGTCAGCCGTCAGGAAACCGCGCAGATTTTGTCCAATTTCTTTTACGATGTACGTCTCAAATCCCGCATTGAGCTGCGCGCCGCGGACAGCATGCCGCCGCGGTACATCGCCGCGTATGTGCAGCTGGTCAAGTCGGTGTTCGGCAGCCCGGCAGCGCTGCAAAATGTGCTGCGCCACTACGCGGGCGCGACGACGCTGGACATCACGTCGGCTAAGCTGGCCGTCTGCAAGGACGGCTACAACGCGCTGGTCTATGGCCGCCCTGTCAGCGGCGAGCTGGCCTGGCTGCTGATGCAGGCCCGCAGCCGCACGCCCTCGCAGGAGGAACGCGCACTGCTCGACCCGTTCATGCAGCTGCTGACGACCCGCAAAACCATCCGCGAGACGGAAAATTACAACGAATAAACGTGCTTTCTGCGGGCATACTGACCCTGAAAGGGGGCATGTGCCATGCGGGAAACATCCTACCACGCGGTCATTGCCGAGATGACCGTTCGCGCACTGTGGGAGCTGCAAAACCTGCTGGACTGCATCCCCGACGCGCTGTGGGACCGCTGCTACGGCGGCGCACCGCTGTGGCAGCACGTCTACCACACCCTGCACGAGCTGGACCAGTGGTTCATCAACCCGCGGGACACCGACTTTGTCGAGCCGCCCATCCACACGCCGCACTTGCAGGAATTGCACATTTACCCGGCAGTGCGTCTTGACAGACCGGCGATAGATGACTATTTTTATACAATCAAGGCCAAGCTGTCCATCTATCTGACCTCGCTCCACGACGAGGATCTGCTGCAGCGGCCCGACAACTGCGAGTGGACGCGGTTTACGCTGATTTTGTCGCAGTATCGGCATTTATACCGCCACATGGGCATGGTGATGGGTTTTATTGAGGCCGAGACCGGTCTCTGCCCGCGCACGCTGGAGGTGGGGGAGGACCCGCCCGCCGCGCCCTACGACCCTTATCAATGAGAGGAACTTTTCAATGAAGTATCGCTGTTTTGCGGCGCTTGCGCTGGCAATGTTGCTGCCCGGCTGCGCCGCCGCGCCCGACCTGACGCCGGTCTGGCAGCGCGACCTGCCCGCCAGCGGCGTACATATAGAGCTTGCCAACGCGGCGCTGCTCTCCGACGCGGACGTCTACTACGCCGCAACGCGGGAGGAGCTGTACGCGCACAATGTGTCGGTTTTGCCCGCCGTCAAGGCCGACGGTCAGCCCGTTGTAACGTTTTACGGCGCTGCAGCGCAGGATATTGACCTTGTGTATCTGGAGGACATCGGCGACGTGTACGTCGATTATGACCGCGTCAAGCCGCAGATCAAGCTGGATTACATCCTGACAGAAGGGGACGGGTACGTCTCCTACGAGTTGGACACCGCGTACAATTTTGAGTTCACGGTGACGACGCAGACCGGCGAGGATAAGATTCTAGTCGTCAGCGAGAGAAGCAACATGAAATGAAAATGCCCCGCCCGGGTTGGCCGAGCGGGGATTTTTTGTGTGTTAAAGGCCTTCCCCTTTGGGGGAAAGGTGGCCGAGGCTCCGCCCGAGGTCGGATGAGGGGAAAGTCCGCGTGATTTCCCACATACGGGCAGTCACGGGAACTTAGGGCAACACCGCATAATTCCCGCCTTACGGCTTAAGCACCGCTCCGGCGGCT
>ERZ1026903.23-NODE-23-length-106815-cov-37.769080_pt1 | contig 106815 bp, 89 predicted proteins | sample MGYA00380180_ERZ1026903 | MGnify/ENA primary metagenome ERZ1026903 (study PRJEB33269, sample SAMEA4719816) | human gut metagenome | biome: human-associated habitat; feature: organic feature; material: feces | place: Cameroon | collected 2013-10 ... | reverse complement strand
CTCCCCCGCCGCGCGGCCCCGGCTTCGGCGGCCCCGGCTTTGGTCCCGGCCCCGGCTTTGGCGGCGGCCCCAGACCCGGCGGTGGTCCGCGTCCCGGCGGTGGGTTCCGTCCCGGCGGCGGCTTTAGCAGCGGCGGCGGTGCAGGCCGCAGCCGTCCGTCCGGCGGCTTTGGCGGGGCGCGTCCCTCCGGCGGCGGCTTCCGTTCCGGCGGCGGCTCCACCCGCGGCGGCGGCGTAGGGCGGCACCACTAAAGCAAAAAGCCTTCCCCCTCGGGGGAAGGTGGCCCGCAGGGCCGGATGAGGGGCGAGCTTGTCCATATTGCCCGTAAACGGGTCATTACGGTAAGTTCCCCCTCATCAGTCGCCTATCGGCGACAGCTTCCCCCCGGGGGAAGCCTTTTTTGTACTTCTTTATAGCAGAAAAGGAGGCAGCTATGCCAAAATTTGCAGTTATCACCGGTGCAAGCTCCGGGATCGGGGCCGAGTTCGCGCGCCAGCTTTCCGCCCGCGGATATAACCTGCTGCTGGTGGCCCGCCGAGCGGACCGGCTGGAAAAGCTGTCCGACCAGCTGACGACGGTCTGCGAGATCTTCACTGCGGATCTGTCCAAAAAGAGTGAGTGCCTTCGCCTGGTCAAGGCGTTGGAGGGCCGCCGTGTGGATCTGTTCATCAACAACGCGGGCTTTGGCGACTGCGGGCCGTTTTTGCAGACGGAACTGGATAAGGACCTCGATATGCTGTCGGTCAACATCCGGGCGCTGCACATCCTGACGAAGAAAATCGGGCAGCAGCTCTATAAGCAGGGCTTCGGTGCGCTGCTGAACGTCGGCTCCTGCGCAGGGCTGATGCCCGCAGGCCCCTACATGGCGACCTACTACGCCACCAAGGCCTACGTTGTCAGCCTGACGAGTGCGCTGGCGCAGGAGCTGCGCGAGGCCCGCAGCCCCGTGTATGTCGGCTGCCTCTGCCCCGGCCCGGTCAACACCGAGTTCAACGCTGTGGCGAACGTGGAGTTTGCACTGCGGGGCATCACGCCGGAATACTGCGTGCGCTGCGCACTGGACGGCATGGCCCGCCGCAAAACGGTCATTGTGCCGAACCCCGTGGTTGCCGCCGGCATGACGCTGGGGCGCTTCCTGCCGCGGCCCGTGTATATCAAAATCGCTGCGCACCAGCAGCGGAAAAAGCTGTATAAGAGATAAAAAATGCCCGCTGTCTGTACCAGACAGCGGGATTCTTTGTAGGGGGCGGGTGTTGCCCACCCATGGTTGTGTGCGGCAGCCGCAAGCCTTCCCGGGCGGATATGGAATCCGCCCCTACGTGTGAGGGTCGATGCCCGCATCGACCCGGAAGGCTTCCCCATCGGGGGAAGCTGTCGCCGCCAGGCGACTGATGAGGGCAGAGCTTGCCATGGCAACCCGTTTGCGGCTAATTACGGTAACCTGGCCCACCATCCGGCCACGGGCGGGGCCTCGGCCACCTTCCCCCTTGGGGGAAGGCACTTTACAGTTAGTTCAGCGTTTTCCCGAAGAACTCCAGCTCCGGCTTGATGGTATTCATCAGGGCGTCGAACTGGTCGGGGGTCAGGCTCTGGGCACCGTCGCTCTTGGCCTTGGCCGGGTCATTGTGGGTCTCGATCATCAGACCGTCGGCACCGACGGCCACTGCCGCCTGGGCCAGCGCGGGAACCATGAAGGCAATGCCTGCCGCGTGGCTCGGGTCGATGACAACGGGCAGATGGGTCATCTTTTTCAACATAGGAACGGCGGAAATGTCCAGCGTGTTGCGCATGCTCGTCTCAAAGGTACGGATGCCGCGCTCGCACAAAACGACGTTGGGGTTGCCCTCTGCCAGGATGTACTCGGCGCTCATGACGAGCTCCTCCAGCGTCGAGGACAGGCCGCGCTTGAGCAGCACCGGCACGTTCAGCTTGCCGACAGCCTTGAGCAGCTCAAAGTTCTGCATGTTACGCGCACCGATCTGGATCATATCGACCTTGGCGTCAACGAACAGCGGGATGTGCTCGTTGTTCATCAGCTCGGTCACGATGGGCTGGCCCGTGACCTTGCGGGCCTCCTGCAAAAGCTCCAGACCCTCAGCACGCAGGCCCTGGAAGCTGTACGGGCTGGTGCGGGGCTTGAACGCGCCGCCGCGCAGGATGCTGGCCCCGGCGGCCTGCACGCGCTGGGCCACGTAGGTGATCTGCTCCTTGCTCTCGACGCTGCAGGGGCCGCTCATGACGGCAAAGTAGCCGCCGCCGATCTTGTGCCCGCCCACGTCGACGATGGTGTCGTCGGGGTGGAACTTGCGGTTGGCCTTTTTGTACGGCTCGGACACGCGGCGGCAGGTCTCGACGACGGGATTTGCCAGCACCCAGCTCTCGGCCAGGGCCTTGGTGTCGCCGATGAGGCCGAGGATGTGGGTGTCGCTGCCGACGGAATCGTTGATCTGGAAGCCCATGCTGTTCAGCTCATTGCAGAGGGCCTGCACCTTGTCAGCGGGGGCGTGCTGTTTTAAAACGATGATCATGATGTGTTCCCCTATCTATTACAACCGTGAATTTTTCTCAATGACGGTATTCTAATACTTTAATGCGCTAAAGTCAAGCCCCCTTGCGAAAATTGTTGACGGGAGATATAATAAAAAAGGCTTCCCCCTTGGGGGAAGCTGTCCGCGAAGCGGACTGATGAGGGGCGGCCTTGCCAATGCAACCCGTTCACGGGCAATCACGGAAGCTCTGCCCCTCATCCGGCCCTGCGGGGCCACCTTCCCCCTTGGGGGAAGGCAAAGCGGGGCGGCCGGGCCGGGCATGCCCGGCCCCTACAGCGCTATTAACAATCGAGAAGGGTAACAATATGGCAAAAGAAGCAAAAACCAACGCAATGCGGATGCTGGAGCGTGCAAAGGTCACCTACACGTCCCACGAATATCCCCACGAGGAGGGCCAGGCCGTGGACGGCGCAAACGTGGCGCGGCTGACCGGGCAGGACCCGGCGCGGGTGTTCAAGACGCTCGTCACGCAGGGCGCGGACCGAAACTACTATGTGTTTGTCGTGCCGGTGCTGGCCGAGCTGGACCTGAAAAAGGCCGCTAAGGCTGCGGGCGTCAAGAGCGTGGCCATGATCCACGTTGCCGACATCAACAAGGTCACGGGCTACATCCGTGGCGGGTGCAGCCCTGTGGGCATGAAAAAGCAGTTCGTGACCGTCTACGATGAGAGCTGCCTTGCGCAGCAAACGATGCTCGTCTCGGGTGGGCGCATCGGCACGCAGATCGAATGCGCCCCGGCGGACCTCATCAAGGTCACACGCGGCAGGACGGCGGCCATCACACAGGAGCACGAGGCATGATGCGGCTGGATAAATACCTGGCCGAGCGCACCGGCATGACCCGCAGCGAGAGCCGCAAGGCCGTAACGAAGGGCCGCGTCAGCATCGACGGCGCAGTCTGCCGCAAGGCCGACACCCAGCTGGACGAGCACACCGCCGCCGTGGCGCTGGACGGCGTGCCGCTGGCGGGCGCGTACCGGAAATTTGTGTATATCATGCTCAACAAGCCCGAGGGCGTCGTCAGTGCCAGCCGCGACAAAAAAGACACGACGGTGGTCGATCTGGTCGCGGTGGACTTTCCGCGGCGGGAACTGTTCCCCGCGGGGCGGCTGGACAAGACGAGCACCGGCTTTGTGCTGCTGACTGACGACGGCGCACTGGCGCATGACATCCTCTCCCCTGTCCACCACGTCGAGAAGCAGTACGTAGTCACGCTGGACACGCCGCTGACCGACGCGATGCGCCGGGGCTTTGCCGCGGGCGTCACGCTGACCGACGGAGAGACGGTGGCTCCCGCGGGCGTCGAGCCGCTGACTGACGACGGCCTGACCGTGCAGGTCACGCTGCGGCAGGGCGTCTATCATCAGATCAAGCGGATGTTCGGCGTGTTTGATGCGGGTGTGAACGCCCTGCACCGTGAGAGCATCGGCGGTGTGGCGCTGGACCCCGCGTTAGCGCCCGGCCAGTGGCGTGAGCTGACAGCGGAGGAAGTGGAACGGCTGCAGAACGTAAAGTAATGTAAGGGGAGGAATTTATCCCTCCCGGGATCTGTACCATGGCCGCAGCGGAGCGGTCAAGACCGCTCCCTACAAAGCACCCGTGAATGTCAGTCTGTAGGGAGGGGTCTTGACCCCTCCGTGCGCGTTTCCGCATCCGCAAGGCCCCCGGGAGGGATAGATTCATCCCCTATAAACCAACAAAAAGAGGCAGCTTTTGCAGGCTGCCTCTTTGTCATTCATGAGTATACACCGTCTCGCTCGGCTGGAACACAACGGTATACCCCATATCGTTATAATTGGAGAGCGTGAGCTCGGTGCCCTCGGCCAGAACGATGTGGTGCAGGGTGTCCTGATAGGTGTCGTCCCCGTAGAGCCAGGCGCTGCAATACATCGTGCGGGTGTTCTCCATCGGCAGGTAAAAGGCAAAGTAGCCGCTGCCCGCCGTGCAGGTCACGTCGTAGACGCCGGGTTCGATGTCCTCGCCCACAAGCAGGTACAGGCTGTCCTCGCTGTCGTTGAGGGTGTACGCCGCGCCGTCGGCCACCGGGTTGGGGGCGGTATCGGCGGACAGGTCATCGACCTGCGCGTTGCTGCTGTGGAAATAGAGTGCGTTGTTCCCGGTCAGGAACAGCACCGTGCCCGCGGGCAGCGGGACGTCGTCCAGCCCCGAACACGCGGCATCGTAGGCGGACAGGTCCTCGTAAATTTCCACGCCGCAGGCATCGTTGGCAAGGTGCATCTCCATGGATGTGCCGTTCTCGGCGCACTTGATCGTGTAGGTGCCCGCGGGCAGGTCCTGCCCCACGACGTACAGCCCGGCGGGCAGGTCGCCGTCCCAGTCTGCGCCGTCGGCGGGTACGAGCGGGCGCAGGTCGTCGTAGGCATTGCTGTCGGCCTCTATGGCCTGATCTTCGGAAGATGCGGGAACAGGCTCGGAAACCGAGGAACCGATTTCACGCTGCAGCAGGACCTGGAGCATGGGCAAAATCAAAAACAGCGCCACAACGATGATAAGCCACGCGACATTGGCACTGCGTCTGCGTCTGGAGGGTGCCTCGATGTGGTGCTCCACCCGGGCCGTGCGCACCGCGGGGCGCGGTGCATTGTGGCGGTCTGTGCCGCTCTCATGTACATGGGCGGTGCGTTCCTCGTCGTCGTAGCCTTCCACCTTGGGGCGGTTGCCCGCGGGCCGCGCGCGGTGGAGCACATCCTCGCCGTTGACGCGGTGGTAGTGGGCACTCTCCCCCCGCAGGGCATAGCTGCGCTCCGGCGGGATGGGCAGACCGCAGTCCTCACACCGGCCATTGACGACCCGTCCGCCGCACAGGCTGCATTTTTGCATAGGGACACCCCCTCTTTTGCCTTTATTATACAGGATAGCGTAGGAAATAGCAAGAGGGGCGGGAAAATAAAAAGCCTCCCTTGTCAAAGGGAGGCTCAGCTTCAGGCATTTCCTGCCCGTTTTGCAGCCGTCTTTCTGTGCAGCTGCTCGGAAAAAACCGTCATCAATACCAGCATCAGCAACAGGACAAAGGGATACAGCTTCATCGTGATATTCTGCGCCAGAACGCCGAAAAACGGTGAAAGGAGCGTGCTGCCGGTGTAGGCGGCGGCCATCTGCAGGCCGGTCATTGACATGCTGAGATTCTTGCCGAAGTTGGACGGCGTCTCGTGAATGATGCTGGGGTAGATCGGTGCGCAGCCCAGTCCGGAGACCACAAGGCCGACCGGCAGCAGCGCATTGCCGAAGGGCAGCAGGATCAGCACAATACCCACGGCATTCAGAAGCTGTCCGATGCGGATCATCTGCTGATCGTTGAATTTCATCGTCAAAAAGCCGCTGAAAAACCGTCCGACTGTGATGCCTACGTAAAACAGGCTCGCCCAGCTGGCGGCGGTCATTGCGTCCAGACCGCGGGTCAGGGTGCAGTAACTGGCGGCCCACATACCGGCGATCCCCTCGACACCGCTGTAAAACGCAAAACAGAGCATTACCTCCGGCACACCGGGGACTTTCAGCAGTTCGAAAATCGTGCGGTGTTCCGGGGTAAACTCCTCCCCCGCTCCGGCGTCGGCAGGGGTCTGCCACAGCGGCAGGCTGAACAGCAGCAACGCCGTCAGCACAAACTGCAGAACGGACACTATGCGGTAGCCGTTCTGCCAGGTGCTGCCCGCCAGCGCCCAGCCCATGATGACCGGGCCGCCCGCCGCGCCGATGCCCCACATGCAGTGCAGCCAGCTCATGTGGCGGCTTTCATAGTGCAGGGCCACATAATTGTTCAGCGCGGCGTCCACACTGCCGGCGCCCAGGCCATACGGTATAGCCCACAGGCAAAGCTGCCAGAACTGCGTGCAGGTCGAAAACCCAAACAACGCCACGGCGGTGGTGGCGACGCTGAGAGCTGTGACCCTGCCGGTGCCGAGCTTATTGTTGAGCCGGTCGCTGGCCAGGCTGGACACGATGGTCCCGACGGAGATGATCATGGACACGCCGCCCGCCCACGACACGCCCGCGCCGAGCTGCGGATACATGCTGGGCCACGCCGCGCCCAGCAGCGCGTCCGGCAGGCCCAGGCTGATGAACGCCAGATAGATGACCGGCAAAAGCAAAGAAACCATACAAATACCTCTTGACATTTTGAAATCGGAACACTATGATTATACCATCAAAAGCGGCGGAATAATGCAAGGAATCCACCAGAATTCTGGTACAATTCCGTCAAAATGGAGGTAATTGGGATGGCACTTAGCCCCTGCTGCACAGAGCTGGACGAAAACGGGCGTGAACTGAACGCCCACGGCACGGCGGCGTTTCCGATCGCGTGCTACCATGATCAGCTTGAGATCGACCCGGTGCCATGGCACTGGCATGAGGAACTGGAGGTGCTGGTCGTGACCGAGGGCACGGTGCTGGCCGCCGCAGGCGGCGAAAAGTGCGCGCTGCCGGTCGGTGACGGTATTTTTATCAATGCGGGGGTGCTGCATGCCGACTGGCCGGCATCGGCCGTCCCCTGCGGGCTGCGCAGCATGGTGTTTCACCCGCGGCTGGTGGGCGGCAGCGCCGACAGTGTGTTCTGGCAGAAGTATCTGCAGCCGCTGCTGACCGACCCTACCCGCCCCTGCGCGGTGCTGCACCGGGAGATCCCGTGGCAGTGGCAGGCGCTGGAGGCGATGGAGCGGGCCTACCGCGCCGTCGTCAATGAGGTGCCGGGCTATGAGTTCAAGGCGCGGGCAGCCCTGTCAGAGATGATTTGGCAGCTAGTGACCCATGCGCCGTCCGCCCGGCCTATCCCCAAAAAGGCGCTGCGCAGTGCCGACCGCATCAAGCGGATGCTCCAGTACATTCAGGATCACTACGCCGATGATGTCTCGGTCGATCAAATCGCGGCCAGCGCCTCCATCAGCGCCAGTGAGTGTCTGCGGTGCTTCCATGATATGATCGGTACAACGCCGAACCAGTATCTGCGGGACCGGCGCGCCCAGCGTGCAGCAGAGCTTTTGTGCGGCACCGGTCTGAGCGTGACCGAGATCGCCGGGCAGTGCGGCTTTCAGGACGGCAGCTACTTTGCCCGGTCGTTCCGGCAGGTCTACGGCTGCGGCCCGACAGCGTATCGCCGAAAGGCGCGCCGGGCAGCGGGCGGGTAAACAGCTGGCACCAAAAACAAACCCCGCCGCCATCCCTTGCTTTCAGGGTGGCGGCGGGGTTGTTGTTTCAGCTTACTCAGCTGTTATTCTTGCGGGTCTTGATTTCGTCCACGACCTGGTTGATGAAAGCATCCAACTCCATCGTGGTCGTCTCGCCCTTGCGGTCACGGACGCTGATGTTGTTGGACTCGACCTCTTTTGCGCCCAGAACCAGCATATAGGGCACGCGGTCGACCTGCTGGGCCTGGCGGATCTTGTAGCCGATCTTCTCGTTGGACTCATCCAGCACAACGCGGACACCGGCGGCCTGCAGCTTGGCGGTGACGTCCTTCGCGTAGTCCAGCGTCTTTTCGCTGACGGGCAGGACCTTGACCTGCGTCGGGGCCAGCCAGGTCGGGAAACGGCCCTTTGTCTCCTCGATCAGGTAAGCCATGAAGCGGTCCAGAGAGCCGAGGATCGCGCGATGCAGCACGACGGGGGTCTTTTCGCTGCCGTCCTTGTCCACGTAGGTCAGGTGGAACTTGGCGGGCAGGCAGAAGTCCAGCTGGCAGGTGGACAGCGTGTACTCGGCGCCGACGGCGGGCTTGACGTTGACGTCCAGCTTCGGGCCGTAGAAGGCAGCCTCGCCGATCTCCTCGGTGAAGTGGATGCCCAGCTCGGTCAGAACCTCGCGCAGGGCGTTCTCGGCGTGGTTCCACATGGCGTCGTCGTCATGGTACTTCTTCTTGTCGGCAGGGTCGCGCAGGGACAGCACGCAGCGGTAATCCGTGATGTTGAAGTCCTTGTAGACGTCGAAAATCAGCGCGCAGACGTTGGCAACCTCGCTCTTGATCTGCTCGGGCGTGCAGAACAGGTGCGCGTCGTTCTGGCAGAAGTGGCGGCCACGCTCGATGCCCTTCAGCGTGCCGGAGGACTCATAGCGGAAGTCGTGGGCGATCTCGCCGATGCGGATGGGCAGCTGACGGTAGCTGTGGGGCTGGTTGGCGTAGATCATCATGTGGTGGGGGCAGTTCATCGGGCGCAGGACGTAGCTCTCGCCATCCATCTCCATAGCGGGGAACATGTTCTCGCGGTAGTGGTCCCAGTGGCCGGAGGTCTTGTACAGGTTCACGGTGCCGATGCAGGGGGTCATGACGTGCAGGTAGCCGCGCTCACGCTCCTTGCCCTTGATGTAATCCTCCAGCTGCTGCCAGACGGTGTAGCCGTTGGGCAGGAACATCGGCAGGCCGCGGCCGACGAGGTCGTCGGTCATGAACAGGCGCATCTCCTTGCCGATCTTGCGGTGGTCGCGCTCACGGGCCTCCTGCTGCTGCTTCTCCCAGGCGTCCAGCTCCTCCTGACTGCGGAAAGCCACGCCGTTGATGCGGGTCAGCATCTTATTCTCTTTGTCGTTCTTCCAGTAAGCGCCGGACTGCTGGGTGATCTTGAACGCCTTCAGCGCCTTGGTGTAGCACAGGTGGGGTCCGATGCACATATCGACGTACTCGCCCTGCTGGTAGAAGCTAAACTCGGTCTCGTCGGCCAGGTCGGCGATATGCTCGATCTTGTAGTGCTCCTGACGCTCCTCCATCAGCTTGACGGCCTCGTCACGGGGCAGGATGAACGGCTTGATGGGAAGATTCTCCTTGCAGATCTTCTTCATCTCTTTTTCGATGGCGGCCAGGTCCTCGTCGGTCAGCTTGATGTCACCGAGGTCGACGTCATAGTAGAAGCCGTTCTCGGTGGCAGGGCCGAAGGCAAAGTCCGCCTGCGGGTAGAGGCGCTTGATGGCCTGCGCCATGATATGGGCAGCCGTGTGGCGCAGAACGTGCAGTTCTTCCTCCTGCGGGCACTCGGTGACGGTACCGTCCTTGTAGATGATCTTCATAATTGTACGCTCCTTTTGCAATTGCACAAAAATGCAAATAAAAAATGCTCCATCCCTCGCTTACAAAAGGGATGAAGCATATAGCTCCACGGTTCCACCCAAATTGCGCTTATATCTTATATAGTAAAAGGTAAGCGCCGCTCGTGTCGGCTGTAACGGGCCGTACCCGGCGGAGGTTCGCCCCCGCGCTCGGCAGTGGTAAGGCTGCGGGCCGCTGCAAAACCGCTTGCACCACGCGGTGTACCGCGGCGGTTCTCTCTTGTGCAGGACCTCGCATCCCGTTTGTCTGCCTCATGGCTTTGTACAGGATGAAGTTAATTTATTTATAGCACAAGTGGCCGGAGAAGTCAAGTAGGAATTTTTGGGAGGCATTGCCCCTCCCGCCAGTTTGCACAAAAAACTTTCCACTCCCCTGCCCTGCCCATGTAAAACGACGAAGTTACTAAATATACATTGACTTTACATATTTATACAATTATACTGTGTGTATCAACTAAGTGAGGGCTTAGCTGCGTACTTATTTTATTTTATTTTACAAAGAATTAGAGGGAAAATCACATGAAAAAGCTCACTGCTCTGATGCTCAGCTCCGCTATGATGCTGAGCCTGGCCGCCTGCGGCGGTTCCGCTTCCACCGAGACTGTTTCCAGCGATGCTGCTTCTTCCGAGGCAGCATCCTCCGAGGCTGTTTCCACCGAGGAGGCCGCTTCTGCCGACGCTGCCGCGCTGACCACCGTCAACGCCGGCAAGCTGACGATGTCCACCAACGCCGCCTTTCCCCCGTATGAGATGACCACCGACACCGGTGATTTCGAGGGCATCGACATTGAGGTCGCGGGTGCCATCGCCAAGAAGCTCGGCCTGGAGCTGCAGGTCGACGACATGGACTTTGACGCCGCCCTGCTGGCCGCCCAGAACGGCAAGAGCGACATGGTCATGGCCGGCGTCACCGTCACCGACGAGCGCCTGAAGGTCATGGACTTCTCCGACACCTACGCCGAGGGCATCCAGTCCATCATCGTGCCTGAGGACTCCGACATTGCCACCGCTGACGACCTGTCCGGCAAGACCATCGGCACCCAGCGCGGCACCACCGGCTACCTCTACTGCACCGATGACTTCGGTGAGGAAAATGTCATCGCCTATGATAACGGTCTGACCGCTGTGCAGGCCCTGAACAACGGCCAGGTCGATGCCGTCGTCATCGACAACGCCCCCGCCCAGGAGTTCGTTGCGGCCAACCCCGGCCTGAAGATCCTTGACACCGCTTACGCCCAGGAAGATTACGCCATCGGCGTTGCCAAGGGCAACACCCAGCTGCTGGACGCCATCAACGGCGCTCTGGAGGAGCTGCAGGACGACGGCACCCTGCAGGCCATCGTGGACAAGTACATCACCGCTGAATAAGCGCTTTGCAGCAAGCGGAAAGGCACGCCGGTACCCCGGCGCGCTTTTCTTTTATTTAGTGTGACTTTTCCCGGAAATATGGTATAATACAAATATCGCGCTGTAGGGGCCGCATATATGCGGCCCGCAACCTTCCCGCAGGCAAGAGTTTGCCGGAAAGCCGCGGGCCGGGCATGCCCGGCCCCTACAGGTGTGCTGAATTCAAACAGAAAGAAAGGTTGTGTTGCGGATGGAAGCACAGTTTGAAGCGCTTTCGGAGCTGGTCAAGAACGGCCAGAAGCTGAACTTCGGGCAGGACTTCTTCGTAAAATTTTACCAGGCATTTCTCTACTCGGACCGCTGGCAGCAGTACATCAAGGGCGTGGGCACGACCCTGCTGGTCACGGCCATTGCACTGGTGCTGGGCGTTGTGCTGGGTGCCATCGTCGCTATGGTCCGCGTGGGTTACGCGCAGCAGAAGCCCCACCACCGCAACCCGATCCTGGGCATTTTCAACGCCGCAGCGCAGGTGTATGTCACAGTCATCCGCGGCACGCCTATGATGGTCCAGCTGCTCATCATGAGCATGGTCATCTTCGCCAGCAGCCGCAACTTCACGATGGTCGGCGCGCTGGCGCTGGGCATCAACTCGGGCGCCTATGTGTCGGAGATCATCCGCGGCGGCCTGATGGCCGTTGACCCGGGCCAGATGGAGGCGGGCCGCAGCCTGGGCCTCAACTACATGACCACGATGTTCGAGATCATCATCCCCCAGGCCATCCGCTCCATCCTGCCGTCGCTGGGCAATGAGTTCATCATGCTTCTGAAGGATTCCTCGCTGATCACGGTCATCGGCGGCAAGGAGCTGCTGTATGCCGCGCAGGGCATCATGAACCGTACCTATGAGCCCATGTTCCCGCTGCTCGGCGTTGCCGCGACCTATCTGGTGCTGGTCATGCTGTTCAGCGCGCTGCTTGCAAAATTTGAGAGGAGGCTGGCGCAAAGTGATAGACGTTAAAGGACTGCAGAAGAACTACGGCGGTCTGCAGGTGCTCAAGGGCGTGGACCTGACCATCAACAAGGGCGACTGCGTTGTGCTGGTCGGCCCCTCCGGCTGCGGAAAATCCACGTTCCTGCGCTGCCTGAACCGTCTGGAGGAGCCGGACGGCGGCCACATCATCTTCAACGGCAAGGAAGTCACCGACCACGACATTGACCATGTGCGCCAGAAGATGGGCATGGTGTTCCAGCATTTCAACCTGTTCCCCCACCTTACGGTGAAGAAGAACATCACGCTGGCCCCCGTGCGTCTGGGACTGATGAAGCAGCCCGAGGCCGACAAGAAGGCCATGGAGCTGCTGGAGCGCATCGGCCTGGCCGACAAGGCCGACACCTACCCCAACATGCTGTCCGGCGGTCAGAAGCAGCGCATTGCGATTGTACGCGCGCTGGCCATGAACCCCGACGTGCTGCTCTTCGACGAGCCGACCTCCGCCCTTGACCCCGAGATGGTCGGCGAGGTTCTGGAGCTGATGAAGGAGCTGGCCCGCGGCGGCATGACGATGGTCTGCGTCACCCATGAGATGGGCTTTGCCCGCGAGGTCGCAAACCGTATCATCTTCATCGATGAGGGCGTCGTCAAGGTCGATAAGCCGCCGAAGGAGTTCTTCGCCAACCCCGAAAATGAGCGCTTGAAGGCATTTTTGTCGAAGGTGCTGTAAATTTGTATAGAAAGCGGTCTGCCGATGGATTTTCGGCAGACCGCTTTTTTGCTTGCGGGGACGAATCGCTTTGCCTGCCCCCGTGGGAAACTCCCTCCGGCGCGTTCGCGCCACCTCCCCCGCTGCGGCGGTGGAGGCATTTCGCGGTGCAGCCGCGCAAAAGCCTCCCCTTTCAGGGGAGGAGGCCGAGCCTGCGATGGCCGGAAGGGCTCTGCCCGTGTGCCATTGTGATGCAGGTAAATACAAATTTCCAAAATACCCTATTACAATTTTAATTTTGGAATAATCCCCTCACACCCCATCCTCTCGCAACGCATCCAACAAATTCTCCCGCTTCAGCTTCCCTACCGCGTACAGCATCGTCACGGCAACCAGCGCAAAGACACCGGCGGCGCTGATGCCGAGGCTCTGCCACGGGAACTGGATGGAAAAATCGGTAAACTGCTCGGCGCTGCCCATGGCGTACTGGATGCCGCAGGACAGCACCGCCGCCAGCGGCACGCCGAACAGCAGCGTGCGCAGGCCGTAGAACAGGCACTCAAACCGCATCATGCGGTCAAATTCCCGGTCCGCCATGCCGATGGAGCGCAGCATAGCCAGCTCCCGCCGCCGCTGGCGGATGTTGGTCGAGACCGTGTTGAACACGTTCGCCGCCGAGATCGCGGCCATCATCGCCGCAAAGGAGAACGTGAACACCCGCACGACGAAATCCGCGCTGCGCATCGCAGAAAACATCGACGCAACATTCAAAAGCATGTACTGCGCTGCCGTGCCGTTCTCGGCGATGATCCCCTGCACCGTCCGCATGGCGGCGTCCGGGTCATCGGCCCAGAGGAACGCGCCGTAGGCCGTTTTCACGTCCAGCGCGGCAAACTCCGCCTGACGGCTGCGGGGCACAGTGATGGTCAGAATCAAGTCGCTGCTTGTGCCGTCGACCTGCGCCAGTCCGTCGCGCGGGTAGCTCGCCTCCATCGCCAGCGGCACGGTCATGGCCTGCCCGCTCGCGTCGTACAGTGTAAAATCTATCGTAGCACCGACAAAATACAGATTGTGCTCCGTGTCGTACAGCGTGCCGAGCAGCTCGTCCCCGCTGCGGCCCGCGCTGGTCATAAAATCAGAATACAGCGTATCGTCGATGAAAAGCAGGTAGGCATCCGGCTGCATACCGCCGCCCTCGGCGTGGGCCAGCCGGGCCTGGGCGACCCAGTCGGCGTTGGTCACACCGTCCGCAGCAGCCATCCTGTCATACAGCGCCAGAAATTCGTCCTCGCGCATATCATCAGTCTGGAACGTCAAATCGCCGTCGGACGCTTCGGCTGTGTACACGCTGCCGATGCGGTGCGCCGTGTCGCTGAACGTACACCCCACGACGAACAATACAACGCTCAGCGTCAGGGAAAGCACGATGCTGCGATACTGCCGCCGGTTGCGGCGGAAGCTTTTCAGCGCCAGCGTGCCCTCGACGCCCCAGAACCGGCGCGCCAGCGGCGAGATATGCACGGAGCGGCTGTCGGTCTTGATCTCGTTTGTCTGCAAAAGGCATTCCATGACCGGCGTTCTGGCTGCGCGGCGGGCGGGCAGGTACGCGGAAAGCAAAATCGTCACAAGGCTGACCACTGCCGCCGCGGCCAGCGCGGGCGCGGAGACCGTCAGCCGCAGCGCAACCGACGTGCCGCCCGCCATCGTGCGGAACTTGTCCGCCAGCAGCGGCAGCAGTGCCGCCACGCAGCCGACGCCCGCCAGCATCCCCAGCGGAATACCCACCGCGCCGATACAGAGTCCCTCAAACAGCACGGCCCCGCGCAGCTGCCGCGCCGTGGCACCGATGGACATGAGCAGGCCAAATTCGTGGGTGCGCTCCGCCAGCGAGATGTGGAACGCATTGTAGATCAAGAATACCGACCCGGTCATGATGATGGCCACCAGCACACCGCCCACCGAGGCCAGCAGCGCGTTGAACAAGGCGTTGTCCGACACGCCGTAGAATCGCAGCAAGTCGTCGTTTAAAACATACGATACTCCGAAGGATTCTGCGTAAGAAACGGCCTGCCGCGGGTTTGGAAGTGTCACATAGACGTCGTACCGCGCACACTCCCCTGCCCCGGCGCGGGTGATGGCCGTGTAGCCGGGGGCGTCGTGCCCCTCGTATCCCGGGCGCTGGTAGGTGCCCACGACGGTGTACCGCCGCTGGGTGGTATCGGACAAAACCTCGGAATCTGTGTAAATATCGTTCTGCCCCAGCACCGCGCCGTCCCGCGTGCGGGTGCCGACGGCCATGTCCAGCACCGTGCCCAGCGGCAGGTTGACGCCCGCTTTTAACGCGACGTGCTCGGGAATCAGAACCTCGTGGTCGTTCTCCGGCAGACGGCCCGCAATCAACTGCACGGGCAGGGCGGCAAAATCGGCGTCGTCAAAACCGACAAAATAGAGATAGGGCTTTTGTGCTGATTGCTCACTTTCCTGCGCGCCGTCCAGCACGGCGTAGCCCAGCGACTGCACGCAGACGGCGTCGCCCTCGGCCTGCCGCGCGGCGGCAAATTCCGCGTCGGCGGTGGGAAATTCAACGCTCCAGAAACCATTTTTGGCAGCGCTGCCGTCAATGAGATATTGCAGCAGCGTCGTGCCGAACGTCGCCACCGCGGTGAACAGCGCCGCCGACAGCGCAACGCCCAGAATTGTGACCAGCGTGCGGGTGCGGCTGCGCCGCATGCCCTGCAGCGAGACCTTGTGCAGAATGCTCATACCCGCGCCGCCCTTCTGACATCGCGGGCAATCTTGCCGTCCGCAATCGTGATGATGCGGTCCGCCTGCAGGGCGATGCTCTCATCATGGGTGACGATAATCAACGTCTGGCGGTATTTTTCGTGGCTTTGCTTCAGCAGGCGGATGATCTCCTGCCCGTTGCGGCTGTCCAGCGCACCCGTCGGCTCGTCGGCCAGCATGACGGCGGGGGCATTCATGAGCGCGCGGCCAATGGCAACGCGCTGCTGTTGCCCGCCGGAAAGTTGGTTCGGCAGATGGGTGCGCCGTTCGGCCAGGCCCAGCAGATCCAGCAGCTCCTCGAGCCGCTGGCGGTTGACGCGGCGGTGGTCCAGCAGCACGGGCAGGGTGATGTTTTCCACCACATCCAGCGTCGGGATCAGGTTGTGGAACTGGTAGATCAGCCCCACCTGACGGCGGCGGAAGATGGCGAGCTGCTCGGGGTTCTGGGCATAGACGTCCTGCCCGTCCAGCAAGACCTGACCGCTCGTGGGCCTGTCCACACCCGCCAGCGCGTGCAGCAGCGTGGATTTGCCCGACCCCGACGAGCCGATGATGGAGACAAACTCGCCCTTTTCAATCGTCAGCGACACATGATCCAGCGCAGCAACGCGGTTTTCGCCTGTGCCGTAAATTTTGCATAAGTCGTTTACCTGTAAAAAATTCATAGTGCAAACCTCCTATGCCTGGCAGTATACGATACAAGGCTGACAATGCGGTGACGTTTGGGTGAGAGAATTGTCACTTTTCAAACCGCACCACAAACACCGCCCCACCCTCGGGGGCGTTCTTTGCCGTTACGGTCCCGCCCTGCCTTGCGATAATGCTCTGCGCCAGCGCCAGCCCAATCCCGTACCCGGCCCCGCCGCCCTTACCGCGGTAGAAGCGGTCAAACAGGTGCGGCAGCTCGCTCTCGTCAAAGCCGGGGCCGCTGTCGTGGATGGTCAGCGCCGTAAACAGCGGATTATCGTCACATTGCACGGTGATCTGCCCGCCGTCGGGTGTGTGCTCCATGCAGTTCTTCAAAATATTGCGCAGGGCCTCGGCCAGCCAGAGCCGGTCCCCCAGCCACGCGGCATCGGGCGAAAGCTGCACATTCAACGCTATATCGTGCAGCTCCAGCGGGATGCGCAGCGGCTCGGCGGCGGTGTCCACCAGCGCCGCCAGCGGTACGGGTTCGCGCTTCAGCTCGATGACACCCGCGTCCAGACGTGAAATTTTCAGCAGCGTCGTCAGCAGCCAGTCCATCTGGCCCAGAAGGGCCGTGCCTTCCCGCAGCAGCGCCCGCCGCCGGGCGGGGTCAGGCTCGTCCTTGAGCAGCGTAAACACCAGGTTCACCGACGTCAGCGGTGTGCGCAGCTGGTGGGCAATGTCGGCCAGCGAGTCTGCCAGATAGATTTTCTCACGGCGCAGCGCGTCATTTTGCTCCCGCAGACGGGTGGTCAGCTTGCCAAGCTGGCTCTGCAAAATTGCCAGCTCGCCCTCCTCGGCGTCGGCCACAAGCAGTCGGTCCTCCTCGTGCAGGATGCGGTCCAGCTCCTCGGCCAGGTCGGCCAGCCGCCGATACCGCGCCGCCGTGAACCGCCAGAACAGCACGCCCACCGCCGCGGCAAAGCCCAGCGCCAGCAGCCCCGCCAGCGGGGCAACGCAGAACGCCAGCACAACAAAAATAACCGTTGCAGCGCAGAATGCGGCGGCGCACTGCCGCACCTCCTTATTCCGCAGCATGGCCGTCCCCCAGTCGGTAGCCCGTGCCGCGCACGGTCAGAATCAGCCGCGGGGCCGCCGGGTCGTCGCCCAGCTTTTCCCGCAGACGCTTGATGTAGACGGTCAGGGCATTGTTCGTCACAAACTCGCCCGCGGCGTCCCACAGCTCATCCAGCAGGCGGTCCCGCGTGATGATGCCGTTGGGATTGTTCACGAACACCAGCAGCAGCCGGTATTCCAGCGCCGAGAGCGGAACCTCCTGCCCGGAAATTTTGACAAGCCCGCTGTCGGTGTCCACCGTCAGCACGCCGCGGCTGAACACCTGCGGGGCGCGGCCCGTGCGGCGCAGTGCGGCCTGAATGCGGGCGACCAGCTCCCGCGGGCGGAACGGCTTGGTGATGTAGTCCACCGCGCCCATGTTCAGCCCGGTCACGACGCTGGCCTCGTCCCCGCTGGCGGTCAGGAAGATGACCGGCACGCCCTGTGCCTGCTGTAAGGCTGTGCAGACCGCGTACCCGCTGCCGTCGGGCAGGTTCAGATCGGCAAGCGCCAGGTCGAACCGCTGCGCTGCGGCCAGCGCAATGGCCTGTGCCTGGGTGGCGGCGGCGGAGACGGCGTAGCCTTCGCCCTGTAAAAGCAGCGCCAGATTGCGTGAAATCTCGCGGTCATCCTCGACGAGTAAGATGTGTTTCATAAGTAAGCACCTGTGTTCCGTTGCCCGTAGGGGCGCATTCTATATGCGCCCGGCCTGTGTACGGCGGCGGAAACGCCCCCCGGGCGGATATGGGCTCCGCCCCTACGCTTTCACCGCGCACGATATTCTACTATTATTATATACGCCCCGATACGCCCCGGCAAGTTGATTCTTTGCGCGAAATGTGGTAAAATAGCACTATTACTATGGATAACTATGCAACCACGATTTTACACATAAGGAACAGGTATTTTTATGGCTGAAAATCTGCAAACCACCCGCCCGGCTGACGAGGGCTGGACCACGGTCATCCGGCCCAGGACCGGCTGGTTCGACATCGACCTGCAGGAGCTCTGGCGCTACCGCGACTTAATTATGATGTTCGTCAAGCGCAACTTTACCGTGCTGTACAAGCAGACGATTTTGGGCCCCGCGTGGATCATCCTGAACCCGCTCATCACCACCGTGATCTTCAACGTCGTGTTCGGCGGCATGGCCAACATGCCCACCGACGGCGTTCCCGGCTTTTTGTTCTACATGGCCGGCAATACGGTGTGGACCTTCTTTGCCAACTGCGTCAACAATACGGCCAATACGTTTGTGACAAACTCACAGATTTTCGGCAAGGTGTACTTTCCGCGCCTGACGATGCCAGTCAGTCAGGTGTTGACAAGCCTCATCAACTTCGGCATTCAGGCGGCCATGTACCTGATCTTCTGGGTGTACTTCTTCGCCACGGGCAGCGGCGTCACCTTTACGCTGTGGGTGCTGGCTGTGCCGTTCGTCGTGCTGGAGGTCATGCTGCTGGGTCTCGGCGTCGGCATCATCGTGTCGTCCTTAACGACGAAGTACCGCGATCTGGCGATTGCCGTCGGCTTCGGCGTGCAGCTCTGGATGTACGCCTCCCCCGTCGTCTATCCGCTGTCGATGCTGGACAACTCCCCGCGCCTGCGGGTGCTCGTCCAGCTCAACCCCATGACGTCGCCGATTGAGATTTTCCGCATGGCTACCTTGGGCACCGGCACGGTCACGACGTTCGGCATCGTGTACAGCCTGATTTTTACCGCTGCGGCGCTGGTTTTGGGCGTTGTGCTGTTCAGCCGCATTGAAAAGACCTTCATGGATACCGTGTAAGAAAGGGGCGCGTAACTATGTCAGCAAATGAAAAACGCCCTGTCATCGAGGTCACGGGGCTGAAAAAGCAATACAAGCTCGGCCAGATCGGCGGCGGCACGCTGACCCACGACCTGCAAAGCTGGTGGGCCCGTGTGCGCGGCAAGGAGGACCCGAACACCGTCATCGGCACCGACCAGCGGCTGTTCGGCCAGACGTTTATGGCGTTGAACGGCGTTGACCTGACCGTCTATCAGGGTGAGGCATTGGGCATCATTGGCCGCAACGGCGCGGGCAAATCCACGCTGCTCAAGCTGCTCTCCCGCATCACCGCTCCCACCGAGGGCGAAATCAAGATCCGTGGCCGCGTGGCCTCGATGCTCGAGGTCGGCACCGGCTTCAACAACGAGATGACGGGCCGCGAGAACATTTATATGAACGGCGCGATTCTGGGCATGACCCGCGCCGAGATCGACGCAAAGCTGCCGCAGATCATTGAATTTTCCGAGTGCGGCGACTTCATCGACACACCCGTCAAGCGCTATTCCAGCGGCATGTTCGTCAAGCTGGCCTTCGCCGTGGCCGCGCATCTCGACAGCGAGATCATGGTCATGGATGAAGTTCTGGCCGTCGGCGATATGAAATTCCAGCAGAAATGCTTAGGGAAAATGAGCGACGTCGCCAATCAGGACGGGCGCACGGTGCTGTATGTCAGCCATAATATGTCGACTATTCGTCAGCTTTGCACCCGCTGCGTCGTGCTGGACAAGGGCAGGGTCATCTTTGACGGCGACGTGGAGCAGGCCATCGCGGTCTACATGGACACCACCGACGTCAACGTTGTCCACTACGACCTGGCCGACGTCGCCCGCATGACGGGCAGCGCGGGCAAGCGGTTCCGGCTGGAAACGCTGGATTTCGTCGGCAAGGAGTCGAGCGTGTTTGCCGATACCGAAAAGATGCGGGCGAAAATCACCTGGCGCGTTTCGGAGCCGTTCGCGGGCATCCACATGAAGATGAACCTCCACGCGCGGGATTCGACGCCCGTCGGCATCACCCATCCCGTCGACCTCGGCCCCGCCGAGCCGGGCAAAATCTACACCTCTGTGTTTGAATTTGACCCGAGTCTGCTGGGCGAGGGACAGTATTTCTTCTATCTCGACATTTTTGACGGCGCGCTGGCCCACGCGGTCTGCCTGGACAAGCCCGTGACCGAGTTCGCCTTTGAGGTGACGAACAGCGACCTGACGATGCCCGAGTGGGCGTCCGGCTGGGGCCGCATCCACTTCCCGTCCGTCAAGCTCGTGCAGGAGTAACGCATGAAACCGAATTTGTACATCTGCCACACCGCGTATCAGGTCTTGGTCGATCTGCTGCGGGCCGGGCGCTGCGCCGGCAAGCCCCACACGATGGTGCTCTCCGCCTCCGTGCCCGACACCGCCGCGCTGGCGGCACGTCTGGACGCGACGGGCGTGGTCAAGACTGTCCTTGTGGACGAGACGCGCTGGCCCGGGACCGTGACGGGGCTGTTTGCCCACCGGCGCGCGGCCCGTGCCTTTGAGAAGCTGTGCGGCTGGAAATTGAACCGTGCAGCGTTTGAAAATGTCTATATCCACAACGATTGGAGTGTGCTGGGCCGCTATTTGCAGGATTGCCGCGCCGGGTATATTTTGTGCGAGGACACGTTCGGCAGCACGCTCGGCCCTGACCAGCATCTTGTGATCGACCAGCGCGCCGCGGCGGATTTTGCCGCGAAGCAGCGCGGAAAAGGCTACCTGTACTGGGGCGACAGCCCGTGGTGCGTCCGCGTCGAGAGTGAGGACGCCGCGCGGTGTACGCTGTTTTCGGCGGACCGCATGGTGACGGACAGCAAGGCCAAACTGTTGGAGAGCCTGAACGACGACGAAAAAGCGATGGTGCGCCGCGTATTTTTGACGCAGTCCCTGCCCGAGAAGGCAGACGGCGCGACGCTTTTGCTGCCCCGCAGCTTTGTGGCCGACGGGCTGATGACCCAAACGGAGCAGGACGCGATGTTTAAAGCGGTGGCGGAAAAATACGCCGTTGGGCCGCTCTTTATCAAGACACACCCGCGGGACACGACGGATTACGCCACCCTGTTCCCCGATGCAGTCATTTTGGAGCGCACGATGCCCAGCGAGGTGCTGAACTTCTGCCTCCCCTTCCATTTCGCCCGTGCCGTCACCGTGCAGAGCTTCGTCCTGCGCGGCTTCACCGCGGCGGATGAGAAGATCCTGCTGACGCTGGAGGAGGCGAGGGCACTCCTATAAGCGGCTAAGGATGTAGGGGCGAACATTGTTCGCCCGTCAACTTTACGAAACAACGCTTTTTCGGGAAAGCTGTAAATGAGGCAAACAGCCGCGGGCGAGCAATGCTCGCCCCTACAGAGAGCTTCCCGCGGATATATTGAGGTATAAAACCATGAAAACAATCGCTGTGATCCCGGCGCGCTACGCCAGTACCCGGATGCCGGGCAAGCCGCTGGCCGATGTGCTGGGCAAACCGATGATCTACTGGGTCTACAAGGCCGCCAGGGCCTGCCCGAAGCTGGACGATGTGCTCATCGCCACCGACGACGAGCGCATTGCGGACGCCTGCAAAACCTACGATATGCGGTATATTATGACCAGCCCCGACCACGACACCCCCACCGGGCGCATCTGGGAGGTCAGCATCGTCGAGGACGCCGACCTCTACCTGCAGCTCATGGGCGATGAGCCGCTGGTCAACCCCGCGGCGTTCGACCTGATCCTGCCTGACACGCTGCCCGATGACCCCTATTACGTCGCGGTGCTGACGAACGTTATGGAGCACCCCGCCGACGTCATCGACTTCTCGAACCAAAAGGTCGTGACGAACGCCGCACGGGAGATCTTGCTGATCTCCCGCAGCCCCATCCCCTACCCGAAGGGCACGCTGGATTTCGAGTACGAGAAGGTCACCGGCATTCAGCTGTACAGCAAGCAGGCACTGAAATTCTACCATGATACGCCGAAATCAATCCTTGAAAAGGCCGAGGAAAACGACATGATGCGCTTTATCGAGAATGGCCACAAGGTACACGCCATCGTCAGCCCGTACAAGACGGTCAGCGTGGACACGCCGAAGGATCTGGCGCTGGTCAATGAAATTTTGAAGGAGAAGCAGCATGGCTGATATTAAACTGCTGGACTGCACCCTGCGCGACGGGGGATATGTAAACAACTGGCAGTGGGGCTTCGGCTCGGCGCGCCGCATCATCCAGACGCTGACCCGCGCGGGCGTGGACATCGTCGAGGTCGGCTTTCTGCGCAATGTGGACGGCTACGACCCCGACGTGACGGTCTGCAACACGATTGAGGAGCTGAACCGCCTGCTGCCCGACGAGGGCCAGCGCGGCCACACGATGTACTCCGGCATGGCGATGCGCTCCAACTACGACATTGCCAAGCTGTCCCCCTACGACGGCCACGGCATTGAAATCATCCGTATCACCGCCCATGATTACGACATTAAGGACGGCATGGACTTTGCCCGCCGCATCAAAGAATTGGGCTACAAGGTCTCCATCAACCCCATCAACATCATGGGCTACAGCGACAAGGACCTGCTCTGGATCTTTGAGCAGGTCAACGAAATTCATCCGTGGCAGTTCTCCATTGTGGATACCTTCGGCAGCATGCGCCGCCGCGATCTGGAGCGCATCGTCAGCATGGCTGACCATAATTTAGCCCCGGACATCCGCCTGGCGCTGCACCTGCATGAGAACATGGCGCTGAGCTTCTGCCTGGCGCAGGAATTTCTCGACAAGCATCTGCGCCGCGACCTGGCTGTGGACGGCAGCCTGATGGGCATGGGCCGCATCCCCGGCAACCTGCCGATTGAGCTGATCGCCGACTATATGAACGAGTACTTCGGCGGCCACTACAACATTGACGACCTCATGGATGCCATTCAGGACCACATTGCGCCCATCAAGGGCAACTGCGCGTGGGGCTACACCCCGGCGTACTTCCTGTCGGCCAAGTTCAATCTGCACCGCAACTATGCCGAGCATTACCTTGGCAAGGGCGATCTGACGAACCGCGACATCAACCATATTCTGGCGGCCATCGCACCGAACAAAAAGACTGTGTTTGATGCCGCCTACGCCGACACGCTCTACACCGAGTACAAGAACCGCCGCATCGACGACGCAGGCGCACTGGCCGCCCTGCAAAGGGCTTTTGCGGGCAAGACCGTGCTGGTGCTGGCCCCCGGCGGCAGCCTGGCTGCCGAGGCTGGCCGTGCCGCTGTAGCAGCCGTGCAGGCCGACGTGACAGTCTCGGCCAACTTTGTGCCGGATTTTGTGACGCCCGACTATGCGTTTTTCACGAACGCAAAACGCTTTGACGTGGATGCCGCCTACCCCTGCCCGCTGATCCTGACCAGCAACCTGCGCGCCGACAAGGACGCGGCGGTGGTCAACTATGACCGGCTGTCCGCCACCGACGCGCAGGGCGGCAACAGCGTGCTGATGCTGCTGCGTCTGCTGCGCCAGTGCGGCGCGGCGCGGGTGCTGCTGGCCGGTGCCGACGGCTACAGGCCGGGCACTGCCGCCTACGCGGACGAGGGCCTGCACACCCACACCGGGCGCGGTGCGGCCTACAATGCCCAGATGGCGGGGGCCATCCGCGCGGCGGGTCTGCCCGTGGAATTCATCACCCCCAGCGAGTACGAGAGGGTCTGACGATGATACGACTGCTGGTGCTGGACGTGGACGGCACGATGACCGACGGCGGCGTCTACTACGACGCCACCGGCAATGAGCTGAAGAAATTTGCCATCAAGGACGGCGCCGGGCTGGTGCTGGCGCGCACGGCGGGCATCCGCGTGATGATCTGCACCGGGCGCGAGTGCGAGGCCGTGCGCCGCCGCGCCGCAGATTTGAAAATTACCGACATCTACCAGAATGTTGGCAAAAAAGCCGCGTTCCTGCGGGACTTTATGGCTGAAAACGGCTACGCGCGGGACGATGTCGCCTACTGCGGCGACGACCTGAACGATCTGGCGGCCATGGCGCTGTGCGGCTTTGTGGCCTGCCCGGCGGATGCCGCGCCGGAGGTGCTGGCGCGCGCCGACTATATCTGCCCCCAGCGCGGCGGCGAGGGTGCCGTCCGCGGAGCTGTGGAGAAGATCCTGCGCGGGGACGGACGCTGGAACGACGCTGTGAAAAAGGCGTTTCAGGTGGAATTGTAACGCTAAACTTGCGGGCGGCTGTAGGGGTCGATGCTTGCATCGACCCGCGGGCGGATGCGAGCATCCGCCCCTACGGCCTAACGGAAGGAGATTTCATGAAAAACAAAAAACATACCCCCCTGCTGGCGGCACTGGCAACGCTTGTCGTGCTGCTGGCGGGCGTGGTGCTGATCTGGCTGGCGAAGGTCCGGCCCGATGTGGGCAAGGGCCGCAGTGAGATCGTCACCGACTTCCTGCGGGCCGAGCTTTTGCAGGACGGCCAGACCGCAACGCAGGTCTTTACCTACGACAAGGATATTTTGACGATAGGTCTTGAATTTTACCTGCCGGGTGACCAGCCCTGCGGTGCGCTGGACGTTGTGCTCTACGACGCCGACACCGGCGAGGAGTTGTCCCGCTCCGTCGGCACGATGGACTACATCGTGCCCGACCAGTACACGACCTTGGGGATGGACCCCGCCGTGACCGGGCAGGAGGGCCGCCGCTACAAGCTGGCCGTCACGCCGCACTACGCGACGGACGCGATTTTGGCCATCGGCCACAGCGACGGTGTCGCGCTCTGGAAGGAGCAGATGGCCGTGGATGACCGTGTGATCGACGGCACGATGGCGATGCAGATCACCTACCAGCGCATCGGCGGCTACCTGACGCGGTTCTTCCTGCTTGTGGGCGGGCTGGCCGCCGTGCTGGCCGCGCTGGCCGTATGGGCGGTGCTTAGCAAAAGACTGGCACTGCACCGTCTTGTTTTTGTGCTGGTGCTCGGCTTTGGACTGCTGTACAGCTTTGTGCTGCCGCCTTATGCTGCGCCCGACGAGAAATACCACATCAACCAGAGCTTTACGCTGGCCTGCCGCTGGGCCAACGACCTGTCCCACGACGAGTGGCGGATGGGCAAGGTGCCCACGACGACGAGCTTCCGCCGCGTCGGTGACGAGGACGCCGACCTGCAAAACGAGAACACGACGGTCTTTACGTGGGAGGCGTTCACCTCCCAGCTGTTCACCACCACAGACCAGCCCTTTGACAGCCATCAGGAATATAATGAATTGCAGACCGACCAGAACCCGCTTCTGTACGTCGTCAGTGCGGCGGCAGTATTTCTGGCCTATGTGCTGCATTTTGGCTTTGCGCCCGCGCTGTTTTTGGGGCGGCTTGCAAATCTGCTGCTCTTTGCGGCGCTGGCGGCGCTGGCGGTCAAGACCGCGCCGTTCGGCAAGCGGGTCTTTACCGTGGCCGCGCTGCTGCCCATGACGCTGCACCTGGCGGCCAGCTTCAGCCGGGACGCGCCGCTGCTGGGGCTGTGCTTTGTGTTCACGGCGCTGCTGATGGACGCAGCGTTCGGCCCGAATCAGAAAAAGGCGCTCTCCCCCGCCCGGCTGACGGCGCTGCTGTTCTGCGGCGTGCTGCTGGCCCCGGGCAAGCTCGTCTATCTGCCGCTGGCGGCACTGCTGCTGCTGGTGCCCGCCGCGCGGCTGGGGCACCACGCCAGGGCGAAGAAGTGCGCCTATCTGGCCGCCTGTCTGGCGCTGGCGCTGCTGCTGAATACGGGCCTTCTGACCGATACGCTGCGCAGCGGGCAGACCGCAGTGCAGACCACGGCGGCGGAGAACGCAGACCGCACGGTCAAGAGCCGCCCCGCAGAGCCGGACGAAGCCTACGAGGCCGAGATCTGCGGCGAGAGTACGCTGGAAAACTACGTCAAGCGGCTGTATTATTACGTGGACGACAACCGCAGCCCCGCGGCCCGCGAGGTCGCATTCTGGGTGCAGGCCATGCAGGAGGGCGACGTCAGCCCGGCGGTGCTGGGGCAGAGTTTCCTCTTTTCGCCCGACAGGGCCAACAGCTACACCGACGGCCAGGCATTTTACACGATGGCCTCCTATGCGCTGTTGGGCACCGACGTGACCGACGGCAACGCGGACGCCTACCTGCCCTATTTTGCCGAGGGCGGCGCGGTACAGGCCTACAAGCAGCTGTTCAACCTGACCAGCTGTGTCGAGAGCTTCGCCGCGCTGGGTGTGGACGTCGGCACGATGGATGATCGCATCCCGCTGGACCGCACGGTGCTGGCGCAGGAGGTCGAGGCCGCCCGCGCGACCCGCAGCACCCAGAGCACGGCGGACGAGGCCGACAAAGCCACCTACACGCCGGGCTACATCCTGCGACATCCCGTGGACACGGTGCTGCTGTTTGTGCGCAGCGCCGTGGAAAACGGCGACCATTACATCCGCACGCTGGTAGGCGGCAGCCTGAGCTACTACACCGTTGATCTGGCCTGGGGCTGGGTCGCGGTGCTGTACCTGCTGCTGGCCTACGCGGCGCTGCCCGTGCAGGGCGCGGTGATGAAGCCCGCCGGTAAGGCGCGCGGCTGGTGCTGCGCGGCGGCGGCGCTCTGCTGCCTGCTGGCCGTGGCCGGGTGCCTTTTGTGGACACCCACCCATTACGACACGCTGTACGGCCTGCAGGGGCGGTACTTCCTGCCCGTGCTGCCACTGCTTCTGCTGACCTGCCTGCCCCGCCGTCTGGCTGCCGTGCCTGACGAGGACACCGCCCAGACCCGCCTTGTGGCCGCGCTTGCACTGGTACAGGCGGGGATGGTCGTGAATATTATGCTGGCGATTATTGCAAGATAAAAATAAGATAATAGATAAAAGATAATAGATACTAAAAAAGGAGTGCGCAAGGCGCACGATTTCAAATTTTGCGGGGCGCGTCAGCGAGCCGAATCCACCATATTTTTTATCTTTTATCGCTTATCTTTTCGCTAAAAAAGGCTGTACTATGGTTATCTGTTTCTTCTCAACGCAATACCTCCCCACCCCCGGCGGGGTCGAGCGGTATACCTGGAATCTGGCGCGGCGGTGTGTGGCGGCAGGGCATCGCGCCCTTGTCGTCACGGCGTCGCTGCCGGGTCTGCCTGCGCGGGAGCGTGATGCCGACGGCATCGAAATCTACCGTCTGCCGTCCTGGCCTGTCATGGGCGGGCGGTTCCCCGTGTTAAAGCCCCTTGCCGATGCAGACGATCTCTGGGCACAGGGCATCGGCTTTGCGGTCATCCAGACCCGGATGTACACGCAAAGCGTCTGGGCCGCACGGCAGTGTAAGCGGCGCGGCATCCCGGCGATGGTCATCGACCACTCCACCGGCTATATGCTGCACGGCGGGCTGGCCGGGGCGCTGGGCAAGGCGTATGAGCACGCGGCCTGCGGCAGCATCCGCCGCTGCGGGTTCCCGTTCTACGGTGTCTCCGGGGATGTCTGCCGCTGGCTGAAAACGTTCGGCATCCAGGCGGCGGGCCGACTGCCCAACGCCGTGGACCCTGCCGAGCTGGAACGGCTGGCCCACGCGGACAACGCGGTTGACTGGCGCAGGAGGCTGAACGTGCCCGCGGGCGGCAGGCTCGTCGCCTTTGTCGGGCGGCTCATCCCGGAGAAGGGGGCGCTGCGGCTGGCTCAGGCCGTGCAGGGCATTCCGGGCTGTACACTGGCCGTGGCGGGCACCGGCCCCGAGGAGACCGCTCTGGCCGCGCTGGGCGGCGGTATCCATGCGCTGGGGGCGCTGCCGCATGAGCAGATCGTCCAGCTGCTGACACAGGCGGACGCATACTGTCTGCCCACCGAGTACGCCGAGGGCTTCCCCACGACGCTGCTCGAGGCGGCGGCCTGCCGCTGCCCCATCGTGACGACCCGCACGGCGGGCACCGACGAGTTGCTGCCCGGGGACGACTACGCGGTGTTTTTGGCAAACGCCGCGCCCGAGACCATCCGCGCAGGGCTGGAAACGCTGCTGGCGGACCCCGCTGCGGCCCGCACCCGCGCCGAAAACGCCCGCCAAAACCTTTGCAGCCACTTTACATGGCAGGCTGTCTTTGCTACAATGATGGAAGCCGTAACGTCTGCCAAAAGGAGCTAAGATGTCAAAATTACTCATCGTCATCCCCGCGCATAACGAGGAAGCCAACATCGTGCAGGTCGTCGAGGAGCTGACCCGCGGTTATCCACAGTATGATTACGTGGTCGTCAACGACGGCAGCCGCGACAAAACCGCGGCGCTTTGCCGTGCCCACGGCTATCGGCTCATTGACCTGCCGGTCAACCTAGGGCTGGCGGGCGCGTTCCAGACCGGGCTGCGCTTTGCCGCGGAGAACGGCTACGACTGCGCCATGCAGATGGACGCCGACGGTCAGCACAAGCCGGAGTATATCGCCCCGATGCTGGCCGCGCTCGAGGAGGGCAACGACATTGTCATCGGCAGCCGCTTCCTGGTCGTGAAGAAGCCCAAGACGCTGCGGATGCTGGGCAGCTACATCATCAGCTGGTCCATCCGCCTGACGACGGGCCGCGCCATCTGCGACCCGACCAGCGGCATGCGGATGTTCAACCGCGCCATGGTCGAGGAGTTTGCCCAGAACCTGAACTACGGCCCCGAGCCCGACACGATCAGCTACCTGATCAAAAACGGCGCGACGGTCAAGGAGGTGCAGGTCGAAATGGGCGAACGTCTGGCGGGCCAGAGCTACCTGACCTTCTGGCGCAGCGTGCAGTATATGGTCAAAATGTCCATCTCGATTCTGTTGATCCAGTGGTTCCGCAAGCGCGACACCGAGACGCCCTACCCCGAAAGGAGCCTGTGAAATGTTCGATCAAACGCTGATTCGTGTCTGCCTGATCCTGGGCAGCTTCATCACGGCGGGGTACATCCTGCGGCGCGTGCGGCACGCAAAGGTCCAGATCGAGGATACGATCTTCTGGCTGATGTTCAGTGCGGCGCTGCTGATCCTGGCCATCTTCCCCGGCATCGCCTATTGGGCCGCAAACCTGCTGGGCTTCATGAGTCCCATCAACTTTGTCTATGTTGTCATCATCTTTTTGCTGCTGGCCAAGCAGTTCTTTATGTCCATCAAATTGAGCCAGCTCGACAGCAAGGTCCGTATCCTGACCGAGCAGGTCGCCCTGAACGAGGAAAAGGCGGAGCGGGATAAGCTGGACCTGTGAAAAAGGCTTCCCCCTTGGGGGGGAAGCTGTCAGCGGCCCCGACCGCTGACTGATGAGGGGCGAGTGCGCCATGGCAGGCCGCTCATGGGCAATTGCGGCAAGGCTGCCCCTCATCCGGCCCTATGGGCCGCCTTCCCCCTTGGGGGAAGGCTTTGGGGGTGCGCAAAATTAAAATTTGTAATCCCCCAAAAACTATGCTATAATAAAGTATTGACTAAAGAGAAAGAAGGTTTCAGATATGGCTTATACCCCGAAACTGACCTATAAGGGCCGCCCGCTGGTGCGCTGCGGCAACGATATTTACTACGGCTCGATGAAGGACCCGTTCGTTGTCTACCTGCAGGTGCTCTCCACCAAGAAGGAAAACGGTGTCGACGTGGCCGACAAGGTCCACATCGTGCTGCTTTCCACCGACGAGAGCAAGCCCCTGCCCGAGCGCATTGCCCGCCAGGCCAACAAAGTCGGCCTGTACAACGCGCTCTCCTTCGGCGATATCATGCTGCAGGGCGCATTGCAGAAAAAGTAAGAAATGGCTGAATCAAAAAACTGCCTGTCTCCGCATTTGGGAGACAGGCAGTTTTTTTAATAGATCGGCCAGCCGTATAGAAATTGCATTGTGTAGATAACGCTTACGATAACCTGCGTTACCAGTACACCCTTTGTGAGCCGTGGGTGGCCCTGCAAAAGCAGCGCCAAGGCAACGGGCAGGCAGAACAGCCCCACTGCGTACCGCGGGGCGCTGACCAGCCAGGTGGTACCCATCGTTACGGCAAAATAGGCAAGACCGAAGCCGAGCCAGTGCGCCGGAAGGCGGCGCACCGTGGCAGACAGCAGTGCCAAAATTGTCAACAGGCAGAGCACCGCAGCCAGGCATAGCGCAAGGGCGCTTTTGGGGCTGCTGTCCCACCACTGCGCCATGTAGTCCAGGTGGTAGCGCACAGTATTGGTGAACAGCCCCAGCTTCTGGTTCCAGTTGTCCCATTGGTATATCTGGTACTGGTTCCACCGCCCATATACGAGGTAGTTCAGCAGAAAATAAAGGCCAAGTCCGGCAGCCGGGGACAACATAGCAAGCAAGGACGGTATCGTGGGCCGCGTACCGCGCCGCCACCGCATAAAGAGATACAGGCCGGTCAGCCCCAAAAGCAGACCGCCGGGGGCACGGCACAGACCGGCGAGCACCCCCAGCGAGGCACAGCGCCACCATTGTTCACGTTCCAGCGTCAGCACATACCGCACCGTAAGCAGCAGGAACAAGCTCTCTGTCATGGGTACTGCAAAAAACACGGACGCCGGGCTAGCCAATAGAAGTGCCAGCGACAATGCGGCTGTCTGCTCGTCCCAACGGCGGGCGATTACTGTGTAGAAGGATGCTGTGGCCGCTGCAAAGAGCGGCAACTGCACTGCAAAACCCAGCCAGAAGGCGTCGATACGGGTCACGAAGTGGAGAATGTGCAGCAGCGCAGGATACAGAGGAAAAAACACGATTTGGAGATACTGCTCCGGGAAAGCCTCCTGCGTGCCGTAGCCATAGATGGAAAGGTCAAGGTAGTGCCGAGAATCGGTATTGCCGTAAAACTGCCATTCTATCGCCTGGTGAAAATCAGCCTCGGGATAGTTTATATGGGCCGTGACGGCAAAAATCAGATGAAGGACAAGGATAAAGGCGGCCCCGGCAATGGCGGCCCAGCATCTGCTGCGCGACGAAGGCTCCGTATAGTGCGGGGCGGGCTCCGGGGAAAAGACGCGCCTTATGCACCACACGGCAGACCAGAGAAACAGCAAAGCGACTGCTGGGGATAAGGCTGTTTTGATTGGTTCAGGCATTTGAAATTCTCCTGATTTCAGCATAAAAGGCTCGGTGCTTATCCACCGAGCCTTTTGGCATACTTTAAAAATTACTGATCCTGCTTGTCGGTCTCCTCGGCAGAGTCGTCCTCGGTGCCCTCAAGCTCGATGTCGAAGGTCGCGCCGCAGTGCGGGCAGACCAGATCGCCCTCGGGGTCCATCAGGGTCTCCTCGTCCAGCGTGGAGATCTGGCCGCAGTTCGGGCAGGTCACCTCATACATGGTGCTGTCGTCCTCGTCGTCCTCCTCGTCGTCCTCGTCCTCATCGGCGTAGATGTCGCTGACGATGTCGTCCAGATCCTGGTCGAGGGTCTCCAGCTCGTCGTACACCTGATCCAGAGCATTGTCGTGCTCGGTGACCTGGGCGGCCATCTCCTCCAGCAGATCCATCATGGCGGCAATGACCTTGCCGTTCTTGGAGTCTGCGTCAAAATCCATGCCGGTCATCAGGCCGCGGATGTAGGCGGCCTTTGCATTCAGATCCATAGCCATAGTCAAAATCCTCCCTAATGTTAAAAAATGCCGGGCGCGGCGGTACGGCCATGCCCGGCAAAGAGAACCTAATCAGTTCACGCGCTCCATATACTCGCCGGTGCGGGTATCGATGCGGATCTTGTCGCCCTCGTTGATGAACAGGGGGACGCGGATCTCGGCACCAGTCTCAACGGTGGCGGGCTTCAGGGTGTTGGTGGCGGTGTTGCCCTTGACACCAGGCTCGGTAGCGGTGACCTCCAACTCAACGAAGTTGGGGATCTCAACGCTGAAAACCTTGCCCTTGTAGCTCAGCAGCTTGCAGGTGTCGTTCTCCTTGCAGAACTTGAAGTTATCGGGCACGTCAGCCGCGCCGACAGGAATGTCGTCGTAGGTCTCAACATCCATGAAATGGTACAGATCGCCATCCTCGTAGGAGTAGGTGACCTCGCGGCGCTCGATGAAAGCCTGCGGGAACTTGGCGGTCGGGTTGTAGCTGGTCTCAACAACAGAGCCGGTGATGACGTTCTTGGTCTTGGTACGGACGAAGGCAGCGCCCTTGCCCGGCTTGACGTGCTGGAACTCAACGATCTGAAGGACCTGGCCGTCCTGCTCGAAGGTGACACCGTTACGGAATTCGCCTGCAGAAATCATATAGAAATTCCTCCATAAATAAATTATACATACCTGTTTATATTTTACAGGATGAAAAGCAATTTTGCAAGTCCTGTTCGGACTTTTTTGCGGGAAAATTGATATTTTTTGTCCAATTACAGCGCTGCGTACCCCTGGACCAGCGCGGCGGCGTCCTCGGCCTGGGTCCCGGCGGATTCACAGATGATCGTCGGGGCCAAATGACGCTCCTTGAGCAGCGCCAGCAGCGGTGCGTGGGGCGGGCCGAACGCTGTATCCGCAAAGGTCAGATGGCACTTCTCGCCGCCCTTGGTGTAGGCAATGCGGGAAAAATGCGCGTGGAAATGCACGGCGCGGTCATCCCCCAGCCGCGCGGCCAGCGTGTCCAGCAGGGCGGCGTAGTCCGCGGCGGCGGTGGCGTCGGCAAACTGCACGCCGCAGCTGCGGGCGTACAGGTGCCCAAAGTCGATGCAGGGCGTAATGCGCGGATCGACCTCGCATAGAGCCAGCACCTCGTCCAGCGTGCCGAGCTGGTTGACCTTGCCCATCGTCTCGGGGCAGAGGATGCAGTCCTCAAACCCGGCCTCGTCGCAGGCTTTGACAGCGCGGGCCATCGTATCCAGCGCCTTTTCCAGCGCCTCCTCCCGGCTCTGCTTGCCGCAGGAGCCGGAATGGAAGATGACGCGCCGCCCGCCCAGCGCCTTGACGAGGGCGCAGCTTTGCAGCAGGTAGTCGATGCTGTGCAGCCGCTTGTCCTCCTCGAGGCTCGACATACTGATGTAGTACGGCGCGTGGACAGACAGGGCAATGCCCCGCTCGGCACAGGCGGCACCGAGCGCAGCGGCCTTGTCGTGGGCCAGCCGCACGCCGCGCCCGCACTGGTACTCAAATGCCGTCAGGCCAAAGCCCGCCGTGTAGGCGGCGATGGCGGCGGGGTCAAACTTTTTGACTGTGTAGCTGTCGGCCAGACCGGCTGTGCCGAAGCGCGGGGTATCATTCATACAGCTTGCCGCCCTTCTGATAGTATTTGTCGATCCAGTACGGCTCAAACTTGCGCTTTAACAGCACAAATTTGTTCTTGTCGTGGTTCGTGCGGGGCATCAGGTAGAGGCACGGGCAGCCGTACAGCCCGGCGGCCATCCGGTCCGCAAAGATCTGGTCGCCGACCATGGCCATTTCGCTCTTTTTGCAGCCCAGGCGGCGGCGCGCCACCCGCAGGCCGATGGTGAACGGCTTGCAGGCCAGCGGCACCCAGTCCAGCCCGATGCGCTCGGCAAAGGGGCGCACGCGCTTGGCCGTATTGTTGGACACGATGGTCAGGCGTATGCCGGCTGCGCGCATCTCGTCCAGCCACGCCTGCACGGTGTGCTCCAGCACCTGACTGTTGTCAGCGGTCAGGGTGTTATCCACGTCGAGCACGAGGGCTTTGATGCCGTGTGCCGCGAGAAAATCCGGGCGGATGCACTCGATGGTTTTGAAGATGTATTCAGGGGTTAGAATCATGGTGGTGACCTTTTAAATAAAAGTTGTAAGGGTCGGCGTCTCCGACACCCTGCGGGAGCATCGCGGAGGCCGCTGCATTGTCGGGTCGATGCGAGCATCGACCCCTACGTGTAGGGGCGGATTCCATATCCGCCCGCGGAAGGCTGCCGCTTTGCCTTAAAATAAAAGTGCAGGCCCGCGCATAACGCGAACCTGCACAGTCGTTCGTTGTAAGATACCTTACTTAAACTTGCGCTTGCGGGCAGCCTCGGACTTCTTCTTGCGCTTAACGGAAGGCTTCTCATAAGCCTCGCGCTTGCGGACCTCAGCTAACACGCCGCTGCGAGCAGTGCTGCGCTTAAAACGGCGCAGAGCGCTCTCGAGGGACTCGCCCTCTTTGACACGGATCTCCGACATCTTCTTCCCTCCCTTGACCTGAGACAGGAGTTTGCCGGTCAAATACTATTAACCAGTAAAAAAGATTATACTATATTGACCCCCTGCCTGTCAACAACAATTTTCGCTAAAATGAAAATTTTTATATTGTTCATATTTAGGACTCTTTACCCCAGCACCGTGTGCCACACCCACAGTGCACCGTAGATTACGGGCTGATGCAGCATGTAGACCAGCAGCGTATTGCGCCCGATGGCACACAGAGGACGCAGCGCGGCGGGCGGCTCTCCCCTGCCGGGGCGCCACAGCCGCGCCAGAAACACCCCGCACCAGAACAAAAACACCCACGGCACTACGGGGAAATAATCCGCCGACGTGAACCTTGTCAGGTCGGGCAGGCCCAGCCAGAACAGGTTGGCCCGGTACAGCCCCGCAGGCACCGCACAGAGCCGCCAATTCTCGAAGCCCAAATACCCTTCGGGCAGCTGGTTCGTCAGCGCAAACAGCGCCGCAGACGCCGCCAGGCCCGCGCCCGCGGGCAGGCGCTGCAAAAGCGGATAGACCAGGCAGGTCAGCAGCACGGCGGCAGCGTTCAGGTGCAGAACGCCGAACCAGATCGCCTCCGACGGCATGAACACCGCGGTCACAAACGTCAGTACAGCCGCGCAGCCCGCCACGATCAGCCCGTTCTTTGTGGGCCGCTTTGCCAGCGGGAAGCTGAACCCCGACAGCAGAATAAAGCTCCAACAAATATATTGCTGCCACACATGGCAGCCGGGGGCCCAGATGTTGTACCAGCTGCTTTCGTGGCCGAACACATACACCCAGTCGTACATGGCATGGTAGGCCAGCATGTTCAGCAGCGCCAGCCCGCGCAGGGCGTCGGGCAGCCACATACGGCTGGTTTTGGTGCGCAGTACGGGCATTTTACCGCCTCTTTCCCAAAGATTTACTGTAACACTATTCTAGCACACCCGCGCGCGGCTTGCAATCGCGCGGGTTTTGCGGTACAATAAACCAGATAAAGGAGTGTGAAGGTATGAAGGACATCCGCCTTGTGGCGTTGGACCTCGACGGGACAGTTTTCAACGATAAAAAAGAGATCACCCCGCGCACGCTGGCGGCTATCCGCGCAGCCTGTGCACGCGGCGTGGCGGTGCTGCCCGCCACCGGGCGTACAGCCAGCGGCATCCCCGCGGCGTTCACGTCCATCCCCGGCGTGCGGTACGCGCTGACCTCCAACGGTGCCAGCGTCGTTGACCTGACAACGGGCGAGCAGCTGGTGAACCAGCCGTTCGGGACCGAGCAGGCATTGAAAATTTACGATCTTCTTGAGCAGGGCGGCGGCATGATGAGCATTTTCATCGGCGGCAAAAGCTACACGACCCGCGCAAACGCCGAGAACCACATGGATGTGGTGCCCGAAAACCTGAAAAGCTACTTCCGCACGACCCGCATTGAGGTAGACGACATGCACGCGACGCTGCGCACCCACGCGCACGAGATCGAAAAGTACAGCATGATCTACCATGACGAGGCCGAGCGCGACGCCGCCTGGCGTGCCATCGAGGCCGCCTGCCCCGGCGTGGAGCTGACGTCCAGCCTGCCCCGCAACATGGAGATCAACGCCCCCGGCGTGACGAAGGGCAGCGGTCTGCTGGCGCTGGCGGCACACCTGGGCCTGACCCGCGCGCAGACGATGGCCGTGGGCGACTCCGGCAATGACCGCGCGATGATTGAAGCGGCGGGTCTGGGTGTGGCCATGGGCAACGCCACCGACGACATCAGGAAAATTGCCGATGTCACGACGGATGACAACAATCATGACGGTGTGGCAGCGGCAATAGAAAAATACGTATTGTAAAATTAAAATAAAATATACGAGAGGTAAATTCATGAAAAATGTTCTGGTTGGTCAGTCGGGCGGCCCGACTGCCGTCATCAACTCCAGTCTGGCGGGCGTCTATGAGACCGCCAAGGCTTGCGGCGCACCCCATGTCTACGGGATGCAGTACGGCATCGAGGGCGTGCTTGAGGGCAAGCTCATCGATCTGGACACCGTGCTGGGCGACAAAATGGACATTGAGCTGCTCAAGCGCACGCCGTCCAGCTTTCTGGGCAGCTGCCGCCACAAGCTGCCCGACCCCTCCGTTGACGAGAAGCCGTTTGTGCAGCTGTTTGAGCTGTTCCGGCAGAACGACATCGGCGCGGTGTTTTACATCGGCGGCAACGACTCGATGGACACGATCTCCAAGCTGAGCGCCTACGGCAAGACCGTCAACAGCGAGATCCGCTTTATCGGCGTGCCCAAGACCATTGACAATGACCTGATGCTGACCGACCACACCCCCGGCTACGGCAGCGCGGCGAAGTACATCGCCACGATCCTGAAGGAGGTCATCTGCGATTCCAGCGTCTACGACCTGCGCAGCGTGACGGTGGCAGAGATCATGGGCCGCCACACCGGCTGGCTGGCTGCTGCCGCCAGTCTGGCTGCCGGTCCGGACTGCAACGGCCCAGACCTGATCCTGCTGCCCGAGTGCCCCTTTGACGAGGAGGCGTTCCTCAAGCGCGTGGCCAAGCTGGAAAAAGAGCGCCACAATGTTATTATCGCGGTCAGCGAGGGCGTCAAGAACAAGGACGGCGTTTTCCTATGCGACCTGGTCTCCACGGCAGGTCAGCTGGATGCCTTCGGTCACAAGGCCATCCTGAGCGGCACGAGCCGCTATCTGGCGGACCTGATCCGCGTCCGTCTGGGCTGCAAGACCCGCGCTATCGAGTTTTCTACGCTGCAGCGCTGTGCCAGCCATCTGGCCAGCCGCACCGATGTGACCGAGGCCTACCAGGTCGGCGGCGCAGCGGTGGAGGCCGCCATGCGCGGCGAGACCGCCAAGATGGCCGCCATCAAGCGCCTGAGCGACCAGCCCTACCGCGTAGAGACCGAGATGGTCGATGTGACGAAAGTTGCGAACTTTGAGAAGAAGGTCCCCGCCGACTGGATCACCGAGGACGGGATGCACGTCAACGAGAAGTTCGAGCGCTACGCCCGCCCGCTCATCCAGGCCGAGCTGTCGCCGATCTACATCAACGGCGTGCCGCGGCATATTCATCTGTAATTTTGAAAAAATAAAAACGGAGCACCGTATGAAAATGCGGCGCTCCGTTTTTTTGCTGCTGTAGGGGCCGGCGTCCTCGACGACCCGGGAGGCTTGCGGTGGCCGCACACGACCCGGCGGGGTGAGGGCACCCCGCCCTACGTATACTCCGCGGACAGACGTAGGGCGGCATGCCCTCATGCCGCCGCTGGGGTGTTGAGATTACCCGGAAAGCCCGTCGGAATCCCTCCGGCCCTGCGGGCCACCAGATCCCCTTCTGGCGCTACGCGCCATCTCCCCCGGAGCGGGGGAGCCTGTCTTTGACAAGGGAGGCTTAGACGCAAAAGAACCCGCGTTTCCGCGGGTCCTTCCAAATCATATCAATACAGACGAAATCAGCCGGAGACCTTTTCCTTCAGGCGACCGCTGGCCTTGAAGCCGGGGATGGCCGTCGGCTCCAGCTTGCTGGTGACCTTGGTCTTGGGGTTGGTGAAGTTCTTGGTCTGGCGCTCACGCATCTCGAAGCGGCCAAAGCCTGCGATGGTAACCTTGTCGCCGCTCTTGAGGACATCGCCGATGGTGCCGAAGATGCCGTCCATAACCTTCTCAACTTCAGCAGCGGTCATGTTGGTGTCGTTGGCAACCTTGGTAATCAACTGAGATCTCGTCATAATATTTTTAACTCCTATCCTTATAGGCACACAATTGCCCGGTATTATTACGCTATTATTATAGAGAAAATTGTGCGCAGAATCAAGAGTTTTTTCGGAAATCAAACGTTTTTCGGCAAAAACTATAAAATTTTCACGTTCATCTCGTCAAAAAGTGACATTTGGCAAAAAATGCACGTTCCATGCAAAAATATTCTGGACGGGCAAAGTCTTACAGCCCCATGCGGGAGGCATCGGCATAAGCCAGCGTCAGCCCGCCGTCAAAGGCCAGCGAGAAGTCGCCCGCCGGGGCGGCAGTCAGGTCGGGCGCGGGATTCTGCAAAATGTGCCCCTGGCCGTCGTGGGTCAGCACGCGCGGGAGCGTCATGCAGTGCAGCCTGTCGGTGCTCTCGAGCACGAGCACCTCTCCCCTGTCGTCCACCGTGCGGGCCCCCAGCACCATGTAATAACGGCCCTCATAAGCGAACACCTTGGGGTCGCGCACATGGCAGGTCAGCCCCGCGGGATAGTCCTTGTTGTACAGTAGGCACTGCTTGCTGTCGATGTGCTCACCGTCGCGGCTGACGGCCAGGCAGACGTTGTGCCCGCGGCCCTGCCTGATGTAGTCGTAGTCACCGGGGAAAAGGTTCTCTCCCCCACCGCCTGCGGGCGGAGCCCCTCGCAGAGAGGGCCAAGAAAAAACAAAAACCGCATCCTTGCGGACGCGGTTTGTTTGCTGCTTACTTATTCCCCTTTCGCCGCTTCGCGGTGCAGGTGCGCAATGTCTACCAGCTCCATCTGGCTGATGTCATGGTCACCGCGCAGGGCATCGACGAGGACGCGGGCAGTGTCCATGGCCGTGATGGTCGGGATGGACAGCTCCGTTGCCTTGCGGCGGAACTTGACGGAGTCACGGTGCGGGTCGCGGCCATGCGGACTCGTCGAGATGATGTAATCCACCAGACCGCTCTCCAGCAGGTCGATGACGTTGGGGCGCGTGCCGCTCATCTGGCGCACTACGCTGCAGGGCACCATCTCGCTGTTCAGGAACTTGGCGGTGCCGGGCGTGCCGTAGATCTTGTAGCCGTAGTCGTGCAGCTTCCAGGCAAGCTCGGCGGCCTCGGCCTTGTCGCTGTCCTTGACCGAGATGATGACGCAGGAGCCGGGGCCGGGCGTCTTGAACTGGTAGCCAGCCGCGACCAGACCCTTCATCATCGCCTCGTGGAAGGAGGGCGCAATGCCCAGGACCTCGCCGGTGGACTTCATCTCGGGGCCGAGCATTGTGTCAACGCCGTGCAGCTTTAAGAAGCTGTAGACGGGTACCTTGACAGCGTAGTACGGGCTCTTGCCGTTGCGCCACAGGCCGGTGCCGTAGCCCATGTCCTTGAGCTTCTCGCCCAGCGTGCAGCGCACGGCCAGGTCGACCATCGGCACACCGGTGACCTTGGAGATGTACGGCACGGTACGGGACGAGCGGGGGTTGACCTCGATGACGTAGACACGATCATTCTGGACGGCATACTGCACATTGACCAGGCCCACGACCTTCAGTTCGCGGGCAAAGCGGCCCGTGTAATCGACCAGCGTGTCAATGACCTTCTGGCTGAAGGTGTACGGCGGGTAGACGCAGATGGAGTCACCGGAGTGCACGCCCGTGCGCTCGACCTGCTGCATGATGCCGGGCACCAGATAATCGGTACCGTCGCAGATGGCGTCGACCTCGCACTCGGTACCCAGAATATACTTGTCCATCAGCACGGGATGGCTCATGTCGACGTGCTTCGTGATAACGCCCATGTACTCGATGACATCGGCGGAGTTGTAGGCGACGATCATGTTCTGACCGCCCAGAACGTAGGACGGGCGCATCAGGACGGGATAGCCGACCTCCTGCGCGGCCTGCAGGGCCTCGTCCAGCGTAAAGACGGTGCGGCCCTCCGGGCGGGGGATGCCGCAGCGCTCCAGCAGCTCGTCAAAGCGCTCGCGGTCCTCGGCCTCGTCGATGGCGTCGGCGGGGGTGCCCAAAATCGGCAGGCCAATCTCGTCCATGTGCTTTGCCAGCTTGATGGCGGTTTGGCCGCCGAACTGCACAAGGCAGCCGTCCGGCTTCTCGGTCTCGATGATGTGATCGACGCTCTCGGGGTTCAGCGGGTCAAAGTACAGGCGGTCACCGGTGTCAAAGTCGGTGGAGACCGTCTCGGGGTTGTTGTTGACCAGAATGGCCTCGCAGCCGTGCTGCTTCAGTGTCCAGACCGCGTGGACCGAGCAATAGTCAAACTCAATGCCCTGACCGATGCGGATGGGGCCGGAGCCGAAAACGAGGACTTTCTTCTTGTCGGGGTCGCTGCGCTCGGCAATGAACTGCTTCGCTTCGTTGTCCTCGTCGTAGGTGGAGTAGAAATACGGCGTCCTGGCGGCAAATTCCGCAGCGCAGGTATCGACCATCTTGAACGCGGCCTTCGGGGCCTCGGGCAGGGTGTCCACGCCCGCCAGACGGCGTATCGTCTTATCGAGGAAGCCGAACCTCTTGGCGTTCAGGTATTTTTCCGTCGTCAGCTCGCCGGTTTTCAGGCCCATCTCAATGTCGGCCAGATGCTGCAGCTTGTCGAGGAACCACCAGTCGATCTTGGTGATGTCGTAAATGACGTCGTGCGCCACGCCGCGCTTGAGGGCCTCGTAGACGCAGAACGCGCGCTCGGAGTCCTGCACATGCAGGTGCTCGATGACTTCTTCCGTCGTCAGCTTCTCGAAATCGGGCAGCGTCATCGTGTCCAGGCCGAGCTCGGTGGAGGAAACGGCCTTCATCATGGCGTGCTCAAAGTTGTTGCCGATGGCCATGACCTCGCCGGTGGCCATCATCTGGGTGCCCAGAGACTTGTCGGCGTAGACGAACTTGTCGAACGGCCACTTCGGGTACTTGACGACGACATAGTCGAGGGCCGGCTCAAAGCAGGCGCAGGTCTCGCCCGTGACGTCGTTCGTGATCTCGTCCAGCGTGTAGCCGAGGGCGATCTTAGTAGCGACCTTGGCAATCGGGTAGCCCGTCGCCTTGGAGGCCAGCGCGGAGGAGCGGGACACACGGGGGTTGACCTCGATGACCGCATACTCAAAGCTGTCGGGCTTCAGCGCAAACTGGCAGTTGCAACCGCCCTCGATGCCAAGCTCGGTGATGATGTCCAGTGCAGCGGTGCGCAGCATCTGGTACTCTTTATCGGACAGGGTCTGGCTGGGCGCGACGACGATGGAGTCGCCGGTGTGGATGCCGACAGGGTCAAGGTTCTCCATGTTGCAGACCGTGATGACGTTGCCCTTGGAGTCGCGCATGACCTCGTACTCGATTTCCTTCCAGCCGGAAATGCACTTCTCAACGAGGATCTGATGAATGGGCGACAGGCGCAGACCGTTCGTGGCAATTTCGTGCAGCTTCTCGCGGTCCTCGCAGATGCCGCCGCCGGTGCCGCCCATCGTGAAGGCGGGGCGCACGATGACGGGGTAGCCGATGACCTCGGCAAAGTCCAGCGCGTCGTCCAGATCTTCCACAACCTTAGAAGGGATGATGGGCTGGTGCAGCTTTTCCATCGTGTCCTTGAACAGCTGGCGGTCCTCGGCGCGGTCAATCGTGTCGGGCTTGCAGGCCAGCAGGCGGACGCCGCTGCGGTCCAAAAATCCGTTGCGGGCCAGCTCCATCGACAGGTTCAAGCCCATCTGGCCGCCCAGGTTCGGCAGGATGGCGTCGGGCTTCTCCTTCTCGATGATGCGCTCGATGACCTCGGCAGTCAACGGCTCAATGTAAACATGATCGGCAATGTCGGGGTCGGTCATGATGGTGGCGGGGTTGGAGTTGACGAGGACGGTCTCGACGCCCTCGGATTTCAGCGCACGGCAGGCCTGCGTGCCGGAGTAGTCAAACTCTGCCGCCTGACCGATGATGATGGGGCCGGAGCCGATGACCAGTACCTTTTTGATACGCGGGTCTTTAGGCATTGTTGATTACTCCTTTCGCGGCCAGCATACGGCTGACGAACTGGTCAAACAGAAATTCAGTGTCCTTGGGGCCGCCGTTGGCCTCGGGGTGGAACTGCACGGTGAAGCAGTTCCATTTCAAGTAGTCGACGCCCTCACAGGTGCCGTCGTTGGCGTTGAAGTAGCTCATCCGGCCGACGGATTCGGGCAGTGTGTCCGCCATAACGGCGTAGCCGTGGTTCTGGCTGGTGATAAAGGTGCGCTGCTTGGCCGGGCTGGTGACGGGCTGGTTGGCCGGGCTGGTGACGGGCTGGTTGGCGCCGCGGTGGCCGTATTTCAGCTTGCAGGTCTTGGCACCGGCGGCCAGGGCGGTCAGCTGGTGGCCCAGGCAGATGCCGAAGGTCGGGATGCCGGTGCTCAGCATTTCACGGATGTTCGCGATGATTTCCACGTTCTCTGCCGGGTCGCCGGGGCCGTTGGAGAGCATGAGGCCGTCGGGGTTGAGGGCGGCCAGCTCGGCGGCGGTGGTCGTGCCGGGCAGCACGGTCACGCGGCAACCGCGCTTCTGCAGGCAGCGCACAATGTTGTTCTTGCAGCCCAGGTCGAGCAGCGCCACGTGCAGCGGCGTGTCACCCCATGCACCGGCAGCCGTGGGCTCATAGGTCACGGCCTCGCGGCAGGTGACGGTCTTGACGGCATCGACAACGGCGTAGGCGGCGATCTCGGGCAGCAGCGCGGCCTTCTTCTCGGGCTCGGCGTCGGGGTCGAACTCGGTGGTGATCGCGCCGTTCATAACGCCGCTCTCCCGCAGGGTGCGGGTCAGGCTGCGGGTGTCGATGCCCTCAATGCCGATGATGCCGTTCTTTTTCAGGAAGGCATCCAGCGTTTCCTCACTGCGGAAGTTGGACGGGGTCTTGCACGCCTCGCGCACAATGTAGCCCCTGGCCCAAATCTTCGTGCTCTCGACATCCTCACTGTTCATGCCGTAGTTGCCGATGAGCGGATAGGTCTGGGTGATGATCTGGCCGTAGTAGCTGGGGTCGGTCAGGGTTTCCTCAAAGCCGACCATACCGGTTGCAAAGACGACCTCACCGATGGTGGTACCGGGGCAGCCTACGCTGACGCCGCGGAACACCCGGCCATTGGCCAATATCAAATATGCCTGCATAGTTGGTAGCCTCTCACTTTACATTTAAAATACGGAGTGAGGAGAGAGGAGAAAAGGCAAACTGTACCCATCTCCTATCTCCTATCTTTTACAGGGTTTGCTTCGCAGCTTCCTTCATTTTGCGGCTGCCCAGGTGCACCAGCGGGAGCTTGCCCTCCTTGCAGATGGGGCATTCCTCAGGGGCATAGTTGGGCAGGTCGAGCTTGAGGGCGCTGGCGACGATGGGGATCGGGGACGGGGCCTCGGCGCGGGTGCGGTCCACGACGCAGGCAATGCCCACGCAGATGCCGCCGTTTTCCTCGATGACGCGCTTGGTCTCGAGGCTGGAAACACCGGTGGTGACGACGTCCTCGGCGATGATGCAGCGCTCACCCGGGTTGATCCTGAAGCGCTTGAGGGTCATGACGTTGTCGACGCGCTCGGTGAAGATGGCGCGCTTGCCCATCTGGCGGCCCAGCTCGTAGGCGTAGACGATGCCGCCCATGGCAGGGCCGACCACGACGTCAATGTTCAGCTCTTTGAGCTTCTCGGCAACCGGGGCCATGACCTCGGCGGCCTTGTCGGGGTACTGCTGCAGAAATGCCATCTGGCAGTAAGCGCCGGAGTGGCGCCCGGAGGAAAGCAGGAAGTGCCCCTCTAAAAATGCTTCACATTCCTTTAAAACTTCAAGTGCTTCGCGTGCCATAATTTGTTCCTCCTGTATGTTATTCAACTTATAGTAGCATATTTTGTATAAAAATGCAAGCAAAATGTATATGGTGGGGCGGCTTCCCCCGCGGGGGAAGCTGTCGGCGGCCCGCCCGCCGACTGATGAGGGCCGGGCTTGCCGTTATAGCCCGTGAACGGGCGGTTGCGGGGACTCTCCCCTCATCCGCCCTCGGGCGGGGCCTCGGGCACCTTCCCCCTGAGGGGAAGGCAGCCGGTGATTTACCGTGCGCACCCTCTGATCTCATCCAGCGTCTTGACGCCGTGGGCGTCCATCCACTGGCCGATCTCGTTCGTGATGCGGGTGCAGGCCTTCGGGTCCAGGAAGTTCGCGGTGCCGACTTGTACCGCCGCTGCACCGGCCATGATGAACTCCAAGGCGTCCTTGCCCGTCAGAATGCCGCCCAGTCCCACGACGGGGATGCTGACGGCCCCCACGGCCTGCCAGACCATGCGCAGGGCGATGGGGCGTACCGCCGGGCCGGACAGGCCCGCAAACGTGTTGTTGAACACGGGACGACGCTTTTCCAGATCGATCGCGCACGCCTGGAAAGTGTTGCACAGGCTGATGGCGTCCGCGCCGGCAGCCTCAACGGCCTTGCACATCTCGGGGATGCTTTCGGCCTGCGGGCTCAATTTAACGATGAGCGGCACGGTGCAGACCTTGCGCACCGCGCTGACGACCTCGCCGGCGTCTGCCGCGCGGATGCCGAACGCGAGACCGCCCTGCTTGACGTTGGGGCAGCTGATGTTCAGCTCAATAAAATCCACGCCCGCGGCGCAGAGCATCTGCACGCCCTCGACGTTTTCTTCGATCGTGTGGCCGCCGAGGTTCGCCCAGACGGTGGTGCCGCACCGGCGCATGGCAGGCAGCTCGTGGTCGATAAAGTGCTGCACACCGGGGTTCTGCAGGCCGATGGAGTTCATCAGGCCCGACGGCGTCTCGTAGAGGCGCTCACCCTCGTTGCCGGGCTGACCGTTCAGGGTCAGCCCCTTGCCGGAGATGCCGCCCAGCACGCGCAGATCCTCAATGCCCGCGTACTCGGGGCCGAAGCCGAAGGTGCCGCTGGCCGCGATGACCGGCCCGGCCAGCCGCTTGCCGAGAAAATCAACATGCAGGTCTGCCATCAGTCAAACACCTCCTGTGCGTTAAAGACCGGGCCGTCCTTGCAGACGGTGACCGGGCCGATTTTCGTATGGCAGGTGCAGCCCAGGCACGCGCCCAGACCGCAGGCCATCTTCTTTTCAAGGCTGGCCAGGCAGGGCACGCCTGCGGCGGCGCAGAGCTTAGCCACGCCGCGCATCATGACCATGGGGCCGCAGGTCAGCACAATGTCGTACTTGCTCACGTCCAGCAGGTCGGTGACCAGGCCGTGGTGTCCCTCCTTGCCGGAGTCGGTTGCGGCGTAGATGTCGCGGCACCAGGGCACAAAGCGGTCCATGCCGTAGGTCGTGTCGCGGAAGCCCACGAACAGGTCGGGGCGCACGCCCGCGCGGCAGAGCTCCTTGCAGAGCAGCAGCAACGGCGCGGTGCCGATGCCGCCGCCGACCACGGCAATGCGCTTGTACTGCCCGGCCAGTGCGGCAGTGTCAAAGCCGTTGCCGCAGGGGCCGGTCACGGTCAGCGTGTCGTCCTTTTTCAGCGCGGCCAGCTTGTGGGTGCCCTCGCCCTTGACCTGATACAGGAAGGTCAGTGCGCCGGTCTGGTTGTCAAAGTCGTCAACGCTGATGGGGCGGGAAAGAATCGGCGTGGCGTCCGCGGCCCAGGCGCGCAGCATGTAAAACTGCCCGGCGTGGGGCTCGCGGCTGCGGTCCTGCCACTGGACCGTAAGGCGCATAATATCCTCTGCGACGGTTTCCTGACGCAGGACCGTCAGATTACAGCTTGTTGCATTCACCCTGAATATCCTCCCGCATACGCACGCACTCGTTGTAGGCAGCCTCGTCAAAGGCAACGCCGGGCTGCTTCTTGTAGGCCAGCAGGATGCCGCGGCTGGAGTTGACAACGCCGCCGTTGCCCTTGATCAGGTACTGCGCGATGTCCGCTGCCTTGCCGCCCTGTGCGCCGTAGCCGGGGATCAGGAAGAAGGTGTCCTTGTAGGCCGCGCGGATGGCGGTGGCCTCCTCGGTGTGGGTGCCGCCGATGACCAGGCCGATGCTGGAATAGCCGTGCTCGCCCATGTAGTCCTTGCCAAGGGCGGTCAGGCTGTCGCCGACGAGGTCGTACACATGGCGGCCATCGTCGAGCTTTTTGTACTCAAAGTCCTTCGCGCCGGGGTTGGAGGTGCGGCAGAGCACGAACACGCCCTTGCCCTGCTCGGCGCAGTACGGCAGATACGGGCTGATGGAGTCAAGGCCCATGTAGGGGGCCAGCGTGATGATGTCGGCCTCGAAATCACCGGTAAAGTGCGCCTTGGCGTACATTTCGGCGGTCTTGGCAATGTCGCCGCGCTTGATGTCGGCAATGACGGGCAGACCGGTGGCGCGGGCCAGCTTCAGCGTTTCGGCGTAGGCACGCATGCCGTCCAGGCCCAGGGACTCATAATAGGCGATCTGCACCTTGTAGCAGCCCGCGACGCCCTTGGTGGCGTCGATCAGCGCACGGTTGAACGCGACGACGTTCTCCCCCGCCGTCTTGGCGGTGTCGGTGGTGGGCAGGTAGCTGATCTCGGTGTCCAGGCCCACGCAGACCGGGCCGTTTGCTGCGACGCTCTCGTAGAGCTTGTCCATGTTGGTAAGCATGCTGATTCCTCCGTTTGATGTATATAAATTGCGGCTCTATTATATAATGTTGGGAATCGTAGGGGCGGATTCCCTATCCGCCCGCGGGACTGTGCCAGCGGCAGCCTGCACGGGCGCATATAGAATGTGCCCCTACGGGTGTTTTGTGCGTGAAGGGGTGTTATTCTTCAATCTGGAACGTAACCTTCCCGCCTTTGATCGTGGTTACCACTTTTCCGTACAGCAGTGCGCCGTCGTAGGGGCAGTTCTTGCTCTTGCTGTGCAGCTCGTCGGCGTGGACCTCGTACATGTGGTCAAGGTCCACCAGCACGATGTCGGCGTCGTAGCCCGGCTCCAGCATGCCCTTGCGGTCGGCCAGGCCCAGCACGGCGGCGGGACCGGCGCTCATCAGGAAGCTGAGCATTTCCAGCGGCAGACGCTGCTCACGGCAGAGCTTGGTGTAGCAGACGCCGAAGGCCGTTTCCAGACCCACCATACCGGCAGCGCCCTTCTCCTTCTCCTCGGCGGTGTGGGGGGCGTGGTCGGTGCCGATGCAGGTCACGGTGCCGTCCTTGATGGCGCCGATCAGCGCGGTCACGTCGTCCGCCTTGCGGATGGGCGGGTTGACGCGGTAGGTCAGGCGGCTGTCGTCAAACCACAGGTGGTGCGGCGTGACCTCGCAGCTGACCCGCGCACCGCGCATCCGGCTCATGCGGACGGCATCGACGGATTCCCTGGTGGAGACGTGGCACATGTGCAGCCGGGTGCCGTAGTACTCGGCCAGATGGCAGTTGCGCACGGTCTCGATGTTCTCGGCCAGGCGGTAGTCCCAGGGGCTGATCTCGCGATCCTCGGCGTGGGACATGATGGTCAGGCCGCGCTCGGTGGCAATCGCGAACGCGCGGGCCATGACGGCGTTGTTCATGACGCCGTTGCCGTCCTCGGTGATGAACTTGATGTCCTCGGGCAGGGTCAGCAGATGATCCAGCGTTTTGCCGTCGAAATCCTTCGTGATGGAGACGGTCTGGTTTGCGTCGCACAGGCCGACGCGAGCGGCCTCAGCCTCGACGGCGTGGGCGATCTCGGCACTGGAACAGACCGGCTTCGTGTTGGGCATCAGGTTGACGAAGGTGTACCCGCCCGCGGCAGCCGCGGCGGAGCCGGTGGAGATGTCCTCCTTGTACTCAAAGCCGGGGGTGCGCCAGTGGCAGTGGGTGTCGATGAAGGCGGGCAGGACCGTGCGGCCCTTCGCGTCGAGCACCTCCTCCCCTTCCGGGACAAGCAGCCCCAGACCGACAGCGGCAATTTTTCCGTCGCGCAGCCAGACCTCAATGGCCTTGCCCGCGCTGTCCTTTGCGTTGCGGATCAGCATGGTGGGAACCTCCTTAAAAATAGGAAACTTTGTCATAGCTGAGAGTGTAGGGGCGAACATTGTTCGCCCGTCAACTTTGCGTGGTTGAGCTTCTGCGGGAAAGCCGCACATGAGGCAAACGGCCTGCGGGCGAGCAATGCTCGCCCCTACAAAGCCCCATGCAAAAACATCCCGCAGGGATATTTTTGCAAAAAAAAACTTTTCCCAAAAGGGAAAAGTCAAAAAGTCATACACAAAGCGGCGACGGGAAAGAACACTGCGCCGTGATTTTTAAAGACAGAAATAAAACGCATCATCCCGGCACACTCCTTCCTATGGCTTTACCTAAGTTTTACTTATTGTACCATGCAGGGGCGGCGGTGTCAATGCAAACGGGCTTTTTGCAAAAGTAAGGATTTTATAGATTTTTGCGCTGACTTTTGGAGGATTTGACAAAATCCGCAAAAATCCGCGCGCGGCGCGTACAGCATTGCACTTTGTCCGGCCTTGTGGTATATTTATAATAAGTATGGTAAATAGGAAGAGGAACGAATTATGGGCCTTTGGGAAGATGCAAAAAATATCCGCGATAAGGACCCCGCCGCGCGCAATGTGGCGGAGGTCATCATCCTGTACCCCGGCTTTCATGTGCTGGTCACGCACAAGATCGCACATTTTCTGTACAACCATCGGTGTTTCTTCCTGGCCCGTTTTGTCAGCCAGCTGGCGCGCCACCTGACCGGCATCGAGATCCACCCCGGCGCCAAGATCGGGCGCAAGCTCTTTATCGACCACGGTATGGGCATCGTCTTTGGTGAGACGACGGAGATCGGCGACAACTGCACGATCTACCACGGCGTCACCCTGGGCGGTACCGGCAAGGATACCGGCAAGCGCCATCCGACGCTGGGCGACAATGTGCTGATCGGCGCGGGCGCGAAGGTGCTGGGCCCGGTCTACATCGGTGACAACGTCCGCGTCGGCGCTGGCAGCGTTGTGCTGAAGAACCTGCCCGCCAACGCCACTGCCGTCGGTGTACCCGCGGAGATCGTCCGCGTCGGCAATATCAAGTGCTGCCCGGCGGACGATCTGGACCAGCAGGATCTGCCGGATATTGTCAACCAGCGCATCTCCGAACTCGAAGCCCGCCTGAGCCGCCTGGAAGCCGAAAAGCAGGGTGAGTTCCCGCCGGATAAAAAAGAATAATAAAAACGCACGCCGTGAAAATTACGGCGTGCATTTTTTGTCAGTATGGCTTCCCCAGAGGGGGAAGCCGTCAGCGGCCCCGCCCGCTGACTGATGGGGGGCAAACTTACCGGGAATTTCCCACTGACGGGCAATAGGGCAAACCCGCCCCTCATCCGCCCTCGGTCGGGGCCTCGGGCACCCTCCCCCACGGGGGAAGGCAATCAACTCATTTCAGATTCCGCAAATCCCCGCTCTCGCGGAAATCCTCGTAATCCAGCGACAGCGACGGGCTGTAATAGGGGTCGTGCAGAATATTCTCCCGCCCGTGCACGGCGTAGAGACGCTCATGCTCGGCGTCAAAGCGTGCTTTTTTGGCGGGATCGTTCTCGTCGGAGCCGCGGGACTTGCTTTCATAGTGGTAGAGCTCGGCGTAGGGCGTCCAGACAATGCGCCAGCCCGCGTCGCGCACACGCAGGCAGAAGTCCACATCGTTGTAGGCAACCGTGAACTCCTCATCCAGGCCGTGCAGCTCGTCGTAAACGGCGGTGCGCACCAGCAGGCAGGCCGCTGTCACGGCGGAAAAATCCTGCACCGTGGCCAGCCGGAACATATACCCGCTGCCGCCGCGCTTGTGGTACTTGTGGCTGTGCCCGGCGTAGCCGCCCAGCCCCGTGATGATGCCGGCGTGCTGGATCGTGTCGTCGGGATAGTAGAGCATTGCCCCGCAGAGGCCGACGCCGGGTTGGCTGCACTCGCCCACCATCTGGGTGAGCCAGTCGCCGTTGATGACCTCGACGTCATTGTTGAGCAGCAGCAGGTACTTGCCCGCAGCGTACCTGCGGCCAAAATTGTTGATGCGGCTGAAGTTGAAGCCGCCCTTGTAAGTCACGACCCGCGCGCGGTCATACCGCTCCGGCAGTTTTTTGTAGTAGGCCGCTGTGGCCGGGTCGGTGGAATTGTTCTCAATGACGATGACCTCGAAATTCTCGTAGGTCGTTTTGGCGTAGATGCTGTGCAGGCATTTTTCCAAATCGTCGGTGTGGTCCTTGTTGGGAATCAAAATTGACACGAGCGGCTGCGGCTCGGGAATGTCCCACACCACATGGCAGGTGCCCGGGAATTTGCCCGGCTCCACCCTGCCCTGCCGCCCTGTGGCGGCCAGATGGTCGGCCACGGCCTTTTGCGCAGCCTTTTCTACATAGGGCTTGGCCGCCGTGCCGCCGCTGGTGGACGCCGCGTGCACGCGCCAGTAATACAGCACCTGCGGGATGTGCAGCGGCTTGGCTGCGGGGTCACGGCGCTGCATTTCGTCGATGAGACGCAGGAATAAGTCGTGATCCTGTGCGCCGTCACAGGCCGGGCGCTCACCGCCGACGGCGTCGAACAGCGATTTTTTGAACACGGCCAGATGGCAGATGTAGTTGACGGCCATCAGGTACTCGGGCGCATAGTCGGGCTTGAAGTGGCCGACGCGCGGGTGCTCGGGCGTTTTCTCAAACAGGGCCTCATCGCTGTAGGCGAACGCCGCGCCGCTCTCGGCCAGCGCTTTGCTCATGCAATAGACGGCGTGGGGCGCGAGCATGTCGTCGTGGTCGGCAAGGGCGAGATACTCACCCGCTGCGAGCTTCGCGGCCTCGTTCGTATTGGCGGCAATGCCCTTGTTCTCGATTTTGGCGTAGACGATGCGCTTGTCCTGCGCGGCGCGGATGCGGACGGTCTCGCCCACGTCGGGGTGGGCACCGTCGCTGGCGTCCACCAGAACCAGCTGCCAGTTCGGCGCGGTCTGGGCCTGCACGCTGTCCAAAAATTGCTGCAAAAACTGCGGCGGTGTGTTGTACAGCGGCGTTAGAATGCTGATGGTCGGCCAGCCGTCGGCGCGGGCGGCTGCGTCGGCACGCTGGGTCTCCAGCGTCTGTTTCGACGGCAGATACCGCGCTTTTTTGCCGAAGAACCGCCGCTTAAAAAAGCCGACGGCCCGCCCGGCCATGACGCCGACGCCTTGTTCTTTCGTCAGCGTCCGCGCATAGCCGAACAGTTCTTTGATGCGTTTCGTTTCAAGGCTCATGGGATGACTCCTCATAAAAGCAGTCTTTGTGCCAAAGGCGGGGGTTGGATTGAATGTATTCCGCAATCATGCGGTAATCGGTTTCATTGCGGACGACGTGGTCGTGAAAGGAACGCTGCCAAAGGTGTTTGTCGAACGGTGCGGCCTGCCCGCACTTGACAAGGCGGATGTACTCGACGGTAGAATACCGTTTGAACGCCTGCACGATGCCGATAATCGTAGGGGCGGATTCCATATCCGCCCGTGCCCGTTCAATCTCGACCAACGCGTGAAAATGATTGGGCATCACCACAAAATAACGGCATTGGACCGCCGGATATTGGTCGATGACCTCCCGGAAAACGCGCGCCGCCATGCGGGCGGATATGGAATCCGCCCCTACGGGGTCACGGTTCGGACCAAACAACATTCTGCGTTGGTGCGTGCATATCGTGATAAAATAGGCGCCGCTTTGGCTGTAATCGTAACCCGGCAAATGGTGAGACTTTCGCTTCGGCAATACGGTTTCCATCACTTCAACCCGAAATTCTCAAACAGATTGTTGAAATGTGGGTTGTAATAGGGGTCGTAATTGTCGATATACTGCTGATATTTCGCGTAGAAATTCGCTTTCTCGCGCTCATACCGCTTGGCGTTCTCACTTAAGGTATCAAGACCCCGGCTCTTGCTCTCGTAGTGGTAGGCCTCGGCGCGCGGGGTGTAAACGTTCAACAGCCCCTTCTGCCACAGCTGTAAGCAATAATCCACATCGTTGTAGGCAACGGCAAACTTTTCCTCGTCCAGCCCGCCAAATTCGCGGTAGAGCGATGCTTTTGTCATCAGGCAGGCACCCGTCACGGCCATATAATTCTGCGTCGTGACCAGGCGGTACATGTCGCCCACGGCGGTGCGGGGGTAGCTCTTGTGGCTGTGGCCCGCGCTGCCGTTGATGCCCATCAGCACGCCCGCGTGCTGGATCGTGTCGTCGGGGTAGTAGAGCTTGGCGCCCACCGCGCCTACGTCGGGCCGCTGGCTGTAGCTGAGCAGCTCGCGCAGAAAGTCGGACGACAACACCTCAATGTCGTTGTTGAGCAGCAGCAGGTGCTCGCCCTCGGCGAACGTCGCGCCGAAGTTGTTGATGGCCGAGAAGTTGAACGCGCCCTTGTAGTAGACGACGCGGCAGTCGGCAAAGCGGTTGGGTAGTGTTTCGTAATAGGCAAACGTTGCCGGGTCGGTGGAGTTGTTCTCGATGACGATGACCTCAAAATTGTCGTAGCCCGCGTTTTTGTACAGGCTCGTCAGGCAGCGGTCCAGGTCGTCAATGTGGTCTTTACTGGGGATCAGTACGCTGATCTTCGGGTGGCCGGTCAGCTCGTACCGCACCTGAAATGCGCCGGGCGCGTCGGGCACGGCCATGGCGTGGCCCGGCAGACCGAGACGCTTGAGCTGCGCGTCGATGGCGCGCTCCCCCGCCGCGACGGCGTAGGGCTTGGCCTCCATGCCCGCGGCGGTGGAGCCGGCCGCGGCACGCCAGATGTAGAGCACCTTCTTGATATGCTCGATGCGCTGTGCTTTTTCTGTCAGGCGCAGGATCAAATCATGGTCCTGCGCACCGTCAAACTCCTTCGACTCATACGCGCCCGCCGCGTCCAGCAGCGGACGGCTGAACACCGCCAGATGCGTGATAAAGTTGACCCCACGCAGGTAGTCGGGCGCAAAGTCGGGCTTGAAGTGGTAGCCGCCCAGCTTCTTCAAATCGGCGGAGAGAACGATTTCATCACTATAGACAAAATCCGCTCCGGTGTTTTGTATCGTCTGCACAACCTCGAACAGCGCGTTCGGGTAGAGCACATCGTCGTGGTCCAGCAGCGTGATGTACTCGCCGTGCGCCAGCGCAAATCCGCGGGTCGTGTTGAAGGCAATGCCGCCGTTTTCAATCGGCTCATACACAATCGTGCCGGGCACAGCCTTGGGCAGACGGCGCTCCAGCCGCTTGTCGGCGTCGGATGCGTCCACCAGCACCAATTCCCAGTTTGTGTAGGTCTGCCTGACGACGCTTTGCAGCATCTCGTCAAACAGCTTGGCGGGCGTGTTGTACAGCGGCACGATGATGCTGATCTTCGGCCCCTGCAAGTGCGCGGCGCGCTGGGCCTTCAGCTCCCGGCGCAGCGGAATGTCGGCGCGGTGCCGCCAGTCGTCGTGGTGCATCGCCAGCCCGACGCGGAATTTCACATCGCGCCAGAGCTGCTCGGCCCCCTGCTCCCGCAGGGTCTTGACGCTGCGCCCCGCGAGGTCCCGCAGGTGGGCGGGGTTCAAAAGCCGCCGCGCCATGCCGCCGACGCTGTCCTGTACGGCCAGGTCGGCAGGGCGCTCGTTGTTCGGTTTCGTGTTCTCGGACATAGCTTATTCCTCGGTGACTTTGGCCGGCATGGCGTCCTTTTTCTCGAACCTTCGGTACTCGGCGGTAATTTCCTTCGTCGCACCGATGCGGCGCAGATGGCCGTGGTCGAGCCAGGCTACCTTGTTGCACATACGCTCGATCTGGTCAATGGAGTGGCTGACCAGAATGACCGTCGTGCCGCCGGACAGCAGCTCGGCCATGCGCTTTTCACACTTCTCCTGAAACAGGAAGTCACCGACGGACAGGATCTCGTCGGCAATCAGGATGTCGGGCTTCGTAATCGTTGCCACGGCGAACGCCAGACGCGCGACCATGCCGGAGGAGTAGTTTTTCAGCGGCACGTCGAGAAACTCCTGCAATTCGCTGAATTCGACGATGTCGTCGAACTTTGAGTCGATGTACTTGGGCGTGTAGCCCAGCACGGTGCCGTTTAAATAAATGTTTTCCCGTGCGGTCAGGTCCATGTCAAAGCCTGCGCCCAATTCGATCAGCGGCGCAATCGTACCGTTGACCGTGACCTTGCCGGCGCTGGGCTTGTAGACGCCGGAAATCACTTTCAGCAGCGTAGACTTGCCGCTGCCGTTCAGGCCGATGAGGCCGTAGAAATCGCCGGGCATAATATCAAACGATACATCGTCCAGCGCGAAGAACTCGTCAAACCGCACACCGCCGTGCAGCAGCGCGACGAAGTACTCTTTCAGGCTTTCGTGCTTTTCCTTGGAGAGGTTGAAGCGCATCGAAACATGGTCGATGGAGATGATGGGTTTCTGCTCTGCCATTTCGATGCCCCCTTACATGTACAGGACGAACTTGTCCTGATTCTTTTTGAACACCCAGATGCCGAGGCCCAGGCTCAGCGCGGCACAGAGGAACGGAATCAGCACCATGTTGGGGGTCAGCCCCTCGCCCCACATGACGCAGGAACGCACGGCGGTGATGTACCAGTAGATGGGGTTCAGGTTGATGACGTACTGCATCCAGCTTTCCATCTGGCGCGGGTCGTAGAAGATGGCGCTGCCGTAGACAAGCAGTGTGCAAAAGACCTCCCAGATATGCATGATGTCACGCACAAAAACGTAGAGCGTGGACAAAATCAGCCCGATGCCCAGACTGAAAATAAACAGCATCACAAGGGGATAAATGGCCAGCAGCACAGTCCCGATCGAGATGTGCGACCAGGTCAGCAGCGCGACGATAAACAGCGCCACGAGACTGAAAAAGAAGTTGACGAGCGCAAAGCAGCACTTTTCCAGCGGGAAGATGTATTTGGGAATATAGACCTTGCGCAGCAGCGGGCCGTTCTTCAGCACGCTCTCCATGGCCATGGTCGTGCTCTCGCGGAAGAAGTTGAACATCAACTGGCCGATGATAAGGAACAGCGGAAAGTCCTCGATGCCCTGACCGCGCTGGTTGAACAGTGCACCGAACACGGCCCACATGACCAGGCAGGTCAGCAGCGGGTTCAGCACGCTCCACGCCACACCCAGCACGCTGCGGCGGTATTTCAGTTTGAAATCACGGGAAATGAGGTTTTGCAGCAGGTAACGGTATTTCCAGAAGCCTGCGAAGGTGTCTTTCAGTTTCTGCACGGTTTACCCTCAATATTTCTCAAAATATTCGAACTTCTGGGCGGCAAACGGGGTGTGCTCCTTGTCCTTGGCGCTGGTCTTGTGCTCGCAGCCGCAGTCGGGCCACTGCACATTGACCGTCGGGTCATCGTAGGGAATGCCGCCCTCGGCGGTGGGGTCGTAGACGTCGGTGCACTTGTAGCAGAACTCGGCCACATCGGACAGCACGACAAAGCCGTGGGCGAAGCCCTCGGGGATCCAGAGCATCTTCTTGTTGTCGGCGGACAGCGTTGCGCCCACCCACTTGCCGAAGGTCTTGCTGTTGGGGCGGCAGTCGACGGCGACATCGAACACCTCGCCCAGGGTCACGCGGACGAGCTTGCCCTGGGTGTGCTTGGTCTGGAAGTGCAGGCCGCGCAGCACGCCCTTGGTGGAGCGGCTCTGGTTATCCTGCACGAAGGGTTTGTCGATGCCCGCTGCGGCGAACTCGTCGATCTGGTAGGTCTCCATAAAATAGCCGCGGTCATCGCCAAAAACAGTCGGCTCGATGATCTGCACGTCAGGAATATCGGTCTTGATGAAATTGAACTTGCTCATGGTTTGGAATCTCCTTTTTATATTTCATACGTCTAATACATAGCGATACAGGATATATTATACTCTATTTCACTGCGCCGGGCAAGATGGCGGAAAAATTTTGCCGCTGCTGTAACAACAGGACGGCTTTTCCGTCTTGTTAAGTAGAGGGCAGATATGGTATGATAGCCCGGAAGGTGGTGTGCAGAATGACAAAACGCGAAGCCCGCGCATGGGCCAAGGCCCGGCGCACGGAACTGGATATGGCGGCTGTGGGCCGCGGTATGGCGCAGGCGCTGTTCAGCCTGCCGCAATGGCAGAGTGCCGGGGCAGTGCTGGCCTTTGCGGCCATGCCGGATGAGCCGGACACGGCGGAAATACTAAGACGCGCGCTGGCCGACGGCAAGCGCCTGCTGCTGCCCCGCGTGCGGAGCAAAACCGAGATGGACTGGGTGGAGATACCGGCATTGCGCCTGCTGCGGCCCGGGGCGTTCGGCATTCAGGAACCGCCCGCCGACCTGGCCGCCGCCGACCCGGCGGGATACGCCGCGGCGCTGGCCCTTGTCCCCTGCCTGGCCGCCAGCCGCGACGGGGTCCGGCTGGGGCGCGGCGGCGGGTATTATGACCGATTTCTGGCATACTATAAGGGAGCGGGGCTGCTGCTCTGCCCCGAGGCCCTGCTGCTGGACGAGCTGCCCTGCGACGACTGGGACGCACGCTTTGCGCCCGAGAATATTCTGACCGAGAAAGGAATTTTACGATGAAAAAGCTGCTTTATGCAACAGCCCTGCTGACCGCCCTGTTCCTGTCTGCCTGCGGCAGTCAAAAGGATGACAGCAACGATCTTGCGAACCAGCCTGCCACAAGACCCGAGGAAGGCGCGGAGCTGGACCCGGAGTTCAGCGTTGACGACGAGGATACCGGTGAGACTGCCGAGCCGCAGCCGGACGCGGAGCTGAGCGAGATGGTGGATGCTATTTATAACGTCCAGCCGGTTGACCTGATGGGCATGGAGACAGTGGCCATCGACCTGACCGACGAGAGCTGGTACGGCTATCTGGCGGGGCTGACCGCGGACAATGTGAACAAGGTGGATGCCGCAGTAGTCAGCGAGCCGATGACCGGAAGCCAGGCGTACAGCCTGGTGCTGCTGCGCCTCAAGGACAAGGCCGATGCCCGCGAGATCGCCGATTCGATGGAGAAAAACATCAGTATGCGCAAGTGGGTCTGCGTGGAGGCGGATAAAGCCCGCGTGGTCAGCTTTGATGATAAGCTGCTGTATGTCATGGCAGACAGTGAGCTGGTCGATGCCGATCTGGTGGCGGATGCTGCCGCAAAAGCCTTTGGTGCGACATTTGATGTCGATGATTCCCTCGTCAATGAGGACGAGAGTGAGCTGCCGCCGGAGCTGCTGACCGCCCCGGCTGTGGCAGACTGAGCGATACAAAAAAACAAAGAGCCGTGCCCTTTGCGGGGCACGGCTCTTGTTGATTACGGGCGGGAATCAAGCCTTGGCGGCCTTGATCTCCTTGATGAGCTCGGGAACGACCTTGTACAGATCGCCGACGATGCCGTAGGTGGCAACATCGAAGATGGGGGCGTTCTCGTTCTTGTTGATGGCGATGATGTTCTCGGAATCCTGCATACCGGCAACGTGCTGGATGGCACCGGAGATGCCCAGCGCAACATAGATGCGGGGATGCACGGTCTTGCCGGTCTGGCCGACCTGATGATCAGCAGACAGCCAGCCCGCATCGGTGACGGCACGGGAGGCACCGACAACGCCGCCCAGAACACCGGCCAGCTCCTCAGCCAGCTTGATGCCCTTCTCGGGGTCGGCAGAGATGCCGCGGCCCACGGCAACGACAACATCGGCACCAATCAGGTCAACGAGCTTCTCGGCGCTCTTCTTGATGTCCAGAACCTCGACATGGATGTCGTCCGCGGTCAGAGCGGGGGTGACCTTCTCGACCACGACCTTGGCAGCACCGGCCTCGTCAAACGGCTGGGTCTGCATAACGCCAGGGCGCACGGTGGACATCTGCGGGCGGAAGCGGGGGCAGATGATGGTAGCCATCAGGTGGCCGCCGAAAGCCGGGCGGGTCATCTTCAGGTTGGTGTTCTCCTCAAACTTGGTGTTGTCCACATCAATGTTGGAGGTGGTGCGCAGGAAGTTCTTGTACTTCTCGACATCGACGTCCAGATGGGTGCAGTCGGCGGTCAGACCGGTGTGCAGACGGGCTGCGCAGCGGGGGCCGAGGTCGCGGCCCAGGTTGGTCGCACCGATCAGCATGATCTCGGGCTTTTTGTCCATGATGAGGTCGCACAGCGCCTTGGCATAGCCATCGGTGGTGTAGTCCTTCAGCAGGGGGCTGTCGATGTTGTAAACGCGGTCAGCACCGTAGCCGCCCAGCGCCTTGACATAGTCCTCGTTCAGCTCGCTGCCCATGACAACGCCGCAAAGCTCAACGCCCAGGTCGTTGGCCAGCTTGCGGCCTTCGCTCAGCAGCTGATAGCTGATGGTCTGGATCTGACCTTCACGCTGCTCGCAGAATACCCACACACCCTTGAAGGCGGCGGTGTCCATTGCATTGAATTCAGCCATTGTTCGTTTCTCCTTCCTCAAATCAGGTGCTTGTCGTTCAGGATGCCGACCAGCTGGGCAGCGTCCTCGACCTTCATGCCGGCGCCCTTGACCGGAGGAGCAAAGGACTTGTAAACGTTCGTCGGGGAGCCCTTCAGACCGATGGTGTCGGTCTCGATGAGCGGATCGTCCTTCAGAGCGTTGTAATCAAAGACCTCAAGCGGCTTGTCGTAGCACTCGAAGATACCGGAAACGCTCATGTAACGCGGGGTGTTCAGCTCCTTGATGCAGGTCAGCAGGCAGGGAGTCTGGACCTTCAGCTCCATGTAGCCGTCCTCGAGCTGACGCTTGACGGTCAGGCTGTTGCCGTCCTTCTGAATGTCGGTGACATAGGTGACCTGGGGCAGATGCAGCTTCTCGGCGATCTGGGGGCCGACCTGAGCGGTATCACCGTCGATGGCCTGACGGCCACAGAAAACGATGTCCTCGGGGCCGACGCCGATCTTGTTGACGGCAGCGGCCAGGATCTGGGAGGTAGCGAAGGTATCGGAACCGCCGAACTCGCGGCCGGAGACCAGCACGCCGCGGTCAGCGCCGCGGGCCATCAGCTCACGCAGCATACCCTCTGCCGGCGGCGGGCCCATGGTGACGACGACGACCTCGCAGCCGGTCTCGTCCTTCAGCTGCAGGGCGGCCTCGACGGCGTTCAGGTCGTCGGGGTTGGTGATGGTAGCCATGGCAGAGCGATCCATGGTGCCGTCAGCCTTGACAGCGACCTTGCCCTGCGTATCGGGAACCTGTTTGACACAAACGATTGCTTTCATTACGTCTGTCCTCCTTACTTCAGCAGCGCGCCGCCGATGACCATCATCTGGACTTCGCTGGTGCCCTCGTAGATCTCGGTGATCTTGGCATCACGCATCATGCGCTCGATGGGGTAATCGCGGGTGTAGCCGTAACCGCCGAACAGCTGCAGGCAGCGGCGGGTCACGTCGCTGGCGGTGCGGGCGGCAATGAGCTTGGCCTCGGCAGCCTCAACGCTGTAGCGGACCTTCTGGCCGTCCATGGCAGCCTGCTTCTTCTGGGCAGCTGCGTAGACCAGATACTTGGCGGCGTCAACGCGGGCCTTCATCTCGGCCAGCTCGAACTGGGTGTTCTGGAACTGTGCGATGGAGCGGCCAAACTGCTTGCGCTCCTTGACATAGGCGACGGTCTCGTCGATGGCGCCCTCGGCAATGCCCAGAGCCTGGGAGGCGATGCCGATACGGCCGCCGTCCAGCGTAGCCATGGCCAACTGGAAGCCCTTTCCCTTCACGCCCAGCAGACGATCCTTCGGGATGATGCAGTCCTCCATGATGAGCTCGCAGGTGGAAGAACCGCGGATGCCCATCTTGTCCTCGGGCTTGCCGACCTTGAAGCCGGGATCGGTGCGCTCAACGATGAAGGCGCTGATCTCCTTCTGCTTGCGGCCGCGCTTGTCGGTGACAAAGCCGGTGACGGCAATGATGATGAACACATCGGCAAAGCCTGCGTTCGTGATGAAGATCTTGGAGCCGTTCAGCTTCCAGTGGTCGCCCTCGTCAACGGCGAAGGTCTGCTGGCCCTGGGCGTCGGTACCGGCACCGGGCTCGGTCAGGCCGAACGCGCCGACCCACTCGCCGCTGCACAGCTTGGGCAGATACTTGGCCTTCTGCTCGGGGGTGCCGTTCTCATAGATGGGAGCCGCGCACAGAGAGGTGTGGGCGGACAGGATAACACCGGTGGTGCCGCAGACCTTGGACAGCTCCTCGACAGCCATGACGTAGGACAGGACGTCGCCGCCTGCACCGCCGACGGACTTCGGGAAGTAGATGCCCATCATGCCCAGCTTAGCCATCTTCTCGACGGTCTCCTTGGGGAAGTACTCTTCCGCGTCGACCTTCTTGGCGAGGGGCTTGACTTCGTTTTCAGCAAACTCCTTGTACATCTTCTGGACCATTTGCTGCTGTTTAGACAGAGTAAAATCCATTGATAAAACCTCCATATACTGGGGCCGGGCTATACTGCCCGACCAAACAAACGCGGCCCGGCACGGTTTTGACCGCGCCAGGCGCGTAAGTTACTGAATTACAGGGCGTCGACAGGGGTCTTGGTGCGGTCTGCGTTGTAAACGTAGAAGCCCTTGCCGGTCTTGCAGCCCAGGTTGCCGCCGCGGACCATCTTGCGGATCAGCGGGCAGGCGCGGTACTTGCTGTCGCCGGTCTCCTTGTACAGAACGTCCATGATGGCCAGGCAGATGTCCAGACCAACAAAGTCGCCCAGCTCCAGGGGGCCCATCGGGTGGTTGGCACCCAGCTTCATAGCGGTGTCGATACCGGCGATGTCGGAGACGCCCTCCATCTTGATGAAGGCAGCCTCATTGATCATCGGGATCAGGATGCGGTTGACGACGAAGCCGGCAGCCTCATTGACCTGAACGGGGGTCTTGCCGATCTCAACGCTGATCTTCTTGATGGTCTCGACGGTCTCGGCGGGAGTGTTCACACCGGCGATGACCTCGATGAGCTTCATGCGGTCAGCGGGGTTGAAGAAGTGCATGCCGACCAGAGGACGGCTCAGACCCTTGCCGATCTCGGTGATGGACAGAGAGGACGTGTTGGAAGCGAAAACGCACTCGGGCTTGCAGATCTTGTCCAGCTCGCCAAAGGTGGTCTGCTTGACCTTCATATCCTCGAAAGCAGCCTCAACGATCAGGTCGCAGTCAGCGCACAGATCCTCCTTCAGACCGGCGGTGATGGCAGCCATGCGACGGTCAACCTCAGCCTGATCCAGCTTGCCCTTGGCAACGAGCTTGGCATAACCGGCAGCGATCTTGTTCTTGCCGCCATCGGCCCACTCCTGCTTGATGTCGCACAGAGCGACGGTGTAGCCCTCAACCTGTGCAAATGCCTTTGCAATGCCCTGGCCCATAGTGCCAGCGCCAATAACGCCTACCTTCATAGTAAGTACCTCCAAATTATGTTGTTGCGGGGCTGTAGGGGCGGGTGCTCGCATCCGCCCGCGGGGCGTCGGGGACGCCGCCCCCTACAAAATTGTAGTTGAATTTAGTTATTCGTGAAAACCGGCTTCGGTTTCGGTTTCTCGCGGCTCAGGAAGCAGCCCATGCCCTCGACCTGGTCGTGGGTCTCGAAGCAGTCGCCGAACAGCTTTTCCTCGACCTCAACAGCCTTCTCAATGGGCAGGCTGATGCCGTCGTTGATGGCCTTCTTGCAGTTGCGGACCGCAATGGGAGCATTCTTGGCGATCTTACCGGCCAGCTTCAGCGCAGCGGGCATCAGCTCCTCCTGCGTGTAGACGGCGTTGACCAGACCAATGCGCAGGGCCTCGTCTGCCTTGATGTTCAGGGCAGAGTAGACGAGCTGCTTGGCCATGCCCATGCCGACAAGGCGTGCCAGACGCTGGGTGCCGCCGAAGCCCGGCGTGATGCCTAAGCCCACTTCCGGCTGACCAAAGACGGCATTGTCGGAGCAGAGGCGGATGTCGCAGCTCATGGCCAGCTCATTGCCGCCGCCCAGCGCGAAGCCGTTGACAGCGGCGATGACGGGCAGCGGGAAGCTCTCGATCATCAGGAAAACGTCGTTGCCCAGCTTGCCGAAAGCCTCGCCCTCGGCCTTGGTCATCGTGGACATGGAGCCGATGTCGGCACCGGCCACGAAGCTCTTGTCACCGGCGCCGGTCAGGACGACGCAGCGGACGGTGTTCTGATCGATGGCCTCAAAGGCGGCCTTCAAATCAGCCAGAACCTCCGGGTTCAGCGCGTTCAGCGCCTTCGGGCGGTCAATGGTCAGGACGGCAACAGCGTCCTGAATCTCGGTAGTAACAAAGGACATAGAATAAAACCTCCGGTTTTATTTTAGAGAGGAGATAGGAGTTAGGAGAGAGGAGCTACTATCGGGTGGGAAAGGCAGCGCAACTGCACATTCTATCCTATCTCCTCTCTTCCCTCTCCTCACTGAAAATTACATTTCAACGATGGTGGCGCAGCCCATGCCGCCGCCGATGCACAGGGTAGCCAGACCCTTATGCGCACCGCGATGCTTCATGGCGTACAGCAGGGTGACGAGGATACGGGCACCGGAAGCGCCGACGGGATGGCCCAGCGCAATAGCGCCGCCGTTGACGTTCAGCTTGCTCTGGTCGAAGTGCAGAGCCTCGCCGACGGCAACAGACTGAGCGGCAAAAGCCTCGTTGGCCTCGATCAGATCCATGTCGTCGACGGTCAGGCCGGTCTTGGCCATGACCTTCTTGGTGGCGGCGATGGGGCCCAGGCCCATGACCTCGGGCTCAACACCGGCCAGAGCACCGGCGACCCAGGTAGCCAGAGGCTCAACGCCCAGCTCCTTGGCCTTCTCCTCGCTCATGACGACCAGAGCAGCAGCGCCGTCGTTGATGGCGGAGGAGTTGGCGGCGGTGACGATGCCGTCCTTCTTGAAGCAGGGCTTCAGCTTGCCCAGAACCTCCATGGAGCTCATGCGGGGGCCTTCGTCGGTATCAAACACGGTGTCGCCCTTCTTGCCCTTGATGACAACGGGAACGATCTCGTCCTTGAAAGCGCCGTCGGCAATAGCCTTAGCGGCCTTCTCCTGAGAATGGAAGGCAAACTCGTCCAGCTGCTCACGGCTGATGGGGTTGTAGCCGTACTTCTTCTGGTAGGTCTCGTTGGTGCAGACATTCTCGGCGGTCATGCCCATGTGCATGTTGAAGCCGGTGGCATCCCACAGAGCGTCGTTGACCATCGTGTCGACCAGCTCGCTCTTGCCCATGGGGGAGCCCATGCGGTAGCCGTAGCGGCCCTTCATCATGGCAAACGGGGCCATGTCCATGTTCTCCATGCCGCCTGCAACGACGATGTCGGCATCACCGGCCTCAATCATCTGGGCAGCCATGTTGACGCAGTTCAGACCGGAGCCGCAGACGACGTTGACGGTGACGGCGGGGGTCTCGATGGGCAGGCCGGCCTTCAGGGAAGCCTGACGAGCGACGTTCTGGCCCAGACCGGCCTGGATGACGCAGCCCATGTAGACATGGTCGACCTGCTCCGGCTTGACGTTGGCGCGGTTCAGAGCCTCCTTGATGACGATGGAGCCCAGCTCAGCGGCGGGGACATTGGCGAGGGTGCCGCCGAACTTGCCAATGGCAGTACGGCAGGCGCTGGCGATGACGATCTTTTTCATAAGTAGCCTCCTAAAAATTCTCTCTTTGGATGGACTATTGAGTAACAATTTATTTTCAGGCCGACGGAAAACGCGGCTTGAATGCGGTTTTACAGCTCCCCTGCCTCGCGCTTGGCAATGAGTGCACGCTCAACGTTGCGGGGCACAAAGCGGGAAACATCCTGCCCGTAGTGGGCGGCCTCCCGCACGATGGTGGAGGAAAGATAACTCCACTTGATGGCCGTGGCCAGGAACACCGTCTCGATCTCGGGCATCATGGCGAAGTTCGTGTGGGCCAGCTGAATTTCATTTTCAAAATCCGTGACCGCGCGCAGACCGCGCACCATGACGGTAGCGCCCTTCTGCTTGGCGAAGGTGACCGTCAGCCCGTTGAAGGAGTCGATCTCGACATTCGGGATGTTCTTGCAGGCCTCCCGCAGCATGGAAACGCGCTCCTCTACCGTAAAAAGCGGGGTCTTGGCACTGTTGACCAGCACCGCGACGATCACCTTGTCAAACATACGGCTGGAGCGCTTGATAATATCGAGATGCCCGTTCGTGACGGGGTCGAAGCTGCCGGGATACATGGCGATGGTGGGCATAGGTGGTGAACCTTTCCGGTTGGATTTGCGCCTTACTTGTTAAAAAATAAACAACATAAGGGGTAAAGCAAGGCACCGACGCCGACGCTGGCTCTTTGGGGCTTCTCCATTGGGTCAGAAATACGGCGGCAAGGTGCCGCTGCGGGCCGGTGTTTCCCGAACCGCTACTATAGTTTTACCATCTTGTTAAGGTTTTGTCAATGACGAATTTGTTAAAATTCGGTCAGGATTTCGCAAACAGGAGGATTTCCTACCTATTTAAATATAGGCAGACACAGAAAAGGCGAAAAATATTTTTTGATGCCGCGCTCCCCTTCCCCCTCTTGACCCACGGCGCATAACGTGTTATTATTTTAACATACGGGGCTTTTTTGAGAGCGGCCCCGCCTTTGGAAAGAAGCAAAACGAGGTGCTGTAAAATGAATTTTGAGGACCTGATCGCGAAAGTAAAGACCTGCGGCAAGCAGAAGCTGGCCGTGGCCGCCGCCGAGGATGACGCTGTTCTGGAGGCAGTCGACGCCGCCCACAAGCAGGGCATTGCCGACGCCATTCTGGTCGGCGATGAGGCTGCCATCCGCAAGATCGCAGCCGAGCTGAACATCGACCTCTCCGACTATGAGATCATCAACGAGCCTGACAAGGTGCAGGCCTCCCTCAAGGCCGTCAAGCTGGCCCACGACGGCGTGGCCAACATGTACATGAAGGGCCTGCTGGACACCAAGACCTTCCTCAAGAGCGTGCTGGACAAGGAAGTCGGTCTGCGCACCGGCAATACGCTGTCTCATGTGGCTGTGTTTGAGGTCAAGGGCATTGAGCAGCTGCTGTTCCTGACCGACGTCGCCTTCATGACCTACCCGACGCTGGAGGATAAGGTACATATCATCGAGAACACCGTCGCCGTTGCCCATGCCTGCGGCGTCGAGTGCCCCAAGGTCGCGCCGCTGGCCGCCGTGGAGGTCGTCAACCCGAAGATGCCCTGCACCGTCGATGCCGACGAGCTGCGCAAGATGAACGCCGAGGGGAAGATCACCGGCTGTGTCGTTGACGGTCCCCTTTCGATGGACATTGCCATTGATCCCGAGGCTGCCCACCACAAGGGCGCCCAGGACCGCCCGGCTGCAGGCCATGCGGACATCCTGCTGTTCCCCGACATTCAGGCCGGCAACCTCGTCTACAAGACGCTGGTCCACACTGCCGACTGCAAGAACGGCTGCATCCTGACCGGTACCAAGGTCCCCGCTATCCTGACGAGCCGCTCCGATTCCTTCCAGACGAAGGTCAACTCCATCGCACTGGCTGCTGTGGTCGCAGCGGGGCTGGATCAGTAATTGTAAAAAGCCTTCCCCATCGGGGGAAGGTGGCCGAGCTTAGCGAGGCCGGATGAGGGCTGTACCTGCTGTGGCTGGCCGTTTGCGGGCAATCACGGAGAGGCCGCCCCTCATCAGCCGCCTGCGGGCGGCAGCTTCCCCCAAGGGGGAAGCCAAAGAATTTTAAAAGGAGACGTTACCAATGTCCATCAAAACCCTGGTCATCAACCCAGGCTCCACCTCCACCAAGGTCGGCGTGTTCGAGGACGAGACCCTGCTGTTTGAAGAAACGCTGCGCCACCCTACCGAGGAGATCGCCAAGTACGCCAGCGTCATCGACCAGAAGGACTTCCGCAAGGAGATCATTCTGGACTTCCTGAAGGAGAAAAACTGCGACCCCAAGACCCTGAACGTCATCGTGGGCCGCGGCGGCCTGCTCAAGCCCATCCCCGGCGGCACCTACGCCGTCAGCGATGCCTTGCTGGCTGACCTGAAGGCCGGTGTGCAGGGCCAGCATGCCTCCAACCTGGGCGGTATTCTGGCCCGTGAGATCGGCGATTTCCTGGGCGTGCCCAGCTACATTGTTGACCCCGTCGTTGTTGACGAGCTGACCGATAAAGCCCGCATTTCCGGTATGCCGGAGCTGCCGCGCCGCTCCATTTTCCACGCGCTGAACCAGAAGGCCGTCGCCCGCCGCTTTGCCAAGGAAAACGGCAAGCGCTACGAGGATTTGAACCTCATCGTCATCCACATGGGCGGCGGTGTCTCCGTCGGTGCGCATGACCACGGCAAGGTCGTGGATGTCAACAACATCCTCGACGGCGAGGGCTGCTTCAGCCCCGAGCGCAGCGGCACCGTGCCCGTCGGCGACCTCGTCAAGATGTGCTTCAGCGGTAAGTACACCCAGAAGGAAGTTTATAAGAAGATCTGCGGCAACGGCGGCTTTAACGGCTATCTGCACACGAACGATGCCCGTGAGGTCGGCAAGATGGCCGAGTCCGGCAACGCGCTGGCAAAGCAGGTCTGGGAAGCATTCTTCTACCAGATCGCCAAGGACGCCGGCGCTATGGCCGCTGTCCTGCACGGCAAGGTCGACCAGATCATCCTGACCGGCGGCATTGCCTACAACCCCTTCACCGCCAAGACCCTGACCGAGTACCTCGGCTGGATCGCCCCTGTCACCACCTACCCCGGCGAGGACGAGCTGCTCGCCCTCTGCCAGGGCGCTCTCCGTGTCATGACCGGCGAGGAAGAGGCTAAGAATTACTGATTCCAACATAAAATAAACCGCACCGCCGCTGACGAGCCAAATCGTCAACGGCGGTGTTTTTGTATGCTATAGTGCTGCGGTAGGGGCCGGGCATGCCCGGCCCGGTGGTGTCCCGTCGGCGGGTGTTTTATGGGGATGTGGCGGGCCGCACATGTGCGGCCACTACCGCGCGGCAAACCGGCAGTGGTCGGCGTCCTCGACGCCCCCGCGGAGGGGTCAAGACCCCTCCCTACAGCCCGCCGCAGCGACACATCCGGCAGGCTCTCTTCTTCGTCTTGTCCCCAGTATAAAGAAAATCCGCCGGTTTCGGCAACCTATGCGTCATAGAGCTTCTGAAACCGGCGGTAATATGTTGTTTATTTGCTCTCCGAGCTCTCGCTCTTCCCCAACTCCAGCTGCCGGAAGCCCTCGCCGTGGACCTCGTTGGATTGCAGCATGATGATGAAGCAGCCGGGGTCGATGGCCTGCACGGCATGCTCGATCTCGTAGAGCTGCTTGTTGGAGCAGGCGCAGAGCACGACGTCCTTCGGCTGGCCGCCGTAGCCCCCGTGACCCTGCAAAATCGTCGAGCCGCGGTCCGCCACGCGGTCAATTTCCGCGCAGGCGGCCTTGCCGTCATCGGTCACGATCATGGCCAGCATCGAGGACGAGAAGCCGAACATCATCTTGTTGATGACAGCAGACACGATAAAATTAAACATGATACCGTAAATAATGGAATCGACATCCTGGAACACCGCACCGTTGAGCAGGATGACAGCCAGCGCCGCCGCAAACGTGATGTTGCCGAACGGCAGGTGCGGATGCCGTGCCTTGATGCCCATGGTGATGAAGTCAAGGCCGCCGGTGCTCGAGTTGTTCATGTAGATCAGCGCGTCGCCGATACCGCCGACCACGCCGCCGCAAATCGTCGCCAACAGGCGGTCCCCCTGGTAGACCGGCATCAGCGGCAGCAGATAGTCCGTAAAGATTGCAAAGAGCACCATGCAGTAGACACTGCGAATAAAGAACGATCTGCCGAGCAATTTATAGGTGCAGAGGATGATGGGGATGTTGATGAGCACATTGCTCAGGCCCATAGGGATGCCGAACAGGCGGTATAAGATGGCGCAGATGCCCGCAATGCCGGTGACCGGGACCTCGGCGGCCACGGCAAAGCTGTAGATACCGGCGGCGGAGATGAAGCAGCCCAGGGTCTGCAAAAGTAGGTTTGTGTATTTGTTTTTCGTCATGGGGGACCCTCCTCAACAAAAAAGCCGGGAGCAAACAATGCTGCTCCCGGCTGAATTTTCAGGTTCAGACGTTCTTTTTGATCTTGGATGCGCTGTAGGTGTTCATGGCGGCGCTGTTCAGGTTGTGGTCCAGCGCGGCACCGGCGGCGTAGAGCTCATCCTGGATGGCGTCAGATTTCATGCTGGTCAGCAGGTCGTACATGCTGTCCAGATCCTCGACGGTGTAGGTCTTGAACGGGTCGATCTTGCGGGCGACGAGAACCGTCGTGCCCAGGTCGATGGTCGTCCAGTGGTTCATACCGGCGGCATCCAGCGGGTCGGTCAGGTTGTTGTACTCGTCGCTGCCGTAGCTGCTCAGATCGCTGGGCGTGTACAGCTGGGATGCGGCGTAGTAGACGGCCTGGCTGGCGTCCATTGTGCTGCCCATGGCGGCCATTGCCTCGGGCACGTAGGTCATGGCGGCGGTGTACAGGGCGCTGCTGGACGCAGTCTCGGCAGTGGCAGTCTCGTTCAGCTCGGCCATGCAGCTCTCTGCCGTGGCCATGATGGCGGCCTTCTGGTCGTCATCTGCCATCGAGTAGGTGGAGTAGTTGACCAGAGGGAACTGGACGGCCTCGATGTAGTAGCAGTCGTTGTTGACGTAGTCGGTGTACTCGGCGTCAGTCACGGGGCTTGTGCCGTCGGGACCGTAAGTCATCTTCAGCAGGACCTTGGCCTTCTGGGCGTTGAGCAGGTAGGCCTCCACGCTGGACTTGCCGATACCGTTGGCGGTGTACAGGTCACCGTTGGAACTCCACAGGCTGTCCGCAGTCTTGGCGGCCTCGGCGGTGGCAGTGTCGTCCAGCACGCCGTTCTGCTCGGCAAACTGCTTTTCCACGGCAGCATAGTACTCAATAGCGCGGGTCGTCAGCTGGGCAACGTAGTCACTGCCGACGGCGGTGACATCCTCGCCGTTGATCGTACCGGTGCAGGTGGCCTTCAGCACGGCCTTGACGTCGGACGCGGTCTCGCCGGTGGCCAGCTCCGCAACACCGGAGGCGGTGTTGTAGGAGTTGTACTGGGCCAGCAGATAGATGCCTGCCGGGATCTCGACCCCGCCGATGGAGCCGACGGTGGACGGCGCGGACATGGCACAGCCAGCCAGCGCCAGCACCATGGAAACAGCCATAGCAAGGCTGAACAGTTTGGTTTTAATGGAACGCATGAATTGGTTCTCCCCTTTATGATTGGCTTTGCGGCACAACGCCGCAGCATAAATGCTATTATACCGCATTTTTGCCGCTATTGCAAGCCCCGCGGGGGTGTGATATACTTGTGAAAAATGTGTGGGGCACCTATGCAGGGGCCGCCTATATGCGGCCCGCAGTTTTCCCGTGAAAGGCCGACTGTTTTACACGAGCGGGCCCTACAAAACTACCGAGGAGATCCACTATGCTTTTGACCACTGAACTCGACAAATTATCCGGCACCGACTGGCAGCTGTTTTTTGCGCAGGAGCGCGCAAAGCCGTACTTTGCGGAGCTGGATGCCTTTGTGACGGCGGCTGCGGCGGAAAAAACCGTCTACCCTGCGGCGGAGAACATCTTCGCCGCGTTCCGCGCCTGCCCGGTGTCGGCGGTGCGGGTCGTCATTCTGGGGCAGGACCCCTACCATGAGCCGGGTCAGGCCATGGGGCTGTCCTTCTCGGTGCCGGACGGCTGCAAGGCTCCGCCGAGTCTGCGCAACATTTTTAAGGAGCTGGAGGCCGAGCTTGGCCCAGGCTGTGCCGCACATACCGACCTGACGCTGTGGGCGCGACAGGGTGTGCTGCTGCTGAACACGGTGCTGACCGTGGAGCAGGGCGCGGCCAACGCCCATGCGGGCCGCGGGTGGGAGACGTTTACCCGTGCCGCGCTGGAATACGCCGCCGCCCACGGCACCGCCCCGCTGGCCGCCGTGCTGTGGGGCAAGCCCGCGCAAAAGTACGCGCCGATTTTCAACAGGGCTGCCGCCCATCGCCCGGTGCTGGTGCTGGAATCCGCCCACCCCAGCCCGCTGTCGGCCTACCGCGGGTTCTTCGGCTCGGCGCCGTTCGGCAAGGTGAATGCGTTTTTAAAAAACAACGGTGCAGCGGAAATCGACTGGCGTCTGCCCGCAAACGCAACCCACGGTTGACAGATTGACGGGGTAACTGTATGGTGCGCAACCGGGGAATTTGGTAAGATAAGGTCAGAAAATTTCCGAAAACCCGTAGGGGCGGATTCCATATCCGCCCGCAAGGCCGGCAGCCGTTGACGGGCGCATATAAAATGCGCCCCTACGATTGCCATAAGGCTGCCGAGGAGGAGGCACACCATGACATTTTCCGATAAGCTCATTGCCCTGCGCAAAAAGGCGGGCTGGTCGCAGGAGGAGCTGGCCGAGCGGCTGAACGTCAGCCGCCAGTCGGTCTCCAAGTGGGAGAGCGCACAGTCGATGCCCGACATTGACAAAATTTTACAGTTGAGCAGTTTGTTCAGTGTGACGACGGAGTGCCTTTTAAAAGACACGCAGGACGACACGCAGCCTGCCGCGGCACAGACGCCCTCTCCCCTGCCCCGGGTGACGCCGGCGCAGGCGGAGGATTACCTGACCAAGGCACAGGCCAACGCGCCGCAGATGGCGCTGGCGACGGCGCTCTGCATCGTCAGCCCCATTCCGCTGCTGGCGCTGGGTACGGTGAGTGAGCTCGGGCTGCTTGGTTTGGACGACAATCTGGCGGGCGGCTTGGGGATGATCGCGCTGTTGGTGCTGGTGGCTGTGGCCGTTGTGCTGTTTATGCAGTGCGGAGCGGCGGTGCGGGAATATGAGTTTCTGGAAAAGGAGCCCATCGAGACCGAGCACGGCGTGATAGCGCTGGTGCGGGAGCGCCGCGCCGCCTTTGCGCCGGAGTATGACCGGGCCAACCGCATGGGTGCGGCGCTCTGCATTCTGGCGGCGGTGCCCCTGTTTGCGGCTGTGATGGTCGGTGTGTCGTTTTTGATGTCGATGTCCATCTGTCTGCTGTTGGTGCTGGTCGCCTGCGGTGTGTACGCCTTTGTGCGGGTGGGCACGGTGCAGGACGCCATGGATCGGCTGCTGGAGGACGGGGACTTTACCCGCGGGCACAAGGCCGTGAAAGGGCGGCTGACCGCGCTGACCGCGGCCTACTGGCTGGTGGTGGTTGCCATCTTCCTGTGGTACACCTTCGGCCCCAACGGCAACGGCCAGCCGCAGTACAGCTGGTTCATCTGGGCCATTGCGGGCGTGGTCTACGCCGCGTGTGTGGTTGCGGCAAAGGCGTTTGTGCGGAAAAAAGTGTAAAAGAAACAGCCCCTGACCGAGTGATGGTCAGGGGCTTGCTTTATAGATGGCGGTAGGGGCCGGGCATGCCCGGCCCGCGGCTGTACGGCAGATGACCTCTGGGGAAAAGACAATTATTCAAATCAGCCCAAAATGCGCCAGTGCCTTTGCAAGGCCGTCTGCGGTAATGTCGTCGGTGACATAATCCGCGGCGGCCTTGGCGGCATCGCAGGCGTTGCCCATGGCGACGCCGATCCCGGCATATTCCAGCATCGTCACATAGCCGTCAAACGGGATGCCGTCCAGCGCGTGCAGGTACGGCAGGTGCACCGGCGGGCGGCCTGTGGCAATAAACGTTTTGACGCCGTTTTCTCGCAGTGCGGCCAGCGCCTGCACGGTGGATTCCGGCAGGGCCTTGGCGTGGAACGGAAGCAGCGTGCCGTCAATATCAAAAAATGCGGCCTTGATTTGTGCCATGGCGGTGCTCCTTATTCGCGCTTGAGGCTGCGGCCCATCAGCGCCATCAGCGCGCTGCGGGCCTCGAGCTTGCCGTCCAGAATGGCCTCCACGGCCTGGACGATGGGCATTTCGACCTTATACTGCTTGGCCAGGCGGCAGGCGGCGGGCAGTGCGTTGATGCCCTCAACGACCTGGCCGACCTCGGTCTTGGCCTCCTCCACCGACTTGCCGCGGCCAATCAGCATACCGGCGTGCAGGTTGCGGCTGTGCATACTCGTGCAGGTGACGATCAGGTCGCCCATACCGGACAGGCCCGCAAAGGTCTCGGCCTTGCAGCCCATGGCGATGCCCAGTCGGGACAGCTCGGCGTTGCCGCGGGTAATGAGCGCGGCCTTGGCGTTGTCACCGTAGCCCAGGCCCAGCGCAATGCCGACAGCCAGCGCAATGACGTTCTTGACCGCACCGCCCAGCTCGGTGCCGCGGCGGTCATCGTTGGTGTAGACGCGGAAGGCCGGTGTGGTAAAGACCTTCTGCACGGTTTTGGCGGCGTCCTCGTCGGCACTGGCGGCCACGATGGCGGTGGGCATGTCGCGGGCGACCTCCTCGGCGTGGGTCGGGCCGGACAGTGCCACAACGCGCGCTTTGCGCCCGGCCTTGGCAAGCTCATCCTCGATGATCTCGCTCATCGTCATCAGGGTCTTGTCCTCGACGCCCTTGGCGACGTCAACGATCAGCTGACCCTCCGGGATGTGCGGCGCGGCCTTTTTTGCGGTGGCACGCACAAACGGGGACGGCACGGCAAAGAGCAGGATGTCGCGGCCCGTGCAGGCCTCGGCAATGTCGGCGGTGTAGTGCATTGCGGCGGGCAGCTCCATACCGGGCAGGTTGGGGTGGCGGTGCGTGGTGCTTAAAGACTTCAGCTCGGCGGGGATGGCGCTCCATACGGTGACGTCGCGCCCGTTGGCGGCCAGCAGCCGCGCCAGCGCAATGCCCCAGGTGCCTGCACCGAATACTGCGATTTTTGTCATGGGAATAGTTCTCCTTGTTTGATGAAGTTAGCCGTGCCGCTTGGCAGGGGCCGGACGTATCCGGCCCTCAGCGTGAAAGGCAGAAGAATGCCCACGGAAAGGCCGAGGGCGAGGCATGCCTCGCCCCCTACCGGACATTCCGTCCCAGCAGCGAAGCAAACAGCCGCGGGCGGGGCTTGGGGGCGGGGGCGTCCACGTCCAGATACACCCGCTCATAGCAATTGACGATGCGGGTCGCGCCGTACTGCTGCTCCCGCGGGATGGAGCAGCCGTAGTTCAGATGGATGTGCCCGTGCAGCATCAGCTGCGGATGGTAGCGGTCCAGCAGGACCGAAAACGCTGTGAAGCCGCGGTGCGGCAGGTCGGTCATGTCGCCGTAGCCGTGCAGCGGCGCGTGGGTGACCAGTATGTCAATGCCGCCATGACGGTCGATCTTGCCGCGCAGACGGTTGATGCGCTTTTTCATCTCGGCCTCGGTAAACTGCCAGGCGCCGGTGCGGTAGCGGCAGCTGCCGCCCAGCCCGGCAATGCGCAGGCCGTTGTGTACGTACACGTCGTCATCCAGGCAGATGACGCCCTGCGGCGGGCGGGTGTCGTAGCTCTCGTCATGGTTGCCGTGTACGTACAAAAGCGGCACGGGCGCCATGGTGGCAAGGTATTCCAGATAATGGCGGCTCAAATCGCCGCAGGCGATGATGAGTTCGACGCCCTCGAGCTTGTCGGGGGTGAAGTAGTCCCAGAGGGCCTTGCACTCCTCGTCCGCAACGGCCAGGATCTTCATAGCTCGGCCTCCTTCTCGACGGGAAGAAGATCGCGGTGGATGCCCTGCATCCGGTACATCGGCTTCGAGACCTCGGCCAGCTCGTCATATTCGGGGATGTGGCCGTCAACGGCGTCGCACAGCCAGTCCATGTGGGCAATCTGCTCCAGGTCCAGCCCGTGGCGTCCGCTGTTCTTGACGCTGCCGTCCTGCCCGGTGATCCGGCAGTGGAACGGGTCGATCATGCCGGAGGTGACGCCGGTGCGCAGGATCTGTGCCAGATGGGTCACATCGGGCGGCAGCTCGCGGCTGAGCAACACGTCCATGACGCCGCTGTTCATGCCCCACCAGTAATTGACGGCGCGGCCATCGGTGCCGGACTTGTCCCGCACCCAGCCGCCGTTCAAAACGGTGCGGATGACGTTCTCATAGAACTGGCCCCAGTGCCAGAACGGCGTGGCCAGGTCCTGCAGCACGCCGCCCGGGCGCACCAGAAACGTGCCGAACTCCCGCTGCGGGCGGTTCGGCATCGGTGCGTCGCGGCCCGAGATGACCGTGATGCCCTTCTGGGTAAAGACGTGCAGCGGGTCAACCTGGTCGGGCAGACAGGTCCATTGCAGGTCGATGCGGACGTTGGGGTTCGTCATCCGTGCGCCGAGCGCGAATGCGTTGATGTTGGCAGGCACGCCGAAGCTGGGGTAGTCGGCCACATAGCCGATGCGGTCCCCGCCCGCCATGGCACCGGCAATCGCGCCGGTGATGAACTTGGCCTCATACACGCGGGTGTAGTAGGTGCGGATGCTGGCGTAGGGCATCTCCATCGAGCAGTTCAGGATGTGTACCTGCGGGTGCCGGACGGCGGCGCGCAGGGACGCGCCTACCAGCTTGGGGCTGGTCGTAAAGACGACATCCGCACCGTCGGTGATGGCCTGCTCGACAAGGGCATCGGCGTTCTTGCCCGGGACGGCGTTGAAGTAGGCTGCCGTCTCGACCTTGCCCTCAAACACAGTGTCCAGCTGGGTGCGGCCAAACTCATGCTGGCTTGTCCAGGAGCTGGTGCTGGGGGTGCGCTCATGCACAAAGGCAACCTTCAAATGGCTGGGCGCGGTGTGCTTGCCGGGCAGGATAAAATCCAGCAGACCGGTCTGCTTCGGGGCGGCGGGCTTGTCGCTGACCTGCACGGGGTCCGATTTCTGCAGGGCCAGCACATCGTCCCACAGGGCGTCGAGCTTTTCGCTCAGCTCGCTGGGGCTTAAATTGGCCAGCTCCTCCTTGGTGTAGACGCGCAGCAGAAGCAGCAGCACGTCGCCGACGGTACACTGCAGCTGTGCGCCGCCGTGGGCCAGAAACGCCTTCTTGACCCAGTTGTACAGCGATACGACCTCGGTTCGATCCTCGTCAGTCCACTTTTCGTCCGGCGCCTTGCCCAGAATTTTTTGCAGGCGGGCATAGCTGCCGGGCTTGGTGAAGGTCAGCAGATAGTTCTGCATGACCGGGTAAAAGTGCATGAACTCGTAGTACATCTGCACGGCGGGGTCGTCGCTGTACTGCGGCACGACGCGGGTGACGTTGCCGGTGATGCTGCTGGCGTCAAAATACTTCAGCACGCTGACGCGCTTATTGCCCTCCTGCACGTAGAAGCGGCCCATGTACTCATAGCAGGTGATGGGGTCACGGATGCCCTCATCCACATGGGACACGCACAGGTTGATCCACTTGGTGGCAAACTCGGTCTTGAGACCGAGCAGCGGCATAAAGTTGGACGCAAACGCCGCTGTGCGGCCCGAGGTCTTGGTACCAACGAGCAGGTCCAGCGGGATCTCTACCTGGCCGAGCGGGATCTGATTCTCCACAGGGACGTTTTGCAGAATATCGTCCAATACGGGCAAAAACGGCGACTGCCCGGCGTTCATCTTCTCGCGGTAATCGCGCTGGCCCTGTCGCAGGGCTTTCTGGTAGCAATCGATTCCATCTGCACGGTTCACGACCCATCGCCTCCTCAAAACTTATACATTAACTACAAAATTATTATAGCACATCTGTGCGGAATATACAAAGAGTTTTAAAAGGTTTCCCCATCGGGGGAAGCTGTCACCGAAGGTGACTGATGAGGGCTGTACCTGCCGATATTGCCCATGAACGGGTTATGATGGCACACTCGCCCCTCATCCGGCCCTGCGGGGCCACCTTCAGTCTACGCGCTAAGAGCCGCCTCCGGCGGTTGCGCTCCGACACGCGCCTGCGGGCGCAGCCCCCCCAGGGGGAAGGCTTTAGGACGTATGCACGGCCTTGGGGTAGACCTGATGCATCCGGTCATTGCCGTAGTGCCCGTCGAGATAGACCTCGACGCTGTTGGACGCAGGTACGCCGTTCAGGCGGTCATTGTACCGCACAAGCGCGGCGGAGCTGACGGCAATGTCCGCCGCCATAAAGATGCACAGTGCCCAGGTCAGCACTCTGCCGCCGCGGGGCGGCAGCTTCTCGATGCAGGCGGAGATCGGCGGGAACAGCACCTTGAACCAGGCAATCGCCGCAAAGCCCCAGAAGAAGCAGTACAGCAGGTTGATGCGCCCGCCCAGGTTGAACGGGATCGCGCTGTAGTCCCAGAACACCGCACCGAAAACGACCTCGGTGAAAACGCTGCAAAGGTACTCATACGCACCGCCCAGCAGCGTGCCCATGACGAACAGCCAGCTGGCGGGCTTGTCCTTGTAGCGGTAGAGCAGCTGGGTGACCATGGCGATGGCCAGGCCCCACACGATGGAGAACGGCCCCCACACGACGCTGGAGCGGCTCATCCACTCGCCGCCGGTGACGCGGCAGAAGATCGTCTCGGTGATGTCGCCGAGGAACGCGCCGATGAAGAACAGTAAAATAATTTTATACGGGCTGCACCCGGCGGCAAACGTGTCGGTCTGCTGCCGTTTGGGGCGCACAAAGGTCAGTGCGGGATGGGCCTTCGCCATACGGCGCTCGACGTGGTCAAGGATCCACATGCCGCCGCGGACGGTCAGGTTTGCCAGACGGTTTTCTACAGCCGCGGCGGCGGGCCAGCGGTAGCGCAGACCGGCCATGGCCAGCAGCGTGCCGACCAGATCGACGCAGAACACGACGAGCGCGGCCAGCAGCACAACAACCCAGATGCCGCGCGGCACAAGGCTGTACAGCGCCAGCAGCAGCGGGTTGCCCCATTTGAGCACGACAACGCCGAGCGCACCCCAGGTCAGCGACGCGCCGAGGCAGATATAGCCGTCCAGATTGAACGGCATGGCGCTGTAATCCCACCACCGGGTATGGGTCGTGTACTCCAGAATGTGCCCGCCGATCCACTCGATGACCGTGGCATAGACGGCGCTGAATACAAGCAGGAAGAACCAGCCCTCACGGATGTCGCCGAGGGCAAAGGTGATGACCAGCCCGCCGACGCCGTACAGAAGGCAGAGCGGACCGCTCAGCACGCCGCGGTCCTGATATTTGCGGTGTACGACGGCGGTAAAGAGGACCTCCCCCACCCAGCCGAGGAACGAGTAGGCGAAGAAGAGAAAAACAATTTGATAGAAGCTCATAGGAGGCTCTCCTGTATGTGAAAAAAGTATCGGGTGGAATGGCTTCCCCCAGGGGGGAAGCTGTCAGTAGCCCCGCCCGCTGACTGATGAGGGGAAAGCCTTGCGGATATTGCCCGTAAATGGGTGGCAGAGGCAGACTCGCCCCTCATCCGGCCCTGCGGGGCCACCTTCCCCCCCAAGGGGGAAGGCTTTAAGAGTTTTGCTTCTCCCTCTCCCGCTTACTGAACACGCACCCGCAGTAATCCTGCCGGTACAGGCCGTACTCGGCGCTCAACTGTAAGCTGCGCTTGTAGCCGTCCTTTTTGCGGAACTCACTGGGCAGGAACGGCACGCCGTACTGCCTGCCCAGCTCGGTGCCAAGCTCGTTCAGCCGCACGGGGTCCTTCATCGGGGAGATCGAGAGCGTTGTGCAGTACCAGTCAAAGCCGTGGTCGGCGGCATAGCGGGCGGCCTGCTCCAGCCGCAGCCGATAGCAGACCGTGCAGCGCGCGCCCTTCTCCGGCTCGTTTTCCAACCCCTTCACGGCGGTATAGAACTCCTGCGGGTCGTAGGGCAGCTCCACCACGGGGTAGTGATACCCGGCCTGCTCGACAAAGCGTTCCAGCTCGGCCTCGCGGCGGTGGTATTCCTCCGGCGGGTAGATGTTGGGATTGTAGTAAAGAATGGTCAGGTCAAAGTGCGCGGACAGGCGCTCCAGTGTTGCGCTCGAGCACGGCGCACAGCAGGCGTGCAGCAGCAGCTTCGGGCGGGTGCCGTCCAGCGTGCGCAGGACCTTTTCCATTTCAAGCTGATAGTTGATGCGGTTGGGCATGGGTAGTGACCTCGTTTACACAGTGGCAGGGGTGCGGCGCTTGCGGCGGGCAAAAGCGCCGCAGCCGATGACCCCCAGCAGGCTGACGGCGGAGAGTACCTCAAACGCGCGCCAATACCCGGGGGCGTGGTACCGGACATGGATCGTGCCGGTGTAGCCCGCGGGGATCGTCAGTACGATGCGCATATTCTCGCCGCTGGTGATGGCAAACGGCGCGCCGCTCTCGTCGGCGGCATAATAATTGCCGTAGTTGTAGATGGGCAGCGAGATGGCCGCCTCGCCGCCGTCGTTCTCGACGCTGACATAGGCGACGCCCTCACGCTTTTCATAGCTGACAAGGTGCAAGTCGTCGCTGGCGGGCTTGGGCTGCGCCCAGATGGCCTCATAGGAGCTGGCGCCGTCGATGAGGTATTCCGCCGTGCCGACGGAGTTGATGGTGGCGTTCTGGTTGTAGGTCGCGTAGGGGCTTTCGCCCTGGGCGCTCATGATGTTCGTCTCGGTGATGCTGGCGGTCAGCAGCGCGGCGCAGACAAGCCCCGCGGCGGCCAGCGCGGCGCGGCGCTCCGGCAGCAGCTGCAGCGCAAACAGCGCAGCGGCGCAGAGCAGCAGCGTACCCAGCGAGAGGAAGCGGAACGGGAACTGGAACATTCCCACGACCTTGCCGACGGCGGGGCCGAACCAGCCCTCGACAAAATCCCACGGGAAGGCGTGGAGCGAGAGCACGAGCGTCAGCACGGCAAAGCCGGTGGCAGTGTACAGGTGCTTTGCGGCGGGGCGTGTGTCCCCGCGGGCCTGGGCGCGCCACAGGCAGTAAAACGCCAGCGCAAGCGCCAGCAGCAGCGGCAGGCCGGGAGTCAGCGCCATGTCGTGGGTCGTGCCCTCGGCGGAGGAGCCGCCCGCCGTGCCGAAGAAGCTGAACAGCTGCACGGCGTACAGGCCGTGCTTTTGCAGCTTACCGACCAGATCACTGCGGTTGACAAGGAACGGGATGGAGCGAGTGGAAATAAAAAACGGGAAAAGATACCACGCGCTCAGCCCCACGGCCAACAGCGCGGCCTTGACCCAGGCCAGCAGCCGCGCGGGGCGGAGAGTCTCCCGCAGGCGCAAAAGGCAAAACAAAATCAGCAGCAGCGCCGTCAGCTCACAGGAGAGCAGATGGCTCTGCACCATGGCCGCCATGCCCAGCGCCATCGGCAGCCAATCCCCGAAGCGGGGCCTGTCGCTGGTGTAGATGCCGTACAGACCCAGCAGCACGAGCGGGAAAAACGCCATGGCCGTGAACTCGCCGACGGCGGCGCGGGTGTAGACGCAGGTCAGCCGATAGGCGGACAGCGTGTAGAGCAGTGCCCCCAGCAGACCCAGCCGGCGGCTGGCTGTGATTTTGGCAAAGCTGAAATAGGCGATCAGGCAGGTCGCCAGCGTGACCGCAAAGAGGTAGACCTGGTAGCAGGTGCGCAGCGGCAGCCACAGGTTGTAGAGCAGCGCGGGCAGCAGCAAAAACAGCTCACAGTAGCAAAGCGGGCTGGCGTAGCCATAGCCGTTCAGCGTGGTCGTGGTCAGCCGCACCGGGAACTGCCCGTAGGACAGCTCCGCAGCCATGGCGGCGATGCGCTGCATGTGAAATTCCAGATCATGGCCGAAGTACAGATAGTTGCTGAACAGCGGCAGGCAGGCCAGCAGCGTGATGCCCGCCAGCGCCAGCGGCAGACGCAGCGCACGGCGGCGGGCAGCGCCCCGCTCCCCCACATGGGCAAACAGGAGCAGCAGTGCGGCGTCCGCAGCGGCAAACAGCACAAGGAAGCAGAGCAGCCGCGCCGCGCGGTAGATGGGCTGCTCGGTCAGGGTGATGCTGTAAATGTACAGCTGGCCTTGGTCGTAGGTAACGGTGGCGGTCAGGTCCTGCATCCGCGCGCCGAAGCCGACCCAAAGCCGGGTCGTCAGGCTGCGGTGGCAGTCGTCCAGCCGCAGCGCGTCAAAGGTCACGGCGGCGGGGCTGCGTTCACTGGCAAAGGTCAGCGACCCGGCAGCGTTGAGCATATTAAAAGTGGGCGCGTCGGGTGTCTGGCAGGAAAAATAACGGACTGTGACCTCATACGCACCGGAAGGCAAAGCAATATTGTCTGCCGAGAAGGTCATCGGGTCGTCGCTGTGATAGCCGATCTGGTTCCAGATTTTTAAGCCGTCGTCGTCCGCGGCGGCAATGTCGGGCAGGGTGTTCGTAAAGTCGCCGGGCGTCAGCGCCAGCTTATACGGCGCGCCGAACAGCCCGGCTGCCAGCGCGCAGACAACGGCCAGCTCGGCGGCCAGCAGCGCCGCAAACAGCCGGTTGCGGCGGCAAAAGGCAAAAAAGTGTTTCATCCGGGGCTCCCTCACAGTTTATCAGCCGTCCCAGATCATGAGCTTGGCGTTCACGATGGACGTGTCCTCAACAGTGGCCAGATAGTCGCCGTTCCGGTCCCGCGGGGTCTGGGTGCAGTCCAGCAGGCAGATGGCGCGGGCCTCCTCGGTGCCGTCGGCCAGACGGACCTTGTACTTGATGACAGCGTTGTCGGGAACATAGGCGCTCTGCACGTAGACCTGTACCCCGTCCATCAGGTCACTGTCGGCGCTTTGCAGTCTGCCGCACCACGCCAGATCGTAGCCGCCGTAATTGCGGTAGGTCTGGTAGGCGTAGGCGTCGCCGTCGGTAGCAGGGTTCTCGGTCCAAAGGACCTGTGCGTGCAGGGCGCGCCCGGTGAACCGGCTGAAGAAGGCGGACTCGGCCTCCGCGTTGCTGTCCCAGACGTTCTCGTTGCAGAGAATCAGGTCGTCGGATTGTACGGCATCGGCAAGACCGGCCTCAATCGTGCGGACAAAGAACTGATAGGCAGCGAGGTTCTCGGCATGGTGGGTGCGCACGACACCGCGCAGGTAGCCGCCGTTCAGGCAGAGACCCGCTGCCAGCGCCGCCGTCAGGGCCAGTCGTGATACCACGGAGAGAACCTTCGGCAGTTTACAGCACAGGCCCGCCAGCAGCGCCAGCAGCGCTGCGACGAGCAGCGTAAAGCCGATAGAACTGGCCGCCGCGGGAATGTAGCCCCACTGCCAGGTAATGGCCTCGGGCTGTTGATAGCGGGCGGACAAAGCCAGCAGCAGCGCGGGCAGTGCCCAGACGGCCAGACCGAACCCGGCCAGTGCGCCCAACGTCCTGCCGCGCAGCTTTTTAAACGGCACGCAGAAGAAGATCAACAGTCCGGCCAGCACACCCAGCGCCAGCGGCCACAGCCGATCCCCGTTCGTGATGACCCCTGCGTCCTCCTGCAAAAGGCGGGAGTTCAGCCCAGGGAGCGACGCGGCCATCTGCTGCACGGTGACGCGCAGCACGGCGGGAATATCCAGAGAAAGATCGTTGCCGGTGCCGCCGTTGCGCCCGCACAGAACGTGGAACACAAGCGCCGCGCCCATGCCGACCAGCGCGGGAGCCGTGTCCAGCAGGGCGTTTTTGACGCTGTGTCGGCGCAGCAGCCAGACGACGAGCGCCAGCAGCGCAAAGACATAGCCAATCTCATAGGTGCCGCAGGCGATAAAGGACAGCACCGCGCCCAGCACAGCCCAGCGGCGGTGCCGTGTCCCCTGCCACGCAAACAGGCAGAGCCAGGCCGTCATAGCCCAGAACAACGCCCGCTGCGGTACGGCGTAGTAGCTGTACATGCCCTCGTTCCAGATGGGGGCCGCGGCCAGCGCCAGCGCAAAGCCGCCCAGCGCCAGCGCATCCCCGCTGCCCAGTCTGGCCGCCACGCGGCTGACAGCGAAGGCCGCTGCGCCGGTCCAGGCAATGATGTAGAGCCGGTAGTGCGTCAGGCTGGTGTAAAACAGCAGGTCAACGGCGTTCGGGTAATGGAACGGGAAAAAGCGGACCTCCTGTAAGGTAAAGTACCGCAGCCGCCCCTGCAGGTCCTGCAGCGCATACTGCCAGAACGGCATCCGCTGGAAGTCATACAGCCAGAGGTTCAGCGTCAGCTTATCGTCGCCCTCCGGCGGGATGTTGACCGTGACGCGCAGATACAGCACGCCCACGGCAAAAATAGCCAGATAGGCCGCAGCCAGCAGCAGCCGACGGTACCGCCGACAAAATGATTTGACCTGTTCCATAGGGACGGGGCCCTCCTCCACAAAAATCACATATATACTAAATTATAGCATAAAGCCCCGCTGTGCGCAACGCACAGCGGGGCTTTATGCAAATACAATTTGTATAAGACCGTTGGAAAATACGAAAAGTAAAGCGAAAATCAATGCTTCAGCGGCTTTTTCAGCATGCCCAGCAGCAGGGCCGTGGTCAGGGTGCCGACAGCCAGCGCAATCAGAAAGCCCGGCGGGTTTTCCATGACCGGCAGCAAAAACAACCCGCCGTGCGGCGCGGGACACCCGCAGCCCAGAAAAATCGTTATGAACCCGGCCAGTGCACTGCCCGCGATGCAGGCGGGGCTGACACGCAGCGGGTCGCGCAGCGCAAACGGCAGCGCCCCCTCGGTCACGAAGGTCGCACCCATCAGCAGCGTCTGCGGCGCAGAGCGGCGCTCGGTGCTGGTGAACCGCGTCGGGAACAGCAGGCAGGCCAGCGCAATGCCCAGCGGCGGGATCATGCCGCCCGCCATGACAGCGGCCATCAGGTCATATTGCAGGTCGACCAGCGCCAGCGTGCCGCTGACGTAGGCGGCCTTGTTGATCGGCCCGCCGTAGTCGGTAGCCATCATGCCGCCCAGCAGCGTGCCCAGCACCAGACGGCTGCCGCCCTGCATGGTGGAGAGCTTGATGGACATCCACCGGTTAAAGTGCCCCAGGGGCGGGTTTATGACCAGCAACATCAGCGCGCCGATAAACAAAAGGCTGAGCAGTGGGACAAGCAGCCCTGTCTTGATGTGGTCCAGCTCCGGCGGTACGCGGCGGAAGAGATGGTTCAGCAGCTGCACGACCAACCCGGCGGCAAAGCCCGCAATGATGGTCCCCCAGAAGCCGCTGGAGATCCAGCTCAGCTGGGCGGCTGTTGTGGTGCCCATCTGCGCCAGATAGCCGCCCATCAGGCCGGGCATAAAGCCGGGCCGGTCTGCAATGCTGTAGGCGATGAACGCCGCCAGCACCGGGTACATCATGGCAAAGGAGGACTTGCCCACATTGGTCATCAGCATGATCCATTTTGCGGGGGCGCCGGTGTGCTGCAAAAGGATGGAAAACGCTGTCACGATGCCGCCCGCCACAACAAACGGCAGCATGTGGGAGATGCCGCTCATCAGGTGGCCGTAGTATTCGCGGCCCAGCTCCTTCCATTCGCTGGCGCGGAAGGCGTGCCCGCCGCGGTAGACGGGAGCCTTGCCGGAAACGGCCTTTTCCAGCAGTCTGTCCGCGTCGCGCACGGCATCCCCCGCCGAGGCATAGACCAGCCGCTTGCCAACGAACCGCGCCAGCGGGATCGAGCAATCCACCGCCACGATCACGCACTCTGCGGCCTGGATCTCATCCTCGGTCAGTTCGTCGTTGACACCGGCAGCGCCGTTCGTCTCGACCTTGAGCGTCAGGCCGCGGGCCTGCGCGGCCTGCTGGAGCGCCTCCGCCGCCAGATAGGTGTGTGCGATGCCGGTGGGGCAGGCCGTCACGGCCAGCAGCTGATAGCCGGACTTGGCGGCGCCCGGCGCTGCGTCAGACGGGGCAGACGGCGGCTCCTGCGCGGCCTGCTCCTCCCGCGCGGAGATGGCGCGGCAGAATGCATCGGGGGTCTCACTCTCCCGCAGGCGGGCGCAGAAATCGGTATCCAGAAAGAGTGTCGCCAGTTCGGCCAGCACCTGTACGTGCAGGTCGTTGGCTTCGGCGGGGGCGGCGATCATCACCAGCAGGTCCAGCGGCTTGCCGTCCGGTGTGTCGCAGGGCAGCGGCGGGTCCAGCGTCAGCGCAGCCAGCTGCAGCTGCCTGACGGCGGTGCTTTTGGCGTGCGGGATGGCCAGGCCGTTGCCCACACAGACGCCGCCCAGCGCCAGCCGGGCGCGGACGTCCGCCGCAAACACAGCGGTGTCAGTCAGATTGTCAGTCCCGTCCAGCAGTGTAACCATCTGCTGCACTGCACCGGTGAGCGAGTCTGCCCGTTGGCGCAGTGCGACGCAGTCAGGCCGCAGGTAGTTGGCGATGCGCATGGTTTGAGCCTCCGTCTGGTGCCGCTGTGCTCCGGCAGCTGTCGATGCAGCGCGGCTTTTGCGGCGCAGTATTACTAAAAAAGCGGTTCCGCCGCAACGGAACCGCTATGAATGCTGTAAAAATTAGTTGAGCAGGGTCTTCTCGGTCTCGGGATCGAACAGGTGGATCTTGTGGGTATCCAAAGCAACAGTGATCTTGTCGCCGCGGCGAGACTTGGAGGTAGGAGCAACGCGAGCCATCAGGTTCTGGCCCTGGTAGGTCAGGTACAAATAGATCTCAGCGCCCATCAGCTCGGAAACCTCAACCTCAGCGCTCAGGTGGCTGTTGGGATGCTTGTCCAGGAACTCCTCGTCGTCCTTGATGTCCTCGGGACGGATGCCGACCTTCAGGGTCTTGCCGACGTAAGCGTCCAGCTTGCCGTCAGCGGTCTTCTCCTTGGGCAGCGGAACCTCGGTGCCGGCCAGATCAACGATGAACTGATCGCCGGCCTTCTTCAGGGTGCCGTCCAGGAAGTTCATCTGCGGGCTGCCGATAAAGCCGGCAACAAAGATGTTGCAGGGATAATCGTACAGGTTCTGCGGGGTATCGACCTGCTGGATCATGCCGTCCTTCATAACGACGATACGATCACCCATGGTCATAGCCTCGGTCTGGTCGTGGGTAACGTAGATGAAGGTGGTAGCCAGCTTCTTGTGCAGCTTGATGATCTCGGTACGCATGCTGGTACGCAGCTTGGCATCCAGGTTGGACAGAGGCTCGTCGAGCAGGAAGACCGCCGGGTTACGGACCATTGCACGGCCCAGGGCAACACGCTGACGCTGACCACCGGACAGAGCCTTCGGCTTACGGTCAAGCAGGTGCTCGATCTCCAGAATCTTGGCAGCCTCACGGACGCGCTTGTCAATCTCGTCCTTGGGCATCTTGCGCAGCTCCAGACCGAAGGCCATGTTCTTGTAAACGGTCATGTGCGGGTACAGAGCGTAGTTCTGGAAGACCATCGCGATGTCGCGGTCCTTCGGGGGAACGTCGTTGATCAGACGGTCACCGATGTACATCTCGCCGCCGGAGATCTCCTCCAGACCGGCGATCATACGCAGGGTGGTGGACTTACCGCAGCCGGAAGGACCGACGAAAACGATAAATTCCTTATCCGCGATTTCCAGGTTGAAATCGGGAACGGCAGTAACATTGCCGGGGTAAACTTTCTTAACGTGACGGCAGCTAATAGAAGCCATAATGCTCATCCTCCAAATGTGTTCAGTGGTTTCAGCCCGTGTAGAGGGGGCTGTTTCTGTTGACATGATTATAATAACAGGTTATAATCTATTTGAAAATAGCATTTTATTGATATAGAGGTGTCGAAATTGATATTTGACCCGGAAATTTACTGCACCGCTGCCGAAACGGCGGAATTGGACGGCACAGCGCCGCTGGCTCTGGCCGGAGACGGCCTGTGGGTGGGGGTGCTTTCCCGCGGGGCGTGCCTGCTGGACGGCGTTGACCGCCCGGGCCAAAGCGGCGATATTCTGCTGGGCCCTGCCCCCCTGGTGCTGACGCCGCAGAGCGACTGCCACCTGCTGGCCGTGCGGCTGACCGGCCACTGCACGGACGCCTACCTGTTGCAACTGGGGGCGGCACGCTGGGCGGACGGCGCTGCCTGCCCCGGCGCGGCGGAGCTGATCGCACAGCTGTGCGGCGCGCAGACGGCCCCCATGGCCTACGCGCTGCTCTGCGCCGCAGCCAAGGCCGACGAGACCGCCCGTCCCCTGCCGCCGCTTGTGGCCGAGGCCGTGGCGGCCATCCGCCAGAATTATATGGCGCTCTACGGCGTCGAGGAGCTGAGTGAGCAGCTCGGCGTGACAAAAAGCCATCTGGTGCGCGTCTTTAAGCAGGAGATGGGGGTGCCGCCGGGCAAGTACATGACGAATGTGCGCATCGAGGCAGTCAAGACGCTGCTGCTGACCGATGAGTACAATCTGGATATGATCGCGGGCCTGACGGGGTTTTCCGGGGCCAATTATCTGTGCCGCGTCTTTAAGCGGGAGGTGGGCCTCTCCCCCGCGGCCTGGCGCACCGCCGCCGCACCCCTGCCCGCCGTACCCAAGCTCCCGCCGAGAAGTCAGGAGATGTATGTGTAAAAAAGAAAGGCTTCCCCCTCGGGGGAAGCTGTCAGCGGCTCCGCCCGCTGACTGATGAGGGGCAACCTTGCCATTGCAACCCGTTTACGGGCAGCTGTGGCAGACCCGTCCCTCATCCGGCCTCGGTCGGGGTCTCGGCTACCTTCCCCCGAGGGGGAAGGCATACAAAACAAATGCCCGATACGGCTCGTCACCGCATCGGGCATTCTTAACTTTATGCAATTTTATTCCGCAGTCTTATACCCGTCCGGGTTGTGGCTCTGCCAGTTCCAGCTGTGGGCGCACATTTCCTCAATACCGTACTGGGCCTCCCAGCCGAGCTCACGCTTGGCCTTGGAGGGATCGCACCAGCACTCGGCGATGTCGCCGGGGCGGCGCGGGTCGATGACATAGGGGATCTCCTTGCCGCAGGCCTTGCTGAAGGCGTTGATAACGTCCAGCACGCTGTAGCCGTGGCCGGTGCCCAGGTTGCAGATGAACAGGCCGGGCTTCTGCTCCAGCTTTTTGATGGCAGCAACATGGCCGCGGGCCAGGTCGACAACATGGATGTAGTCGCGCACGCCGGTGCCGTCGGGGGTCGGGTAGTCATTGCCAAAGACGTGGACCTTCTCCAGCTTGCCGACAGCGACCTTGGCGATGTAGGGCACGAGGTTGTTGGGGATGCCGTTGGGGTCCTCGCCGATCAGGCCGGACGGATGCGCACCGATGGGGTTGAAGTAACGCAGCAGCGCAACGTTCAGCTCGGGGTCGGCGTGGCAGCAGTCGGTCAGGATGCGCTCGGTGAACACCTTCGTGGTGCCGTAGGGGTTCGTGGTGCCGCCGACGGGGAAATCCTCGCGGATGGGCACGCTGGCGGGGTCGCCGTAGACCGTGGCGGAGGAGGAGAAGATGATGTTGTGGCAGTTGTGGCGGCGCATGACATCCAGAATGTTCAGCGTGCAGGCCAGATTGTTGGAGTAGTACTCGATGGGCTTGGAAACGCTCTCGCCGACGGCCTTGTAGGCGGCGAACTGGATGACACAGTCAATGTCCTCGTTCTCGGCAAAGATCTTCTCCACGGCGTCCTTGTCGGTCATGTCGGCCTCGACAAAACGGAAGTCCTTGCCGGCGATCTTCTTGACGCGGGCCAGGGCCTCGGGGCAGGAGTTGTAGTAGTTATCGGCTACAACGATGTCGTACCCTGCGGCCAGAAGTTCAACACAGGTGTGGCTGCCGATGTAGCCGGCGCCACCGCTAACCAGAATTGCCATAACAGTCGTCTCCTTATGTTATATGACATTGTTGCGTGCGAACCGGGCGGCTCGCCTCTCTTTGCTTGTATTCTACTCTTTCTGCGGAGTTTCTGCAATAGGAGTTTTTGATTCTGATTTGCCTTTTTGTTGCCTGTTTTGCCGCCGGGCGGGCAGCCCCTGCTGAATGCGGCGGTAGGCGGACGGCGTGTGCCCCGTGGCAGCGCGGAATTTCTGGCTGAAATACGCGCCGGAGCAGTAGCCCATCTGCGCGGCGACCTCGCCGGGGGATGCCCCGCGGGCCAGCAGCTGGGCCGCGTACTCGATGCGCATGGCGGAAAATTCCTCCATAGCCGTGCGGTGGAGCCGCGCGCGGAACGCCTGCTGCAGCTGGGGCCGCGTGCAGCCCAGCGCCGTGCAGATGTCGTCGATCTTCAGTTCATGCGCAAGATTTTCGGCAAAATAGGCGCGGGCGTCCTCGACCAGCGCGTTCTGGCGGCGCTCCCGCCGGACACGGGCCACGGGGCGCTTGGTGCGGCGGCAGCGGCGGGCCAGCAAAATCAGCAGATTTTCCAGATGGATGATGAACTGCTGCATCGCGCCGAAGGGCAGCTCCTCCTTTAAGACAGGCCGTCCGCCCGGCACGGGGGCGGCGTCGAACAGCTCGTTGGCGGCATTTGCCAGCCAGTTCAGGTCATGCTGCTCGGCAGGCTCCGTGTGCAGCATCGCGCCGCGGAAACGGTCCATGGCCGCGCCGGTGCAGTAAAAGTCGATGCGCAGCGTCTCGGGCGGGACCTCGCCGACGGTGGTCATAGCAAAGACCTCCCCCGGCTGGTGGAACAGCAGTCCGCCTGCCCGCAGCAGCACGTGGCGGGCATCGCAGCGTTCCTCAATGGCGCCGCTGCGCACAAAGATCAGCTGCCAGGCCTGCGTCTCGCTGGGCGGGAATGAGTCGTCCGCGCGCCACTCCGACGCATGTGCCGCCGGGATCGCTTCGACCCGCAGCGGAAAGGTATCGTTCAGCATGGGTGTGACCTCCCTTCTGGGGCGAGTGCCCGAAGGCGTGTAGGGAGGGGTCTTGACCCCTCCGCGGGGCGTCGAGGACTCCGCCCCCTACAAAACCTGGCGCAAACTTGCTGTAGCTTGTAGGGGAGGCATTTATGCCTCCCGTGCACTGGGCGGCTGGCGCAAAGCTCCCGGGAGGGATAAATCCCTCCCCTACAACAATTTACACCGCTACCGCGCCCGGCCAGCTCTCGCCGGCCTCCGCGCTCCCCGCTTCCCCGTCGGCTCCGTAAGAGAAAACGCCGGGGGTCATGTCGGCCAGCAGAGGGAACTGCGCAAGCTCGGGGCAGGTGTCGGCCAGCCCCAGACAGTAGGCCGTCAGCGGACTGATCTCCTTTGTGATGGCGTCAAACCGGCTTGAGCCGTCGTCCTCGTAGGTGCTCAGCATAATATCGCCGGGGTAGGTGTCGGCCACATAGCGGACAAGCGCCTCGTCGACGTAGGGGTCGCTGCTGCCCTCGTACAGGTCGGGCGCGCCGAACAGATGCAGGATCTCGTGGGCGTAGGTCGCCGGGGATTCCGCCTCGCCGTCGGTGTAGGCGTCGGTTTTGTACAGGCAGCTGTATTCATAATAAAAGCTGTCGCCGTCGTCGGCGTAGTGAGCCATCGTGAAGGATGTCCCGCTGATGGGCAGAAAGAACAAAAACGCGATGTGCCGGGCCCCGTAGGCAGCCAGACGGCTGTCGGCGGCCAGCGACGCGCACAGCGTATCCATCTCGTCGAGAAAAGCGGAGCTTTCCTCGGAATTTTCGCCGCCCTGCATGGCAGACTGCACAAGATAACTGCGTGTCAGCGTTGAATCGCTGCCGTCCGCGCTGCGATCATAGATCAGATTCACCGCGGCCTCGTAGCCCGCGGCCTGTTCGGTGATCCAGTCTATGGCCAGCTGGGTGCGCTGCACGGCGGCAGCGCGGCTCTCGGCGTCCCAGGTATGCCCGTGGGCGGCGTCGTTCAAAAACACGTTGACGAGCACGGTGGCATCGGTCAGCAGTGCGGCGCTGCCGTAGGATTTCTGCTCCTCGGTAAAGGTGGGCACCGGCTCCGGCGTCGGGGTGGCGGGGCTTTCGGCCCGGGGCAGCTCTGCGGGATAACGCTGTACCGTGACGCGGGCCGAGCAGCTGCACAGCAGCACCGCGGCCAGCACCAGGGCAGCCAGTTTTCTGTACATGGTGCGCCCCTTAAATTTCCAGCACGGCACTGCCGTCGTGGTCGGCCAGCTCCAGCGTGACCTCGCGGCCATCCAGGCGGCCATCGACGAGCGCGTCGGAGACGGGATCCTCAATGGTCTTGCGGATCGTGCGGCGCAGCTCACGCGCACCGTATTTGGTGGAGCTTTCGGCTACGATGTCCGCCAGCGCGGGCTGCGTGTAGTGCAGCGTGATGCCGTGCGCGGCCAGGCCGGGCTTGTACTCGTCGAGCATGAGCGCGGCGATCTTCTCAAGGTCTTCCTCGCTCAGCGGCTTGAACGTAATGATCTCGTCCACACGGCCGATGAACTCGGGGCGCAGGAACTCCTGCAGCGCCTTCATGCTGCGGTCCGTGCTGGCGACCTCGGCCTTTTTGCCAAAGCCCGTCGCGCCGCTCTGGTCGGTGGAGCCCGCGTTGGAGGTCATGCAGATGACCGTGTTCGAGAAGTCCACCGTGCGGCCCTGCGCGTCGTTGATCTTGCCCTCGTCCAGAATCTGCAGCAGGATATTCATAACGTCAGGATGTGCTTTTTCGATCTCGTCGAACAGCACGACGCTGTAGGGATGGCGGCGGACCTTCTCGGTCAGCTGCCCGGCCTCGTCGTAGCCGACATAGCCCGGGGGCGAGCCGATGAGGCGGGACACCGCGTACTTTTCCATGTACTCGCTCATGTCGATGGAGATGAGCGGGTCAACGGTGTCGAACAGCTGGCTGGCCAGCTGCTTGACCAGCTCGGTCTTGCCGACGCCGGTGGGGCCGACGAAGATAAAGCTGGCCGGGCGGTGACGGCCGGACAGGTCGGCGCGGGCGCGCTTGATGGCCCCGGCCACGGCGTGGACAGCCTCGTCCTGGCCGATGATGTGCGCCTTGAGGGCATCCTCCAGCCCCTGCAGGCGGCCATACTCGGTCTCTTTGATCTTCACAGCAGGCACACCGGTCCAAAGCTCAATGACCTGTGCGACGTCGTCCATGGTCACTTCAATTTCCGCGACCTTCAGCTGCAGGGCGGGCAGCTTTTCGCGCTGCTTCGCCAGATCGGTTTTGACCGCGGCCAGTGCCTCGTAGTCGATGGCAGCGTCCTGGCCGTTCTGCGGCTCGGGGTTCTCCAGTTCGTGCTCGCGGGTCTCCAAATCGGCCACGGTGCGCTGGGTCTCCATGAGCTCTGTAATTTCAGGATGGCGCAGGTTGCAGCAGGCGCAGGATTCATCCAGCAGGTCAATGGCTTTGTCTGGCAGGAAACGGTCCGTGATGTAGCGTTCCGACAGCTTGACGATGCTCGTCACGATGGGGTCGGACACACGGACGCAGTGGTGCTTTTCATAGTAGACGCGGATGCCCTTGATGACCTCAATGGTGTCCAGCAGCGACGGTTCCTCGACCTTGACGGGCTGGAAACGGCGCTCCAACGCGGAATCCTTCTCGATATACTTGCGATACTCGGCAAACGTCGTTGCGCCGATGACCTGCATCTGCCCGCGGGACAGCGCGGGCTTCATGATGTTGGCGGCGTTCATAGAGCCGTCGGAGTCGCCCGCGCCGACGATGGAGTGGATCTCATCAATAAACAGGATGATGTTGCCCGCAGCCTTGACCTCGCTGATGAGGCCCTTGACACGCTGCTCAAACTGGCCGCGGAACTGGGTGCCTGCGACGAGGGATATCATGTCGAGCAGGTAAATTTCCTTGTCCTGCAGACGCGCGGGGACCTTGCCCTCGGCAATGCGCTGGGCGATACCCTCGGCAATCGCAGTCTTGCCGACACCGGCCTCGCCGATCAGGCAGGGGTTGTTCTTCTGGCGGCGGCACAAAATCTGGATCGTGCGGTAAATTTCGCGGTCACGGCCAATGATGCGGTCCGTCTTGCCGTCGCGGGCCTTCTGGGTCAGGTTCTCGCAGTAGGTCTCAAGGAACTTGCGGCGGGGAGCCTTTTCCTTCTTGCCGTTTTTGGGCTTGGCGTCGTCCTTATTCTGGTGCGCACCAAAGCCAAACGGGAACACAGGGCTGCCGCCCGGGACAAAATCGTCCTGCGGGGCGGGCTCGTCACCGGCGTCGGTGTCGTCGCCGTTCATCATGGGGGCCAGCATGCCGGAGTCGGAGGCCTCCTGCAAAAAGCTGGACATCCGCTCCTCCATGTTTTCCAGATCCTGGTCGGACATGCCAAACTGTTTCATCAGATCATCCACAGGCTGGATGTGCATGGCACGGGCGCAGGTCAGGCAGTAGCCCTCCTGCACGGTCTTGCCGTTTTCAAGCCGCTGCACAAACACGACAGCGGGGCGTTTTTGGCATTTAACACAAAGCATTTACTTCACCTCTATGAAAAGTGCCCGATAAGAGGCACGTGGGATTGCGATAAATTGTTGTAGGGGGCGGCGTTCTCGACGCCCGGCGGGCGGATAGGAAATCCGCCCTACGTAGGGCTGGCAGTCCCCTGCCCGCCGCACCGCAGCTACACTACTATTATTAAACAAACCCTGCCAAATTGCAAGTTTTGGCGGGGCTTGTTCAGAATTTGTTTAATAATGGAGCAAAAACGGGTTGAACGCACCAAAAAGGCTGTACCCGACGCTGCGCTGCAAAATGCCGGTGGTCAGCCAGTCGATCTGGCCGGTGGTGATGCTGGCGGCGAACCAGAGCAGCAGCGCCAGCAGCCAGCAGTCGAACGCGCCGGTCACAAGGCCCAGCACCAGACCCAGCAGCCGGTTGGCGCCGCCCACCAGCGGGATAAGATTGACGCCGCGCAGCAGCCGCACCAGCAGGGCGAACACCCAGCGCACGATCATGCAGAGCAGCACAAACAGCACCGCCTGCACCAGCGGCAGGAAAAGCGGCTCCAGCAGGGCGTTGATCTTTTCGGGCAGCTGGTTCCCGGCAGTCTGCAGACCCGCGGCCAGAGCGGCACGGATGGATTCCGGCAGAAAGTCCAGCCCCTGCACCGCAGCGGCAATATCGCCGCCCGACTGCGCGACGGCCTGCTCGACCCGGGTGGAGACGGAGTCGCTGAAAAAGCTAAGGTAGACTTCCGGGGCCAGCGTGCGGCTGCCCCAGGAGGCAATGCCGACGCCCAGCACCGCGCCGATCAGCTCGGTCAGCCCGGCGAGAAAGCCCTTCTGCCAGCTTTTGACAGCGGCAAAGGAAAATACGGCCAGAAAAATAAAATCATAGACAAGTGAGGGAGAAAAAGACATAGATAGGTACTTCTTTCTGTTGGATTACTTGCGGGTCGAAAGGCTTCCCCCGAGGGGGAAGCTGTCAGCGGCCCCGCCCGCTGACTGATGAGGGCGAACCCTGCCATTATTGCCCGCAAATTGGTTATTGCGGCAAGGCAGCCCCTCATCCGGCCCTGCGGGGCCACCTTCCCCCGAGGGGGGGGAAGGCTTCGGAGCTACTCGGTTGGCTTTGCCAAAACATCCGCCTGACTGCCGGTAAAGACCAGCGTCTGCTTGCCGTGCAGGACCGCCAGCGGGCGGGACGGCAGGCCGGTCTGCACCCAGTTCTGCACGCCGTCATAGCCGTAGCACTCGACGGCATCGGGGCAGAGAAGATAAATGTCGGTGTCGGTGGCCGAGACCGCAAACGCCTGCCGTGCGGGAATCTCCGACATAACGGTGAGGCTTTCGGACAGGGTGACCAGGCTGTTGCCGCCGTGTACGTTCAGAAGCAGCGCGGTCTGGCGGCGTCCGGGCGCAACGCTTTGCAGCGCGGCCCCGCCGTAGTCGTAGCGTGCGACCTCGGCGGCGGTGCGGGGGTCGATGACCGCAATGTAGGTGTCAAACACGGCCATGACGCGGTTCTCGCTCTGCCAGTCCAGCCGCAGCAGCATGCTGCCCGCGTCGGCGGTGTAGAGCAGCCCCTCGGTGCCGGAGTCGAGGCTCATAAAGTAGACCGAGCAGTTCAGCTGCCCGTCCCGCGCGGCAATCATGCCCGAGGCAAACCTGCGGTTGTCGGGGGCAAAGTCCAGCGCGATCGGTGTGCCCATCGACTGGGGCATCCGCCAGCTGTACAACTCCCGCATCGAAGGGTCATAGATGTGTACCCAGCCGGCAAAACGGTCCGCGTCGGTCACGACGGCCAGCGAGTTGTTGTTTGACATGGCGCAGAGCAGAATGTCCTCATCAAAGCGCTGTGTGTAGAGCGTGCGGGTGCGGCTGCATACGGTCAGCTCACTGCCCGCGCGGTTGTAGACCACAAAGTGGGTGCCGCCCACAGCCAGCACGGGCCGCGCGTAGGACGGCTGCAGGCTCAGAATTTTGGAGCCGTAGGCCGAGTAGACGAGCACATCCTCATTGCCCAGCTCGACGAAGCCGTCCGCCAGCGGTTCGATTTGCAGCGGCTCGGTGATGCCGGTGGTGGTCGGCCAGCCGCCGTCGGCGCGGTTCAGATAGAGCGACGCACTGTCCACGGCATCACCCAGCAGCGCCAGCGAGGCCGACAGTGTGCCGGTCACAACGGTGAGCGCCAGCGCCAGCACAATGATAATGACGATCAGGACGGTGAGCCGCCGCTGCTGGCGCTGCTTGTAGAGCGGCGTCAGGGATTTGAGCCGCGCGGCGCTCTGCGCGGACGGCTGCTCGGACGTCCGGGACGGCGGGCTGTCATCGCGCCGCGGTGTGGGAGCGGTACGCGGCGTGCGTGCGCGGTCTGCGTCGCGGGCTGCGGCGCTCAGGGCCCGCCTCTGCTCACGCGCCAGCCGCTGCAGCAATGCCTGCCGATCTCTGTCCGCCTTACTCATAGGTGGGCCCCCTCCTTTCCGGAAAAAATTTGTGCGTATGGGTTGGTTTGTAGGGAGGCGTCTTGACGCCTCCGGGCCGTTAGCGGCGGTGGTCAGGCTCCGCGGAGGGGTCAAGACCCCTCCCTACGGTACGCCATTAAACGTCATCCAACCCGGGATAGTCTACTTTCTCCAAAAACAGCCCCTTTGCGGGCAGCGTTGGCCCGGCCCGGCGTCGGTCCCCGCTTTCCAGCAGGGCGGGGATGCTCTCCGGCGTCTGCTTGCCAAGACCCGCGTCCGCGAGCGTGCCCGCCAGAATGCGCACCATATTATAGAGGTAGCCGTCGGCGGTCACGGAAATTGTAAACAAATCGCCGTTTTGTACAACAGTACAATCCGTAATCGTCCGCACGGTATCCCCGTGGGCGGCGGCGCTGGACCCGGACGCGCAGAGTGCGGAAAAATCGTGCGTGCCTATGAACTGCGCCGCAGCGGCCTGCATGGCGGCCAAGTCGAGCGCGGCCCCTACCCTGTGGCAGGTGTCGTAGGTGAACGGATCATCCACACGCGCGTTCAAAATGTAGTAGCGGTAGGTCTTGGCGTGGGCGGCGTAACGCGCGTGGAAGCCGTCCGGCACGGAGCGGATGTCCACTGCGCGGATGTCCGGCGGCAGGTGGGCGTTGAGCGCGGGCACGATTTTCTGCATCGGCACTTTGCCAGTATAGCAGAAGCTGAGCGCGAAACGCCGCGCATGGACGCCGGCATCGGTGCGGGAGCAGCCCTTGACGTCGGGGCGGCAGCCGAACACCGCCTGCATCGCGTCCTGCAAAACCGCGCAGACCGTGGGCGCATTTGGCTGGACCTGAAACCCGGCATAGCGGGTGCCCTTGTAGCTTATCCAAAGTAGATAGGTCATAGTTCACCTGAAATCGTAGGGGCGCATTCTATATGCGCCCGCAGGGCGGCTGATTTTTACGCCAGTCCCGGCACAAAGAATCGTGTGCAGGCAATGGCCACCAGCGCCACGGCAATGACCGCCAGGCATTTGAAGTCCTCGCCGGTGAATTTCAACTGCTTGAGCCGGGTGCGGCCCTCGCCGCCGTGATAGCAGCGGCATTCCATCGCCATGGCCAGCTCGTCGGCGCGGCGGAACGCCGAGATGAACAGCGGAATCAGGATCGGCACAAGCGCCTTGATGCGCTGGGTAAATGTGCCGCTGTCCAGCATCGCGCCGCGGGCCTTCTGGGCGTTCATGATCTTTTCCGTCTCCTCGATCAGGGTCGGGATGAACCGCAGCGCAATCGTCATCATCATGGCTAGCTCATGCACGGGAAAGTGCAGCTTCGCCAGCGGGCGCAGCAGGCTCTCGATGGCGTCGGTCAGCACGATGGGACTGGTCGTGTAGGTCAGCAGGCTCGTGCCTGCGATCAGTGCGCAGACGCGCACCGCCAGCAGGATGGCATACTTGACACCTTCGGCGTAAATGTTCAAAATCCAGAAGTGCACAAGCGGCTCCCCCTGCCCCGTGACGAAGAAAAGGTTCAGCACCGCTGTAAAAATCACGATGGGCACGATGGGCTTTAGGCTTTTCAAAATCATCTTGCCGGGAATCTGTGCTAGCTTGTACAGCGCGGCCAGCAGCAGGATGGACAGTGCCAGCCCCAGCGGGTTCGGGGCCACAAACAGCACGACGATATAGGCAATCGTCGCGACCAGCTTGAGCCGCGGGTCGCAGCGGTGCAGGATGGAATGCCCGGGAAAATGCTGACCTATCGTAATATCTTTAAGCATTTGCCCCACCTCCCTGTTTGGCGGCCAGCGCCTTTTGAATCGTTTTGACCGCATAGGGGATCGTGTAAACGTCCGCGGAAATGTCCAGCCCCATCTGGCGCAGCTTTAAAAAGATCTGCGTGACCTGCGGCACCGAAAGGCCCAGCTCCAGCAGCTCCTGCGCGCGGGCAAAGACGTTTTCCACCGTGTCATACATGGCAATTTTGGCGCGGTGCATGACCAGCACGCGGTTGGCGTACTTGGCAATATCCTCCATCGAGTGGCTGACCAGCAGCACCGTGATGCCGGTTTTCTCATGGTAGTCCCTGATCTGGCTCAGGATCGTGTCGCGGCCCTCGGGGTCCAGACCGGCGGCGGGCTCGTCCAGCACCAGCACGCGGGGGTGCATGGCCATGACGCCCGCAATCGCAACGCGGCGCTTCTGCCCGCCCGAAAGCTCAAACGGGCTTTTTTCCAACAGCTCATCGGACAGGCCGACGAACGCGGCGGCCTCCCTGACGCGGCGCTGGACCTCGGCCTCGTCCAGGCCCATGTTTCGCGGGCCGTAGGCGATGTCGCGGGCGCAGGTCTCCTCAAACAGCTGGTACTCGGGGTACTGCATGACAAGGCCGACGAGAAAGCGGAAGCTGCGCAGGTCTGCGCCCTGCTCCCACAGGTCCCTGCCGTCCACAAGGACGCGGCCCGACGTCGGGCGGTTCAGGCCGTTGAAATGGCTGATAAGCGTGGATTTTCCGCTGCCCGTCGAGCCGATGATACCGACAAAGTCGCCCTCCTCGACGGTGAAGGACACGTCATCCAGCGCCTTCGTCGCGTCGGGCATACCCTGGTTATAGATGTAGCTCAGGTTTTCAACACGAATGATTTCGGACATAGTTGTTCCTTTCCCGCCGGATACAGCCCGGTTGCGGTGCCGTTCCGGCATACGTGGGAGTTTTTCGTCAGAGTGGCTTCCCCCTTGGGGAAAGCTGTCGGCGGCTCCGCCCGCCGACTGATGAGGGGCGGATTCGCGGTGATTTCCCATAAACGGGATACCTCGGCAAGCTCGCCCCTCATCCGGCCTCGGGCGGGGCCTCGGCCACCTTCCCCCAAGGGGGAAGGCTTCCTTTATTTCAGCAGCTTGTATAATTCCTCCGCGCAGGCGTCGGGGGTAATGACATTTTCCGGCATCGGGATCCCGGCCTTGACCAGCTCGTCGCGCAGCTCGGCGGCCTGCGGGACATCGAGGTGATACCCGTGCAGCCGCTTGGTCTGGCTGAACACCTGCTCGGGTGTGCCCTCCATGACGATGCGGCCCCGGCTCATGACCAGCACGCGGTCTGCCTGGGCGGCCTCCTCCATGTAGTGGGTGATGGACACGATCGTGATGCCCGCCGCCCGCAGCTGGCGGATGGTTTTCATGACCTGCGCGCGGCCATGGGGGTCCAGCATGGCGGTGGACTCGTCCATAACAAGGCAGTCGGGCCGCATGGCGATAACGCCCGCAATCGCGACGCGCTGCTTCTGGCCGCCGGACAGCTTGTACGGCGCAGCCTCGCGCTTTTCATAGATGCCCGCCAGCTTCATGGCCTCGTCGATGCGGGTGCGGATCTCCTCGGGCGGCACGCCGAGGTTCTCCGGCGCAAAGGCCACGTCCTCCTCGACGATGGTCGCCACGATCTGGTTGTCGGGGTTCTGGAACACCATGCCGACCTTCTGGCGCACATCGTAGAGATGGTCCTCGTTGCGGGTGTCCATGCCCTCGACCAGCACGGTACCGGCCTCGGGCAGCAGAATGGCGTTGAAGTGCTTCGCCAGCGTGGACTTGCCGCAGCCGTTCGCGCCCAGCACGGCGACGAACTCGCCGCGGCGGATGTCCAGGCTCACGCCGTCCACAGCGTACTTGGGCTGCTCGGGGTCGTAGCGGAAGCGGACGTCCTGTACTTTGATCATCGGTTCCTGATTCGGCATGGCTTATTTCTCCCAGATGGCCGTTGCGCCGCAGGGCACCACGCCGCCTGTGGCGGAGACCGGCAGACCGATCTCGTCGCAGTGGGTGTGGCCGCCCTTGACGGGGCAAAGCGTCGTTTTGACGATGTATTCCATGACCGCGGGGCTCAGACCCTCGGTGTAGGAGTTGATGGCAAAGAACAGCGGGTCGTCGCTCAGCACCTGCTCAGTCAGCGTGATGAGGTCGTAGACGTTGTCCTCGAGCTTCCAGATCTCGCCGCCCGGGCCGCGGCCATAGCTCGGCGGGTCCATGATGACAGCGTCATAGCGGCTGCCGCGGCGAATCTCACGCTGCACAAACTTGGCGCAGTCGTCCACGATCCAGCGGCAGGGGCGGTCTGCCAGCTCGCTGGCGTCAGCGTTCTCCCGCGCCCAGGCGACCATGCCCTTGCTGGCGTCCACATGGGTGACGGAAGCGCCCGCGGCCAGGCACGCCAGTGTTGCGCCGCCCGTGTAGCCGAACAGGTTCAGCACGCGGATGGGACGGCCGGCCTGCCGTATCTTTTCCTGATACCATGCCCAGTTCACGGCCTGCTCCGGGAAAACGCCGGTGTGCTTGAAGCCCGTGGGGCTGACGATCAACGTCAAATCGTTCCAGTGGATCTGCCATTTCTGCGGCAGTTTTTTGTGGTAATTCCACTGCCCGCCGCCCTTGGCAGAGCGGTAATAGACAGCGTCGGCCTTGGCCCACAGCGGGCTGGTCTCGTCGTTTTTCCAGATGACCTGCGGGTCGGGACGGATCAGCAGGGTCTGGCCCCAGCGCTCCAACCGGTTGTGGTTGGTAGCGTCCAGCAGCTCGTAATCCTGCCATGTATCAGCAGGGCGCATAGGCGATTCTCCTTTGCTATATGTGTTGGTTCGATAAATTTTGTGGTTAAGGCCAAGCGGCAGAGCCCCTCAGGCCTCGTAAACTCGGCCAGCTCCCCACGAAGTGGGGAGCTGGCCGAGCGAAGCGAAGCCCGGAAGGGCTCTACACGTTCGCTTATAGCTCGCACGTTTTCTTATTTAAAACATACTCGTCTGGCCGGAATCCTCGTCGTCAAAGCGCTTCGGCACGGCCATGTGCAGGTGCTCATAGGCCAGGCGGGTCACGCAGCGGCCACGCGGGGTACGGGTCAGCATACCCATCTGCATCAGGTACGGCTCGCAGATGTCCTCCAGGGTGACGCTCTCCTCGCCCAGGGCTGCGGCCAGCGTCTCCAGACCGACGGGGCCGCCGCCGTACATCTCAATGATGGCGCGCAGGACACTGCGGTCCAGCTCGTCAAGGCCGAGCTCGTCAATGTCCATCCACTTGCGGGCGGCAATGGCGGTCTCCTCGTCAATTGTGCCGTCGCCCTGTACGGTGGCAAAGTCGCGCACGCGCTTGAGCATACGGTTGGCGATACGCGGCGTGCCGCGGGCACAGCGGGCCAGCTCCAGCGCGCCCTCCTCGGTGATGGGCACGCCCAGAATGCCCGCGCTGCGCAGGATGATGCGGCCCAGCTCCCGGGGGCTGTAGGGCTCTAATTTGAGCAGGATGCCGAAGCGGTCACGCAGCGGCCCGGTCAGCTGGCCCGCGCGGGTCGTGGCGCCCACCAGCGTGAACCGCGGCAGATTGATGCGGATGCTCTGGGCACTCGGCCCCTTGCCGATCATGATGTCCAGCGCGAAATCCTCGAGAGCCGGGTACAGGACTTCTTCGACCTGACGCGACAGGCGGTGGATCTCGTCGATAAAGAGGATGTCGCCCTCCTGCAGATTTGTCAGCAGGGCGGCCAGGTCGCCGGGCTTCTCGATGGCCGGACCCGACGTAATGCGAATTTGTACGCCCATCTCCTGCGCCACGATGCCGGCCAGCGTGGTTTTGCCAAGGCCCGGCGGGCCGTAGAGCAGGATGTGGTCCATCGGCTCGCCGCGCTGCTGCGCCGCCCGCAGATAGACCTTTAAGTTGCCCTTGGCCTTCTCCTGACCGACGTAATCGTCCAGGGTTTTCGGGCGCAGGCTGACTTCCTCCGTGTCGGCGGGGGTCATATCGGGGCTGACGAGACGGCTGGGGTCCACGGTGTATTCCTGGTTCAATTCGGCACTCCCCTTCTGTTACACGCGCGACAGACTGCGCAGCGCGATGGTGATGATCTCCTGCACGGAGAGGGTCTCGTCGACGCGGGCCACGGCGGCGGCAGCGTCCGACGGCGCATAGCCCAGGCTGACGAGCGCGGCGACGGCCTGCGCGGGCGCAGAGCTGGGGGCCGGGGCGGCAACATTGCCGGAGAAGCCCGTGCCCGCGGCCAGCCCCTTGCCGACCTTGTCCTTCAATTCCAGCGTGATGCGCTGGGCCAGCTTCGGCCCGACGCCCGCGGCCTTGGTGAACGCTTTGTGGTCGCCGCTGGACGCGGCCAGCGCGATTTTTTCCGGCGTCATGATGGACAGGATGGACAGCGCGGCCTTGGGGCCGACGCCGGTGACGCCGGTCAGCATCTTAAAGCAGTCGCGCTGCTCCTCGGCAGCAAAGCCGTAGAGCGAGACGTCGTTCTCGGTGACGTTCATAATCGTATAGACGGTCCCCTCCTGCCCGGCGGGAGGCAGGGCCTCGCCGGTGGTGGCGGGGATCTGGACAAAATAGCCGACCCCGCCGCAGCTGATGACGACGGAATCCAGCGTTTTTTTGATGATTTTTCCGGTAAGGCAGTAGATCATGGTGTGTCCTTCTTTTGTATGGTGGAAAGCCTTCCCCCTTGGGGGAAAGGTGCCCGAGGGCGGATGAGGGGCAGCTTGTCGGGTACCGCACGCAAATGGGTGATTGCGGAAACCTCATCCCTCATCCGGCCCTGCGGGGCCACCTTCCCCCACTTGGGGGAAGGCAAGGGATTATCTCACCGGTGTCCCCATCAACCGGCTGCGGCTGCAATGGCAGTGGGCGATCGCCATGCCGAGGGCGTCGGCGGTATCGTCGGGCTTGGGGACGGACTCGAGGTGCAGCATTATGCGGGTCATCTCCTGAATCTGCTTCTTCACGGCCTTGCCGTAGCCGGTGATGGCCTGCTTGACCTGCATGGGTGTGTATTCGTAGATCGGCACGCCGCACTGCGCCGCGGCCAGCAGAATGACGCCGCGGGCCTCGGCCACGCCGATGACGGTGGTCTGGTTGTGCTGGTAGTACAGCTTTTCGATGGAGAGGGCCTCGGGCTGGTAGCGCTTGCAGATGTCGAATACGCTCTCATAAATTTCAACGAGGCGCTGTTCAAAGGGCGTGTCCTTCTCGGTGATGACCGCCCCGTAGCCGATGGGTGCAAAGCGGTTGCTGATGTACTCCACAACACCCCAGCCCACAATGGCATACCCCGGGTCGATGCCCAAAACGCGCATAGTCCTATACCTCCCCACTTTAACCGATATAGTATACCATAAAATTGCAGTTACGTCCATAGGTTGTAAATAAAAAAGCCTCCCTTTCGTGTGAAAGAGAGACTTTTGGGAACGAGCGGCTTCCCCCTTGGGGGAAGCTGTCAGCGGCCCCGCCCGCTGACTGATGAGGGCAAGGCCTGCGGTAGTTGCCTGTTAAAGGTCTGCAATGGCAAACCGGTTCCTCATCCGGCCCTGCGGGGCCACCTTCCCCCTCGGGGGAAGGCTTTGATAGATCAGTACCCAATCTGCCGTTTTGCCGCCTTTAGCGCCTTGCGCAGCGGCCTGTACAGCACCAGCATAATGGCAAAGTTGCCGACGCCGTGCAGGGCGTCGTAGCTCAAGCCGCTCAGCCACCAGCTCAACGCAAAGGCAGGCGTCTTGGCAAAGAGATATACCGCGGCGCATAACCCGCCGAAGCACAGTCCGTACAGCCCGCTGAACACGGCCCAGAACAGCGCGTGATCCATGCGGCGGAACAACCATGCCAGCAGTGCCAGTAAATACCAGATGTACAGGTACATGGCCCACCACAGCCCAAAGCCGTAGAGCACACCCTGCAAAAGGATGAACACCGTGATGGCAGCGGGCGTTTCCCGCGGAAGTTCGAGCGCAAACAGGATGATGAGCAGCGTGACCGGCTCGATGTTGGGCAGACCGCTCATGGCCTGCTTGCTGACGACGAGCAGCGCACCCATCAGCCCGGAAAGCACCAGACCGACAATGCGGCGGTGGTTACTTCGTGTAGGTGAAGGCATAGCTGTCGCCGTCGTGCAGCTCAATGTCGGCCACGCCGACAGAGGTCATCTCGCCCGCAGCGTCGGTCAGGCACCACCAGGAGCCGTCCTTGTTGTAGTCGGCGGCCTCGCCGTTGACGACAGTTACAAAGCCGGCCTCGGCCTCCTCGGCGCTGATGATACCGGCGTCCGCCAGAGCGGTGCTCAGCTTTTCACCGTCGGCGGCGTCCAGGGTCAGCACGGTGCTCTCACCGTCCGCGCCGGTCACCGTGAAGGTAAACTGAATGGCCTCGGCAGAGTCGGCAGCCTCAGCAGTGGAGACGGCCTCCTCGGAAACCGCCTCGGATACGACCTCGGAGGAGACAGCCTCGGAGGAGGCGGCAGAGGACGCGGACGCGCCGCAGCCCGCCAGCAGTGCGGCGGACAGCGCCAAGGACAAAATCAGTGCAGAAAGCTTCTTCATGTGGAAATTCCCTCTCTATGTTCAAATAAAACTACCGCGCAGGGAAAGCTGCGCGGTAGTTATTATATATGGGTACCGGGAAAAATGCAAGTGGGGGTGGCCGCGTTGCAGGGGGCGGCGTCCCCGACGCCCCGCCGCGGCCTTCCGCAGCAGCCCATGGAGGGGGAGGCCACGCAGACAGCGGCGGCATGAGGGCATACCGCCCTACATGCTCTTACCCATCCAGCTGCTCCTTATGATATTGCAGTGTGTACAGCTGGTAATATCTGCCGTGCTTCGCCAGAAGCTCCTGATGGTTCCCCTGCTCGAGGATCTTGCCGTGGGACAGCACAATAATGCTGTCCGCGTGCTGGATGGTGGACAGCCGGTGCGCGACGATCAGCATCGTGCCGACGGACCGCATCTTTTCCAGCGAATCCTGAATCAAAAGCTCGGTCTCGGTGTCAATATTCGCCGTGGCTTCGTCCAAAATCATAACGCTTGGCTTGTGGATGATCGTCCGCGCAAAGCTCAACAGCTGGCGCTGCCCGGCGGAGAAGTTGTTCCCGCGCTCGCGGACCTCCTCGTCCAGACCGTGGTCCAGCTTGTCAATGAACTTGTCGGCGTTGACATAGCGGCAGACCTGTAGGATCTCCTCGTCGGAGATGCCCTCCTCCCGCAGGACGATGTTGCTGCGGATCGTGCCCGAGAAAAGGAACACGTCCTGCAGCATCTGCCCGAAGTGACGGCGCAGCGACGAAATTTTGATTTTGCGGATGTCGATGCCGTCAATCAGGATCTCGCCCTTCTGAAACTCGTAGTTGCGGCAGATCAGCGAGAGAATCGTGCTCTTGCCCGAGCCCGTCGAGCCGACAAACGCCACGGTCTGGTGTGGGTCAATGTGGAAGGACACGCCCTGCAGCACCCACTCGCCCGGAAGATAGCTGAACCAGACGTCGCGGAACTCGATTTCGCCCTTTACCTCGTCCAGCTCGACGGCGTCGGGGGCGTCCACCATTTTGGGCGCAATGTCCATGATGGAGAACACCTTCTCCGACGAGGCCAGCGCCGACTGCAGCCAATTGAACTGCTCGGCCAGATTCTGGATGGGCGTGAAGAATTTGGAAATGTACATGTAGAACGTGACAATGGTGCCGCCCGTGATGGTCTGGCCCAGAAACGTCACGCCGTTCAGATGCCCCATGCCGCCGAGATAAAAAAGACACAGGATCGAGCAGATATACAGCATGTAGACCAGAGGACGAAACACGCCGAACACAAAGATCTGCTCCCGGTTCGCGCGGGCGAGGCGCTGGCTTTTCTCGCGGAACTCCGCCATCTTCTCGTCCTCGCGGCCAAAGATCTGCGTGACCTTGATGCCGGACAGATTCTCCGACAGGTAGGTGTTGATGTCGGTGGTCGCGTCCTTGACCTTGCGGTAGGCCCGGCGGGAGAACTTGCGGAAGATGACCGTAAAAATCACGATGAACGGCACAAAGCAGAGCACCATCAGCGTCAGCTCATAGTTGAGCGCCAGCATGGCGACCAGGATGCCGAGGATGACAAAGATGTTCTTGGTCAGCGTGACCAGCAGGTTCGTGAACATCATCGAGATAGCGTTCGTATCGTTCGTCACGCGGGTGACGAGCTTGCCGACGGGAATCTCATTCAGCTGCTCGTGGGACAGCGACTCAATGTGGGTGAATAGGTCCTCGCGCAGGTCGGAGATGATGCGCTGGCCGACGCGCTGCAGAATGACGGCCTGGAAGTAGGTGCTGGCCATCGAGAAAACGAGCACGCCCGCATAGACGGCGACGCCCGCGAACAGCCGCGGCAGCTCGAACTCGTCTGAGACCAGCTCCTCCAGTGCGCCGACGATCAGCGGCGAGATGATGTCATAGGCAATCGAGAACAGCATTAAAAACAGCACAACGACGAATTTCGCCAGGTACGGCTTGGCATACCCGGCCAGGCGGCGCAGAATCTCGCCGTCGTTCATCGTGCGTTCAAAGCCCATCGTCTCCTTTTTGTCCTTGACGAGGGCGTAGGCCAGCACCAGCAGCGCCGTGACGACACCGATGACTGCGCCTACCAGCAACAGCGGATTTACGTTAGCCATGGCTGCCGCCTCCTTCCTCGTCCTCGAGCTTCTGCAGATCGACCATGCGGCGATATTCGGCGCAGCTGCGATACAATTCATCGTGCGGGCCGACGGCCTCTACCCTGCCGTCCTCGATAAAGACGATCTTGTCCAGCTGCTCCACCGTCGAAATGCGGTGGGCGATCAGCAGCGTCGTCTTGCCCGCGCGGCTTGTCTTGAGGTTGTCGAGGATGATTTTCTCGGTGCGGGTATCGACAGCCGAGACAGAGTCGTCCAGAATCAGGATCGGCGCGTTTTTCAGCAGGGCACGCGCAATCGAGATGCGCTGCTTCTGTCCGCCGGAGACGGTCACGCCGCGCTCACCGAGTACGGTCTCGTAGCCGTCCTTGAAGTCCACGATGTTGTCCCGCACATCGGCCAGCGCGGCGGCGCGGTCAATGTCGGCCTGGCTGGCGTCGTCTACGCCGAAGCCGATGTTGTGGGCAATCGTGTCCGAGAACAGGAAGTTGTCCTGCGGCACGTAGGCGCAGGCGTCGCGCACCGAATGGATGGACACGGCGTTCACGTCCTGCCCGTCCACAAACAGCGTGCCGTCTGGCACATTGTAGGTGCGCAGCAAAAGGTCCACCAGCGCGGTCTTGCCCGCGCCGGTCTTGCCGACGATGCCGACGCTCTCGCCGGGCTTAATGGTGAACGATACGTCCTTCAGCACGTCGTACTCGCCGTCTGGGTAGCGGAACGTCAGATGGCGGAACTCAATGCCGCCGTGCGGGTCGCGCAGGTCGGCGACGCCGTCGCGGTCCGCCACGTCGATGGGCGCATCCAGAAGCTCGGTAATGCGGTTCAGCGATGCCTTGCCGCGGGAGGTCTTTTCGATCAGCATCGAGATGGCCATGATGGGCCAGACGATGGCCTCAAAGTAGCCGATGTATTCCACAAGCTGACCTGCGTTGAACTGCCCGCGCCAGACGAGCCAGCCGCCGTAGCCCAAAATCACGCAGATGACCGACTCGACGAACAGCGTGACCAGCACCTCGAGCAGTGTTGCAATCTTGGTGTAGGCGACGTTGACCTCCTCGTTCTCCTTGTTGAGCCGGCGAAAGGCAATCAGCTCCTTGAGCTCCTTCACAAACGCCTTGATGACCGCAATGCCGGAAAAGTTCTCCTGCGCAAAGTCGGACAGATCGGAGAACGCCTGCTGGCGCTCCTCCCACCGTCTGGTCATGACTTGGCTCATGACGGTGCCGAGTACGAACATGACCGCCGCCGGGATCAGCGCCAGAAGCGTTAATTTACAGTCCATCCGCCACATCTTGACCAGCGCCATAATGCCCAGTACGGCGGCGTCAAAGAACATCAAAATGCCGTCGCCGAAGCACTCCTGAATGGTGTCGAGGTCGTTGGTGTAGAGGCTCATCAGGTTGCCGACCTTGTTGACCTGATAGTACTGCTGGGACAGGCGGTGGCTGTGGTCAAACATCCGCTCCCGCAAATCGGCGGCCACGCTGACCGCTGACCCGAAGAAACAGACGCGCCACAGGAACCGCCCGATGACCATGAGCACGACGATCCAGATCATTGGCAGGCAGATGTGCTGAAACAGCACCTCCCTGGTAAAGGGCAGCGTCTGGCCGTCCACGACCACCTGCCCCAGATTTACGCCGTTGATGACCAGCCGGTACAGCTCCGGGATGAGCAGCTGAATGTAGTCCACCGTCAGCAGCGACAGAATGCCCAGCAGCAGCACCGGCGCGTGCTTGAGATAGTATCGGTTGATCGCTTTGCCGAAAATCACGGCGATCCTCCCTCCTTTTCCTATTTCTGCTTTGAACAAAGTACGACAAAATGCCGTAAAATATAAGTATATCGTACCAGCGCAGGTTCGTCAATGGGGACACAAAAAAGCGGCGCCGCCCCGGCGATGCCGCAGACTGTAAAAAAGTGCATTGTAGGGGCGGATGCTCGCATCCGCCCGGAAAGGCTCCCGCCGCCGCAAGCGGGCATGGCCTCGCCCCTGCATCCGCAACAACAAAAGAAAAGCCCCTTGCCGAACGTATCGGCAAGGGGTTTTCTCTGGTGCGCGGTACAGGACTCGAACCTGTGACCTCCTGCACGTCAAGCAGATGCTCTACCAGCTGAGCTAACCGCGCACATACGTCGCTGCGTTTCAGCGACGTATGTTATTATAGCATACTGCTTTGCGGAATGCAAGCCCTTTTTGCAAAAAAAATCAGTCCAGTTCCGTTGTAGACTAAACGCATCACCTAACCGAGGTGATTTTAATACACAGAGACATAAGAAAAGCAGTCTCTAAAGTAAAAAAGTGAGGTCTACAAAAT
>ERZ1026903.22-NODE-22-length-107725-cov-45.505378_pt1 | contig 107725 bp, 96 predicted proteins | sample MGYA00380180_ERZ1026903 | MGnify/ENA primary metagenome ERZ1026903 (study PRJEB33269, sample SAMEA4719816) | human gut metagenome | biome: human-associated habitat; feature: organic feature; material: feces | place: Cameroon | collected 2013-10 ... | reverse complement strand
TCTAAAGGTCGTTATACCAAGTCTAAAACCGCGGAAATCCAAGTAGCCGCAGGGGTCTCCATTGCACTACCGCTGCCGCGAACAAATTCCTGCGCATTTACTATGCTCGCGTTAAGGAGTGCCTGAACGCCGCTGAAAGCGCAACTCAGGTCGAAGAAGGCTAATCTGTAATGCTCATTATGCCATTTGGCTGCCTCCGATTTTTGAGGGAGTCCTGTTTGCTATACGCATTTTTGCTCGGCTATCTGCCGAGTATTTTTTTGCGATTTTTTATGGAAACCTATTGACTTTTATTTGCAGGACTCCAATCAAAAAAGGCATACGCCCATAGGAGCATACACCTTGTATTTTGTGCTTCCGATATGCTGTTTTCAACCTGTCGGGTAGAAATGACATGGTGTGAAGTACAGTAAGTCCTTATAACTTCGTACATCGTTTCATATCGGGGCTTTTGTATGTGTTTTGGCTTTTGTTTTTTGTAATAGTACCCCCCTGTTAGATAACGGGGGCTTGATAAGGCTCGCTACGCTCGCCCAACCGACGAAGTGAACCGCCCGCTCGCCAGCAAGCTGGCGTGGCGCTATGTCTTACGACCGCCACCGCTGGCGGATCACTCTGTCGGTTCGTTAAATTTGTAGCCTGTTTGTATATAACATTAACCTCTATCTAACTAAAATGGAATGGAACTAACAAATTGAGTATAACAGCAATCACAACAGCACTTAATATCATATACGCTGTCTCCTTAATGGTATTACGTTTTAGAGCCACTAAGCCACAGCAAAAGACTATCACTTCTAAAATTGAATATATATCAAAATAAATCCAGCCATAAATAAATGTAAAATTGAATAAAATAGCAATTATTATTACCGAAAGCATAAAAGATATTTTGCTTTCTCCCTTAGCGTACCAACAAATAAATGCTAAGAATGGAGAAATAGCTGTAAAGCCAACCCAAATCATTGCATAACTTTTCGGAAGAAAGCCTGCGACATAGTTGGAATATATATAATAACTGGAAACCATTCCAACAAAAAATACAAATACATTTAACGACGCTCTAAGTGAAGAACGACTATAAATTGCTATACATAAGGCAATAAGTAACCATACAGCAAAACGACCAAGAAAATTTCTAACATCTAAATATTCAAATATAAACGGCAAAGCATTGCTTGCTGTATTATCTAAAAATTTTGAAAAAGTTCCTAGAACTATTCCAAGACACAGTATAAGTATTGTATTTCTGATTTTTCTGCTAACTGGTATTTCATTTTCTGTACTTCTTGTATTATTCAAAAACTTGTTCATAATACACCTCTAAACTCAATTTTCCCTATTAAAGGTTAAAAATCTTGTGCCTTGAAACGTCAGCGTTCCTTTATCTCCTTCTGCAAGTGTTCCGTACTCTGAGCCAGATACAGACATCTCCATTCTGTCGCCACTTTCTACTTGAAAAGTGACATAATAAGTAGTGCTGATTGTTGTATGATAGCCGTGTGCTCCTGACATATCTCCTGCATTCGGCTGATTGTGATGTGTGGTATTCTGGCGTTTTGCCACTATTTTTGCCGATACGGTTAAGCGAGGAGAATTGTTATTTTTATGCCAAGTAGCAATTCCTTTTATAAAAATGAATATAATTATTATAAAAGATTAGTATGAATATTACTGGAAATAGCATTTCTATTATATTAAACATTTTTTCCCTTTCTTACTATAATTTTTAATTTATCATTTGCCGTACAAATTAAACTTCAAGACTGCTTTTTCGTTTACACCAACTCCGATTGTTTCCTTAACAATTATCGAAGATATTTTACTATGCCGTTGTACTCGTCGCCACTCATCTGATAAATACCATTATAAGGTTGCTCTAAATAATACAGAGAATTATCTTCATAGATATAAATAACGGCTATACTATCTTTCTTATTATCTGATTTTAACTCTACTTTGATAGGTTCTTTTATACCAACAGGATAATCATTTATACTTTCTTTTTTAGTAGTTCTCCCGTCTCCGTCCAACACATAGATAATATCTTCTATTTCTTGCAAATCGGTAATTTCTTTTTGCACCGTTCCCTTACTCAGCAATATACTTTTTAAACCATCTGTTTTAGAAATATTGAATGTGTAAAGATTTTCCGCTGTAAGCATTTTTTTAACAATATAGAAAACTCCACCTAAAACTAATGCAACGATTGCTATGATTAAAATTTTTCGTTTCATTTAATTTCACCTCCAACTTAATCAGTACACTGATTTTATTCAACTAACTACAATTTAACAGAAAAATATAAATTTTTATAGAATATATTTCTAAAAAAATCTTAAGTTGCATATCTCTTTAACTTCCAGCTTTCTTAACTTATTATATCATGTTGCTTTAAGTATTACCATTTCTTTTCCGCTTTTGAGAGATTACTTATCAGTCTATGATTTGTAAAGAGCGCTAACGCATTGCCTACGCAACAAGCTCTTGACAAACCATAGACTAATAAGTTTTAAGGGAATCAAGCAGAAATGAAATAGTTTGTCATTTCACGGCACAGAAAAAGACACTCAGTTTCAAGTGTCATTCTTCCATAACTTTGTATTTCTCTTTATAAGGCAAAGCTGACGAAGGACATCACCATCAACGAAGGCGTATTAGACAGCAACGGCGATTTGAACACCAACACCACCTTCGATAAGTGGAAGCCCGTTGGTACACTAAACCGTCCGTTTATTGGCACATTTGACGGCGACGGTCACACCATCAGAGGGCTGTACGTTAATGTCAATGAGAACTACGTTGGTTTGTTCGGCTGCGTTGGCGCGGGCGGCACCGTGAAAAATGTCACCATCGCGGATTCCTATGTGTCCGGGAAAGTGAATGTCGGTGACATCTGCGGGAGGAACGATGGTGGCACCGTAGAGAACTGTACCTCCGGAAAAGGTACAGGCAATGCTGTCGGCGGTATCTGCGGTTCTAACCAAAGGAGTGATCACGTAGGGCGTGTGCTGAACTGCCACAACACCGGCAAGGCTTCCGGCAAAAATCGTGTCGGCGGCGTGTGCGGTGGTGGTGATGACTTCACCAACTGCTATTACCTTGATACAAGTGCAGAGACTTCTAAAGGCGGTACTGCCAAAACCGCAGCTGACTTCAAAAGCGACTATGTGGCGTACCTGCTGCAGCAAGCGCTAAACGATGCAGCACCGGGCACAACTGCCGCGCAGGTTTGGGGGCGGCGTATAGGCACAGAAGACTACCCTGTGCTTAGCAGCGATGCTGCTTACACGGTTTACAAACCTTTGAAGTCAGTGTTGGGTAAACACCACCCCCCTAAAACTATAACTCTCACCAGCCGTCACGCCCCGTGACGGCTGGTGCTCTGCCGCTTCAAAAACGTAGGGGCGGATTCCATATCCGCCCGTGCCCGCTTGCGATAAGATAAACCTCCGCGGGCGCATATAGAATGCGCCCCTACGGATTTCGTTTTCGGCAAAAAGAGAAAACTCCACGCGGGGCGCCGCCCTCTCTTGGCCCCCTCTGAGAGGGGGCTCCGCCCGCAGGCGGTGGGGGAGAGAAACGTGGGGCGGCAGGAATATTTCGGGCTTAGGCTGTCAAAAAACATTTGTAGGGGCGAGCATTGCTCGCCCGTGCCCGCTTGCGGCAGGATAAACTTCCGCGGGCGCATATAGAATGCGCCCCTACGGATTCCGTTTTCGGCCAAAGGGAGAAAACTCCACGCGGGGCACCGCCTCTGTGCGGGTGCTCTGCCGCTTCAAAAACGTAGGGGCGGATTCCATATCCGCCCGTGACCGCTTGCGGTAAGATAAACCTCCGCGGGCGCATATAGAATGCGCCCCTACAGATTTCGTTTTCGGCCAACAGGAACACCCACAAAAAACGCAGCCACGCTATTTTACGGTAAAATGGCGTGGCTGCGTTTTTTGTTTTGGCTTTGCGTATGATTCCCGGCTCTGAAACCCCGCGTGTTACAGGACCTTGCGCATCTCCTGCACAAGGTCGGCGATCACGATGGGCTTGGACAGGAAACCGTTCATGCCGCATTCCAGGGCGTTGCGGCGGTCCTCGTCAAAGGCGTTCGCCGTCATGGCAAGAATGGGGATGCCCGCCAGAGCGGGGTTTTCCAGCTCGCGGATGCGGCGGGTGGCGGTGTAGCCGTCCATGATCGGCATCTGCACGTCCATCAGCACCAGATCGTACTGCCCCGGCGCGGCGGTGCAGACCTTTTCCACGGCGATGGCGCCGTTCTCGGCGGTATCGACCTCAAAGCCGTAGGCGTTCAGGATCTCCACGGCGATCTCGCGGTTCAGCTCGTTATCCTCGGCAAGCAGGATGTGCTTGCCCGCAAAGTCGGTGGGTTCCTTGGGCAATACGCCCTGCTGCTCCTCCGGCTTCTGCCCGATGGCGGTCATCAGGGAGTCCCGCAGGTCCGACAGGAACATCGGCTTGGGGCAGAACGCCGTGACACCGGCGGCCTTTGCCTCGGCCTCAATGTCGGACCAGTCATAGGCGGTCAGGACAATAATAGGCGTATCATCGTTCAAACTTTGAATCTGGCGGGTGACCTCGATGCCGTTCATATCCGGCAGGCGCCAGTCGATGATATAGGCCTTGTAGGTATCGCCCATCTCGATGGACTGCCGTGCGCGCAGCACGGCCTCCTTGCCGGAAAGCGTCCAATCGGCGCGCATACCCACCGTGACCAGCATCTTGGTCACGCTGTCGCAGGTGTTGAAATCGTCGTTCACCACCAGCGCCTTCAGACCCTCCAGCGCGGGGATCTTTTCCGCCTTGCGGTGCTCTGCCTGTATGCGCAGCGGCACACGGACGATAAATTCAGAGCCCTTGCCCGGCGCGGTCTGCACCTCGATGGTGCCGCCCATCATATCTACGATGTTTTTGCAGATGGCCATGCCCAGCCCGGTGCCCTGTATCTTGCTTACCGTGGAGGTGCGCTCGCGCTCAAAGGGTTCAAAGATTTTTTGGGCAAACTCCGGGCTCATGCCGATGCCGCTGTCCTTGACGCGGAACTCATACTGCCCGCAGCCGCTGACCTGGCTGGCAAGCTGGCGCACCCGCAGCGACACCGTGCCGCCCGCGGGGGTGAACTTGATGGCGTTGGACAAAAGGTTCATCAAAACCTGATTCAGCCGGGTCTTGTCGCAATAGACGTCCTCATCGGTAATATCTATCGCGTCCATATACAATTCCAACTGCTTTGCGTAAAACTGCCCGCTGACGATGGTCTTTATGTCGTGCAGCACGTCGGACAGGTTGACCTCGGTCTCGTCCAGCTGGATCTTTCCGCTTTCGATGCGGCTCATATCCAGAATATCATTGATGAGCGAAAGCAGGTGGTTGCCGGAGGCAAGTATCTTGGTAAGGTACTCCTTCACACGCTCCTTGTCGTCCAGATGGCTGACCGCCAGCGTGGTAAAGCCGATGATGGCATTCATCGGGGTGCGGATGTCGTGGGACATATTGGAAAGGAAGGTGCTCTTGGCGCGGTTGGCGTTTTCGGCGGCGGCCACGGCATCCGAGAGCGCCTGGTTCGCCTGCCTGTCGGCGGTGCGGTCAGACAGAACCAGAATGTGCTTGGTTTTGCCCTCGACCTCGCTGCCCATGGCAACCACATGGAACCAGCGATGCTCCCCGGTTCTCTGATGGACAAACTCCGTGTCCCATTCGCGCTGGTCGCCGCAGGCAAGCCCTTCCAGACAATTTTTGGTGCGGCCGGGGAAATCCGCCGGGTACAGCAGGGCCAGCGTGCCGATATTCTTGCGCACGCTCTCCGGCGTCAGGCCCAGCAGCCGTTCCATGTTCGGGCTGACATAATCCGCCCGGTGCTTTTGGGCATCCAGCAGCAGGAAAACGTCGTCCACGTTCTGGGACAGCTTCTCGAACAGCACATCCCGGTACAAAATCGCGGTGTTCTGGCGGCGCAGCTTGGTGCGGCCCCGGTGCATGACCATCAGAAGGACCATTGCCGCAATCGACAGGACAACGAGGGCTACGATCTGCACCGTGCGCTGCCAAAGCCGGTTCATGGCGGCATTGACGGAATCCCGCGGGACAAGCCCCACCAGGATCCAGTTCTGGATGCCGGTGCTTTCGTAGACCATGTAGTATCTTGTGCCGTCCAGCGTCACCTCGCGGTTTCCGGTGATGCCCTGCGCAAAGTCGTCCGTAAGCTCCTGTATCTGCGCCTCGGAAAAGTCGGAATACTCTTGCAGTATCGCTATAAAGTTATAAATGGATTCCGCGCCTTCTGAGATATTTTCGATCACGACCTGCCCGTCCGGGTAGATGACAAAGGAGCTGGCCGCTCCGCCGAAAGCCGAATCGTCCACGGCCTTCATCACAACATTGTTGTAGTGGCTGATGGCAACGGCATCGTAGGCAAAGCCGCGGTAGATGCCCTTGGTTTCGGGGCAGATGAACACCAGCATCGGGTCCTGCCCGGGCAGGGCCGTGTTCAACACAACGTCCTTCTGGTCGGAAAGCAGCTCGTCGAGGTTGGTCTGCAAGCCTAAGTAGCCCGTTTCCCCGCCGGGGGTCATGTAGTTGCCGTCGTAAGAAAGAAAGTAGAATTCGGCAAAGCCAAGCTGCTGCTGCGCTGACTCCAGATACGCCTGCGTGCTGGCATCATCGGGGTCACTGCTCAGAAAGCCGTTCCACAAATGCAGGTAGGAGAGGTTCTTTCTGACGATCAGGCTCAGCATATTGTTGGATTTGTGCAGGACTTCCTCCAAATGCTCGGTGCTTTCCGCATAGATGGTTTTTGACACAAACGAAAGGTAGTGCGCGCTAAGGCAGACAAGCAGCACAATCGACAGCAGGGAGACCGCCGCAGCATACCAATTTTGCCGGGAAGGTCGCTTTCTTTTTATTTTACGCTTAGTTTCTTCCACAGCGCATTACCCCCCCCGAATGTAATATAGCTTTCCGGCGCGGCCAGCGTCACGCTGCCGCCGGAAAGTGCCTCGCTCCAGGCGTTTCTGACCGTGGCCTCCCCGCGCTCAAACGCGCGGCTTTCGTCCTGCAGCAGCGGCGCCATCTGCTTTTCGGTTGCCAGGCAGGTCACGGTGACGGTGTCGTCATCCTGCAGCGGCTGGCCGCCGCGGGTGATGCCGGTCAGCGTATAGCTGCCGCCGTTCTCCTGCACCTGCACGGCCATGCCGCTGACCACCGGCAGGGAACCGCGGTTGAACGGGGTAAAGCCGCCCTCGCAGCCTTCCACAAAGGCGCGCACGGTGTCCTTCAGCTCGGCACCCGTCATGGTGCGCCGGTACGACATAAGCCCGTTGGGCATGATCATGGCGCGTGCCGTTGTCTGGGTATAGTCTGCCTGCAGCACGCTGCCGGTAAAGCTGCTGGCGGGCGCTATCAGCACATCGGTGCCGTACAGCCCGCGCAGCGTGTTTGCCATGACCGAGAAGGACGCATTGCCGCCGTTTTTGTGGAACACGTTGGAATAGGCGGTTTCACTGGTCAGCACAACGTCGCTTGTGTCGGGCGTTTCCTCTGTCAGAAGGCGGGCGTTGAACGCACGGTAGGCCTGCCCGGCGTCATATTCGCCCGCGATCATCTTGGAAACCACCTCCTGGGAGATGGCAAAGAAATCGTCTGAGGCGATGCGGATAAACATGTGGTTTTCTTCCACCACCGAGCGCACGTCCTTCATGGTGTCGGTCAGGTGGTAGCTGACATTCTGGCTGTAGCTCAAAAGATCCTGCCCGTCCGCGGGGATCTGCTCCTGCGCCCCCTCCGACAGCATGACGTGCAGGACCTGCATTGCCTTTTCGCGCCGGGCGGCGTCCTGCTCCAGGTCGCGGTTCAGCGCCACCTGGAAGTAGGGGGTAGTCATCAGCCATTTTTCGCCGTTCTGGTTGAAGAACGGCAGAAAGGTCGCGTCGATGCCTTGCTCCCGGAACATCTGTACGCCGGCGGAGCTGCCAAAGTACATGGCAAGCTCCCCCTTGCCAAACATCCCGGTCACGGCGTCGTAATTCAGCTCTAAGTCCGCCGCCGTAAGACCGGTGTCCCGGATGAACTGCTCCATACGCGCAAAGACGCCCGGCCAGACGGTATCATCCAGCCCGACACGGGCGGTGCCGGCGGGGTCGCTGTAGGCGGTGCGCCATTTGCGCCCTTCCGTGCTCTTAAGCTCGGTGGCGGAAAGCCCCTGCAGCGTTTCCATGCAGGTGTAGTCGTACAGATAATCGGCGGTAAAGCCGCGGATGCCCGCCTCGTCAAAGGCTTTGCAGGCAGCGGCAAAGCTGGCGTAATCGGTGGGCAGAGGGATACCGTATTCCTCAAAAAGGCCGCGGTTGACCACAAAGCCGTGGGCGTCTGCGCATACGGGCAGCCAGTTGACACTGCCGTCCTCATTTTTAAAGCTGTTGAGGTAGGTATTGTAGACAGCGCCTGCTTCGTTGGTGGTGGCAAGGTCCATCAGGCTGTCCTTCAGGGGGGCCGCATCGTGCAGGGAGAAGCGGCAGCAGGTTATAATGTCCGGCAGACCGCCGTTTTCCTGCAAGAATTTGTAAAAGTCCAGATCGTTGTTGCCCACGATAAACTCAATGTTTACGTCCGGCAGCTGCGCCTGCACGTAGGGGGCGTACTTTTCGTAGAGGCTGTTGGTCCACAAATAGACCTGAATGGTGTCGGCGTCCTCCTGTGCCTGCACCGCCTCGGTGCTTTTTCCGGCGCAGCCGGTCAGCAGGAACAGACCCAGCACCGTGGCTGCAAGTAGGGAGGAAATTCTGTGCAGTGGTTTCTTTTTCATCCGGTTTTTCTCCTTATTTTTTGACGGTCTGCTATATAGGCTGTGACGCAGAAAAAACGCCTTCAGGGCATGGCGGACCCATACCTGAAAGCGCTGTCTGACCGTATTAAACAATATCCGCGGGCAGCAGAAAACAGCAGAGCGTTATAGATGTCCTGCTTTGTGCCGCCGGTGTAGCGATGTGTTTTCACCCTCGTCAACTCCTGCCCAAAAAGGACGCGAAGCTACCGGCGGCAGTAAAACAACAATTTCTTGTTGGCAACTGGCTGACCCGATGGACCCCTATAGCTTTGCGTCGCCGGTTTGCACCGGGTTTGCCTGTGAACTTGTAGAGAAATAGTATACCACATAAGATGGTTTTTGACAAGGCGAAAGCGAAAATAAATCCGCTTGCACGCACAATAGGAAAAAACGCGCCCCTTGGCCGGGGCTCCGCCCCTTCAAAAACGTAGGGGCGGATTCCATATCCGCCCGTGCCCGCTTGCGGTAAGGCAAGCTTCGGCGGGCGCATATAGAATGCGCCCCTACGGATCTCGCTTTCAACATCGGCCTTGCCGGTTCCGGGTGATACAACAAAAAAGAGTCTGTGACATCTTAGATGTCACAGACTCTTGGTGCGCGGTACAGGACTCGAACCTGTGACCTCCTGCACGTCAAGCAGATGCTCTACCAGCTGAGCTAACCGCGCTTATTGCGCCGCCTCTTGGCGACGCATATTATTATAGCAGAACGGCTTCCAAATTGCAAGCCCTTTTTACAAAAAAAATTCAAATTTTTTCTGCGTTGCGCAAATCGCCCCGGCAGCGCCAGACCGCCAGCAGGATAAACACAAAGCATACGACCCAGGTCGTCGGCTCACAAAAGCAGACCGCGCGGTAGCCCCGGACCGGCACGAGCCATACGGCAAAGATCACCTTGCCCACAAGCTCCAGCCCGCTGGCCAGCAGCGGCTCTACCGTGTGCCGGATGCCCTGCAGCATGTTGCGCAGAATGACCAGCACGGCCATCGGCGGGATGACCGGTGCGCTGATTTTCAGGTACAGCAGCGCGTTGGAGATGATGACCTCGTCCGTGCTGCCCGTGATGCCGCGGATGGCGGCCCCGCCCAGCAGGAAGGTGAACGCCATCACAAACACCCACCACACAAAATAGATCGCAAGCGCGGCCTTGACGCTCTGCCAGATGCGGCTGCGGCGGCCCGCCCCCAGATTCTGGCTGCTGAACGTCGCCACGCCGATGCCCAGCGCACCGCCCGGGATAAAGTACAGCTCCGCTAAGCGGCGCGCGGCGGTCTGCGCCGTGATGTAGACGCTGCCCAGCGCGTTGATGCTGCTTTGCAGCGCCACGCTGCCCAGATTGTAGATGGCGCTCATCAGCCCCATGCTCAGGCCCGCCCAGAACATACCGGTCACGGCGCGGCGCGTGGCAGCACCGAGCTGCCGGGGCGTAAAGCGCAGCTCCGGGTAGCCGCGCAGGATGTACACAACGCCCAGCACGGCGCTGATGCCCTGCGCCAGCACCGTGGCAATGGCCGCGCCGCGCACGCCCAGCCCCAGCGGCCCCATGAACGCAGCGTCCAGCCCGACGTTCAGCACGCTGCTGAACAGCAGGAACAGCAGCGGCGTCACGCTGTTGCCGACGGCGCGCAGCAACGCAGCCTCCATATTATAAAGCATCGTCAACGGGATGCCCAGCAGAATGACGGTCAGGTAGGCGGACGCGCCGCCCCATGCCTGTGCCGGGACCTGCAAAACGGTCAGCAGCGCGTCGCGGCCCAGCAGGGAGCATCCCGTCAGCACCAGCGACACCACCGCCGACAGCGTGACCATCCAGCCCACGGCGCGGCGTATCCCGCTTTCATCGCCCGCGCCAAAATAGCGGCTGACCGTCAGCGCCAGGCCGTTGTTCATGCCGAAAGCAAAGTTCATGATAAGTCCGTACAGCGCCGCCGTCGCGCCGATCTCCGCCAGCGCGGCGGAGCCCAGCAGGTGCCCGGCCAGCGCAGTGTCGGTCAGGTTGTACAGCTGCTGCAAAAGGTTGGAGCAGAACAGCGGCATCGAAAATTGCAGCACCAGGCGGAACGGGTCGCCCCGGGTCATATCCAGCACACGGCTTTTGTGCGCGGTGGCCATAATGTAACATCTCCTTTATTGGTTGCAGGGTCTATTATACGGGACGGCACGGGGCGTGTCAATCGGATTATTCCGGCACGGGACCCGGACAAAACCGCCGGGAACGCGGAAAGGGGCGTGTGGAATTTTCCCAAACAATCAAATTCTTTTGCGGATGGAAAGCCGGGGCCGTGTGTCGTATAATGCAGACAAAAAGCAAATGCTGCAACACTGTTATTTTGCAAAGAAGGAGAGAGCTTATGCAAACCTGTACACTGGCAGTCGACATCGGCGCGTCCAGCGGGCGGCACATCGTAGGCACCGTGCAGAACGGAAAAATCACCCTGCAGGAGGTCTACCGCTTCGAAAACGGCGTCCACCGCGAGAACGGCCACCTCTGCTGGGACATCGACACCCTCGCGAAAGAGGTCGTCAACGGCCTGAAGGCTGCACACGACGCAGGCTTTGCCCCCGCGACCATCGGCATCGACACCTGGGCCGTCGATTTTGTGCTGCTGGATGCGGACAATAAGCGCATCGGCGACGCCGTCGCCTACCGCGACGAGCGCACCGAGGGCATCCGCGAGGCGCTGGAAAAGGAATACGGCCTGACCTTTGCCGACCACTACGCCCGCACCGGCATCCAGTACCAGCCGTTCAACACGGTCTACCAGCTGATGGCGCTCAAAAAGGAGCACCCGGAGCAGCTGGCCGCCGCCAAAACGTTCCTGATGGTGCCCGACTACCTGAACTACCTGCTCTGCGGCGTGCCAGCCAATGAGTACACGAACGCCAGCACCACGGCGCTGGTGGGCGCGGACAGCAGGGACTGGGACGATGCACTGATCGAAAAGCTGGGTCTGCCGCGCGGCATCTTCCAACCCATCAAGACCGCCGGTACGGTGCTGGGGCATCTGACGCCGGACATTCAGAAGGCTGTCGGCTTTGACGCCGAGGTCATTCTGCCCGCGACCCACGACACCGGCTCGGCGTTCCTCGCCGTGCCCGCGCGGGATGAGTACGCCGCTTACCTGTCCAGCGGCACATGGAGCCTGCTGGGCGTGGAAAACGCAGCGGCCATCACCGGCCCGGACAGCTGCGCCGCCAACTTTACGAACGAGGGCGGCTATGAATACCGCTACCGTTACCTGAAAAACATCATGGGCCTGTGGATGATACAGTCCGTCCGCCGTGAGCTTGGCGAAAAGACCGGCACCCGCCCGAGCTTCCCGGAGCTGATCGCCGCCGCGAAGGAGGCCGCCGACTTCCCCAGTTGCGTTGACCCCGATGACAACCGCTTCTTAGCGCCTGCCTCCATGATCGAAGAAGTCAGGGCCGCCTGCGCCGACACGCACCAGCCCGTGCCCGCCGCCACCGGCGAGGTCATGCAGTGCGTCTACAACTCCCTGACGCAGGACTACCGCCGCGCCGTGGAGACCTTGCAAAGCCTGACCGGCAAGACCTACACAAGCCTGAACATCGTCGGCGGCGGCAGCCAGGACGGCTACCTGAACCAGCAGACCGCCAACGCCACCGGCTTGACCGTGTTTGCAGGCCCCACCGAGGGCACAGCGCTGGGCAACCTGATGGTGCAGTTCATCCGCAACGGTGATTTTGCCGACCTGGCCGAGGCCCGCGCCGCCATCCGGCGCAGCTTTGAAATTAAAGAGTATCAGCCGGAGTAAACGACCCTTTGCCTTACACGACAGGGCCGGGCATGCCCGGCCCCTACCAATACAACAAATCCATATACAGGAGGTCCCACCATGTTAGTCGAAACCAAAGCCCGCGTTGGCGTGTTCGCCATTGCGCTGGGCGCTTACCTGCCGCAGTTCCCCACGCTGGTCCCCGAGTTTGAGGGCCAGTACGCCGCCTTCAAAAAGACACTGCCCGACACCGTCGAGGTCATCGACGGCGGCATCGTCACCACCAAGGAGCAGTCCATGGCCGCGGGCGATAAGTTCCGCACCGCCGACGTTGACCTTGTCATTCTGCAGCTGCTGACCTACGCTACCTCTTACAATATGCTGCCCGCCGTGCGCGACCTCGACGTGCCCGTCGTCCTCGTCAACGTGCAGAAGAAGAAGGCCCCCGACTACGCCAACACCGACACCCCTACCTGGCTGGGGGAGCTGTACGCCTGCGGCGCTGTCGGCGAGATGGTCGCTGATCTGGAGCGCGCCGGTAAGCGCCACGCCGTCATCACCGGCGTTGTCGAGGGCGGTGACCCCGCCGTGCAGGCCGAAATCAACGACTGGTGCAAGGCCGCACAGGTGCGCCGCCGCTTCCGTGATACGAACCTTGCGCAGATCGGCCGCCCGTACCCCGGCATGATGGATCTGTACATCGACGAGACGAACCTGTACAACCGTATGTGGCTCTACACCAAGCAGTTTGACTGGGAGAAGATGTGGGCCATCGCCGACAACATCACCGACGAGGACGCCATCCGCGCCAAGGCGCAGGACATTCTGGACACCTTCGATATTGAGGGCGGCGGCACGGTGGAGAAGGTCTGGGATATGGCCCGCTACGTTGTCGCATTTGAGCAGTGGGTCAGGGACGAGAAGATCGCCTTCGTCGCCAGCCACTACGACGGCTTCGCCAAGGGCGTGGCCGGTAAGCTGGACTCGATGCTGATCCCCGCGTTCTCGATGCTCATCAAGCAGGGCACGGCCTGCGCTGTCGAGGGCGACATCAAGGTCGCGATGGCCATGTCCATCCTCAAGACCATTGCGGGCTGCGGCCAGCTGAGCGAGATGTACTCCATCGACTTCAATGAGGACATCTGCATTATCGGCCACTCCGGCTCCGGCGACGCCGACATCTCCACGGCCAGAAAGCCGACCATGAAGATCGTGCCCGTGTTCCACGGCAAGACCGGCGGCGGCTACCTGACCCAGTTCTACCCGCCGGTGGGCGATGTGACCTATCTGGCCATCACGCAGGACAAGGACGGCCACTTCAAGTTTGTCGTGGCCGAGGGCGTCAACGAGCCCGGCCCGATCTTCACCTTCGGTGACACGAACATGCGCACCCGCTTCAGCTGCGGTGCCCGCGAGTTCGTCAACCGCTGGAGCGAGGCCGGCCCCACCCACCACATGGCCGCCGCCACCGGCCACCACATCGACACGATTCTGAAGGTTGCCGAGATCTTCAACGTGCCGGTGGATGTGATCACGCGCTGATTTCGGGATGCCTTCCCCTTTGGGGGAAGGTGGCCGAGGCCCCGCCCGAGGCCGGATGAGGGGTGGCCTTGCGGCAATTGCCCGGCAACGGGCTGTTGTCGGCAGCTTTGCCCTCATCCGTCAGTGGTCGGGGCCACTGACAGCTTCCCCCGGAGGGGGGAGCCAACACAACGATACAAAGGAGCAGAAATTATGTCTACGATTTATGAAATTCCCTGCGTCAAGGGCTTTATCCGCATGTGCAACGATGGCTGGCTGCAGGGCTGGCACGAGCGCAACGGCGGTAACCTGACCTACCGCATGACCGGGGAGGACGTCGCCGCCTGCCGTCCCTACTTCGACGCCGAGCCGCGCGAGTGGGTCAACATGGGCGTGCAGGCCGATAATCTGGCCGGTGAGTACTTCATCACCACCGGCTCCGGCAAGTTCTTCCGCAACGTCGAGCCTGACCCGATCCACAGCATCGGCATTGTGGAGATCAACGACAAGGGCGACAGCTGGCGCATCGTCTGGGGTCTGGCCGACGGCGCACGCCCGACGTCCGAGTTCCCCAGCCATTTCATGAACCACAGCGTCCGCAAGGCCGCCACCAACGGCGCGAACCGCGTTATTTATCACTGCCACGCCACCAACGTCATTGCGCTGACCTACATCCTGCCGCTGACGGACCGTGACTTCTCCCGCGCCCTGTGGCAGAGCGCTACCGAGTGCCCCGTCGTTTTCCCCGAGGGCGTCGGCGTCTGCCCCTGGATGGTCCCGGGCGGCGCGGACATCGCCATGGCAACCTCCGAGAAGATGAAAACCTATCAGGCCGCTATCTGGGCACAGCACGGCCTGTTTGCCTCCGGCCCTGACTTTGACATCACCTTCGGCCTCGCCCACACGATTGAAAAGAGTGCCGAGATCTACGTCAAGGTCCTGTCCATGGGCGGCGGCCTGATCCGCCAGACCATCACCGACGATGACCTGCGCGCCATCGCCCACGACTTCGGTGTCACCCTCAACGAGAACTTCCTCGACTAACATTACGTGCAAAACGCCCCTGACCGAACGGTCAGGGGCGTTTTGCTGTACAAAAAGGCTTCCCCATCGGGGGAAGCTGTCACCGAAGGTGACTGATGAGGGCCGAACCCTCTGTGGCAACCCGTTTGCGGGCAACCGCGGCAAGCTCTCCCCTCATCCGGCCCTGCGGGGCCACCTTCTCCCCCAGGGGGAGAAGGCTTCAGGGCTTCTTCTTTGGAATATGAACCTCCGGGATGGCGACGTTTTCATAGTTGATGGACTTGTGCTTCTCCGGGGTCTCGGGGGCGTCGCTGTGGGCGACCTGGCCGGTGTAGACCTCGGGCAGGGCAACATCGTCACTGTGGACACGGTAGCGCTGCTTTTTCAGCGCCTCGCGCAGCTTGCGGAACATCAGAAGGACCTCCCAATTAGATAAAGTTGATAAAGAAGGTGATGACCAGACTGTTAAGGAAGTCCGCAAACAGACTGCCTACCAGCGGGATCAGCAGATACGCCTTGACCGACGGGGCATACTTTTCGCACAGGGCCTGCATGTTGGCCATGGCGTTGGGTGTCGCGCCCATGCCAAAGCCGCAGACGCCCGCCGCAATGACCGCAGCGTCATAGTCGCGGCCCATGATGTTGAAAATCACAAAGTAGGTGAACAGGAAAATCAGCAGCGTCTGGCCCGCCAGCAGGATGATGAGCGGCAGCGCCAGCGCGGCCAGCTGCCACAGCTTCAGCGTGATCATGGCAATGCCCAGGAACAGCGACAGGCTGATGCCGCCGATGTCGTTGATCTCGCCCATGTGGGTCGTGAATTTGTGGGTGAATTCGCCGATGTTGCGCATACACGCGGCGGCGATCATCGCGCCGATATAAATGGGGAACGTCAGCCCGGTCATGGCCAGCGCCTTGGAGATGAACGTCCCGATGCCGATGGCGATAATCAGCTGGAACACAGCAGCCGGGTACATGCTGGTGTGGCGCTCGTGCTTGATTTCTTCCTCCACCAGCAGGCTGTCGTCCTCGGGCACAACGGTGTCCAGCAGCTTGCGGCGCTCAATAAGCAGACGGCCCGTCGGGCCGCCCATGACGCTGCCCGCAATCAGGCCGTAGGTGGCCGCCGCCGTGCAGAGCGTGGTCGCGCCCGCAACGCCGAAGTCCTCGAGCACGGGGCCGAACGCGCCCGCCGTGCCGTGGCCGCCGACCATCGGGATGGAGCCGGTGCACAGACCGATCAGCGGCGAGATGCCCAGCAGGTCCGCCAGTCCGACGGCGAGGAAGTTCTGGCACAAAATCAGCGCAACGACAAGCCCTAAAAAGATGATCAGCGATTTGCCGCCGCTTTTCAGCACCTTGAGGTTGGCCTGAAAGCCTACCGAGGTGAAGAAGAACACCATGCAGACTTCTTTTAAAATGTCGTCAAATTCAAACTCGGCAATGCCGGTCACGTAGCAGAGGCAGGTGAAAACGGCAAACAGCACGCCGCCGATGACCGGCGCGGGGATGCAGAATTTTTCCAGAAAGCCGGTGCGCGCCTTCAAAAAGCGGCCCAGCATCAGCACGCAGACCGCCGCGAACAGCGTCTGGTACATATCCAGTGAGATGATCATGCGGCGGCCTCCTGTTCAGGGGCCGTCTCCGGGCTGGCGGGGGTGATGCCCTGCGCGGTGTAGTACGCAGCGGCGCCGGTGTGGTAGGGGATAACGCTCTGCGCGGCGGCCTCGGCGGGGTCGGTCACCAGCGGCACCGGCACGGCGGCGGCCACGGCGTCCACGCTGTCAAAATACCGGGCAGTCAGCCTTTGGACGGTCTCGTCGGACAGCGCGTTCGACGCCAGCAGAAGCGCCTGCACGCTGACGGTCCAGACGTCCTCGCCCTGACCGGCGTAGGTCCCGGCGGGGATAACGCAGGCGCGGTAGGCCGGGTAGGCCGCCAGCAGCCGCGCACCGACACCCCCATCGACGGAGAGCAGACGGATGGAGCAGGTCTCGGCTAGCTGTTCCAGCGCGTCGGCGTGCAGACCGGCGGTGACGAACATCGCGTCGATCGTGCCGTCGGCCAGCCGGGCGGCAGCGTCGGTGTAGTTCAGGTTTACCGTGTGCACTAGGCGGTTGTTCAGGCCGCAGGCGGCCAGCACCTGCCCGGCGTTCTGCTCGGTGCCGGATTCCTCCTCACCGACGCTGACCGTGCAGCCCTGCAGCTCCTCCGGCGTCGTAATGTCGGAGTCGGCCCGCACAACGACCTGCACGGCCTCCTCATACAGGGCGGCCACGGCGCTGAAGCTGCGCTCGGTGCTCTCGTGGACAAAGATGCCGCTGCCGTCGTAGGCGTCCTGCGCCATGTCGGACTGGGCAACGGCCAGCTGTAAATAGCCGCCCGCCAGCAGCCGCAGGTTGGCGGCGGACCCGGCGGTCTGCTTGACCTCAATGGTGCTGTTCTGGGCGGCTATGGCGGTGCCAAACGCATTGTACACGCCGCCGGCAGCCGCAGCCCCCAGCCGCAGCCGCGACGCCGCGCAGCCCGCGAGCAGGACCGCGGCGGACAGGACGGCAATGATACGGAACAGATGTTTTTTCAATCGTGCACCTCTCTGAAATTCTTTAGGCTCCCCTTGAGGGGAGCTCCGCCCGCAGGCGGTGAGGGGTGGGCCGCAGCAACCCTTTTATAGGTCGGCTGCCAGCCACCCTTCCGGCCCTGCGGGGCCACCTCCCCTCAAGGGGAGGCAGGGATGGCGACAATTATTTCCCCACCACATCCCAATGCTTATCGTTCCTGTTCAGCACCTCGCAGCCGGTCTCGGTCACCAGGACGAGGTCCTCCACGCGGACGCCGAACTCGCCGGGCAGGTAGACACCCGGCTCAATCGAAAAGATCATGCCGGGTCTGGCTACGGTGGTGTTCGCGCTGCTGACGTCGCCCTTCTCGTGGTCGGTCTGGCCGATGAAATGCCCCAGACGGTGGTTGAAATACGCACCGTAGCCCGCTTCCGTAATCAGGCCGCGCGCGGCGGCGTCCAGCTCACACAGGCGCACGCCGGGCTTGATGAGCGCCTCGGCAGCCTCATTCGCGCGGCGCACCAGATCGTGCACGGCGGCCTGCTTTTCAGTGGGCTGGCCGCAGAACCAGGTGCGGGTCATGTCGCTGCAATAGCGGCTCTTCACGCAGCCCATGTCAAACAGCACGCAGTCGCCCTCTTTTAACACGGTGCCGTCCGGCTCGTGGTGCGGGTCGGCGGCGTTGGCACCAAAGGAGACGATCGTCGTAAAGCTCGGCCCCTCGCAGCCGTGGGCACGGAACTGCGCGTCGATAAACTCGGCGACCTCGCGTTCGGTCATGCCGGCCTTTATATAGTGCTTCGCGGCCTCGTTTACCGCGTCGTTGATGCGGGATGCCTCGCGCATGAGGGCCTGCTCCTCGGCGTCCTTGCAGGCGCGGCAGTCGTCCACGCAGTCGCTGGACAGCACGACCTGCATACCGGGGTGGGTCTCCATCAGCGGGATCAGGAACTTAGCGGGCCACTCCTTGTCAATGCCCAGCGGCCTGCCCGCGTCCACGACCTCGGCGATCTGCGCCACGGGCTTGTCCGTGTCGGTGTGCCAGACGGTCTTGCACGGCGGCTCGGGCACATTGAACAGTCTGTTCAAAAACAGCACCGGCTCGCCCTCGGTGGGCAGGTAGAGCGCCAGCAGACGCTCATAGGGCTCCACGGCGACGCCGGTCAGATACCACACGCTCTTGGGGTCGCAGACGATCATCTGCGTCAGTCCCTGCGCGCGCAGGGCAGCACGGACACGGTCCATGCGTTCGGTTTTCAACATACAAATGCCTTCTTTCCCATTATTCAGTTTTCCGCGGGCTTCATTGCACTTTTGCGGTACTGCTGGGGGCTTTGGCCCACCATGGCGGTAAAGCGGGTCGAGAAGTTGCTCTCATCCCCAAAGCCGACCTGATGCGCGATCTCGCAGACGGAGAAATCCGTCAGCACCAGCAGCTCCTTGGCGCGTGTGATCCGCGTGGACAGCAAAAAATTGTAGGGCGTCGTGCCCATGTACTGGCGGAACAGCCGCAGGAACCAGCTCTTGCTCACCGGCGTCTGGGCCAGCAGGCTGTCCAGCGACAGCGGCTCGGCATAGTGCTGGCGGATGTACTCGGCGGCCTGTTCGATCAAGGTGCGATTGGAGCGGCTCTCGTCCCCGGCCAGCAGCTGGCGGGCCATCAGGGCCAGCATCCGGTGCAGGGCCAGGCAGATCTCGATCTGTGCGGCAGCGCCGTGCTCCCACTCGGCGGCCAGTGACTCAAACAGCGGCTGCATCTCCAGCCGACTGACCGTAACGGGGGACAGCCGCCCCTGCGGCTGCAGTACCTCGGCCAGATTGGCGACGCCCGCGCCGTCCAGATGCGCCCAGTAGTGATGCCAGTGGTCCTGCCCGGGGGCAGTGCAGTAGCTTTGCGGGGTGCGGCAGTTCAGCAGCAGGGCGCTGCCAGCGGGCAGCTCCACGCGCTGGTCGTTCTGCTCGATCAGACCGGAGCCGGACAGCGTATAAAACAGCAGATAGCTTTCCTTATCAGTGCGGGCCGTGGCAAAATGGGCGCGGCCATAAAAGTTACCGGCCTCGGTGCAGTAAAACGGCTGTGCCAGCGCCGCCGCGCCGGGGGTGGCGCGCAGCCAGGTGCTGCGTGCCTCCACGTCCATATTATAGGTCAGCATAGTGGCGGTCCCTCCCTTGCTTATATGAACATGATAGAAACAAACCGCGCGTTTGTCAATAAAAAATAGAAAAAGCCTTCCCTATAAAAGAAAAGCGGGCACGCCCCGCGGCGTGCGCAAGAACAGGAAACCGTTCAGCCGGATGAGGGGGGAATACCGCGGGTGACCCCGCCCACCTTGACAACGCCGCCCTTTTGTCCTATACTGATACACAGGTTAAACCTGGGTTTAAGTCATAGGAGGAAAACACATGGCCTATACAGTGGGGGAGATGGCACGGCGGCTGGGTGTGCCAGCATCGACGATCCGCTATTACGATAAGGAAGGGCTGCTTCCCTTCGTCGGGCGCTCGTCCGGCGGCATCCGCGTTTTTACGGAGAAGGACTTCGAGTGGCTGCGCATCATCGAGTGCCTGAAAAAGACCGGCATGTCCCTCAAGGACATCCGCGAATACATCGAGCTGGCCATGCCGGGCGATGAGACCATTGCCCGGCGGCTGGAGCTGTTCCGCAAGCAGCGCACCGTGCTCGAGACCCACATGGCTGAATTGCAGCAGACGATGGACACCCTGGACTACAAGTGCTGGTTCTATGAGACCGCCGCCGCCCGCGGCAGCACCGAGGGCATCAGCGACCTACCCGACGAGGCTCTGCCCGAGGCCCTGCGCCCCGTGCGGGAGCGTCTGCGCGCCGCCGCGGAGGCGGAGACAGAAGAAGTATGACCCCAAAACGCCGCCCCAGGTGTGCCGACTATAACAACCCACCCCGCAAAAATCCTGCCGCCACCGCTATATCTGGTGCTGCAGCGTACAATCTGCCACCAGACAAAACGGAAAAACTCAAAAAATCCTGCCGCGAAGTGTTAAACACAGCACAATTCCCGCAAAGATGCAAAAAATACGGAAAAGATCTGCGTGAAACTTTCCATTGACACCCCGCGCGCCCTGTGGCAGAATGACGGTAAGAACCTGATTGTGTAAAGGAGAGATCCCTATGACCCCTGAACTTCGCTGGCTGAGTGACCCCACCGTCTTTGCCGTGAACCGGCTGGACGCACACTCTGACCATCTCTGCTGCCGCACCCTGGACGAGGCCGAAAGCGGCCTGACATCGCTGCGCCAGTCACTGGACGGCGCATGGCGCTTTGCGTGGAGCGCCAACCCTGCCGCCCGCCCGGCGGATTTCTGGCAGCCGGACGCCGACCTGTCCGGCTTCGGCACCATCCGCGTGCCCGGGCACATCGAGCTGCAGGGCTACGGTCAGCTGCAGTACACCAACACCCTCTACCCGTGGGATGGCCGCAGCTGCCTGCGTCCGCCGCAGGTCGATTGGAACGATGACCCCGTGGGCAGCTATGTCAAAGAGTTTGATCTGGACGAGTCCCTGCGCGGCCAGCGCGTCTGCGTCAGCTTTCAGGGCGTGGAGCAGGCCATGTACCTGTGGTGCAACGGCCAGTTCGTCGGCTATGCCGAGGACAGCTTCACCCCGTCTGAATTTGACCTGACACCGTATATTCGGGACGAGAACAACCGCTTCTGCGTCGAGGTCTACAAGCGCAGCAGCGCCGCCTGGATCGAGGATCAGGACTTCTTCCGCTTCTCGGGCATCTTCCGCTCGGTCTACCTGTACGCAAAGCCCAGGGTCCACATCAACGACATCTGGCTCAAGGCCGACCTTGCCGCCGACAACACCACCGGCCTGCTGACGCCCCTCGTCAAGATGGACGGCGAGACCGACGGCGCGTCGGTTGCTCTCGTCGTGACCGACCCCGAGGGCTACGCCGTCTACGAGGGCCCCGCCGCGGGCGATACGATCGAGATCGGGGGCATCCAGCCGTGGAGCCACGCCGCGCCGGTGCTCTACCACGCCGTGCTGACCCTGCGCGATGCCGACGGCGTTTTGCAGGAAGTCGTGCCCTACGACATCGGCTTCCGCCGCTTTGAGATGATAAACGGCGTCATGTGCCTGAACGGGGAACGTGTCGTGTTCAACGGCGTCAACCGCCACGAGTGGAACGCCGACAGGGGCCGCGCCATCGGCGCCGACGACATGCACGCCGCCATGGCCGTGTTCAAAAAAAACAACATCAACGCCGTGCGCACCTGCCACTACCCCGACCAGAGCCTGTGGTACGACCTGTGTGACCGGAACGGCATCTACATGATCGACGAGACGAACCTCGAAAGCCACGGCAGCTGGCAGAAGCTCGGCGCGGTGGAGCCGAGCTGGAACGTGCCCGGCAGCCTGCCCGAGTGGAAGGACTGCGTCGTGGACCGCGCCCGCAGCATGTTTGAACGCGACAAGAACCACGCCGCCGTCCTGATCTGGTCCTGCGGCAATGAGAGCTACGCGGGCGAGGATATTCTCGCCATGTCGCAGTTCTTCCACGACCACGACCCGGGACGCCTCGTGCATTATGAGGGTGTGTTCCACTGCCGCGCGTTCGACGCCATCAGCGACATGGAAAGCCGGATGTACGCCAAGCCGTGGGAAATCCGCGAGTATCTCGAATCCCACCCGAAGAAGCCCTTCATTCTCTGCGAATATATGCACGATATGGGCAACTCGTTGGGCGGCATGGAGAGCTATGTGCGCTTGGCCGACGAGTTCGACCAGTACCAGGGCGGCTTCATCTGGGACTACATGGACCAGGCGCTCCGGCACACCGACGCGCTTGGCCGCAGCGTGCTGGGCTACGGCGGCGACTTTGCGGACCGCAACACCGATTACAACTTCAGCGGCAACGGCATTGTCTACGCCGACGGTGCCGAGAAACCCGCCATGCAGGACGTGCGCTATTGGTACGACACCCCCGCCAGCTGCGCCGCCCACGATGCCCGCAACGCCGCAGCCGCCGCCCGGGCGGACCGCGACGCGGCCAAAGCACAGGCCGCCCGCAAGCCCGGCACGTTGACCGTGACCGAGGGCGACGGCAACCTCGGCGTCAGGGGCGACGGGTTTGAAATTCTCTTTTCCGCGGGCGAGGCCGGGCCGTCGTCGCTGACCGTCAATGGCAGCGAGTGGCTCTGGCGCGCCCCGCGCCCGGCGTTCTGGCGCGCCGCCACCGACAATGACCGCGGCTGCGGCTTCCCGCAGAAAGCGGCGGCCTGGCTGGCGGCGGATGTCTACCTGCAGAACCTCGGCTTTGTGGTCTTGCGGAAATCCGCCGACGGTGTGCAGGTGCGCTATACCTACGGCGTGCCCACCGTGCCCGGCGCTAAGGCCGAGCTGACCTACACCGTGGAGCCGCAGGGCACGCTGCTGGTCGAGGCCGTCTATCATGGCGTGCCCGGTGCACCGGAGCTGCCCTGCTTCGGCGTAAAATTCCAGACGTTTGCCCCCGTGGCCCGCACGCTCTGGACCGGCCTTTCGGGCGAGACCTACCCGGATCGCTGCAAGGGCGGCGTCTTTGGCTGCCATGAGGAAGTGCCGCACATTGAACCGGCCCTCGTCCCGCAGGACTGCGGCCTGCATGTGGGCACCCGTCAGTTCACGCTGGAGCAGTACAACGCCTGCGGTCAGACGGCGGCTGCGCTGACGATTGAACAGGCCGACGCGCCGTTTGCCTTCAGCGCACTGCCCAACACTGCGCAGGAGATCGAGGCCGCCCAGCACATCACCGAGCTGCCCGCCACGGGCCGCACGAGCGTGACGATCCTGGGCGCAGCCCGCGGCGTCGGCGGCATCGACAGCTGGGGCACCGATGTGGAGGAGCCTTACCGCGTCAGCGGGGAAGGAGAGCACCGCGTCGTGTTCCGCATCGTGTTGTAAATACACTAAAGGCAGCACCGCCTGCGCTGCACCTGCCCATAAAAACACAAGCCGCCCGTGTCAGCCTGACACGGGCGGCTTTGCTGTCTTATGCGCGTTTAATCCAGACGGAACACCTGCTCCAGCTTGGGCTGGGCGCCGGTCACGGGGTCCATTTCCAGCTCCAGAATGTCCTTCATGTAGTCGTTCCAGCGGTCTACAACGGGGCTTTCGGCCTGTACCTTCTCGGCGTAGGCAACGCCTTTCGCGCACTCATAGTAGCCGAACAGCTCGTCGTTACAGTAGAAGATGCTGTAGTTGCAGATGCCCGCAGCCTTCAGCACCTCGACCATCTCGGGCCAGATCTCCGCGTGGCGGCGCTGATATTCCGCTTTGCAGCCGGGCTTGATGCGGCCCTTCCATGCTATATGCTCCATTGGTATGCACCTCATTTGACAGTCTGGATTTTGTCTTTATTGTACGGCGCGCAGCGGCGGTTTGCAACGTGGAATAGTACAGATTTCTTTGGGAAAATTCCACTTGCCGCGCCCGGTGCACAGCCAGTCACATCAGCGGGCTGAACAGCCGCAGCACGCAGTCCCAGCCGCGCACGGCCAGGCTGCGGGTGTCGGCGTACTCCTGCGTGACCTCGCGGCAGACGGAAAACAGCGCGTCAAAATCGCGGCGCACATCGGCCACGGCGCTGCAGCCGCAGAACCAGCAGGCGTTCTCAAAGTGCAGGTACAGGCTGCGGAAGTCAAAATTGATCGTACCTACCACGGCTTCCGTGCCGTCGGCTACGCATTGCTTCGCGTGGATGAACCCGGGCGCGTACTCATAAATGCGCACGCCGCTCTTGGCAAGGCTGGCGTAATAGCTGCGCGTGACCGAGAAGATCAGCTTTTTGTCCGGGATGCCCGGCGTGATGATCCGCACATCAACGCCGCTGGACGCGGCCAGCCGCAGTGTGCGCTGCATCTCGTCACTTAAAATAAGGTAGGGCGTTGTAATGTAGACGTAGTCCTTCGCACTGCGGATCATGTTCAGGTAGACGTTCTCGCCGGTGGCCTCGTCGTCCAGCGGATTGTCCGCGTAGGGCAGCACCACGGCATTCTCCCGCGCGGTGTAGGGCACATCGGGCAGATAGCGCTCGACCTCGGGGGCTGCCTTCTGCGTTGCGCCCCACAGCTCTAAGAAAATCAGCGTCAGGCCGCGCACGGCGTCGCCCTCCAGCCGGATGCCGCTGTCCTTCCACTGGCCGTAAGGGTGGGTGCGGTTGAAGTACTCCTCCGCCAGATTGTAGCCGCCGGTAAAGCCGACGCGCCCGTCCACAACGGTGATTTTGCGGTGGTCGCGATTGTTCATAAAGACGTTCAAAATCGGGATGACCGGGTTGAACCGGCGGCATTGTATGCCGCGCCCCGCCAGCTTTTTGACAAATTTGCTGTTGATAAACCCGATGCTGCCCACGTCGTCGTAAAATACGCGCACCTCCACGCCGTGGGCGGCGCGCTCGGCCAGAATATCCTCCAGCTCCTGCCAGGCGGAGGCGTCCTCAATGGCGTGGTATTCCATGAAAATAAATTTTTCCGCGCTGCGCAGGGCTATTTTCTGGGCCTCCAGCGCCTCGCAGGTGTCGCCGTAGAACGTCACATCGGTGTTGTCATAGGCGGGGTAGCCGGCGCGGTCCTGCAAATAGCGGGCGTGGTTGCGGGTGATGCGGTCCGGGTAGGGCAGGGCGCGGCGCTGCTGCAAAATGGGTGCGTGATACCGGCGCAGCATCGTCAAATTTTCACCGAAACGGCGGCGCATGACGCTGACGGCCCCGCTGCGGCCAAACAGCAGATAGATGGTCAGCCCGAAGATGGGAAACAGCAAAATCAGAATGATCCACGAAATTTTATACGCGGAGTTGATATGCAGCCCATATATACGCAGCGTAATCAAAAATGTCAGTACCGACGTGCATACCTGAATGGCGGTGGAGTAGTCGTTCAGCTTGAGGGCAAGCCAGAAGATCCATAAAACCTGCAAAAGTACGCCGATGCCCGCCAGCAGCATCCGGCTGACGCTGTTGGGGATGGCCTCGCGTTTTTCCTCGGTGGTGTTGTTCATGTGTGGCCTCTTTTGTGCCGGGCGCGGCCCGGCTGTGTTGATTTTTTATCCAGTATAGCACAAAATCTTGCAGTATACCACACTTTTGCACCGGAATTTGCGGTATGTTCCACAAAGGGAGCGTCTCCGTGGCCGGGCAGGGGCGTTGAGCGCGGGAAAATGCAAAATAGCACAAAAATTGCCCGCCTGTAAAATTGGCCTGTATACGCTGAAATCCATGCGCGATGCGCCCCGCTGCCCGCACCGACAGAGACAGCACAGATAAAATGGACGCAATATATGTGCGGTTTCAATTGCGGCAGTTTTTACCGCGGCTTTTGGCGCGGCGGCACAGCTGATTTTTAAAATGACGGTAATATGTATAGAATTCCGCGCGGCGGCAGAGGTGCAGCCACGGCAAGGCGGTTGGAGTGCAACAGGCAAAACGGTGGGAAATTAAAAAGAGAAGCAAAAAAATGTTTTTTGCTGTTTTTGCATAAGGCTGTTGAAATTTGGCAGATTATGTGATATTATAATTTCACAAATAAGGACGTACGAAGTCCTTATAGAATTTAGTGGAGGAATTTGTTATGTTCGAGAAAATTCGCAAAATGAAGAACAAGAAGGGCTTCACCCTGGTAGAACTCATCGTCGTCTTGGTCATCCTGGCAATTCTGGCCGCCCTGCTGATCCCCGCCCTCACCGGCTACATCGACAAGGCAAACAAGGAGAAGGTTGTTTCCGAAACTCGTATGGTTGCTATGGCTGTTCAAACAGAGCTGTCTGAGGCTTATGGTCAGGTTGGTGCAGGCAAGACATTAAAGGATTCGACACCGGAAGATTGGGCGTCCACTGGTGCGGTTGGCGGTACTGCGGGAAAAGAAGGCAAATACATTACTGAGATCAAAAAGCTTGCTGAGGTATTTACGTCTAATAAGAAGGCTACGTTCCAAGCAACTGCAACTGCAAATGGTTCCTTGGTAGAAGTGAAATACAATGACGGTGTTTATACTTGCACGTATAATGCAACGGAGAAGACTTATAATACCGAAGAGAGCAAGACGCCTCTGACTAATACTGTAACGATTAATTAAATGATTCGAGGATAACCCTACAACTATAGGCTAATTGTAAGGATTGCGTTTTCCCACCGCCACCCGGCGGTGGGATTTTTTGTGTTTATGTTGTGGTTTCACTCAATTCCATTACAACTACGGACACTCCTACGGGCGGATATGGAATCCGCCCCTACGGTCTGCCGATCCCGTAACATTCTGTCTGCCGCCAACTTCGGCGGGGTGGGGTCACCCCGCCCTACATCCTACCGAAAAAGGGGAACGTAGGGCGGCCAGCCCTCTGGCCGCCGTGCCCGCTTCCGGCCACAGCAAACCTTCCGTGCAATCCCCCCACCCTCACCCCACAGGCGAAAAGCCTCCCTTGTCAAAGGGAGGTGCCGAGCCTGCGAGGCGGAGGGATTCCTGCCCGTCTGCGGGTGTGACAGCGTGCAGGGCATAGCCCGTCGGAATCCCTCCGGCCGCCTGCGGCGTCCACCTGCTCCCCTTCTGGCGCTACGCGCCACCTCCCCCGGCACGGGGGAGTCTGTCTTTGACAAGGGAGGCCGGACTGTCGAAAAATTGCATTCCTGCCTTGTTGCGCGTGTAGGGGCGACCATTGGTCGCCCGCCAGTTTACTGCCGTAACGCTATTTCCGTGCAATCCCCCCACCCTCACCCCGCAGACAAAAGCCTCCCTTGTCAAAGGGAGGTGCCGAGCCTGCGAGGCGGAGGGATTCCTGCCCGTCTGCGGGTGTGACAGCGTGCAGGGCATAGCCCGTCGGAATCCCTCCGGCCGCCTGCGGCGTCCACCTGCTCCCCTTCTGGCGCTACGCGCCACCTCCCCCGGCACGGGGGAGTCTGTCTTTGACAAGGGAGGCTTTTCTGCTCCAACCTTAAACTTCACTTCAAATTTCACTCTTGCAAAATCCGGCAAAGTGTGCTACAATCTCATAGCATACCGTTTTAGTGGGAAATATTCCCGCAACCCCAACCAAAAAAAGGAGAGTCCCGCCCCATGTCCGAACGCCTGTGGGGAATCCTTGTGGATTCCTTTGGTAAAATATTGCTGCCCGGCCTGACCGTCACCATCCCGCTGACCGCCATCTCGTTCACGCTGGCGCTTATCATCGCGGTGGCGGTGGCGCTGGTGCAGTTTGCCCATGTGCCCGTTTTGCAGCGGCTGGCCCGGTTTTATATCTGGGTCATCCGCGGCACGCCCGTGCTGGTGCAGCTGTTCGTTGTGTTCTACGGCCTGCCCGGCGTCGGCATCCTGATTGAGCCGTTCCCCGCGGCGGTGCTCGTCTTTTCCATCAACGAGGGCGCGTACTGCGCCGAGACCATCCGCGCCGCGCTGGAATCCGTGCCCAAAGGCCAGATGGAGGCGGGGCAGTGCGTCGGCATGAGCTACTTACAGATCATCCGCCGCATCATCCTGCCGCAGGCGCTGCGCACAGCCTTCCCCACGCTGGCCAGTACGCTGATCGCCATGGTCAAGGATACCTCGCTGGCCGCGAACATCACCGTGACCGAAATGTTCATGACGACCCAGCGCATTGTGGCCCGCACCTATGAGCCGCTGGCCCTCTACATTGAGGTCGGTCTGGTTTACCTGCTGTTCTGCACCGTGCTGACCCGCCTGCAGGCCGTCGGCGAGCGGTACCTCAACAGCAAAGGCGCGCAAAGGAGCTGAACTATGCTGCAAATCAGAAATCTGCGCAAGTCCTTTGGCGATTTGCAGGTGCTCAAGAGCATCGATCTGGACGTGAACAAGGGCGACGTCGTCGCCATTTTAGGCCCCAGCGGCAGCGGAAAAACAACGATGCTGCGCTGCCTGAACTTTTTGGAAAAGTCCGACGGCGGCACGATGCTGTTTGACGACCAGCGCGTAGACCTGGCCCGCGTCACCCACGCCGAGGCCAACGCCCTGCGCCGCCGCACGGGGTTTGTCTTTCAAAGCTATAACCTGTTTGCCAACAAGACCGCGCTGCAAAACGTGACCGAGGGGCTTATCATCGCGCGCAAAATGCCGCGCCGCCGGGCCGAGGAGATCGCCCGCGCCGCGCTGGTCAAGGTCGGCATGGATGACCGCGCCGACTACTACCCCAGCCAGCTTTCCGGCGGGCAGCAGCAGCGCGTGGCGATTGCCCGCGCCATGGCCGCCGACCCGGAGATCATCTATTTCGACGAGCCTACGTCCGCTTTGGACCCCGAGCTGACCGGCGAGGTGCTGGCCGTCATGCGCAGCCTAGCCGGGGAAGGCCGCACAATGCTGGTCGTGACCCACGAGATGGATTTCGCCCGCCACGCGGCCAACCGCGTGGTGTTCATGGAGCAGGGCGTCATTGTGGAGCAGAACACCGCCGAGGCGTTCTTCAACGACCCGCAGCAGCCCCGCACCAAAGAATTTTTGCAGACCTACAAGCAAAGGAGCCTTTTGTAATGAAGAACCTGACCAAGCTGACCGCCCTGACCCTGACCGCCGCGCTGGCCCTGACCGCCTGCGGCAGCAGCGCCGCCGCCACCGCGCCCGCAGCGGAATCCGCCGCCGGGAGCACCGCCGAGGCCGCGTCCGGCGACCTGTTGAGCGAGATCCAGGCCAAGGGTACCATCACGGTTGCGATGGAGGGCACATGGGCACCCTGGACCTACCACGATGAAAACGACAACCTCGTCGGCTACGACGTCGAGGTCGCCACCGAGATCGCGAAGAAGCTGGGCGTTGAGCCGCAGTTTGTCGAGGGCGAGTGGGACGGCCTGCTGGCCGGTCTGGACGCGGGCCGCTATGACATTATGGTCAACGGCGTGGACATAACCCCCGAACGCGCCGAAAAATACGACTTCTCGACGCCCTACGCCTTCAACCGCACCGCCGTCATCACCAAGGCCGACGATGACAGCATCAACACGCTGGAGGATCTGAAGGGCAAAAAGACCGCAAACACGATCTCCAGCACCTACGCCGAGCTGGCCGAGCAGTACGGCGCGACGGTGACGGGCGTTGACGACCTGAACCAGACGTTTGAACTGCTGCTGAGCGGGCGCATCGACGCGACGCTGAACGCCGAGATGACCTTCTACGATTACACGAAGGAGCACCCCGACGCGAATGTGAAGATCGCCGTGCTGACCGACGATGCGAACCAGATCGCCATCCCGATGCGCAAGGGCGACGAGACTGCCGCCCTGCGCACGGCCATTGATGCCGCCATTGACGAGCTGCGCGCCGACGGCACGCTGAAGGCATTGAGCGAAAAATACTTTGGCCGCGATATTTCTACGGAAGAATAACCTTTGTAAAAAACATAGAAGGGGCTGCTGCACACGCAACAGCCCCTTTTGTTTTTGGGAAAATTATACCTTGTGAAGGATGCCGTCGGTCAATTCGACGATGTCGCCTTCCTCCATCCCGCCGCGGCGCAGCGCTTCGTCGGGGTAGGGGAGCACGCGCCGCGTGCCGTCAGCACTTTCCAGCACTACGTCAACCAGAATCGGCTGGTCGGCGGGCGGCTCCTCACAGCCGTACATCTGTTCCTCAATGCGGAAAATTTTGTATTTCATGCGGCTTCACGCTCTTTCCGGGGCGGTGGGTTCTGTCTCCACGGCCTCGATTTCTTTGATCAACATCTCATGGCCCTGCAAAAGATGGGTGCGCGGGCTCTGGCAGTGGGGGCAGGTGCGGCCAAACTGCACGGTGGGGTACTGTTGGCCGCAGTCCTCGCACACGGTCACGGCGGGGATGGTCTCCACGGTCAGCACCGCGCCGGGCAAAAGCTTTGATTTCGCCGCCGCCCACTTCCAGCAGTCCTGCAGATAGCTCTCCACCACGCCGGAGACCTCGCCCAGCTGCAGCGTCACGCGCCGGATGCGCGTCACGTCGTTCTGCCGGGCCACGTCCTCCACCGTGCGGATGATGTGGAATACAATGCCAAGCTCGTGCATTACTTCTCCTTCTTGGCAAAGCGGATCTTGATCTCGCGCTTCGCCATGTAGGGCAGAATGGCCTTGAACTTGTCCTCGCTCCTGACCATCTTGCTGCACTCGGGCAGGTCGCGGTGCAGGCGGATGGCATCAAACTCGCACTTTGTCGTGCAGACGCCGCAGCCAATGCACTTGTTCGGGTCCACAACGCTGGCACCGCAGCCCAGACAGCGCGCTGTCACGATTTTGACCTGATCCTCGGTCAGCGTCAGGTGCGCGTCACGGAAGGAACGGTGCGCGTCAATGCCCGCATCCAGCGCGGCGGACTGGCGCGGTGCGCGGTCATACTCGCCCAGCGCCAGGTTCGACTTGTCCAGCTCGTGGAAGTCGCGGCGGTTGCGGCCAATCGTCAGGCTGGTGTTGGGCTGTACAAAGCGGTGGATGGAAATTGCCCCCTGCTTGCCCGCAGCAATCGCGTCAATGGCAAACCGCGGCCCGGTGCAGACGTCGCCGCCGACGAAAATGTCCGGTTTTTTCAGCCAGTGAGAGATATGCTCAATGTCGGCGGACCGGTTCTCGGTCTCGATGGCTTTTTCCACCGGGATGACGTGCATACCGATGCCTGCGCCGCCCGGGGGGCACCATGGCGGTGATGTGCTCCAGCGGCAGGAACGTCATCCGCTCAAAGAAGGTTGTCGCCTCGGGGTGGTCGGAGATCTGCCGCTTGTTCATGTTGAAAAACTCTGCATTGCCGGGCACGAACATCGGCAGGATGTACTGCTTTTCGCGGCGGGGATTCTCCCAGTTGTACTCCAGCAGATTTTTTGCCGTTGCTCCGTTTTATTTTCTGCGCCTTCCCCCTTGGGGCTGCGCCCGCAGACGCGTGTCGAAGCGCAACCGCCGCAGGCGGCTCTTAGCGCGAAGACTGAAGGTGGCCCCGCAGGGTCGGATGAGGGAAAAGTGTGCTATTGCTGCCCGTGAACGGGTTGCTGCCGGTAGGTCAGCCCTCATCAGTCACCTTCGGTGACAGCTTCCCCGGCGGGGGAAGCCTCCGCTTTGACAAAGTGTTCCACCACCATCCGCTGCGCCTCCGGCGTAAACAGCAGCACTGAATACGGCGTGCCGCGGGCGCTGACCTTGTCCTCGCTGCGCAGACCGGCGTCCACACCGGCAGGGGTCGGCACGTAGTAAAAGCCCTTCGTCGGCAGACGCTCCATGCCGATGAGCCGCTGCGCCAGCAGCCACTCGTCGATCTCCTTGATGGTCGGGGCCTTCACATCCGGGTCACCGGCGGCCTCGATCAGCGCGGCCTTCAGCTCCGCGCCGGTATAGCTGTCCTGATAGTTGAAGCTGCGCGCGTCCTCCGCCGTCAGGTAAAACGCGGGGCGCTCGGCCTTCGGCGGCTTTTTCTTCTTCTCGGACGGCAGCGGCTTTTCCGGCTCCGGTGCGGGCGGGTCCAGGCTCAAAACGGCGTCGGGGTGGTCGGCGCGGTAGGCGTCAATGACCGCAAAGAACGCGGCACCGTACTTTTCATACTTGCGCTCACCCATGCCGTAGATGCCCAGCATATCCTCCGCGCGGCGCGGCGCGCGCAGGCACATGTCCACCAGCGACTTGTCGCCGAACACGACGTAGGGCGGCAGTCCCTCGCGCTGGGCGGTGTCGAACCGCAGCTGGCGCAGCTGGTTGAACAGCTCCAGTCCGGCGCTTGTCAGCGCGTCCATCGTGCTGCGGCGCTTCGGCTTCGGTGCGCGGGCCTGCTCCGGCTCACGCTGCGGCGGCAGCTTGACCAGCACCTGCCCGCCGGCCTTTAACGGGGCAATGTCCCCGATGTGCAGCACGGCGTACTGGTCGTCGCTCTGCACCAAATATCCATCCTCCAGCAGCTGGGCCAGCAGGCGTTCCAGCGTCTCGCGCGGGGTGTCCTTCATCCGGCCGTAGCTCTTGAAGCGCTCGGCTCCCAGCTCCCGCAGCCGCGCACGGTTCGCGCCTTGTAAAGTGCCGAACAAAATCGCCTTGCCGTACCGCCCGCGCAGCTCGGCCACGCAGTTGATCATCCATTTGGCGGCGTCGGTCATATCGACCTCGTCAAAATCGTTGCTGCAGCTGCCGCAGTTGCCGCACGGCGCGGTGGGATGCTCGCCGAAATAGGCCAGAATGTAGTTGCGCAGGCACTCCGTCGTCTGGCAGTAGCGCTCCATCGTCTGCAAGCGCTGCAGGTCGCGCTGGCGCAAAAGGTCGGCCTCCTCGTCGTCCATCTCGGCAAAATCCTTTTTGTCCAGCAGGAATTTGTTGATGATGACGTCCTGCGCCGAAAAAAGCAGCACGCACTGCGACGGCAGCCCGTCACGCCCGGCACGGCCCGCCTCCTGGTAATAATTCTCCATGCTCTGGGGCATGTTGTAGTGCAGCACGAACCGCACGTTGGACTTGTCAATGCCCATGCCAAAGGCGTTCGTCGCCACAATGACCGGCGCGGTGTCGTAGATGAAGTCGTTCTGATTTCTGCGGCGTGCTTCGGCGGGCAGGCCCGCGTGGTACTTTGTGGCCGCAAAGCCGTATTCGGTCAGAAGCTCCTGCAGCTTGTCCACATTCTTGCGGGTGGCGCAGTAGATGATGCCGCTCTCGCCGGGGTGGTCGCGCAGATATTGGATGACAAAATCGTCCTTGCGGCGGGTGCGCTCGACCTGAAAGTAGAGGTTGGGCCGGTCAAAGCCGGTCACAAGCACCTTCGGGTCGTGGAGCCGCAGCGTGCAGACAATGTCGTCCTTGACCTCCCGCGTGGCCGTGGCCGTGAACGCCGACACGATGGGGCGGCGGGGCAGACTGTCGATGAAGTCGAGGATCTTTAAGTAGCTCGGGCGGAAATCCTGTCCCCACTGGCTGATGCAGTGCGCCTCATCCACCGTGACCATCGAGATGTCTGCCCCCGCGGCAAAGCTGCGGAACACCGGGCTTTCCAGCCGTTCGGGCGCGACGTAGACGAGCTTGTAGCTGCCCACGGCGGCCAGATCCAGCGCGCGGGCGATCTGTGTCTCGGTCAGCGACGAGTTGATAAACGCCGCATGGATGCCCGCTGCGTTCAGCCCCTTGACCTGGTCCTGCATCAGCGAGATCAGCGGCGAGATGACGAGCGTCAGCCCCGGCAGCAGCAGGGCAGGGACCTGATAGCAGAGCGACTTGCCCGCGCCGGTGGGCATGATGGCCAGCGCGTCCCGCCCGGCCAGAAGGGCGCTGACGATCTCCTCCTGCCCGGGGCGGAAGGAGTCGTAGCCGAAATATCGTTTTAACGCTTCAAGCGGAGTCATGAAGGACCTCCTGAACTTTTTCTTCCATTATACCACATCCACACCCCTGCGGCCAGAGAAACGCGCACTTTACACCGCGCACCGTCTGCGGTATACTGGTAGCAAATCAAAAAACAGGAGCTGTCGCTATGATTCTGGATATTGTTGTGGACGTACAAAAGGACTTTATCACGGGTGCGCTGGCGAACCCCCAGGCACAGGCCAACGTGGCCCGCCTGGCCGAGACCGTTAAGGCCCATGCCCGGGCCGGGCACTGGCTGTTCCTGACGCGGGACACTCACCCCGACAACTACCTTGCCACGCGGGAGGGACGCCACCTGCCTGTGGAGCACTGCATCGAGGGCGAGGACGGCTGGAACTTTGCGCCCGAGCTGGAGAACGCGCTGGACGGTACCGAGCCCGAGGTCTGCCACATCGTCAACAAGCCCACCTTCGGCAGCTATATGCTGCCGAGCGAGATCCTCGACGAGCTGATGGCCCACAACGAGGCCGTGGACGACATTGAAAAGATTGTCATCTACGGCTACTGCACCGACATCTGCGTCATCAGCAACGCCATGGTGCTGCGCGCGGCCTTCCCGGAGACGGAAATCGAAATCCTGTCCGACTGCTGCGCCGGGGTCACGCCCCAGTCCCACCAAACGGCGCTGGACGCCATGCGGGCGTGCCAGTTCACAATCGTAGAAAGCGTATAAGGCAAAATTGAAACCGACGCACTCTTGCGTTTCTCACCGCATTGTGTTATACTTTACACCGTAAAACTGAATACGACAGCAGGTGCCTTTTTATGCCGCCGTTCGGCGCATGGGAAAGGGTAAAAGGGAAGCGGGTGCAAATCCCGCACGATCTCGTCACTGTGATAAGGGAGCCTGCCGCCAGGGTGCATTTGCACCGGTCACTGGGTTTTGACCCGGGAAGGCGGCGGCAGGCGTTGAGCTTTCAGCCAGGAAACCTGCCTGCTGCCGGGTACGGGGGCGCACCGCCCCAGATCACGAGGAATTGGTTGTACCGCAAAGCACCTGCTTACAATACGGGGTCTTTTGTGTTGCCATTCTGCACGCAAAAGACCTCGTTTTTTACGGGGTCAATTTCCGTGTGCCCTGCTGTCCTCTCCCGTACTGTCTCCCAGCTTTAAACAAGGAAAGGAAGCAAAAACACATGAGAAGGATCACCTACAGAAAAGCTGCCGCCGTCGCCATGGCCGCCGCCCTGCTGGTCGGCTGCGGCAGCACCGCCGCGAGCACTGACAGCGCTGCCGCGAGCACCGTCGCCGACGAAAGCACCGCAGAAAGCACCGCAGAAGATGCAGACGAGGGAGATGCAGACGAAGTGGCCGCTAAGAACTGCGCCGATTTGATCGACGCTATCTACGTGCAGGAGCGCAGCGCCGACACCGATGCCCAGTGCGAGGCCGCTAAGGCTGCCTGGGATGCCCTGACCGACACCCAGAAGGAGCTGGTCGAGGGTGAGAACGCAGACCCCGACTACTTTGGCCGCGACACCGGCGACGCCGGCAAGGACGACCCGCGCAATGCCGACGACATCGGAGAAAATGAGCTGCTGGTCGTCAGCTTCGGCACCTCCTTCAACGGCAGCCGCGCCGCTGACATCAAGGGCATCGAGGACGCCCTGCAGGCCGCCTACCCGGATTGGAGCGTCCGCCGCGCCTTCACCGCGCAGATCATCATCAACCACGTTCAGGCCCGCGACGGCGAGAAGATCGACAACATGGACCAGGCGCTTGAGCGTGCCGTTGCCAACGGCGTCAGGAATCTGGTTGTCCAGCCTACGCACCTGATGCACGGCGCCGAGTACGACGAGATGTGCGAGGCGGTTGAGCAGTACAGGGACAAGTTCGACAGCGTTGCCATTGCCGAACCCCTGCTGGGCGAGGTCGGCGAAGATGCCGCCGTCATCAACGCCGACAAGGAGGCCGTAGCCGCCGCCATCACCGCCGAGGCCGTCAAGACCGCCGGATATGACGACGCCGCTGCCGCTGCTGCGGACGGTACCGCCTTTGTCTTTATGGGCCACGGCACGTCCCACACCGCCAAGGTCAGCTACAGCCAGATGCAGACCGCGATGCAGACGCTGGGCTATGACAACGTCTTTATCGGCACCGTCGAGGGTGAGCCCGAGGACACCGCCTGCGATGCCGTTATCGAGAAGGTCAAGGAGGCCGGTTACACCAAGGTCATCCTGCGCCCGCTGATGGTCGTCGCCGGTGACCACGCCAACAACGACATGGCCGGTGCCGAGGACGATTCCTGGCTGAGCCAGTTCAACGCTGCCGACTGCTTTGAGAGCGTCGACACCCAGATCGCAGGTCTGGGCGAGATCGGCGACATCCAGCAGCTCTACGTTGACCACGCCGGGGCCGCCATCGATTCCCTGAACGGCTGAGAAAGACCCATTCTGCCCGGAGGGTAAGCTCCGGGCAGTTTTTTGGTTTTTGGGAAAGCACGGCAGGGGCCGCGCATGTCCGGCCTGCGTCCGGTGTGATACCCTGCCACGCCGTAGGGGCGGATTCCATATCCGCCCGCGCTGCCTCCCGCTAATGCCTGATAAATATGTATAGAATGAGGTAAGGAAAGCATGAAAAAGCTCCAACTCGCATCCCTGACTCTCGCTGCCCTGCTGCTGGCGGGCTGCGGTGCGTCCGCAGCGTCCACCGCCGAGAGCACGTCCGAGGCAATCTCCACGGAAGAAACCGCCCCTGCCGCCACCGCGGCCCCGGCCCCTGCCGTCACGGAAGCCCAGGCCCCCGCTGCCGCGCTGCCGGACGGCGTATACACCGCTAAGTTCAACACCGACAGCAGCATGTTCCACGCCAACGAAGCTGTGGACGGCATGGGCACGCTGACGGTGGAAAACGGCACGATGACCTTCCACGTCAGTCTGCAGTCCCAGAAGATCGTCAACCTGTATCCGGGCATGGCCGCCGACGCCCCCGCCCACGAGAGTGACTGGCTGCAGCCTACCGTTGACACAGTGACCTACTCCGACGGCACCAGCGACGAAGTATACGGCTTTGACATCCCCGTTGCGGCTGTCGATGCCGATTTCCAGCTGGCCATCCTCGGCGCCAAGGGCACCTGGTATGACCATACGGTCAGCGTCTCCGATGCCGAGCCTGCGGCAGAGGATGCGGCTGCGGCAGCCGTCGAGATCCCCGCCGACGGCAGCTATACCTGTGCTGTGACGCTGGAGGGCGGCAGCGGGCGCGCCACCGTCGAAAGCCCCGCCGCGCTGACCGTGGCCGACGGCATTATGACCGCGACCATCGTCTGGAGCAGCCCGAACTATGACTATATGCTCGTCGACGGCGAAAAGTACCTGCCCGTCAACACCGACGGCAACTCGACGTTTGAGATCCCCGTTGCCGCGCTGGATACCGCGCTGGCCGTCACGGCGGACACCGTCGCCATGAGCACCCCGCACGAGATCGACTATACCCTGACCTTTGACAGCGCGACGCTGGCCGCCGAATGAGGCGCGCGGCAGCTTTTGCCCTGCCCGCCCTGCTGCTGGCAGGGTGCGCGGCTGCATCTCAGGCTCCCGCGCAAACGGACGCATTGACGATAGAAAACCGCTATCCGCTGGAATATGCGAAGCAGTTCACGGTGGATGTGTGCGCGGGCGGCTATGACCTCATCACGATTGACGGCAGCCGCTATCTCGTCGTGCCGGAGGGGGCCGCTGCGCCCGCCGATCTGGACGCAGACATCACCGTTTTGCAGCAGCCTATCCAAAATATCTACCTTGTGTCGTCGTCCGCGATGGATCCCATCATCAGCATTGACGGGCTGGGGGCTGTGGCGCTGTCCGGCACGCAGGCCGAAAACTGGTACCTCGACGCGGCCCGCACCGCCATGGAGCAGGGCGAGATCGCCTACGCGGGCAAGTACAGCGCGCCCGATTACGAGACGATCCTGTCTGCCGACTGCGGCCTTGCCATCGAGAACACAATGATCTACCACACGCCCGAGGTGAAAGAGCAGCTCGAAAAATTCGGCGTACCGGTCCTCGTCGAGCGCTCGAGCTACGAGAGTGACCCGCTGGCCCGGATGGAATGGGTCAAGCTGTATGGCATCCTGCTGGGCAGAACCGAGGAGGCCGAGCGCGTTTTTGACGACGCTGTGCAGCGCATTGCACCGCTGCTGGACGAGGAACCCACCGGCAAGACTGCGGCGTTCTTCTCCATCACCTCAAACAATCTCGCCACGGTGCGCAAGGGCGGCGATTACGTCGCCAAGATGATCGGGCTGGCGGGCGGCAGCTACGTCTTTGCCGACCTGACGGACAGCGGCAACAATCTGGCGACGGTCAATATCTCGCTCGAGGATTTCTACGCCGGGGCGCGTGACGCCGATGTGCTGCTCTACAACAGCACGATTGAGGGCGAGCTGCGCACAATGGATGAGCTGCTCGCCAAATGTCCGATGCTGGCGGACTTCAAGGCCGTGCAAAGCGGCAGCGTCTGGTGTACGTCGCAGAGCCTTTTCCAGCAGAGCATGGAGCTGCCGGAGTTGATCCTGGATATGAACAGGGTGTTCACCGAGGATGACCCGGACGACAGTGAATTGACATTTTTGACGAAGCTGCACTGAAAATTTAACGCGGCGGCAAAAACGGGCGCACAAAACCGTGGCGCATCCGTAGGGGCGGATTCCCTATCCGCCCGCACCATTGCCGCCCGCCGCAAAGGAAACCACGCATGCACACCTCCAAACGCATGACAATTGCATATCTCGCCATGGCGGCGGCCCTGCTGGCGCTGTTTGCGCTCAACCTGTTCTGGGGCAGCATTGCGCTCTCCCCGGCGGACATCGCGGCGGCCCTGCTGGGCCGCCGCACAAACGCGCTGGCGGCTGACATCCTGCTGCAGCTGCGACTGCCGCGCGCCGTCATGGTCGTGCTGCTGGGGGCGGCGCTCTCGGTGGCCGGGTATCTGCTGCAAACGTTTTTTGCCAACCCGATTGCCGGGCCTTTTGTCATGGGCATTTCCAGCGGGGCCAAGCTGGCTGTGGCGCTGACGATGGTCGTCTTTTTGAACCGTGGTCTGCTCACCGGCTCATTGACGCTGATTCTGGCGGCGTTTGCCGGGGCCATGGCGGCCATGCTGTTTGTGCTGGCCGTGGCGCGCCGCGTGCAGCAGATGAGCATTTTGGTTATCTGCGGCGTCATGATCGGCTACATCTGCTCGGCCGTCACCGATATTGTCGTCGCCTTCGCGCAGGATTCCAACATCGTCAACCTGCACAACTGGTCGATGGGCAGCTTCTCCGGCATGACCTGGGGCAATGTCGCCACGGCGGCGGCCATCGTTTTGCCCTGCCTGGCCGCCGCGTTTTTGCTCTCCAAGCCGATGGCCGCCTACCAGCTGGGCGAAAGCTACGCCGCCAGCGTCGGCGTGTCGGTGCGGGCGTTTTCCGTGGTGCTTGTGCTGCTGTCAAGCCTGCTGGCGGCCTGCGTCACGGCATTTGCCGGACCGATCTCCTTCGTCGGCATTGCGGTGCCGCATCTGGTAAAACATACGCTGGGCAGTGCAAAACCGCTGCGGGTGCTGCCGGGCTGCGCACTGGGCGGCGCGGCATTCTGCCTGCTGTGCGACCTGATCGCCCGCAGCCTGTTTGCACCCACCGAGCTGTCCATCAGCTCGGTCACAGCGGTGTTCGGTGCGCCGGTGGTCATCTGGCTGCTTGTGCGCCGCCACAGCGGGGAGGGCACGGTATGAGCTGTTGTGAAACGCAAAATCTCGCCGTCGGCTACGGTGCGCCGCTGCTGCGGGACATTGCCCTGCACGCCGAGCGCGGCAAAATTCTGGCGCTCATCGGTCCGAACGGCGCGGGCAAATCCACTCTTTTAAAAACGCTGGCCGGGCAGCTGGCGGCGCAGGGCGGCGCGGTGCTGCTGGACGGGCAAAACCTGACGGCCTACACCCCCAACGCCCGGGCGCGCAAGCTGGCGCTGATGCTGCCCCACACGGCCCGCACCGAGCTGACGTCCTGCTTTGAGGTCGCCGCCGCCGGGCGCTACCCCTACACCGGGCGGCTGGGCATTTTGTCCGATGCCGACAGGCAGCAGGTGCACGACGCCCTGTGCCTTGTCCGGGCGGAGGAGCTGGAGGACCGCGACTTTGCCAGGATCAGCGACGGCCAGCGCCAGCGCGTGCTGCTGGCCCGCGCGGTCTGCCAGCAGCCGGAGATTTTGCTTCTGGACGAGCCTACGTCGTTTCTGGACGTGAAGGGCAAGGCGGAGCTCATGGACATCCTGCAAGTGCTGGCGCATGAGAAGAATGTGGCCGTCATCGTGACGCTGCATGAGCTGGAGCTGGCCCAAAGGCTGGCCGACGCCGTTGTCTGCGTTGCGCCGTCGGGCGTGTCCGCTGTGCTGGCACCGCAGGACGCCTTTGCACAGGACAATATCTGTGCGCTGTTTGGACTGACCACCGACCAATACGCGGTGCTGTTTGCCGGGAGCGGCGCAAAGCCGAAGCCCCAATTTGAGCACTACATCCGCAGCGGGCAGCGTTTACTGCGCTGCGGCTACACCACCGGCACCTGCGCGGCGCTGGGGGCGGCGGGCGCGGCGCGGCTGCTGCTGACCGGCCACGCGCCGGAAAGCGTTGGTCTGCGCACGCCCAAGGGCATCGTCGTGGAGGTCGCACCGCAGTTCCGCCGCCTGACGGCAGACGGGGCTGCGTGCGCCATCGTCAAGGACGGCGGCGACGACATCGACGCCACGACGGGTCTGCCGGTCATTGCCGCGGTCACACTGCTGCCCGACGCGCCGCGCACCGTTACGATTGACGGCGGGGCGGGGGTGGGCCGTGTGACAAAGCCCGGCCTCGACCAGCCCGTCGGCGCGGCGGCCATCAACCGTGTGCCGCGGCAGATGATAACCGAGGCGCTTTTGCGGGAGGCGGACGCCGTCGGCTACGGCGGCGGGTTCGCGGTGGTCATCTCCATCGAAGGCGGCGAGGCTGCGGCCAAGCGCACCTTCAACCCGCATCTGGGGGTCGAGGGCGGCCTGTCGGTGCTGGGCACCAGCGGCATTGTGGAGCCGATGAGCCAGCAGGCGCTTCTGGATACGCTGCAAATCGAAATCCACCAGGCAGCGCTGAAAAGCCGCCGCCTGATTTTAGCCCCCGGCAACTACGGGCTGGACTACCTGGCCGCCAACTACCCCGCGCTGCACGAGATCCCTATCGTCAAAATCTCAAATTTCATCGGCGAGGCGCTGGATATGGCAGCGGCGGAGCACTTTGCACAGGTGCTGCTCGTCGGGCATGTGGGCAAGCTCGTCAAGCTGGCGGGCGGCATCATGAACACCCACTCCCGCTGTGCCGACTGCCGCACTGAGCTGTTCTGCGCCCATGCGGCGCTCTGCGGAGCGGACGCGGCGACCTGCAGCGCCCTGATGGACGCCGCCACGACAGACGCCTGTCTGGACATTCTGGACGCCGTGCAGCTGCGGGAGCCGGTCATGGCCAGTCTGCTCACCGCGATCCAGACGCATCTGGACCGCCGCGCGGCGGGGGCGTTCAAGGTCGGCGCGGTGCTGTTCTCAAACCGGAACGGCCCGCTGGGCCAGACAAAAACTGCCGATACACTGTTGAAATTGTGGAGGGAAGCCTGACATGGTACATTTTGTGGGGGCCGGCCCCGGCGCACCGGACCTGATTACCCGGCGCGGCGCGGCCCTGCTGCAAACGGCGGACTGCATCATCTACGCGGGCAGCCTGGTCAACCCGGCGCTGCTGGGGCTGGCGGGGCTGGACTGCGCCATCTATAACAGCGCCGAGATGACGCTGGAACATGTGCTTGCCGTCATGAAAGAAAACGAAGCAGCGCACAAAACCACCGTGCGCCTGCACACGGGCGACCCCTGCCTGTACGGCGCGATCCGGGAACAGATGGACGCGCTGGACGCCATGGGCATCGCCTACGACGATACGCCCGGCGTGTCGAGCTTCTGCGGTGCGGCGGCGGCGCTGAACGCCGAGTACACGCTGCCCGGCGTCAGCCAGACCGTCATCATCACCCGCATGGAGGGCCGTACCCCTGTGCCCGAAGGTGAGCGCCTGGCCGCGCTGGCCGCCCACGGGGCGACGATGGTCATTTTCCTCTCCATCGGCCTGATCGACAGGGTGCAGGATGCGCTTCTGCAGGGCGCGTACACCGCCGCGACCCCTGCCGCCGTTGTCTACAAGGCGACGTGGCCGGAACAGAAAATTGTACATTGCACCGTCGGAACGCTGGCTGAAAGCACCCGCGCGGCGGGCATCACCAAGACGGCGCTCATTGTTGTCGGGGACTTTTTGGCCGCACAGTATGACCGCAGCAAGCTGTACGACCCGGCGTTCACAACGGAGTTCCGCAGGGGGACGGACCGATGACCTGCGCGTACATTGCGTTCACAGCGCGGGGACTGGCGCTGGCGCAGCAGCTGGCGGCAGCCTGCCCCGGCAGCGTGGCCCGCGGCGGTGCGGACGGCGTCCGCCTGACCGATTGGACCGCTGCGCAGTTTGCACAAAGCGACGCACTGATTTTTGTAGGAGCTGCTGGGATTGCGGTGCGGGCCATCGCGCCACACTGCCGCAGCAAGGCTGCAGACCCCGCCGTCGTTGTGCTGGATGAGGGTGGGCGGTTCGCCATTCCGCTGCTGTCGGGGCATCTGGGCGGCGCAAACGAGCTGGCGCAGCGGCTGGCGGCGGTCTGCCATGCCGTGCCGGTCATCACGACGGCCACCGACGGACGCGGCGTTTTTGCCGTGGACGAGTGGGCCAAGCGCCAGAATTGCGCCGTGGCCGAGCCGGAGCGCATCCGCTGCGTGAGCGGGGCACTGCTGGCCGGGCAGAGCGTTTGCTATGCCGCCGACTGGGCTGTTTCCGGCACGCCGCCCGCGGGTGTGGAGCCTGCCGCCGCCGCTGACCGCGCAGATTTTGCGCTGACGCTGACCCCGACGGGTGAGGCGCTGCACCTGATTCCCCGCATTGCGGTGTTAGGTATCGGCTGCAAGCGCGGCACGACGGCGGAAAAGTTGGAAACAGCCTTTGCGGCCTTCTGCGCGGAGCACCATTTTGCCCCGCAGGGCATTGTCCGCGCAGCCAGCATTGACTTGAAAAAGGATGAGCCGGGTCTGACGGCGTTCTGCCGGGCGCACGGCTGGAAGATGGAATTTTATACCGCCGCTGCCCTGCGCACGGCTAAAGGCCGCTTTACGTCCTCCGGCTTTGTGCAGAGCATCACGGGCGTGGACAATGTCTGTGAGCGTGCGGCGGTGCTGGCTGCAGACGGGGTGCTGTTCATCCCGAAGTGGGCGCGGGACGGCGTGACCCTTGCCGTGGCGCTGGCCCCCTTTTCCCCGGATTGGAGATGGAAAAATGATGAACCGTAGTCTTGTGTATGTGGTGGGCCTCGGCCCGGGCGGTGCGCAGTATTTGACCGCCCAAGCGCAGACTGCCCTGCAGGCCGCCGATGTGCTGTGCGGCTACACGGTCTACATCGACCTTGTGCGCCCGCTTTACCCGGATAAAGAGGTCTACGCTACCGGCATGACGCGGGAGCTTGACCGCTGCCGTTGGGCGCTGGAAACGGCAAAGGGCGGCAAGACGGTGGCGCTCGTCTGCTCCGGTGACGCCGGGGTCTACGGCATGGCCAGCCCGCTGTTGGAGCTGGCAGAGCACTGCCCGGAGGTGGAGGTCGAGATCGTGCCCGGCCTGACCGCCGCTTTGAGCGGGGCCGCGGTGCTGGGTGCACCGTTGGCACACGATTTTTGCGTGATTTCGCTGTCGGACCGGCTGACGCCGTGGACCGTCATTGAAAAGCGGCTGGCCTGCGCCGCGGCGGGGGATTTCTGTCTGGCGCTCTACAACCCGTCGTCCAGGGGTCGCGCCGACTACCTGCAAAAGGCCGTTCGTATTCTGCGGGACAACGGCAAGGGCCCGGACACGGTCTGCGGGCTGGTGCGCTGCATTGGCCGTGACGGCCAGACCGCACGGCTGCTGACGCTGGCCGAGCTGGAGGATACCGCCGTGGATATGTTCACAACGGTCTTTGTCGGCAACGCTGCAACGCAGATTTTACATGGCAGAATGGTTACGCCAAGGGGGTATCGCGGCGTATGAATGTGGTGGTTTTCAGCGGTACAACGGAGGGGCGCAGCTTCTCCCGCGCGCTGGCGGCGCTCGGTGCGGCGGTCACGGTCTGTGTGGCGACAGAGCTGGGGGCCGAGGAACAGGGCTGCACCGACGGCATCACGGTGCGCACCGGGCGGCTGGACGCCGAAGGAATGACGGCGCTGCTGCGCGGTGCGGCGCTCTGCGTTGATGCGACCCACCCGTATGCCGCCGAGGCAACGCGCAATATCCGTGCGGCGGCAGCGGCGGCGGGAGTTGAATATCACCGTCTGCTGCGCCCCGCCAGCCCCCTGCCCGCGGGCAGTGTAGTGCTGGCTGATGCCGCCCGGGCCGCCGCGTATCTGGCAGACAGACCGGGGCGCGTCCTGCTGGCGACGGGCGCCAAGGAGCTGCCCGCCTTCGCAGCGCTTGACCCGGCGCGGCTCTACCCGCGCGTTCTGCCGACACTGGCAGGTATCGCAGCATGCGAGGCAGCGGGCATTCCGCACCGCAATATCCTTGCGATGCAGGGGCCTTTTACGAAAGAATTAAATGTGGCGCTGCTGCACCAGTTCCATATCGACTATATGGTCACGAAGGACGGCGGCGCGGCGGGCGGCTTTGCCGAAAAGGCCGAGGCCGCCGCCCGGTGCGGCGTGCAGCTCATTGTGCTGCGCCGCCCGGACGACGAGGGCGAGACCGCCGACACAATTTTACAGCGATGCAGGGAGCTTTTATGAAGATCACATTGGTGGGCATGGGCAGCGGAGCGCCCGGCAGCCTGACAGCGGCGGGGCTGGAGACGCTGCGCGGAGCGGAGCTGATCATCGGCGCGCGCCGCCTGCTGGAAAACCTGCCCGAGGGCTGCACGGCAAACCGCGCCGCCCTCTATAAAACGGACGGAATTTGCGCATTGCTGCGGCAGACAGATTGCGCGGAGGCTGCGGTGGTTTTCAGCGGCGACACGGGCTTCTACTCCGGCGCGACGGCACTCTGCCGCGTATTGGACGACGCGGGTCTGCCGTACACGGTGCTGCCCGGCGTTTCCAGCGTGCAATTATTGGCCGCGGCGCTGGGCCGCCCGTGGCAGGGCTGGCGGCTCGTCTCCGCCCACGGCTGTGCCTGTGACCCGGTGGCCGCCTGCCGCGCAGGCGGGACAATCTTTTTCCTGACCGGCGGCAGCGAGACCCCCGCGACGCTCTGCCAACAGCTGGCGGCTGCCGGGCTGGGCGACGCTGCGGCCACGGTGGGGGAAAACCTCGGCACGCCGTCCCAGCGGCTTGTGACCGGCACGGCGCAGGAGCTGGCCGCACAGCACTTTGCACCGCTCAGTGTCCTGCTTGTGGAAAATGTGCCCGCGCCCCTGCGCCGCACGCCCGGCCTGCCCGATGCGGCGTTCATCCGCGGCAAAACGCCGATGACCAAGCAGGAAGTCCGCGCTGCCGCGCTGGCCAAGCTGGCTGTGCGCCCCACAGATACCCTCTGGGATGTGGGCGCGGGCACCGGCAGCGTCAGTGTGGAGCTGGCGCTGGCCGCCCCTGCGGGCCGGGTCTGCGCCGTGGAGTGCGACGCGGAAGCCTGTGACCTTATCCGTCAGAACCGCGCAAAATTTGCGGTGCAAAATCTGCACCTTACCGAGGGCTTTGCCCCCGCCGCACTGGCAGGCTGGCCCGCGCCGGACGCTGTTTTTATCGGCGGCAGCAAGGGCAGTCTGCGGGCTGTCGTCGATGCCGCGCTGGCCGCGAACCCCGATGCACGGCTCTGTATCAGCGCCATTGCGCTGGAAACCTTACAGGAGGCCGTTGCGGCCCTGACGGCTCACGGCCTGACCGCCCAGGTCACACAAATCGCAGTCAGCCGCAGTCGGGCGGCGGGCAGCCTGCACCTGCTCATGGCGAACAACCCGGTTTTCTTGATCGCGAGGGAGTAAAAATGCTGCAATTGGTTCTGGCTGCACCCCGCTCCGGCAGCGGAAAAACAACGGCAGCCTGTGCGCTGCTGGCGGCGCTGACTGCCCGCGGGCTGACCCCCTGCGCGTTCAAGTCGGGGCCGGACTACATCGACCCGATGTTCCACCGCGCGGTGCTGGGCGTCGAAAGCCACAATCTCGACCTGTTTTTCTCTGCACCGCAGACCGCCCGCGCACTCTACGCCCAGCACGCGGCGGGGCACGGCGCGGCAGTCGTCGAGGGGGCCATGGGCTACTACGACGGCCTTGGCGGCGTGACCGACACGGCCAGCGCGTGGCAGCTGGCCGATACGCTGGACCTGCCCGCACTGCTCGTTGTGCGGCCCAAGGGGGCAAGCCTGACGCTGGCGGCGGAGCTGCGCGGGCTGACGGCGTTCCGCACACCGCACCATATCGCGGGAATTTTGCTCAATGATTGTACGCAAGGATTGTACGCTCTGCTGAAGCCGATGCTTGAAAAAGAGACCGGTCTGCCCGTGGTCGGCTGCCTGCCGCCGCTGCCCGAGGCCGCGATAGAAAGCCGCCACCTCGGTCTGAAAACCGCCGCCGAGATCGACAATCTGCAGCACAAGATACAGCTCTTATCCGATGCCGCGCAGCAAACCATCGACTGGCCGCTGCTGCACACCCTGTTTGACCGCCCCGCGCCCGCCGCTGTGCCATGCACGATGCCCCCGCCGCGGGTGCGCCTTGCCGTGGCAAGGGATGCCGCGTTCTGCTTTACCTATGCCGAAACGCTGGAGGCACTGCGGGAAAACGGTGCGGAGCTGTGCTTTTTCAGTCCGCTGGCCGACACGGCTCTGCCGGATAATATCGGCGGGCTTTACCTGCCGGGCGGTTACCCCGAGCTGTACGCCGCCCGTCTGGCCGCGAACGCCCCCCTGCGTGCCGCCGTAAAAAGCGCCGTGCAGGGCGGCCTGCCCACCGTGGCCGAGTGCGGCGGCTTTTTGTACCTGGGCCGGACATTACAGGACGCCGACGGCACGCCCCGCCCGATGGCGGGCGTGCTGCCCGGGCAGGGCTTCAAGGTCGGGCGGCTTGTGCGGTTCGGCTACGCCCGCCTGACCGCCCGCGCCGACAGTATGCTGTTCCGCGCGGGGGAGACCCTGCCCGTCCACGAGTTCCACCACTGGGATTCCACAGAAAACGGGGATGCGTTCACCGCTGCCAAGGCAAACGGGCGGCAGTGGGCGTGCGGCTTTGCAAATGCACGTCTCTACGCGGGATTTCCGCATCTCTACTGGGCAGGTACGCCGCTGCCGAAGCGCTTTGCGGCTGCAGCCGAACAGTATATAAAGGAAACATCATGACCGAAAACGAACTGAAAAACCTGCTTGCAGCCGTTACCCCGCCGGACGGGGCCGCCCGCGCCGCAGCCCACGCCCACTGGGCTGCGCTGGCAAAGCCTTTGGGCGGACTGGGTCGGCTGGAATCCATGGTCGAGGACGCCGCCGCGCTGACCGGCGACCCCGTGCCGGATGTCAGCCGCCGCGCGGTGCTGGTGCTCTGCGCGGACAACGGCGTTGTGGCGCAGGGCGTCAGCCAGACCGATGCTTCCGTGACCCGCGCCGTGCTCGAAAACCTGACCGCCCGCCGTACCAGCGTCTGCCGTATGGCCGCTGCGGCCCACTGCGACGTCGTGCCCGTCGATATGGGCATTGCGGGCGCACCCGTGCCCGGCGCGGCGGACTGCCGCATTGCTGCGGGCACGGCTGACTTTACCACCGGCCCGGCTATGACCCGCGCACAGGCCGTGCAGGCCATCGCCGCGGGCATCGCGCTGGTGCGCGCACAGAAGCAGAGCGGCGCACAGCTGCTGGCGACGGGGGAAATGGGCATCGGCAACACAACGACGTCCAGCGCCGTGGCCAGCGTGCTGCTGGGCCGCCCTGTGACCGAGATGACCGGGCGCGGCGCGGGACTTTCCGACGCAGGACTGCAGCGCAAAATAGATGCGATAAAACGCGGCATTGCCCGCAACCACCCAGACGCCGCGGACCCGCTGGGGGTGCTGGCGGCGCTGGGAGGCTTTGATATTGCCGGGCTGTGCGGCGTGTTTCTGGGCGGTGCGCTCGAAAGGCTGCCCATCATGATGGACGGATTCATCAGCGGCGTGGCGGCGCTGTGCGCGGTGCGGCTCTGCCCCGCGGCGGAAAAGGCCGTTTTCGCCAGCCATGTATCCAGCGAACCAGCCGCACATATTGTGCTGGACGCGCTGTGCAAAAAACCGCTTATCACCGCAGAGCTGCATCTGGGCGAGGGCACGGGCGCGGTGGCCAGCCTGCCGCTGTGGGATATGGCGCTGGCCGTCTACAACGGCTGCTACTCGTTTGCGGAGGGCGGCATCACGCCGTACACCCCGCAGTGCTGACGCTGGTCATCGGCGGCGCGGCCAGCGGCAAAAGCGCCTATGCGGAGTCGCTCTGCCTGCGCGCACCGCTGCCGCGCACCTATCTGGCGACGATGCAGGTATGGGACGCCGAGTGCGCCGCCCGCGTGGCAAAGCACCGCGCCATGCGGGCCGAAAAGCAGTTCACCACGGTAGAGTGCCCGCTGCACCTGGACCGCGTGGCCCTGCCCCGGCGCGGCACCGTGCTGCTGGAGGACCTGGGCAACCTGGCCGCCAATGAGCTGTATGACCCCGACGGTGCAGGGACGAAAACCGCGGCGGCGATCCTGCGGGGCATTGACAAGATGCTGCTGCAATGTGATAATCTGATTGTGGTTTCCAACGAGGTGTTCAGCGGTGGGGCAGACTATGCGGGCGATACGGACCGCTATCTGCGCGCACTGGCCGCCGTCAACAACGCTGCGGCGGCGCGGGCAGACCGCGTGGTGCGCGTTGTCTGCGGCATCCCCGTCTATTACAAAGGAAGTGAAGGCCCGTGACAGCTTTACAGACGATTGCGGTGGCGTTCGCCATGTTCTCGACCCTGCCGATGCCGCAGTTCAACTGGAACGAAAAAAATATGCGGTACGCGCTCTGCGCCTTCCCGCTGGTGGGGGTGGTGTGCGGCGCACTGTGGTGCGTCTGCGGCGTGCTGCCGCTGCCTGCGGCGGCACGCGCGGCGGGGTTCTGCCTTGTGCCGGTCTGGGTCACGGGCGGCATCCATCTGGACGGCTACGCCGACACCTGCGACGCACTTTCAAGCTACGGCGATACCGCGAAGAAGCTGGAAATTTTAAAGGACCCCCACTGCGGCGCGTTCGCGGTCATCCGGCTGTGCAGCTACTTTGCGGCGTATTTTGCGCTGTGCGGCTGTGTGGCGTTCACCCCGCGGGTCGGTGTGCTCTGGACGCTGGCGCTGGTGGGGGAGCGGGCGCTGTCCGGGCTGGCCGTGGCGGCGTTCCCGCTGGCGAAAAACACCGGTCTTGCCCACACCTTTGCCACGGCGGCGGACCGCGTCCGCGTGCGGCAGGTGCTGGCCGTGCTCTGCGCCATGCTGGCCGTGGGGCTGACTGCACTGGGCGGCTGGGCGCTGGTGCTGGCCGCAGGCTGCGTTTTTGCGCGGTACTACGCTGTTGCCAAAAAACAGTTTGGCGGTGTGACCGGTGATCTGGCCGGGTGGTTCCTGCAAAAGTGCGAGATCTGGATGCTGGCGGCGCTGGCCGCCTGCCAATGGCTGGGGGTGCTGTAAATGGTGTTTGTGACCGGGCCGCTCTACAGCGGCAAGCGCACCTTTGCGCAAAAGCTCGGCGGGCGGCAGGTGTACGACGTGCAGGATTTGGCCGCCGACGCCGCTGATTTGAACCGGCTGGCCGACGAGCTGGCAGATTATGATGTTGTGACCGCGGCGGAGGTCGGCGGCGGCGTTGTGCCGATTGACCCCGCCGCGCGCGCCGCGCGGGAGGCGGCGGGCCGTCTGGCCTGTCTGCTGGCCGCGCGGGCGGACTGCGTTGTGCAGATGTTTTGCGGTCTGCCGACGATTTTGAAAGGAGAACTACCGAAATGCTGATTTATTTGCTGCGCCACGGCCTGACCGAGTACAACGCCCAGAAGCGCTATCAGGGCCAGCGGGACATCCCGCTCTCGCCCGAGGGGCTGGCCCAGCTGCGCCGGGCTGATATTGACCCGAAGGTTGTCTATATTTCCACGCTGCAGCGCACAAGACAGACGGCGGAGGTGCTGTTCCCGGACGCGAAGCTCGTGCCCGTGGACGGGCTGAAGGAGATGTGCTTCGGCAGCTTTGAAGGCCGCAATTATATCGAGATGGAGCACGACCCCGACTATCAGGCGTGGGTCGCCGCCAACTGCGAGAGCAGCTGTCCCGACGGTGAGCGCAAGGACGATTTCAGTGACCGTATATGCCGCACGTTTGCGGCGCTGGTGGACAAGGCACTGGCCGACGGCGAGGAACTGCTGGTGATCCTGGCCCACGGCGGCACCCAGATGGCGGCGTTGGAGCGTTACGGCGTGCCGCGCCGCGGCTATTACCGGTGGTGCGGCCCCAACGCGGGCGGCTATGTGCTGGACACCCGGGACTGGACGGCGCGGCATGAGCTGCGTCTGGTCAAGACCGTGCAGTACACGAAGGAGAGCACATGCTGATTTTTTGGGCGGTGCTGGGCGGTTTTTTGCTGGATGCTCTGTTCGGAGACCCGGCGTGGCTGCCGCATCCGGTAGTGCTCATGGGGCGGTGCATCTCGGCGCTGGAAAAGCGTCTGCGCGCCGCACTGCCCAAAACGCCGCGGGGCGAGCTGGTCGGCGGGGCCGTGGTGGCCGCGGCGCTGCCGCTGGGCACGCTGGCCGTGACCGGGCTTGCCTGCCGGGCCGCGGCAAGGCTCCATCCGGCGCTGGGGCTGGCGCTGCAAATGCTCTGGTGCGGCCAGGCGCTGGCGGCCAGGGGCCTTGCACAGGAAAGCCGCAATGTGTACAAGGAGCTGGCAAAGGGCGACCTGCCCGCGGCCCGCAGGGCCGTGGCCCGCATCGTGGGGCGCGACACGCAAAACCTGACCGCCGCGGGCGTGACAAAGGCCGCCGTGGAGACCGTGGCCGAGAACGCCAGCGACGGCGTCATTGCGCCGCTTTTGTATATGCTCCTTGGCGGGGCACCGCTGGCGCTGACCTACAAGGCCATCAACACGATGGACAGCATGCTCGGCTACAAAAACGAAAAATATCTTTATTTCGGGCGCTGTGCCGCCAAATTGGACGATGCCGCCAACTGGCTGCCCAGCCGCCTGGCCGCGCTGCTCTGGGTGGCTGCGGCGGCGCTGACGGGCAACAACGCCCGCGGGGCGTGGCGCATCTGGCGGCGGGACCGCCGCCGCCACGCCAGCCCCAACAGCGCCCAGACCGAGAGCGCCTGCGCCGGGGCACTGGGCGTGCAGCTGGCGGGCCCGGCCTATTACTTTGGCGAATATTACGATAAGCCGACAATTGGCGACCCGCTGCGGGAGATCGAGCCGCGGGACATCCTGCGTGCCAACCGCATGATGTACGCCGAGAGCCTGCTGGCCCTTGTGCTGGGGCTGGCCGTGCGGTTGACGCTTGTCTTGTGAGGGAATGCGGAATGGAACTGGTACACGGCGGCGACTGGGCGGGCTATCGGGCCGAGTTTGGCCGGGACGCGCTGGATTTTTCGGCCAACGTCAGCCCGCTGGGGCTGCCCGTGGGCGTGGCGGTAGCCATCACAGCGGCACTGCCCATGGCGGATCGCTACCCGGACCCGCTCTGCCGGGAACTGCGCACTAAGCTGGCCGCGGCAGAGGGTGTGGATACTGCGCAAATTTTGTGCGGCAACGGTGCGGCGGATCTGATCTACCGCCTGGCACTGGCCCTGTGCCCGCGGCGCGCATTGCTGCCCGCACCGACCTTTGCCGAGTACGCTGCTGCGCTGGAAACGGTGGATTGTGACGTACAGCGGTTTCTTTTGCGGGAGGAAAACGACTTTGCCGTGACGGACGGTTTTGTAGACGCCATCGACGACAGCACCGATGCAGTGTTCCTCTGCCAGCCCAACAACCCCACCGGGCAGGTCACACCGCTCACTATGGTGCAAAAATTGCTGCGCCGCTGTGCCGACTGTGGCGCGGTGCTGGTCGTAGATGAGTGCTTCCTCGACTTCCTCGCCGCGCGGGATGCCCTGACAGCTAAGACAGTTTTGCGCGATGCACCGAACCTTATAATCTTAAAGGCATTCACCAAGCTCTACGCCATGGCCGGGGTGCGGTTGGGGTATGCGCTGTGCAGTGACACGGCGCTGCTGGACAAAATGCGCGCGGCGGGTCAGCCGTGGGCCGTGTCCGGCCTGGCACAGGCCGCAGGGCTGGCCGCACTGGAGGAGACCGCCTATGCCGACAGCGTGCGCACACTCATTGCCGACCAGCGCCCAAGGCTGGCCACGGGACTGCGGGCACTGGGGCTGCGGGTCGTGGACGGACAGGCCAACTACCTGCTGTTCCGCGCACCGGCGGACTTTGGGGCAAAGCTGCGCCGTCACGGTGCGGTGGTGCGCGGCTGCGGCAACTACCCGGGGCTGGACGAGACGTGGTACCGCACCGCTGTGCGAACCCAAAAAGAAAACGAGCAGCTGTTGAAAATTATGCGGGAGGTGCTGGCATGAGCCGGGCAGGGTGCATCATGGTGCAGGGCACGATGAGCGGCGCGGGCAAAAGCCTGCTGTGCGCGGCGCTCTGCCGCATTTTTGCGCAGGACGGCTACAAAACCGCGCCGTTCAAAAGCCAGAACATGGCGCTGAACAGCTTTGTGACCCGGGATGGCCTCGAAATGGGCCGCGCACAGGTCGTGCAGGCGCAGGCCGCGGGCGTCGAGCCCGATGTGCGGATGAACCCGATCCTGCTCAAGCCGAGCAGCGATGTGGGCAGCCAGGTCATCGTGAACGGCGAGGTCCGCGGCGACATGCCTGCAAAGGAATACTTCCGCCGCAAAAAGTCGCTGATTCCCGATATTCTGCGTGCCTACGACAGCCTTGCTGATGAATTTGACATCATCGTCATCGAGGGCGCGGGCAGTCCCGCCGAGATCAACCTGAAGGCGGACGACATTGTCAACATGGGGCTGGCAAAGCTCGTGGACGCGCCGGTTCTGCTGGCGGGCGACATTGACCGCGGCGGCGTCTTTGCGCAGCTGTACGGCACGGTGGCGCTGCTGGAGCCGGACGAGCGCGCGCGTATATGCGGGCTTATCATCAATAAATTCCGCGGCGACGTAGAAATTTTGCGTCCCGGGCTGGCAATGCTGGAGGAAAAGACACAGCTGCCGGTGCTGGGCGTCGTGTCGTACCTGCGGGTGGACATCGAGGACGAGGACTCGCTTGCGCCGCGGCTGCAAAGCAAAAGCGCGGTCAAGCCGCTGGACGCAGCTGTTTTGAAATTGCCGCATATTTCCAATTTTACCGATTTTATGCCGCTGGAACAGCACCCGCTTTTGGGTGTGCGGTACGTGCAGTCCGTGCGGGAGCTGGGCGCGCCGGATCTGGTCATTCTGCCCGGCACCAAAAACACGGTGAACGACCTGTTGTGGCTGCGCCAGTCCGGGCTGGAGGCCGCTGTGCTCAAGCTGGCAGCAGGCGGCACGCCTGTGCTGGGCGTCTGCGGCGGCTATCAGCTGCTGGGCGAGACGCTCGACGACAGTCAGGGCACCGAGAGCGGCCATCCGCAGACGCTGCGCGGGCTGGGCCTGCTGCCGACGCGGACGGTCTTTACCGCCGAAAAGCGCCGCGCACAGGTCACGGCGACGGCTGCCGCGCCCTTTGCCGGGGCTGCGCTGACCGGATATGAAATTCACACGGGCCGCACCGCGGTGAACGGCGCACCGTTCTGCCGCTATGCCGACGGCACACCGGAGGGCTGCGTGCAAAACGCCGTGTTCGGCACCTACCTGCACGGCCTGTTTGACAGCGGCGAATTGACGGAGCAGCTGGCTGCGTACCTCTGCCGCCGCAAGGGAATCGCGCCGGAGACCGCCGCGCCGCTTGCGATGGCCGACTACCGCACACAGCAGCTGGACCTGCTGGCCGACGGCGTGCGCAGTGCGCTGGACATGGACGCCGTCTACGCAGCCATGGATCTGCACAACCCCAGAGGAGGGAAAAAATGACACCGCAGCATCATCTGCCCGCCGACATTGAGCGCACGAGCATGGGCATTATCACGGCGGAGCTGGCCGCGCGCGGGCTTGCGGTTCCGCCCGAAAACGCCGCCGTGGTCAAGCGCGTTATTCACACGACAGCGGATTTTGACTACGCCGAGAACCTGCGCTTCACACCCGGCGCGGCGGCGGCGGGCGTCGCGGCCATGCGTGCCGGGGCAGTGGTCATCACCGACACCAACATGGCGCTGGCGGGCATCACAAAGCCCGGTCTGGCCAAATTGGGCGGGCAGGCACTCTGCTTTATGGCCGACCCTGCTGTCGCCGCTGCTGCGAAGGCGGCGGGCTCGACCCGGGCCGCCGCCGCCATGCACAGGGCCGCGCGGGAGTACCCCGGCGCGGTGCTGGCCGTTGGCAACGCCCCCACGGCGCTGCTGACGATTGCGGACGAGATCGAAAGCGGTCTGCGCCCCGCGCTGGTCATCGCCGTGCCCGTCGGCTTTGTGAACGTGGTGGAAAGCAAGGAGCGGCTGTTTGCGGTTTGCACGCAGTACGGCGTGCCCGCCATCGCCGCCATGGGCCGCAAGGGCGGCAGCAACGTGGCTGCCGCCATCTGCAACGCGCTGGTGTATTCCGCCGCCGAGATGCTCGACCCTGCGGCAAGAGGATGGCAGTAATACACTTTCTACCCCCGGTGTTTCCCTACAACCGAAAATTTTGACGCGGAGGAGGCGTTTTGCCTCCTCCGCTTTTTGTTTGTAAAGAGCTTGCACTTTGTAAAGGCAATACCGCATAATTCCCGCCTTACGGCTTAAGCACCGCTCCGGCGGCTGCGGCACGGCATCTGCGTTGCCAAAATGCTCGATAAGACATCCAGTATTATCTGCGCTTTTGGCTTAGCAGCTGCCGCGCCTCGCTCGCCGTATCGGCACTTAGAATTATGCGGTATTGCCTAAAATAGAATTACGGAAATATCAGGTCAGGGCCCAAGCGCCCATCAGAAGGGCCAGAAACACTACATTGGAAATAGTAAACATCGCAAAATAGCGCCCTTTTTCAGCAGGTACTTCATTTGCAATCTGTCGATAAGAAATTAGGCTTGCCATGGATGCAATTAATGTGCCAAGGCCACCAAGGTTTGTGCCAATAATCAGCGCACGGAAATTGTCGGTAAATCCAGAAAGCAGGATGGCAGCAGGCACATTACTGGTCACTTGAGAGGCCAGAACTGATACTAAAACCTCATGGCCGGCCAGAATATTCTGCAACCATCCAGAGAACGCTTCAACCCGACCTAAGTTCCCGATGAAAATGAACAGTGCTACAAAGGTAAGAATCAGAGAATAGTCTACGCGGCCAAGAGTGGGGCGGTCGGCAAAGAAGGCGCACACCAAGATAGCGGCGAATGCAACACCGTATGGGAGAACACGCAATACAACCAATAAACAGGCGACAAACAGAATACCGTACAACGCAATGAGTTTCTTGTCTGGTTCTGAGTTTACCGCAGAATGAGTTACAACAATGTCGGAACCTTCACGGCATAGCCATACTGCCCATATAGCAACAAGCACTAATGATATGATGGAATAGGGGAGCATCAACAGAACAAAAGAGCTCATATCCATCCCGCTCTTGCCATACAAATACAGGTTTTGGGGATTGCCCAGTGGTGTGAGCATACTGCCAAGGTTGGCAGCTATCGTCTGCATACAGACGATAGGGAGGAGCAGTTTGCTGCGAACAGATGCGTTCAAACTATTCAGAACGACAAACGTAAATGGCACGAATGTTAGCAGCGATACATCGTTTGTTATCAGCATACTGCTGAAGAAGCATAGGCCAACGAGAACAACTGTTAGCTGCAAAGTGGTGCGGGTATGAGATAGGAGGGCATGGCCGAGGCTATCAAATACGCCTTGCCCTCTCAGTCCGGCCATAACTGTCATTAGCGAAAACAGGATCGCAAGAGTACGGAAATCGATATATCCGCGGTATTCTGCGTCCGGGGGGACAAAGAAAGCGGAAATGATCGCCAAACAAGTGGCAATGCTCAGGACAGGTTCTTTCTGAAAAATGTGCTTAATCATCATAAATAAGATCCTCTTCCCAATCATTCGTTATCTCTTCCGGACGGCAAAACCAAAAGCTGTACCGCAAATACCACCGACAATGTGCATAAAGTTAGCCACATTATCTTGTATAAAGAAGATACTGTATACCTGCTGGCTTAAGTACAGCACGCCAACCAAGATGAAGGTGATAGGGATACCTTCATTCTTACTGCCGGCCAAACTGGAGAGCATGATGAGCATGAATACGATACCGGATGCACCAAGCAATGCAGAAGTGGGGAACAGCACACACTGCAATATGCCGGATACCAGCGCGGTCATAAGGATACCGCTTAGAAGTGTTCGGCTTCCGTATCGTTCTTCCAAAGGTGGAGCGACAACAAGGAAGAGGAGCATATTGTTTATAAAATGATTCCAACCGCCGTGGCCAAGGACATGACCGAACAACCGGACATAGAATAGCGGATCCGTCATCGACGAGCGATATACACTAAACAGGTGCGAGGTTGTCCAGTTGTTTGTTAAGTAGCCCAATACCAGAGAGGCGAGGGACAAAAAGAAAAAGGTCAGTGTGACGGGAGCATTGTATTGGAGTCGGATGCTGCTGCGTTTCATAGAAGTTCCTCCATCATTATTGGATATTATTAGTATAGCACATTAGAGCGAAATATGTTGCAGAATAGAAAATAATCTGTAGAGTAAAAGAAAAAGTAAATAAAACCATTTAAAGATGATTGGATATTTCACAGGGAAGATATGCAACAGCGGTCAAATCGCAGTCAGTAAGGGCTGCCCCGGCGGGGGGATAATTTGTGTGCTTCCCCTTTTATAATACCGGACGATGAGAAAAACGGCGATTCAATTAGATAAATATTTTTACCTAATAATATTGACATTCGAAACGAACGTGGTATAATGACCTTATTGACAATTACGTCAATTTATTTAGTTAAATTATGTGAGGTACGTAGTATGAGCTTTGAAGAAGTAAAAGAAGTATTTGTTGACACCCTGAACTGCGATGCTGATAAGGTCACCATGGATGCCAGCCTGACCGACGACCTGCAGGCGGACAGCCTGGATGCGGTAGAGCTGAACATGGCGTTTGAGGACAAGTTCGGCGTTACGATTGCCGACGAGGATTTGGGGACGCTCAAAACCGTGGGCGACATCTTCAACTATCTGGCTGCGCGGGCAGCCTAAAGGGTATTGCAGAATGAGTGCCATTGAAAAGCTGTTCCCGACCAGCCCGCAGGAGCGCAGCTTTCAGATGAAAGCCCGCCGCGATGCCGGCACGGCTGCGCCCAACTGGGTGCCGCCGCAATTTGTCGAGTGCAAAAAATGCGGCCGCCGTGCCACGCGGCAGGTTTGGGTCAAGAGCCAGTATGTCTGCCCCAACTGCGGGGTGCATTTGGCAATCGGCGCCTATTATCGGCTCAGCACGGTTCTGGACCACGGAACTTTTAAAGAACTGAACCCGGACATTGCGCCCAACGATGTGCTGCATTTTCCCGAGTATCAGGAAAAGCTGGCCGCTGCTTCGGTCAAGACCGGCCTGAAAGAAGCCGCCGTTACAGCAACCGGCAGGATCGGCGGCGTGCAGGCGGTGGTCGCTGTGCTGGACAGCCGCTTTTTTATGGGCAGCATGAGCACCGCTGTTGGTGAAAAAATCACACGTGCGATTGAGTACGCAGCCGACAAGCACCTGCCGCTCATCATTTTTTCTGCCAGTGGCGGCGCACGGATGCAGGAGGGCATTTTCAGCCTGATGCAGATGGCCAAAACCAGCGCCGCGCTGGAACGGTTCAACCGCAGCGGCGGGTTGTACATCAGCGTGCTGACCCACCCCACCACAGGCGGGGTCACGGCCAGCTTTGCCAGTCTGGGTGATATTACGCTCGCCGAACCGGGGGCACTCATCGGCTTTGCCGGGCCGCGCGTCATTGAACAGACCATCGGGGAAAAACTGCCCGACGGGTTCCAGCGCAGCGAGTTCCAGCTGGAACACGGTTTTTTGGATCAGGTCGTGCCGCGCACCGAGTTGAAAGAGGTCTTAACGCGGATCTTGCAGCTCCACACGCAGGGGAGGAAGCGCAGATGATCAAAGAAGTTTTGCAGCAGTTGGAACCGCTGGACGCGCAGATCGACGCGCTGTGCAGCCGTGCCGATGACGCCGAAATGGCGAGCACGACCACCCATGCGGCTGAACTGGCTGAGCTTTCCGCAGAGGAAAACACGCTTTTACAACGCTGCACCGCGCTGACGCCGGAGGACCGCGTTTTTCTGGCCCGCCGCCCTGACCGCCCGCATATAACCGAAATGATCGACAACTTGTTTACCGACTTTTTTGAGCAGTGCGGTGACCGACAATGCAAAGAGGATGCGGCCATTTTATGCGGGATCGCACGGTTCCACGGGATGCCCGTTACCGTTTTGGGGCACCGCAAGGGGACTACGCTGGAAGAAAACCTGCGCTGCAACTTTGGCATGCCGGGACCGGAGGGCTACCGCAAGGCCCTGCGCGTGATGAAACAGGCGGAAAAATTTCACCGTCCCATCATCACTTTTATTGATACTCCCGGTGCTTACCCCGGCAAGGATGCGGAAGAACGCGGCCAAGGGGAAGCCATTGCCCGCAACCTGATGGAGATGAGCGGCCTGACCGTCCCGGTGCTGGCCATTGTCACAGGCGAGGGATCCAGCGGCGGTGCGCTGGGTCTGGGCGTTGCCAACCACATTCTGATGCTGGAAAATGCCGTGTACTCCGTGCTGAGCCCTGAAGGGTTTGCCAGCATTTTGTGGAAAGATGCTTCCCGCAGCGGCGAGGCCTGCACCATGATGAAGCTGACGGCACAGGACCTGTACGCAGATGGCATTGTGGAAGAAATCATCCCCGAACCGCTGGGCGGCGCACAGCGTGGACGGCAGCTGCTTTTCAGCCGGTTGGACACTGCCATTGCGGTGCACCTTGCCGCTTTATGTAAGATGAGCGGCAAGGCGCTGGCAGACCAGCGCTACAAAAAATACCGCCGCATCGGAGAAATGAGGGGCGCATGAAAGGCTTACAGCTGCTGGCTACCGGCGGGGCATTGCCCGGCCGTGTAGTGACGAACGAGGACTTGCGCCGACAGGTGGACACCAGCGACGAATGGATCACGACCCGCACCGGCATCTGCCAGCGCTATTACTGCACCGAAAACGAGGATGCCGCCACGCTGGCTGTCACCGCCGCCCGTCAGGCCCTGACCCGCAGCGGTCTGGCGGCAAACGACATTGCCTGCTGTGTTGTGGCAACGCTCTCGGCCCCGACGGCTACCCCAAGCATTGCCTGCCGCGTACAGGCTGCCTTGGGCCTGCCGGAAAACCGGCCTGCCTTTGATGTAAATGCGGCCTGTTCTGGCTTTATTTATGCCGCCGCCGCGGCCCACGGGCTCCTGAGCACGCTGGGCGGGCGGTATGCGCTGGTCATTGGCTGCGAGGCACTCTCCCGCATGGTGGACCCGACTGACCGCACGACCTGTGTATTGTTTGGCGACGGCGCGGGTGCGGCTGTTTTTGAGCTGGCCGAAAATGCACCGTTCGCCGTAACGTTAGGCGCACGGGGCAGTGAAGCGATCCGCGCGGGCGGCCCTGCGGCCTGCGATACCGCGCCGATCACGATGGACGGCAAGGCGGTTTTCCGCTTTGCCGTGGAGGCTATGCCGCGCTGTCTGCAAGACGTGCTGGATCGCAGCCAAAAGACATTGTCTGATCTGGACTGGGTAGTCTGCCACCAGGCCAACAGCCGCATAATTGACCATTGTGTCAAAAGTTTACACGCAGAACCGTCAAAGTTTTACAAAAACATAAGCCGTCACGGCAACACCAGTGCTGCCAGCATCCCGATTGCCCTGCACGAAATGGCGGAAAGTGATCTGCTGCGACCCGGCCAGACGCTGGCCTGCATCGGCTTTGGCGGCGGGCTGACATGGGGTGGGATGCTGCTGACGTATGAGGGTAGAAAATGAAGCTGCTCAATGAAATTTTAGGTACAAAATATCCCATTATACAGGGCGGCATGGCCAATATCGCCACGGGCGAGTTTGCCGCTGCCTGTTCCAACGCCGGGGCGCTGGGGCTGATCGGCTCCGGCGGCATGGACGCGGACTCCCTGCGGGAAAACATCCGCCGCTGCCGCGCACTGACCGACAAGCCCTTTGGCGTGAACATCATGCTGATGCACCCGCAGGCGGATGAATTTGCCAAAATCGTGGTGGAGGAGGGCGTAAAGCTCGTCACCACCGGGGCGGGAAATCCGGGAAAGTACATGGCCGCGTGGAAGGCAGCCGGTATCACGGTCATCCCCGTGGTGGCGGCAGCCATTTTGGCCAAACATCTGGAACCGCTCGGCATTGACGCCGTTATTGCCGAAGGTACCGAGAGCGGCGGCCATGTGGGCGAGATGACCACGATGGCACTTGTCCCGCAGGTCGTCGATGCCGTCCATGTGCCGGTCATCGCTGCGGGCGGCATTGCCGATGGACGAGGGCTGGCTGCTGCGCTGGCATTGGGGGCGTGCGGTGTGCAGGTCGGTACCTGTCTGCTGGCGAGCACCGAGTGCCCCATCCATGAAAACTATAAAGCCGCCCTGTTAAAAGCCCGCGACAGTGATACCATCGTGACCGGGCGCATCGGCGGCACCCCTGTGCGTGTACTGAAAAACCGCATGAGCCGCGAGTATGTCCGCCAGGAAAAAGCCGGGGCTGATAAAATGGCGCTGGAACGCTTTACTTTAGGCAGTCTGCGCAAGGCTGTGTTTGACGGTGACACCGAGAATGGCAGCCTGATGGCCGGACAGGCCGCAGGGCTGCTGCACGAAGTCCGCCCCGTGAAAGAAATTTTTGCCGCGATGGTAAGCGAAGCCAAAGACTGCATCGCCGGGGTGTACAAGGAGATCACCTTATGAAACTAGCATTTTTATACGCCGGGCAGGGAAGCCAGCACGCCGGTATGGGCCGGGATCTTTACGAGTCTTTCCCGGCTTTCCGCGCTGCTTTTGACGAAGCCGACGCGGCGGTGGATTTTGATTTGAAAGAAGTCTGCTTTACCGACGCAGCCGGTGTATTGAGCGAGACCCAATACACCCAGCCCTGCATGACGGCGTTTGCCGCTGGCCTTACTGCCGTACTGCGGGAGGCAGGCGTCACACCGGATTATGCGGCGGGGCTGTCGCTGGGGGAGTATTCCGCCCTGGCCTGTGCGGGGGTGTTCGATGTGCAGACCGCAGTCGCTTTAACCGCCTTCCGCGGTAAGGCAATGGCTGCGGCTGCGGCGGGGCGCACCTGCGGGATGACAGCCGTTTTGGGGCTGGATGAAGCCCCCTTGCAGGCATGCTGCAATGCAGCCGCCGACGAAGGTGTTGTGCAGATCTGCAACTACAACTGCCCCGGCCAGCTGGTCATTGGCGGCGACAAGGCCGCTGTCGATAAAGCTGCCGAGTTGGCGCTTGCTGCCGGGGCACGGCGCTGCCTGCCGCTGAATGTCAGCGGCCCGTTCCATACCTCATTGATGCACCCGGCAGGGGATGCACTGCGGGAAAAATGTAAGGCTGTCCGCTTTGCGGCGATGCAGTTCCCCGTGCTGTTCAACTGCCTGGGACACGAGATGGAGGAAACCGACACGATTGCCGCGCTGCTGGAAAAACAGGTGCAGTCCGGCGTGCGTTGGGAGGTGACCGTCCGCCGTCTGGCAGAATTGGGCGTGGACACCGCCATTGAGATCGGCCCCGGCAGGGCGTTGACCGGGTTTGTCAAAAAGACTGTGGGCAGTGCCATCTCGTGTTATCCGGTGGAAACTGCGCAGCAGCTGCAGCAGCTGCTGCGCACCCTGAAAGGAGCCTGACCATGCCGCAAACCGAAAACTTGCGCCGTGCCGCCCTGGTTACGGGCGGGGCCAAAGGCATTGGCCGTGCCATTTGCCTGGCTTTGGCCGAAAACGGCATGGACATTGCCGTCAACTATGCCGGCAGCGCTGCCGCTGCCGAGGAAACAGCCGCAGCCTGCCGCGCCCTTGGTGTGCAGGCTGTCACACTGCAGGCGGACGTGCGCAGCCCCGAGGCATGTCAGAAACTGGTAGAAGATACCGCTGCCGCTTTTGGGCGGATCGATGTGCTTGTCAACAACGCGGGCATTACCGCCGACAAATTGCTTCTGCGGATGACCGAAGCTGATTTTGACAACGTGCTTGCCACCAACCTGAAAGGGGCGTTTTTCTGCACCAAAGCGGCCTGCCGCTTTATGATGCACCAGCGGTATGGGCGCATCATCAGCGTCAGCAGTGTTGTCGGGCTGCACGGCAACGCGGGTCAGGCCAACTACGCGGCCAGCAAGGCGGGGCTGATCGGCCTGACGAAAAGCGCTGCCAAAGAGTATGCTGCCCGCAATATCACCGCCAACGTCGTGGCGCCCGGTTTTATTGCAACAGATATGACCGCCGTGCTGTCAGAACCGGCTCGTGCCGCAGCGGAAGCGGCCATCCCGGCAGGCAAAATCGGCCATGCCGGGGATGTTGCGGCGGCGGTGGCTTTTCTGGCAGGGGAGCAGGCCGGTTACATCACCGGGCAGGTCCTTTGCGTTGACGGCGGAATGGGAATGTGAGGTGTGCAATGGATACAAAAAAGAAACGCCGGGTCGTCATTACCGGCCTTGGCACGGTAAATCCTACCGGCAATACGGTGGCAGAAAGCTGGGCGAACATTAAGGCCGGCCGCTGCGCAGTAGGACCGATCACGGCTTTTGATACGGCTGATTTTAAAGTAAAGCTGGCCGCAGAGGTCAAGGACTTTGACCCCGCCGCGCGCATCGACAAGCGCGAAGCCCGCAAAATGGCACGCTTTACCCAGTTTGCCGTGGCCGCCGCCGACGAAGCCGTCCGCGACAGCGGCCTTGCGCTGGAAGAAATCGACCATACGCGGTTTGGCGTGATCCTTTCCAGCGGCATCGGCGGCCTGCCCACCATTGAGGAAGAACACACCCGCGGCCAGCAGCGCGGCTTTGAAAAGGTCAGCCCCTATTTTGTCCCCATGTCCATCGGCAATATGGCGGCGGGGCAGATCGCCATCCGTTTCGGCCTGCAGGGGATATGCAGCTGCCCTACCACCGCCTGTGCAGGCGGCACCAATGCAATCGGCGATGCGTTCCACCGTATCCGCGATGGATACGAGGACCGCATGCTCTGCGGCGGCAGCGAAAGCTGCATCAGCCCGCTGGGCGTGGGCGGCTTTGCCAGCATGAAAGCCCTTTGCACGGCGGACGACCCGGCCCGGGCCTCGATCCCTTTTGACGCCCGCCGCAGCGGCTTTGTGATGGGCGAGGGCAGCGGCGTACTGCTGCTGGAAGAACTCGAGGCCGCCAAAGCGCGCGGTGCCAAAATTTATGCTGAGGTCGTGGGCTATGGCGCTAACTGCGACGCCTACCACTTTACCGCCCCGGCACCGGGCGGCGCAGGCGGTGCGGCCTGTATGCGGCTGGCGCTGGCCGACGGCGGGGTAGTGCCTGAACAGATCGGCTACATCAACGCCCACGGGACGTCCACCCACCTGAATGACAGCTGCGAGACAACTGCCATCAAAACGGTGTTCGGCGGCCATGCGTACAAGCTGGCCGTGTCTTCTACCAAGTCGATGACCGGCCATCTGCTGGGCGGTGCAGGCGGGGTAGAGGGCGTATTTACCGCGCTGGCTCTGCACGATGCCTTTTTGCCAGCCACCGTCAATTTGCAGGAGCCGGATCCGGAGCTGGATCTGGATTATATCCCCAACCATGGGCGCGCGGCGCAGGTGGAGTATGCCATGAGCGATAGTCTGGGCTTTGGCGGCCATAACGCCTGCGTGGTATTCAAACGCTGGGAGGGATGAGGATGAACTATACGCCAAATGAGCCGCCCCGAGTCATGAGCGCGGCAGAGATCGAAGAGATCCTGCCGCACCGTTACCCGTTTGCTTTGGTGGATAAGATCCTGGACTACACCCCCGGCCAATGGGCGCGGGGCGTCAAATGCGTGACCCGCACGGAGCCGTTTTTTGAGGGACACTTTCCGGGACACCCCGTTATGCCCGGTGTGCTGATTCTGGAAGCGCTGGCCCAGACCGGGGCGGTCGCCGCGTTAAGCCTGCCGGAAAACCGTGGAAAGCTCGCCCTGTTCGGCGGCGTAAAAAACGCCCGTTTCCGCCGGCAGGTCATACCCGGCGATGTGCTGATATTGGAATGTGAGCTGATAGAACAGCATGGCCCGGTAGGCATCGGCAAGGCCACCGCATGGGTGGACGGCGTGCGCGCGGCCAACGCCGAGCTGACGTTTGTTCTCACGGATGCCTGAGGGCTGGTTTTACATGGCGGAATGTGCTATAATAAATCCACTAACCTACAGGGGGATTCTCGCTATGCTGGACCAGACATTCGGACGGGTATATACCAAATTCAAACTGCACTTCTATAGGCAGATCTTCAGTCGATTCGAGGATCGCGAGGCCACGCTGACGACGGTAGAATCTTTCTGCATGGAAGTCATCATGGCATTGGGCGAACCTACGATTGCGCAGTTCAGCCACATGATGAATCTTTCTACCCCCAACGCCGCGTATAAGATCAACTCACTGGTCAAAAAAGGCTATGTGGAGCGCATCCAATCCACCATCGACAAGCGGGAATACCGCCTGCGCCCGACCCAAAAGTACATTGATTACTATAACATCAGTTATTCCTACTTGCACCTTGTCATGGAGCGCGCTAAACAGCGCTTCAGTCCCGATGACCTGGCTAAATTGGAGGAAATGCTGCAAGTCGTCTCCGATGAGCTGATGCCGGAGATTCAACTGCCTGAATAATATACAAAATGTGAACCACTCCCCATGGAGCGATTCACATTTTCAGACTGTCGAAAAACTCTTGTAGGGGCGAGCATTGCTCGCCCGCACCCGTTTGCCTTGTAAGAAAACTATCCCAGAAAATGCGTTGCTGCGGTAAGTTGGCGGGCGACCAATGGTCGCCCCTACACACGCAATAGAGCAAAAATGCAGTTTTTTGACGGTCTGAAAAATAGCCACCTGAGATGCCGAAGGCCACGGATTTCAGATGGCTATTCCTTAGGGCAATACCGCACAATTCCCGCCTAACGGCTCAAGCACCGCTCCGGCGGCTGCCGCACCTCGCTCGCCGTATCGGCACTTAGAATTATGCGGTATTGCCCTAAATAAATACCACCGGGGCGCCTTCCCGTTTCTGGGAAGGCTCCCCGGCGGATTTTTGTTTATATCGCGGCGATTTTGGTTTACAAGGCAACAGACACCGCAGCCGATACCGAACAGGGGGAGGAACGGCACGCCGGACACATACCCCGGCACCATCATATCATGAAAGCGCAAGTGAAGGTTTTCTTTATGGCGTTCTGCGGCTCTGCCTTAGTTGGGCGCGGTACTCGGCGGGGGTGATGCCGTACAGTGCGCGAAAACTCTTTAAAAAGCTGCTGTAATTTGCAAAACCGCTGGCGGTGCAGGCGTCCAGCACGCCGGTGCCGTCGGCGAGCTCGTTGCGGCAGTGCTGCATACGCAGGTTGGTCAGATACCCGTGTATACTTTCCAGCGTGTACTCTTTGAACACGCGGGACAGGTGCTCCCGGCTGGTGTAGGTGTACTTTGCCAGCTGGGCCACGGTCAGATGCGGGTCGGTGTAGTTGGCCTGAAGGTAAGCAACCGCCTTGGCGACGAGCAGACTGGTGGCCGAGGGCGGCGGGGCATTGTGCCGCCGGGTCACAACTTGGCTGATCAGCAAAATCAGCTCCGTGACCTCGCAGCATTGTACGGTATCGCGTATTTTTTCATCGAGATACATGGTCTGGGCCATCCGCTCCAGCAGACCGCGGAAGTCCCACTGCGTGACGGTGTCAGTGTCCAGAATGACAGGATCCCCCGACCAGACATGCCGCGGCAGGCCGCTTTGCGCCCAGGCACGCTCCCAGATGCCGGGAGCTATCTGCACGACGAGCCGCTCCGAGGTCGTGTCCGTGATGTTGAACTTGCCGGAGTGGTACATCTCGCCCGGGAACAGTATCAGCTCCCCCAGGTGCAAATCGTAGACACTGCCGTCGACGGAGTAGCGCACGCTGCTGCCCGCCACCGGCAGTATCATCTCATAATACGGGTGGGAGTGGACCACCGACTGGACATTCTCCCGGTTTGTATACAGGCCCACGACAACCTGACCGTCCTGCAGGGCGGCACTGGCATCCTCCTGCGTCAGAATGGAATCCACGTAATGCGGCATTTTTTGCAGGATCATGCGCGACTCCTCCTGTAAAATTTTGTCTTTACCACGATTATATCACATTTTGCGACATTTGCATTACAAATACGGAAGAAATTTTGTGAAGAATTTGTTATCATAAAGGCGAAGAAGGGCACAATGCGCGGATTGAACAAAATATATTATGAAATTTTGTACAATATGCACATTGCCTGCCAAATAACAAGTTCCACCATTCAATTATATGCAATATATGCAAAAAAAGGAGAAAACCTATGAAAGTGTGCTACACCGGCGGCGCTGTCAAGGACTGCGGAAGCTATTACTCCGTAGCCACCAACGCTGTAGAGCTGCGCATCTGGTTCCTGACCGACGATATACTGCGCATCCGCGCGGGCTTTGACGGCGACTGGGATGAAGCCTCCTACAGCCTGACCATGACCGCATGGGAGTCCCGCACCGACGAGCTGATGAAGGACTGCCGCAAGCGCGTCCAGTCCGCCGCCGCAGCCCTGACCGACGGCGACAGGCAGGCCGTCATCCAGGGTGCGCGTCTCAAGGTCGTCATCGAGAAAGCACCGTTCCGCATCATGGTCTATGATAAGGACGGCAGCCTGCTGCACGCCGATATTCCCGACCTGGCCTACCGCGAGGACAGCAACCACCGCCGCATCCACGCCAGCCAGATCGAGGCAGACGACTGCTTCTACGGCTTCGGCGAGAAATCCGGCGAGATCAACAAGGCCGAGAAATACATGAATATGGCTCCCGGCGACGCCATGGGCTACAACGCCAAGGAGACGGATTCCCTCTACAAGCACATTCCGTTCTATATCCGCCTGAACCGCGGCACAAAGAAGGCTGTCGGCTACTTCTACCACAATACCGCCGAGTGCGATTTCAACATGGGCCGCGAGAAGCGCAACTACTGGCACCGCTACTCGTCCTACCGCACCGACGCGGGCGACATTGACCTGTTTTTGATCGCAGGGCCGTCCATCCGCGAGATCATCGAGCGCTACACCGACCTGACCGGCAAGAGCGTCATGCTGCCGAAGGCCGCGCTGGGTTACCTCGGCAGCTCGATGTACTACCCCGAGCTGCCCGAGAACAGCGACGATGCCGTGCTGGACTTCATCGACACGACCCGCGAGGAAGGCATCCCTGCCGACGGCTTCCAGCTGTCCAGCGGCTACTGCGCCGTTGAGACCGCCGAGGGCATCAAGCGCTGCACCTTCACATGGAACCACAAGCGCTTCAAGGACCCGGCAGACTGGTTCGCCCAGATGGGAAAGCGCGGCATCGTTGTCTCGCCCAACATCAAGCCCGGTATGCTGCTCGTCCATCCGCTGCTGAATGAGATGAAGGAGAAGGGCATGTTCCTGCCCGCCTCCGACGACAATGCAGGTCTTGACGGTCTGGCTGTCGGTACCTGGTGGGGCGGCCCCGGCCTGTTTGTGGACTACACAAAGGAATCCACCCGTCTGCACTGGAAGCAGTACATTAAGGATGCGCTGCTGAAATACGGCTGCCGTTCCATCTGGAACGACAACTGCGAGTATGATTCCCTCGTTGACAAGGACGCAAAGGTTTACTTTGAGGGCAAGGGAAGCACGATTGGCACGATGAAGCCGGTCATGAGCAACCTGATGTGCCAGCTGTCCAACGAGGCCATCGAGGAGTATGACCCCGACTGCCGCCCGTTCTCGGTCTGCCGTTCCGGTCATGCGGGCATCCAGCGCTATGCGCAGGTATGGGCCGGTGACAACCTGACCCACTGGGATACCCTGAAATACAACATCGCCACGATTCTGGGCATGGCGCTCTGCGGCGTGTCCAACCACGGCTGCGACATCGGCGGCTTCTTCGGCCCCGCGCCGGAGGGCGAGCTGTTCGTGCGCTGGGTGCAGAACGGCATCTTCCAGCCGCGCTTCTCCATCCACTCCACGAACACCGACAACACCGTCACCGAGCCGTGGATGTACAGTGACAAAAAACAGTACATCAAGGACGCGATTGACTTCCGCTATAAGCTCAGCCCGACGCTGTATTCCCTGATGGAGCGCGCGCATGAGAACGGCCTGCCCATCTGGCAGCCGACGTTCAGCGTTTTCCAGAACGACCCGGCCACCTACGATGAGGGCGTGGACTTCGTGTTCGGTGATTCTCTGCTGGTTGCGAACGTCGTTGAAAAGGGCCAGACCGTCCGCCCGGTCTACCTGCCCGTGACCGAGAACGAAAACGAGCGGTTCTACGACTTCTACACCCGCGAGGAATACGCCCCCGGCCAGACGATTGAGGTGCCGGTTGATATTGCCAGCATCCCGCTGTTTGTGCGCAGCGGTGCCATTCTCCCGATGAGCGGCAACAAGCTGCACAACCTGATGACCGAAAAGACCACCGCGCTGGACATCCTGATGGCCCCCGATGTGGATTCCGAGTTCACGCTGTACGAGGATGACGGCCACACGAACGATTACCGCAAGGGCGCGTATCTCAAGACAAAGATCGCCGTCAAGGCAGGCGTCAAGACCGTCGTGACCTTCACGAATGAGGGCAGCTACGAGACCGCCGTCGAGAGCATGTACCTCGATATGATCCACCGCGAGAAGTCCCCGTTCTATGTGCAGGTGGACGGCAAAGAGCTGCCGCACTTCCTGCACCGCCGCAAGTTTGAGGAGGCCGAGAGCGGCTGGTACTACAGCCAGCGCCTCAAGAGCGTCCAGATCAAGTACCCCAACCCCAAGAAGGATCACGAGGTACTTGTCTCGTTCGAACAGTTTGATTTGATCGGGATGTAACCCGGCTTCTTGCCTCCCCTAGCAGGGGAGGTGCCCCGTAGGGGTGGAGGGGTTGAACCTTGCCGCAGCCCGAAATATTTCGGGTAATGGCACGGTTCTCTCCCCCAGCCGCTGCGGCGGCAGCCCCCTCTCAGAGGGGGCCAAGGGGAAAACGGCATACATACAAGAAGGAGAAATACCATGTTCAAAAAATTCGCAGCATTGGCTGCTGCGGCTGCGCTCAGTCTGGGTGTTATGACCGGCTGCGGCGCATCCGGCACCACCGCCGACTCCACCGGCTACAGCGCCGAGAACCCGCTGGTGCTGACTTTGGCCCACGGCCTGTCCGAGACCCACACTGTCCACATCGCCATGACCCAGTTTGCGAAGGAGGTCAACGAAAAGACCGATGGCCGCATCCGGGTCAAGATCTTCCCCAACGGCCAGCTCGGCAGCGAAAACGAGAACCTTGAGCAGCTGCAGGCCGGCGTTATCGCCATGACTAAGGTTTCTGCCCCCGGTCTGGCTACCTACAACGATGCCTTCAACACCTTCGGCCTGCCCTATATCTTCAACGATACCGATGACTTCTACCATGTCATGGACTCGCAGGAGATGCAGGACTTCTTCCTCTCCACCGGTGACGACGGCTTTGTCACGCTGACCTATTACACCTCCGGCGCACGATCCTTCTACACGAAGGATCGCGCCATCCGCACGCCCGCCGACCTGAAGGGCCTGAAGATCCGCGTGCAGGATATGAAGAGCCAGACCGATATGATGACTTACCTCGGCGGTATCCCTGTTGCCATGTCCTACGGCGACGTTTACACCTCGCTGCAGACCGGCATCATTGACGGCACCGAGAACAACGAGACCGCCCTGACCACCGGCAAGCACGGCGAGGTCTGCAAGGTCTACTCGGTGGACCAGCACGCCATGATCCCCGACGTCCTCATCATGAGTGAGAAGGTCTGGGAGACCATCAGCCCCGAGGATCAGGAAATCATTCTGGAGGCCGCTCACGATTCCACCGATGCCCACAAGGTCATGTGGGACACCGCTGTGGAGGAGGCCGTCAAGGAAGCACAGGAGACGATGGGCGTTGAGTTCGTCTATGACGTCGACAAGGAAGCCTTCCGCGAGGCAACCCAGCCCATGATCGAAGCCTACGAGGAGCAGTATCCCGGCGTCAAGACGCTGCTGGATACCATCGACGCCGCAAGAGGGGAGGAGTAAGCCATGAAAAACACCTTTGCTGCCATCAAATTCTGGATGGACAAAATTTTGAGCATTGCCTGCGCCGTACTGCTTACCTTTATGACGGTGCTGGTTCTGATTCAGGTTTTCTCCCGCTATATCCTCAACAGCCCCGTCGCTTTCACCGAGGAGCTTGTCCGCTACAGCCTGATCTGGACCGGCTTCATCGGCGCGGCCTACGCCTTCTCCACCCGGGAGCACATGTCCCTGACCCTCATCCGCGACAAATTCACCGGCAAGGCGCACACCGCCCTGCTGGTGGCCATCGATGGTCTGATTCTGCTGATGGCCATCTTCGTATTCACGATCGGCGGCTTTAAGCTGGCTGTCTCTGCCAGCCGCGAGTTCTCGGCCCTGCTGGGTATTCCCCGCAGCCTGGTTTACTCCATCGCCCCGATTTCCGGCGTGTTCATCGTCCTGGCGCAGATCATCAACATCTATGAGGACGTCACCGGCGAAAAAGTTGAATCCAAGGAGGGTGCAGACAAATGAGTATCACCATGACCACCGTTATCCTGTTCGCCGTGTTTGGCGTGCTGCTGTTCCTCGGCGTGCCTATCTCCATCAGCATTGTGGCGTCGTCTATCGTGACCGCCATGTCCACCCTGTCCTGGGACCAGATCACCTTTATCACGATGCAGAAGATGAACTCCGGCGTGGAGAGCTTCTCTCTGCTTGCTGTGCCCCTGTTCATTCTGGCCGGCAACATCATGAACAACGGCGGTATTGCCAAGCGCCTGGTCAACTTTGCCCAGCTGTTCGTCGGCAAGATCCCCGGCTCCATGGCGCAGGCCAACATCCTGGGCAACATGCTGTTTGGTGCGCTGTCCGGCTCCTCGGTTGCTGCCGCATCCGCCATGGGCGGCTGCATCAGCCCCATTGAGGAAGAAAACGGCTACGACCCCGCCTACTCCGCCGCCGCCAACATTGCCTCCGCCCCCACCGGCCTGCTGATTCCCCCGACGTCTGCCTTCATTGTCTACTCCACCGTCGCGGGCGGTGTCTCCATCTCCACGCTGTTCATGGCCGGTTACATTCCCGGCATCCTGATGGGCCTGTGCTGCATGGTCGTTGCGTTCATCGGCGCAAAAAAGGCTGGCATGAAAGCCACCGGCATTGACCACAGCCAGAGCATTGCCAAGACCGTCTGGGACGCCGTGCCGTCTCTGCTGCTGATCGTCATTGTCATCGGCGGCATCGTCTCCGGTATCTTCACCGCCACTGAGGGCGCAGGTGTCGCGGTTCTCTACTGCCTGATTCTTTCCATCATCTATAAGAGCATCGACTTCAAGGGCTTCCTTGGCATCCTGCTCAACTCCGCCAAAACGTCCGGCATCATCCTGTTCCTGATTTCTGCCTCCTCCGCCATGTCCTTCGTTATGGCCTACTCCGGCATCCCGGCAGCCATCTCCAACGGCCTGATGAGCCTGACTGAAAACAAGTACATCATCTTCCTGCTCATGAACATCATCCTGCTGGTCGTCGGCATGTTCATGGACATCACCCCGGCCATCCTGATTTTCACCCCGATCTTCCTGCCCATCGCCACCAGCTTTGGCATGACGGAGATCCAGTTCGGCGTTATGCTGATCTTCAATATGTGCCTGGGCAACATCACCCCGCCGGTCGGCTCGGTTCTGTTCGTCGGCTGTGGCATCGGCCATGTCTCCATCGAGCAGGTCACGTCCAAGCTGATCCCCTACTTTGTGGCACTGATTGCCGCCCTGCTGGCCGTCACCTACATCCCGGCTCTGTCTCTGGGCCTGCCCAGCCTGATGGGCCTGATTTAAATATTGGCTGATTAAAATAGTACAGCCCCCGCCAAGCTCTATGAGTTTCTGGCGGGGGCTGTGCTGTTATTTTGCCGATGTATCGTAAGCGATCCATAATCACCCGTCTGTAAAATGACTCCATTAAGTGCGATAATAGATTCTAAGAAGTCTGAGAAGTCTGAGAAGTCCGAGAAGATCCGCAAACCTTGGAAGTCTCAAATTGTTAAAGAAACAATCTTAGAAGTCTAATATGCCTCAGAGGACGGAGTGAAAATATGGCAGGCGCATATCACGAATTAAAGAAGCTGCACTATCTGAAACTTATCAAGGAATGTGCTCAGAGTGGAAAAGACAACCGTACATGGTGTTCCGAGAATGGAATTGCCTATTCCAGCTTCATGCGCTGGCAGGCGCAGCTTAGGGATGAGGCTGCGGAGCGAGTCATGGAACGACAGGCAATCGTTCCGGTAAGGATTGCACCACCAGAAGCTGACAGCGATTTTCCGGCAGAGGCGTCGTTGGAGAAAATTCAGATCCGAAAGGGCGAGCTATCCGTAGTACTGCCGAGCACGCTGTCCGCAGCATATGTTCTGGAAATTGTGAAAGGGCTCACCTAATGGTGAACTTTATTGGTTCTGCACATTTGCCGCCAAAACAGGAAAAAGCCTGTTGTCGGTTGGCTTAACAGTGATAAGGAAGTAATTTAAACATGACTGTTAGCTGACGGGTTCAGGTGCTAAAAAGGACACCTATTCTTTTGAATAGACGCCCTTTTTTGTTGTGCCGCGGGGCTGTTTTTGAATTGGGTCAGATGGCCCAGCGCTGGCTTTCGGTCTGCAGATCCACCATATGGGTGTACAGTCCCTTCCGGGCGTACAGCTCTGCCGGGCTGCCCTGCTCGGCCACGATGCCGCCCGACAGCACCACGATTTTGTCCGCACCGGCTACGGTGCGCATCCGGTGGGCAATGATAAGGACAGTTTTGTGTTTTATGAGCCGGGAAAGTGCCTCCTGAATGGCAGTTTCGTTCTCCACATCCAGACTGGCGGTGGCTTCGTCCAGCAGAATGATGGGCGCATCCTTCAGGAAGGCGCGGGCAATGGAAATGCGCTGACGCTCACCGCCGGAAAGGGCGCAGCCGTTCTCGCCGATGTTGGTGTTCCACTTGTCCGGTAGCTTTTCGGCAAATTCCTGGCAGTTTGCCAGCTTTGCTGCCGCAAGGACTTCCTCGTCAGTGGCACCTTTGCGCCCCAGACGGATGTTTTCGAGGATCGTGTTGTCAAACAGGGTCACATCCTGAAACACAATGGAATAAAGGCCCATCAGTTTTTCCGGGTCGATTCGGGAAACCTCCATGCCTCCTACGGTGATGTGTCCCTTCTGGTAATCCCAGAACCGTGCCGCCAGTCGGGAAACGGTAGTTTTGCCGCCGCCGGAGGGACCCACCAGTGCCGTGACCTCGCCCTGCTTTGCGGTAAAGGAAACATCCCGCAGCACCGTCTCGCCGGAGTTGTAGGCAAAGCCTACATGGTCGAACACGATATCGCAGCCCTGATTGGTCAGCTGCTCGCTGCCGGTCTGCAGGGGAGCGTCCAGAATCTCGTTCATCCGCCCCACATTGGTGCGCATGGCAATGACCGCCGCCAGATTCTGTAACGCGCCCTGCATAGGGTCGTACATCCGGGAAGCCGCCATCAGGAACAGAAACAGGGTCAGTACATCAATGCTGCCCTGCACCAGCAGCACCGCGCCGGTGAGTGCCACCGATGCAATGCCCAGCTTGAGCACCATGCTCGCAGAGGACACGAACAGTGCCGTTTCCAGCTCTGCCGCAATGGACTGCTTTTCCACAGCCCGAATTTTGTCGGAAAGACCGGACAGATACCGCTGCTCCGCATTGCTTGCTTTCAGGTCGCGGAGGGTTTCGATGTACTCCTGAATGCCGTCCGCACAGGCCATTTTCGCCGCCATGGTCCTGGCCTGCACCTTGTCCTGCACCCGGTAGCTGCCCACCACGATAGCAGCGGATACCGGAATGACCCACAATGCCGCCAGAGCCATCCGTCCGTCAAAGGCGAACAGGCTCAGAGCAATGAGCACGGTAGAGATGAGGGAACCGAACAGACCGGGGATGAAGTGGGAGCAATCCTTTTCCAACACCTCGCAGTCTGCCATGATGGTGCTGGTCAGGTCGGCAAGGTCGCGCTTGCCGAAAAAGGACAGGGGCAGCTTGCGCAGCCGCTCCGCAAGGGTCAGGCGACGGGTGCCGCTCTCTTTATAGGTCGTAAAATAGGTGCCGTTGTACTGGAACCATGTGGTCAGCAAAATCAGCGCAAAGCAGGCCGCACACCCCAGCAGATAAAAGGCGGTTCTCCCGCTCGTGGAGCCTGCAAGCAGGTCTTTTACCAGAAGGTACAGCAGCCCGGTGGGCAGCATGAATGCCATGTTCTGGAACGCACAGGCCAGAACGCCCTTCACCAGACCCTTTGCGCCCTCCGGAGAGCTGGCCGTTGCGTGTTGAATTTTTTCGATCATTCCTTACCCCTCCTTTGCGACCTTCCACTGCACCGAGGCCTGATACTCCTGCCACATCCGGGCAAACAGGCCGTTCTGCGCGTACAGCTCGTCCTTTGTGCCAGTCTCCGTAATACGCCCATCCTGCACCACATAGATGCAATCGGCGTTAGCTACGGTGGACAGGCGGTGTGCGATCATCAGCACCGTTTTGCCCTTGGCAAGCTGGGCAAAAGCGGCCTGCACCTTAGCTTCATTGTCCGGGTCGGCAAAGGCGGTGGCCTCGTCCAGAATCAGGATGGACGCATTTTTCAGCATGGCGCGGGCAATGGCAATGCGCTGCTGCTCGCCGCCGGAAAGATACACGCCCTTGGTGCCGATAACGGTATGGATGCCCGCCGGGAACTTTTCTATAATATCCATGCACTGCGCCGCTTTCAACGCTGCCAGCACCTCGGCTTCGGTGGCCTGCGGTCTACCCAGACGGACATTATCCAGAATGCTGCCCTTGAGCAGGCGGCTGTTCTGGAACACAAAGGAGATGGTATCCATCAGCTCTTCCTTGGGGATTGCCCGCACATCCGCTCCGCCTACTCGGACGATGCCGCTCTGCACATCAAAGAACCGGCAGACAAGGTTTGCCAGCGTAGATTTTCCGCCGCCGGAAGGACCTACAAAAGCCACAGTCTGTCCCGGCTGAATCTCCAGCGAAACGCCCTTAATAACCTCGTTTTTTCCGTCATAGCTGAAATGCACGTTCTGCAGCGCGACAGAAGCATCCTGAGGGTGCTGCGGAACAGCCTGAGCCTGCATGGGTGCTGCCTCCAGCACCGAGTCGATGCGTGCCAGCGCATCCGATACCACCATCTTGTTCTCGCTCATGTACATTATGCGGGTCAAGGTCAGGGAAATCACCGGCGTGATGATGATATAGAACAGCAGGTTCAGCAGAAATTCCGGGGTGACGCCGTGGGTCGTGAACAGCAGCCCGCCCGCGATCAGAAAGGCGAACACGCCGTTGACGGCGGCGGTGTAGAACATCATGGGCAGGCGCAGGTCTTTGGTGTAGGAAATGACCCACTTTTCATACTCATCAATGGTGGTCTTGAACTTTTTGAAGGAAAATACCGATTGCCCGAAGGTCTTGACCACCGGGATACCCCGGACGTACTCCACGGCCTCATTGGACATAGCCTCCAAGGCGTTGCCGTACTGCCGCATTTTTTCAGCCATTCGCTTGCCAGTCATGGTCGTCATAATGAGAAAAGCCAGTACCACCGGCGCAAGGCTCAGCAGCCCCAGCCGCCAGTCGAACGCCAGCAGCAGCACCAGCAGCCCCACCGGGGTGGCGATGGCGTTGTACTGGTCGGGCAGCTGGTGGGCCAGATAGGTCTCGGTTGCTCCGGTGCTCTCATGGATGATCTTGCGCAGCTTGCCGCTGCCGAAAGTCTCGGCAAAGCCCAGCGGCAGCACCGCCAGATGCTCCGACACCGCCAGCCGCAGATTGGTCGCCACCCGGAACGCCGACAGGTGGGAACACATCAGCGCTGCAATGTAGATGAGGTAGGACAGCACCGCAAACAGCACAGCCATCCAACCGTAATGGGGGATTTTCACCGCCTGCGCATAGTCCGGCGCAGCGTTCAGCACATCCCGCAGGATCTTCCAGATGTACACAAAGGGCACCAGCGCCACCAGCGCACTGACCGCAGACAACACCCACGAAGCGTAGGTGAAATATCGGTAGTTCCCGGCATAGCCCATCAGCCGGGAAAGATCGGACTGTCTTTTCACGAAAGAACCTCCTTCAAATAATTTTTATGCAAAAATGTGCCGTGGCGTTTTTGCTCCACAACACATTCTGCGTATTAACCTGCTAGATTTTCAGTACAGAACAGCTCAATGCAGTTGTCGATCATAGTCTGGTCGCAATCCGTAGAAATACCAGATGCCAGCCAGTAAGCATAATCGCCTGCATCATACTGACTCAGAGCATCTGCATCCGAACCATAGCGAAACTCAATGTGGTAGGTTTCCGCACTGGTGTCTGGCGCAAGGAAAAAGTAGGTGAACTCGCCGGAATCGGCATCATCACTTTCAAACTCATACAGTCCACGCACAGGCTCCATGCCAATGTAGTGATAGGTATGGGAGAATAGCTCATTGCCATCCTTATCGGTACCAGAAATGGTGGAAGTTTCGCCGTCAAAGGTCAGGGTCGCAAGGTCATTGATAAAGCCGCAGAAGTAGGCACCGCCGCCGTTTGCATAGGCCTCGACGGCATCCTCGCCGTAGACATCGCCCGTAACCATTGAAGAGAGCTTTTCAAAGGCGGTTTCCGCATTTTCCTCTCCCACAAGGGCGGCACAGTCGTCCAGCCATGTCTGCTGATATTCGTCTGCCAAAATTACCGGCCACAGCTCTTGATAGCTGCCTGTCAAGTCGTTCAGCAACTGTGCAGCGGCAGCTACGTTTTCATCCGCCGCTGCGGATGTCGTTTTGGAAACAATAGAGCTTGTAGTGCTCTCTGCCGCAGTGCTTGCAGCAGAAGACACTGGGGATGCCGCCGTGCTGCCGCAACCGGCCAGCAGAGGGACAGACAGAGCCAGTACGGTCACCGTACCCAGAACTTTTTTCATCATACGCATGAAAAATTCCCTCCAGAAAAATCGTTTAATTTTGCAATTAGCCTCAACTAACCACAAACAGATTTTACTGGAACAGGCCGCTTTTTACAAGAACCAAACAGACAAAATCTACCCAATCGGACGCATCTTCCGATATTGCGTCGGGGTCATACCAAGAAACTGGCGAAACGCGGAAGAAAACTTGTTTGGATTTTCGTAGCCGATCTGGTGTGCAATTTCTGCAATAGTGCTGTCCGTTTCGGTCAGCAGCTTCTGTGCCAGCTGCAAGCGGTATTTCTTCTGATATGCATAGACCGAGCTGCCGTAAACGCCTTTGAAGCAGGTCTTGAGTGCCGTAGCCGAAAGTCCAACATCCTGCGCAAGCTGTTCAATGGTTTGATGGACGGTCAGTTTCTGTGTGAGAAGTTTTGCCGCGCGTCTGGCACATTCCACCTGATGCGGATTGAAGTAGTCTGTCTGCTGCACATCATCCCGGCCTTTCAGGCGGCTCAGAACGTGCAGAAGCTCCAGTACTTTCAACCTCAGATAGCCGGTGTCCGGCACAGCGTGAGCTGTATACAACTCGGAAAAAATATGTGCAACCACAGGCGCAGACCGGAGGATGCAGCAGCGGTTCTCTGTGCAGATATACTGCCGGATAGCGTTCAGATTCACGCCATACCATTCCATCTGGCTCCGCATTTCCGGCGAGATCGCATCCAGATCCAGCAGAATGGTAATGCCGTGATAGTGCCGCAATGGGAAGCAGGAGGAGGATTTCTTGCGCGCTGCTGCACACACCGCAAAATCCCCTGCTGCCAGATAGCAGCAGCTATTTTCCCCAAAACTGCACTCGTAACGCCCCACGCGGCAGTGGTTGATCTCGATCACATTCCGCGCTGGTGCGGGGGCCTCGTCAAAGGAAACAAGGTGCATATCGTTGTAGTACAGTTCTGCCCCCGAAAACAGCGGACAGATGGTCATACTCCCGCTCCCCGTTCCGTTGGAGAACACGACGGTGCGGGGCATCGTCGTAGAAGCAGTTTGCTCCGGGGAAAGATCAAAAAGTGATTTATACATAGCCATTCTCTTTTCCTGAAGATTCGCTTTTTCTTACTGATTCGCAGACGTGAACTGTCAAATTCAATTTCTCTGCAAAAATGTTTCCATCAAATCAAGATACCGTTCCCCGGCGGGCAGAAGCTGCTGCTGCAAGGCAATGACATCGGGAAAGTCCAGATTGTAAATTTTGCATCTGCCGTTGTCGCAGGCTCTGCCGGTGTTATCCAGCCCGCAGCCAAGATTGACCACCGCTGCGCAGGGGTGCATTTTCAGGTATGCCCGCACCTCAAAGGCAAGGTCATTCTGCCGCATGGCCACCTCCAGCGCACCGAAACGCTGCATCAGGCTGCGGGAATTTTTCTCTGCCTCTGAAAAGTCGTAGTCGATCTGGTCGATCAGATGCACCGCTGTTTCGTCCAGGTAAAGGTTCGGATACAACTCCGTACACAGCTTCCGTGAATACAGCGGGAGGATCAACGTCTCCTGCACGGTGTTTTTCTCGATTTTGTATTTCATAGGTTCTTCCCTCAGTGAGTAAAAATAGTCATCATTGCCGCCAGCACCATCGCTATGACTGCCATGCCCACCGTGCCGACTGCTTGTTTTTGGCAGTAATGTAGGGCTTCAGATCCTCTGTTCCGGGGATCGTCAATGCGTTCGTGTGCCCCACCCAGTAACCATCGATCAAAAAACGGTCAATGAGATTCATAACGGACAAGATGACAAGCAACTGCCAGAAGCCTGCCGCAAAGCTGCGCGCACCGTTTATCCCATCGACACAGACCAGCACATAGCTGATATAGCCGGGGACGCAGACGGCTTTGAACAGCAGGCTGTTGCGTCGGATGCGTTCCGGGCTTGTAAGCCCCAGTTTTACGCACCGCTGCTGCACCGCCGGGCTGTAAAGATGCACCATCCCAACAGCCCCCTTACGGATGCCTACAGCGCGGATCAGAACCAGCAGAACTCCCAACCCAAGACCTTCCAGAATCACCTGTAAGAGCGTTCCCTGTTCCTCCTGTATCCGTTTTCGTCCCGGTATTCGGGATGCTCCCTTCCGTATGGGTCCTGATCGCCGCAGATGGCGTAGTCGCACTTACAGCCATTCGCGCAGGTGGTCGTCCGCACCAGCCTTGCGTGAAGCAGCTCCATCGCTGCAAAATCCACATTGCACAGGGCGGGCATGATCTCTGTAAGGCCGTTTCTGATAGCAAATTCCGCTGCGGGACAGGCGGTAAATTCATAATAGATCGGCTTGTTCTTTTCGTAAGGAGCCACCGTCATTTCATAATCGTGCCACTTGTCACAGCCCACTTTTGCCCGTAGAAACGCCATGTGCATCAGTTTTTTCCAGAACGGCTTATTACAGTTCACGAATTTCAGTTTGCGGAAGGACGGCAGGATCAGATTTTCCTCAATTTCCTCGATCTCACGGAAGAATGTAACCGGTTTGCAGACTACATAGTAGCTCATGATAGCGATGCAGTCATAGGTGCCGCCTGCGCCGTTGTGAAAGTTCCGTTTCCCGCCCAGATCTTTGCGCCAGTCCGAAAGGAAATCTACATACTGCCGCTGCACCTTTTCCCATATCATCTCCCGCTCCGCTTCCGGGTAATGCAGGGCGATTTTCGACTGTATCTCTTTCTTGCAGGTTTTGGAGTATAGCACATGACAGCTGTGGTCGAATTGGAGTTCATCGTCTTTCATGTATTTGTCTCCTCACTTTCCACCTATGTGAACAAGGTCGTTGATTTGTATTCCGTTCCCGGCTCGTCCGGGTTAAAGCCATCGTAAGCCACAAGTACCACATGATAAACCACTTTGCCATCTCCTCTGCTATGGGTATTGCCCCGCGGTAGCATACGCCGCCTCCGGGCAGCATGACCATCAGTTCTGGATTTCTTGTCCAAATTCAAAGTATTTCATCTGCATATCCCCCACGGCAGTAAGTATCCGGCAGCAGCAAAAGCATCGGAACTGTTCTGAAATTCACAGCCTTTTTATCTTCCCACGCTTTTCAAGTACCCGCTCTTTGCTTTTTCTTCGGTATCGTCAGATTCATCATAGGCATCGTAAAGCGCATTGGGGTCGTGGACTCTTTTTTGAAAGGCGAGCACAGCTCATTTTTGTGCGCAAAGGCAAACTCCATGTTGTCCGTCCAGCCGGTGTGGCCGGTAATAAACAGCGGATGCAGTCCGCGTTTTTTCAGCTTTTTCTCCAGCAGTGCCAGAGACTTCACTGCCAGCTTGTTATCCTCTGCCAGCGCAGAAATAAAGCTGTAGCTGCCGTCCGCGCCGAACCAGATAGTATCGCCGGTAAAGGGATATTTCCCGTCCACAAGGTATACCATGTGCCCCCATGTATGACCGGGAACGAGAAAGCACTCGATTTTGATGCCGTCAATGTCAAAGACCTCTCCATCGTGCAGCAGCACTTTTTCATTGTTGATCGTCACCTGCAGCAGCTTGTAAAGGTGGTAAATGACCCTGCGGCGCACCTCACCGGTCAGATAGCGGTTCTCGATCTCGCCAATATACAGCGCAGCATCCCGAAACAGTCCCGGACTGTCCGCCTCCACCGCACCTACATGGGCGGTGTCCTGATGAGTGATGAGGATGTGCCGGATGGAATGCGGGTCGATACCGGGTCAGCTCATTTTCTCCGCCAGACGGTCATAGTTGTATCCGGCGTCAATCATAATGGTGGTATCGCCCTTGCGGTAGAAGAAGATATTTGCCACCCACTCTCGCACACAAGCGACATTTTCATCGATCCAGCCGGTGTTCAAAGGCTTAAAGATCTCCTTGCCCCGGTACATCCGGCTCATTTCTTTTCTTTGAAATTCCGTTGCTTTTTTCGACATGATCGCACCTCATTTCTGTGCTGTGACGCACAGCCAGCCCTTTTTATTTTTGTGACTCTGAACCCTGCCAAAGCCCGCTTGCTCCAGATACACTTTCAGATCAGCATCCGTATAGATGGTCATACCGTTAATGATTCGCGTCCATTTGTCGTCTTTTGCTGTTTCGCCGTTTGCTTCGTTACAGATGAAAAAAGTCCCGCCGGGCTTCAGCACCCGATAGACCTCTCTGAAATTTTGCGCAAGCTCCGGCCAGAAATAGACCGTTTCAAATGCGGTCACTACATCAAACTGCTCCGCTTCAAACGGCAACTCTGCTACACTTGCCTGTTGCACAGTACACTGCCCTGCTGCAATGGCACCTGCATTGACCTTTCGCGCTTTTTCTACACTGACTGCCGAATAGTCGATGCCCTGCACCTTGCCCTTGGGGCACAGCTTCAGCAGCGTTTTGATGTTCGCTCCACCGCCGCAGCCGCAGTCCAGCACCATGGCATCCGGGGCAGGCTGCAAAAAATGCAATCCCCACGCTGCCATTGCGCTGTGTCCAAAGTTCATCATAGCAACCATGATCTTCCCGCTAAAGCCTACGGGCTTGCGGGTGTTTTCAAAAAAGGACATAACTTTACCCTCTTTCTGTTTACCGTTCACAATGCAATGCTTTTCACAAGCTGCACCCACTGCCCCGGGTGGCAGGCAAGCAGCTCTTCGTGCTGCAGGTCTTGCTCATGAAGAACAGGATGCGCAAAATGCCGCTGATAGCGGGCGCGGTATTTTTTGCCCATCTTCAAAGCGTAGAAGATATGGATCTCGGTGCCGGGTATATGGATTTTATCCGGCAGCGGGGTGATAAGATCGGAATAAAACTGGTTCTTACAGCTCTGCATGGTCACATAGGGGCGGGCATCGCCGAACATTTTCAGAAAGGCCTTGACATAATCCCCCGACTCTTTGGCACGCTTGTCCAGACGCTTTTGGAGAAATTTTGCCTTAATCTTTCCGTCCCTCACCACGGGGTAAATCAATGGCAGCAGAAAATTAGTCTGCAATTTTGCCGCCAACGGCGATGCTTGATCCAAATCGGAGCTTCCCAGAATGCCGTAGTCCATGTGGATGTTCTGCCGTGCCGCCAGCAACCCTACGAAGGAGCCGCCCAGAGAGCAGCCGTAAGCTGCCCGGATGTGACCACCGCAGTGGGTCTTGAGGTAGGCTTCGATCTTTTGGGTCTCCTCCAGCATGGTGGAAAATTCGGTCTGCTCGGTTTCATCAAAGCCATCGTAGCTGACACACAGCACCCGGAAACTGTCTGCCAGAAGTGGAATCACCGCACCAAAATTGCTTTTCCAATGGCAACAGGTACCCGGCAGCAGCAACAGCACCGGGGCATCCTTTGCACCAAATGGGTAAATCTTCATCGTGACACGCTCCTTCTGCTTTTAGTTTCTGTCTGTAAGAAAAAACACATTTCTTCGGGCAGGACAACGCCATGGGTTAGATAAAGCTAACTTGTGGTGCTGCAAAAAGCCGCTTCTCAGCGGCTAGTCTGCCCCAATAATATGCCCTGCTGCTAACTCTGTCAAGAAGTTTCGGAGCTTTCGGAGATTCTGAGAGAGGCTCCCGCATCATAAAGTGTTTGAGCGGTTATGCACAACTAACTATATAAAAGTATACTGCACATCGGCAAAAAGTCAAGGGCTTTGCGGCAGAAGAAATTTATCTGAAGCGAATCGCGGTAAGCTGATTGAATGTGAATTTACCCAATACGGTGCGAATAGCAACTGTATCTTCCCAAGGACACACTGGTTTTGACAGCAAAAATAACGCTGTATAAGCAGATTTTGTGGGCGCGACAAATTATATGGAGAAGCTCCTGAAAGCGATTATCATGTGTGTTCTCTTTTCAACAGTTTGTGAGGGCATAGTAAGGCAACATCGCACAATTCCCAGCCTATAGCTTAAGAGATGCTCCGACGGCTGCGCTGCCAGAAATCATACGTTTAAACGATAGAATTTGCTGTTTGCAGCGGGGAACATCATCACAATGATAACTGAGAAAAAATCTCATTATATGAGCGCCGCAGGGTATTGATAGCAACCCTTTATGAGCGGCACAATGATATAGTTGGAAACCGTGCTTTTGAGTTCGATGCAAGTTTCAATACCATCCGCAACGATATTCGGGTACTGGAATTGAAATATCCAATCTATACAAGGATGGGCGCAGGTGGCGGCGTGTTCATTCTGGATTCGAGCCGACTGCAACAGCGATGACTGACAGTAGACCAGCGGGAACTGCTAATGGGTGTGTGCAGCGTTTTAGATGATGAGCGGGCCTTGCTGATGAAATCCATCATAGGCGGACTGCCGCCTTGAATTGTGAATGCTGTGCAAACAATTAGCACTTGCTGTTGACGGAGTGCTAATTATCAGTGCATACTAAATTTGCAGATTTGTTCTGTACCAGCACCTTTACAACTGAATACACAGCATAACAGGTACTTTACTCTCTCGGTGGGGCGCACAGCAAGGTCAAGGCAGACCCTAACTCACGGCAGGGAGAGGACATAATGATACTCCAGATGCCCTACAGCTTCAGATAGGGTGACCGCGCTTGGGTTGTAAGAAGTAAGACCCTTGCAGAGTCAGTGTACGGTCGTTGCCAGCGGCTTGCCTGTTGTGTTCCCAAGTCTGGGGGCGAGCGGCAAATTAGACATTTTTCTTCAGCATTTATTTTGATGTACACGGTTTCTTTTATTATCTATATAACTGTGCAATTGACGCTACTATGCGTATTATTTGATTTTTAATGAATTCACATCAAAATTTGCGGGGAAAGTGTACCCTTACGCCCGGATAGAACAGAGAAAATATAGAAAGAGCCCGGAGGGCCTTACCAAATCGGTAAGGTTCTCCGGGCTCTTTTTTCTCCCCGGAAGCAAGCATGGGCGAAGTGTTGCCACAGGGCAATCCGCCGAAAAGCCTACGGGGACAGCCCCGAACCCCTGTGAGGCTGCTAGCGCATGAGAAAGCGCAGCGTTGGAATCAATGTTCGCGTCAGCGTCACAGAGAAACGAAAAATGACGCTGATGGCTAAACGGTGCGGGCTGTCTCTCTCGGAATACTTACGCCAGCGGGCGCTGGGATATGAACCGGGTGGACACCCGCCCAAGGAGGTATTTGATGTGTTGGATAAGATTGATGAAATGGCAGAAAGCTGTTCTGTGCGAGATGGCGCAGCCATCAACGACCAGACTGACCGTTTGAGGGACCTGCTCATTGGCGGTAACTAAGATCTGGACGATTAAGGACAGCTTACAGCGCGTCCTTGACTATGCGGCCAACCCGGACAAAACCGAATACGATGCCCTTGCCCAAACTCTACACTATGCGGAGAACGATGCCAAGACCAAGCTGAACGAAAGCGCCCAGCTCGTCCCCAGCATCCATTGCAGGGTAGATCATGCGTGGGAAGATATGCGGGCTGTACAGGAACGCTTTGGTAAAACAGACGGCGTGGTGGCGCTCCACGCCTACCAAAGCTTCCGCGAGGGCGAGGTCACCCCGGAGCAGTTCCACGAGATCGGCGTGGCGCTGGCACGCAGGGTCTGGGGCAAGAGGTTTCAAGTGCTGGTCGCCACCCACATGAACACGGATAACTTACATAATCATTTTGTGATACTATCACTGGCAACTATGCTGCTGCAGCTACATGGACTGTTATCAGCGGTGCCACATCTGATTTGTCCACCCGCGAAGAACTTGTTCTATACATTCTGACAATTTAAGGTCTCTTGTCCATCCCTACGACTAAATCCAGAAACACATATCAGATAGTTTGGGCTTGCGAGGATGAAATGCCTTCATTTTTTACAATGTTTTTCCAACTTTACTTGAAATTTAAAAAATCAGTCTCGAAATTGAAAGCAAGATTCAAAACCGCCTGCTATACTAAAATCAATAAATCCGGAAACGGAGAAGGAGAAAGAAAATGAAAAAAGCATCAAAGGCAATAGCTTTAGCAATGGCTTCTGCTATGGCAGTAAGCATGGCAGCTTGTGGCGGATCTGCTTCCTCCACTGCAAGTGGCGCGGCATCAGGAGATTCGGCTTCTGCAACCGGGAATGGCAGCTATGATCAGGTCACCTATGCTTACGCGACATTCAATAACATTCCTACTGAAGAGGATTTGGACGTAGTTGAGGAAGAAATCAACAAGATCACTCGCGAGAAGATTGGTGCGGAGATTACACTGAAGCCCATCTCTATTGCAGACTATGTTAACAAAGTTAGCCTTTCCTTGCAGGGCGGTGAAAAGATTGATGTTTATCAGTCTCTTGGCAACTTTGGCAACTGCGTCTCTACCGATATGTGCTATGACATCAGCGATCTGATTGATAGCTGCGCACCTGAGACCAAAGCTCTTCTTGGGGACAAGTTCTTGGATGCCTGCAAGGTAAACGGAAAACTGTATGGCATTCCCACATATAAACCGTTTGCTCTTACTCCAATGTTCATCTATCGCAAAGATATTGCAGATGAACTTGGCATTGATATGTCTACCGTAAATTCGGTGGAGGATGTAACGCCTATCCTGGAACAAGTCAAGGAAGCTAAATCTGACATGATTCCGCTTGCGCCTGTTCAAAATGGTGTAAGTGGCCTCGAGATGACTATGGGGGATATTGATTGGCTGTCCGACGACTACTATAAGCCTGTTGGTGTCCTGATGGATGGCAACATGACAGTTCAGGATCTTTACACAACGGACACTTTCAAAAGCCGTTGCGATCTCGCCCGCACTTGGTATAATGAGGGCCTGATCATGAAGGATGCAGCCACTACGACCAGCACTGCTGCCGAGTGCATGTCTTCTGGCAACTACTTTGGCTACATTGCCGCTTATAGCTATCCTGAAGCTGACACTGCAGCATCTCTGCAAGCACAGTGCGGTGGTTTTGAGTTGGGCGCAAAGATGATTGGTGATGCTTATCTCGGCACTGGCGACATCAATGCAGTTTCTTGGATGATTGCCTCTACCACGGATGTGCCTGAAGCTGCCCTGAAATTCCTAAACCTGACCTATACGGACAAGGATATCGTCAATCTTCTGATTTACGGCATTGAAGGCCGCGACTATATCATGAATGATGATGGTACTGTCAGTTACCCTGAAGGTGAGGATTCAACCACGGTTCCTTACACTGCACAGTTGAGCTGCGGTACGCTTGGCAACTTCTTTATTATGTATCCCACTGCCGGTACGGATCCTGCTTCCTTGGAGTGGGAGCAGAAGCAGAACGAAGAGGCCAAGACTTCTCCTGCCATGGGCTTCACCTTTGATTCCAGTAAATTGAACACGCAGTACACCGCTGTTAAAAATGCAATCAGTCAGTATCTGCCTGGTCTGCTGTGCGGTAGCGTTGACCCCAATACCGAACTGGCAAAGTTTGATCAAGCTCTGCAGGATGCAGGTTATCAGGATATTCTGAACGCAAAACAGGAACAGCTTGACGCTTGGAAAGCTGCACAATAATTATCACTGATTTCGGTTAAATTAACCGGAAAGCCGAGCAGCGAAAATGCAAATTGGCTTTCCGGTTCTTTTTTAACTACCGGCGAAAAGGAGTACGTTATTCATGAAAAAAAAGAGCAGAACGGCAGCAACGAACCTATCACTTTTCCTGATCGCATTGCCCGGCATCCTATATCTTCTGATCAATAACTATGCCCCTATGCTTGGAATTTTCCTGGCATTCAAAAACTATAGCCTGATGAAGGGTCCCTTTAAGAGTGACTGGTGTGGTTTTGACAATTTCGAATTTCTTTTCAAAACCAAAGACGCATGGATTATGACTCGCAACACATTGCTATACAACACGGCGTTCATTATCATTGGCACCGTTGCAGCAATTCTCGTTGCCATCCTGATGTGTGAACTAGGAGAAAAGAAGCGTGTCAAGTTCTATCAGGCGGTTATGCTTTTACCCAACCTGCTTTCCTGGGTCGTCATTGGTTTCATCGCATATGCATTTTTGAATGCAGATACCGGCTTTATCAATAACACGTTCCTTCGTTGGCTTGGGCTTGATCCGGTTGCGTGGTACTCAACGCCTGGTGCTTGGCCTATCATTCTGGTAATAGTCAACCTTTGGAAAAATGTTGGTTACCAGTCAATCATTTTCATGGCTGCAATTTCCGGCATTGACAAGTCCTTGTTTGAGGCGGCTGCAATTGATGGAGCTAGTAAACTCCGTCAAATCCGCAGCATCACATTGCCTTTGTTGAAGCCCACGATTATTACACTGACTCTTATGTCTGTAGGACGTATTTTCTATTCCGACTTTGGTCTGTTCTATCAGGTACCGCAGAATTCCGGTGCTATCTTCGCAACCACACAGACAATTGATACCTATGTATATCGTGGCCTTATGGAACTTAATAATGTTGGTATGTCTGCTGCTGCAGGACTGTATCAGTCCATTGTTGGTTTTGTACTCGTTTTGATTGCAAACCAGATTGTTCGCAAACTTGATGCTGATAATGCATTGTTCTAAGGAGGTCAGAGAAAATGTTAAAGAGTAAACGCTTTAATACAGCGGCAACAATCATTCTCACTGTGTTAGTGATTATTACGTTACTGCCACTGGCGCTGATCGTCATTTCGTCATTTACTAAAGAGTCTGCTTTGATTCGTAATGGCTATTCTTTCTGGCCTCAAGAGTGGAGCCTTGACGCATATTACTATATGATCAAGCAGGGAGCTGTTATTCTTCGCTCCTATGGCATATCTGTTTTTGTAACTGTGGTAGGTACTGCAGCAAGTGTTATCCTTACCACGATGCTTGCATATCCAATGTCTCGTAAAAGCTTCAAATATCACAATGCTCTCTCATTTTTCGTTTTCTTTACCATGTTGTTCAATGGTGGCATTGTTCCGTCTTACATTATGTGGACCAAAATTTTCCATATCAAAGATACTATCTTTGCCTTGTTGATTCCCAACTACCTCGTTACAGCATTTAATGTAATTCTGGTAAAGAACTACTACGCCAATAACATTCCCGATTCTTTGATTGAGGCAGCAGAAATTGATGGAGCAACTGAAATGACCATCTTCCGAAAAATCATGCTTCCTCTGGCTGTTCCTACCGTTGCAACCATCAGCCTTTTCACCGGCCTTTGCTATTGGAATGACTGGACAAACGGTTTGTACTATGTCAGCAATGAAAAGCTTTATAGCATTCAGATGCTGCTGATGAAGATCATGAACAACATTCAGGCGCTGCGCAGCAATTCTACTGCGGCGCTGCTGGGAACGGGTAGTGTTGATCTTCCTGGTACGGCAATCCGTATGGCAATGGCTGTCATCGGCATTCTTCCCATCCTGCTGGTTTATCCTTTCATCCAGAAATATCTGGTTCGTGGCGTAGTTGTCGGCGCAGTTAAGGGCTGATCAGTATGCGTTGGAAAGAGTTAATGCAACAACAAGATGATTTTGCCGCTGAAATCCGCAAACAAGATGCAATCAAATTTGCATCAAATCCCTTCATCAAGGCATTTTGCAACCGATTGGACCCGAACATTATCCATCTGTACTTTGATGATGGCAATTCGGGAGGGTCAGTCTGGATGCATTTGATTTGCGGCGAATGCGGTGCATTGCTGTTAGATACTGGATACGGGATCGGCGATCTAAAGAGCGTAATAGAGCAGCTTATAGACAAGCCGGTATCTGTATTTAATACGCATTGGCATGGCGATCACACGGGCGGAAACAGCCAATTTGAGAATGTCTATATGCACGAATTTGATATTCCCTATTGGAAGGACTCATTAAGCTGCGAAGCCGGTCGAATGCTCCCGACAACATTAGCGTTCAACCAAGATGCCGTTGTTCCTCTCAGCGACAAATTTGTCCGAGCTGTACACGACGGGATGACCTTTCATCTCGGTGGCAGAATTGAAACCATAGTGCATATGCCCGGCCATAGTGCCGGTAACTGTATGGTTATTGATAGTAAAACCGGAATTCTGTTTTCTGGAGACGCGATCCTATCAACGCCTACGCTTGTGATAGACGGCTTTCCTGCGGTGGACCACGCGGAACTGTTAACTGTTGAGGCATTCCACACGGCACTCGTACAACACATGAAACAACTCAATAAAGTGAAATGGCTTTGCCCCAGCCATGGACGACTTATGTTAAGTAATAAGTACGTTTCAGCAATGCAGCATTGTACGGAGGAAATCTTAAAAGCCCCTGACAAATGGGAACGGTATAATTATATTCCATCACTGCCTGGTATGATTCGCTGTGTTGATGATGCTATGATTGTGTATACCCTAAATAGGGTTCATTAGGTATTGGAGGCATAATAATGGCTCTCTTTTCTGTTGACTTTTACTCCAAGTCATTGTTCCGACCTGTAAATTTCAAACTCTTTGTTCCCAATGATGTTCCCCCCGAGATGAAAATGGGCAATACGTACTATGAACGACCGACAAAGATTCTTGTCTTATTGCACGGCTATAATGGCGGCAATTTGGATTGGGCACTGTATTCAAACGCTTCTGAGATTTCTTCCAAATACAATTTGGCAGTCATTCTGCCCTCAGGAGAGAATAGCTTCTATTTGGACTCTGAAGTTACTGGCCGCAAGTATGCAACCTTCGTCGGTCAGGAATTAATCGACTATGTGCGTAATACATTCCATCTCTCTTCACGCAAAGAAGATACATTTGTCGGCGGTTTATCTATGGGCGGTTTCGGTGCAATCCATACAGCTCTACAATTTCCGGACACCTTTGAAAAAGCTTTTTCGCTCTCCGGAGCATTGATTGTTCATAATGTCGAGAAGATGGCCTCGGGATTCAAGGACATGATGGCCAATTATGATTATTATAAATCAGTGTTCGGTGATCCGGCATTCGTTCTCGAAAGTGACAACAATCCTGAAATGCAGATAAAAAAGCTCAAAGAAGAAAATCATCGCATTCCCGGATTGTATATGGCAATCGGGACAGAAGATTTCCTGTATAAGGAGAATCAGTTATTCCGGCATTTCCTTGAAGAAGAAAAGATTGACTTCGAATACCACGAAAGCACGGGTGTCCATGATTTTGTGTTCTGGAATGCAAACATTGAACCTGCTGTACGGTGGCTTCTGGGGGAGGGTATCAAATGAAAAAGTATGATGACAACATTCCGCTTCTCAAGAACAGGGTAGAAACGCACGCCTTCATTCGGAACATTTCCAAACATCGTCTGCCCGATGGAACACTGGATGTAGAAGGAAATCTTAAACTCTGGAACGACGGAATGCAGGGCTTTGTCAAAACTCCTCTCTGGGAGAAAACCCCTGGTTGGCGAGAAGATACTCACTTACAAGGTGAGCCGTACCTGGTATTTGTACCAGGTAACTCAGGTTCTCCAACAATTCTGATTGCCCATGGCGGCGGTTTTTCATGGCGTACAGGATGTGAAGGGCCAAATGTAGCGTGGTATTTCCATCAAGCAGGCTACAACACTGCGATCCTGTCTTATCGGCTTCTCCCTTATGACCGTTACGCTTCCATGGCAGATATGCAGCGCGCCATCCGTTTACTGCGTGCCAGAAAAGAAGAATTTGGCATCGGTGAAAAAATCGTAGTAATGGGGTTCTCTGCCGGAGGGATGATTTGCGGAAACTGCGCCACTCATTTTGATAACGGCAGCCAGACAGCTCCGGACTTGGTACAACAAATGTCTTCACGTCCTGATGCATGCGTGATTGGTTATGGTGCAATGTCGGAGGTTTCTTTTCCTCAACCGTTTATGATGGAGCAGCCGGAGCACAGTCTTTTTGGCGATACACCAAAGGATAAATTCTATCTGGCGACAGAGAAAAATGTCCGTCCGGATTCTCCGCCATTCTTCATCTGGCAGACATTGAGCGATGATGGGCGGCACGGTCTCTGCCTTGCAAAAGCACTGCAAGACGCGGGCGTTCCATATGAACTTCACATTTTTGAAGGCGGCGTTCATGGATTAGGACTAGCCGATGGTGAAAACGATTTGAATACCAATGTTCCCCATATTGCAGAGTGGGGCAAACTTTGTACTGGTTGGCTTGATCTGCATAACCTGGGAGGAAAACATGAAAAACAGTGATGTAATCAATAAGATATTGAAATATCATCCTCAATTTCCGGGCAACTATGCCGGCTGTGATGGTTATAAATTTGGCGATCCTAATGCCGAATGTAACGGCATCGCCACAGCTCTCGTCCCTACCGTAGATGTGATTCGTCGAACGGGTGAGCTTGGTTGCAATTTGCTGGTCGTCCATGAGCCGATCTTCTATTCAACAGAAGACTACCCTGACTGGAGAGCTGGCGGCAAGAACAGCGTCTACGAAGAGAAAAAGGCGCTTTTGGATAAGTATGGCATTACAGTTTGGCGTGACCATGACCATATGCATGCCCATAATCCGGATTCAATATTTACAGGTGTTATCAAGTACCTTGGTTGGGAAAACTATTATATTCCTTCAGAAAAAAGTTCCATAAAAGTCCCTATGGGATACCTTTTTGAACTTCCGGAGACAACCGTTAAAGAACTTGGACAATATCTTGAAGATAAGCTTGCTATGAATGGCTTACGCATCGTTGGAAATCCGGAAGATAAAATCCGCAAAGTTGCCATTGTCGGGCATCTTTTCCCGGGCTTTGGCACGCAGAGCGAAACCAGAGAATACGGAACAGATTTGATCAACGCAATGGAGCAAGGTTTGGATGCCATTATTCCCGGAGAGGTCATTGAATGGACAGTTCTCTCTTATGTGCGAGATGCTTTGGCGTTAGGCAGAAAAAAAGCGGTATTCAACATTGGGCACTTCAACATGGAAGAATTGGGAATGAGGTATGCACAAGACTGGATCGGTGATTTAGTTGACCATAAGGTTCCTGTTCACTATCTTCCTACAAAAGACATTTACCGGTATATTGAGAGGAAGCATTTATGAAGCATTTTGCATGGAACGATTTGCGTGATACAGTGACCGTGCAGGGACGCACTTGGGAACACGAAGATACTTTGTGTTTCAACTGGAGCAGCTCTGGCTTTACGGTTCGCTTCAGAGGCAGTGCATTGCTTGCCGAGTTTTCTGCTCAAAGCAGTGAAGAATATGATGGGATTCCCGGTGACCCAAATACACCGCATCGAACTGTCTGGCCGTGGATCTCTGTTTTCGTGGATGACAATGATCAACCTTGCCGTACTTTCGAACTCACGAACAAATCAACAAAGTATCTTATCTATTCCGGTACAGACGAGCAAGAGCATACTGTCCGTGTCGTAAAACTGACGGAAAATATCAAAACAGGTTTGTCACTACACGGTTTTGATGTGGATGGAGAAATTCTGATGCCCGTAGTTGAGCCCGTCAAAAAGCGCATTGAATTTGTCGGAGACTCAATCACCTGCGGATTCGGTCTCGGCACATCTGAGAAAGACCGGTTTTATTACCCGCAGGAAGAAAATGTTTGGATGGCACATGGTCCTACAGCAGCACGCTGCCTTGGAATGGATTGGCAAATGATATGCATCTCCGGCATCTGCCTCGCTCCTCGCAAAGAGATTCCTATGCCTGTCGCCATGAATATGCTGTACGAGTACACAGACCGGCCGGCACAGCAAGCCCTAGAACTGGATGCCGATCACTGGAATTTCAAGGAACACCCTGTTGATTATGTGGTCATCAACCTAGGCACCAACGATGCAACGGCAGCTTCTTTTTCAGCCGCGCCCAAGAAAATTGAGGAGCAGTATGAGAAGGATTATGTTCACTTTTTGAAGACTGTCCGCAAATGCAATGGCGACAAAACGAAAATCATCTGTGCTCTGGGCAGTATGGATTACTACTTTTATGATGCAATGAATCGTGCAGTAGATATATACCGTGCAGAGACTGGGGATAACAATGTATACACCTTTAAATACTGCCGTATGAGTCCCATGGATCCTATCGGAGCCTGTGGACATCCGAGTGAACTGACTCAGCAAAAAATGGCAAAGGAGCTTGTCGCGTTCATAAACACGCTCGAAAAAAACCGTAATACAAAGAATCACTCTTGATTTCATGATGGAAAGCAAGTAGGATAGAGACAGAACGAACGGAGGCTGACGCCAATGAAAAAGAGGTCATTTATCCGAAACCTTTCCATCATGCTTTTTATGCAGTTTGTGCTTCTCACGGCACTTTTTGTGGCACTTATAGTCCATATGCGAAATAGCGCTGTAACCGAAATGGAAACTGCTGCGGACAATGTTCTTGCAATTTATAGAGTCAATCTGGAAAATCGTATCGAACGAGCAGACAATATCCTTAAGAACCTTACTCTAAGTGAGGAAACCGCACTGGAAATGATACGTAGTGACAAGGAAAGTGATCGGTACTACGCCAAGAAGTCTATATATACAGCCATGCACGCCGCTCTTCTTCAGGATAACGCAGTTGATTTACTGATCGTTGCAGAAAACAGTTACGGCGGATATATGGAGAGTACAAATGGTGATTCATCAAAATGGGCATTGCCGTACGAGACGAGAAAAGCAGTAGAATCTTTCACTTGGAAGTTATTAGGAAGCGGCACACGAAAAAACAGTTGGACAATTCAAGAAATCGCTGGAGAACCATTTTTATACCGTGCCTATATGCGCAGTGGCCATATAGTAGCAGCATACATTTCCGTTCAGAATTTCTTCTCGAGTAATACGGAGCCTGCCATATCGAATTTGTGTCTGGCATTAACAGACAGTAATGGCTATGTTTGGAAAACCATTGGCAGTGAATTGAAAAACATCCCATTGGGTCAAACTATGCAGGCGCTTGGAAGCAACTGGAAAGTAAACCAACTTGAAATTGGAGACAGTTCTCTGTATGTAACAAGTTATCTAAATGAATACGGAATCACATACACGACTCAAACCAGCGTTTTATCAGTTATACTGATTGCCATCGTTGCCTTAGAATGCAGTGCGGCTATTATCTTTTATACTCGGAGACAGATTATTAAACCGATGAAGGACATGACCGAAAAGCTGCACGACATGAATGGTGTAACGGAAGGATTTCAGATTCAAACGAGCTACGGTAGTCAGGAATTTCTAGTGCTTAGAGACACCTTTAACCGTATGATGCGAGAAAATGTAGACCTTAGACTATCTGCTTACAAACACCATATGGAAATGCAGGATTCAGAATTGCGATGCATTCGGCTACAGCTTCGTCCGCATTTTTTCCTCAACGCGATGACAACGATTTCGAGTTTGAGTATGCAGGGTCAAAATGACAGCATCAAAAGGTATGTAGAAGTACTATCCAAAAATATTCGATATATGTTCAAATCCGGCATGCATACAGTTCCGTTGTCAGAGGAAATGCAAAACGTTCAATACTATTACGAAATGCAGGAGCTCCGGTATCCCGGCAGTGTTTTTTATTACGGCGAATATAACAAGGAGGATGAAAACTGGCCCATCCCTCAGATGCTTATTCACACAGTCGTAGAAAATATTTACAAACATGCAGTCTCTGTTGATAATTTGATAACAATCCTCGTACAAGTGAATAAGACTGAGTATAAGGGACAAGAAATGCTCTGTATTTCTATTGAAGACGATGGCGAGGGATACCCCGAGGAGATTCTGAAGCTGTTTCAAACTGGTGAAAAGCCAAAACCGTCCGAAGATGGGACACATCTTGGATTGTGGAGCCTTTGGGAAATGCTTCGAATCATGTATGATAGAAATGATCTTATGGAACTAAAGAATGCTGAACCTCATGGAACCAGAACTATCTTTTATCTTCCCAAAGAAGCAATCAACGAAACAGGAAAGAAAACCAGCGGAGGAGACGTCGTATGATAAATGCTCTAATTGTCGACGATGACATGGCAACAGTAGAGGTTGTACGCAATGCAGTCCACTGGAAACAACTCGGCGTAGAAAATGTTAGCAAGGCCTACAACATTGAGCAGGCGAAGAAAATCCTACTGAATGAGCCGATCAATCTTGTCATAAGTGATGTAGAAATGCCGATGGGAAGCGGTCTGGATCTGTTGCGCTGGTTTCGTGAACAAAAAATGGACGGTGAATACCTGCTTCTTACCTGTCATGAAGATTTCAGCTATGCCTCTGAAGCGTTACATAACCGAGCAGCAGAATATCTCTTAAAGCCCTTTGATGTTGATGTTATGGAAGTGGCATTGCGTAGAATCATTATACGAATAAAAGAACAACAGGCGCTGAAGAAAAACAGCGAGCTCGGTGTTTGGGTAAAGGACAACTATGATGAAGTGCAACTTTCTTTTTGGAATAGTGTACTGGAAGGAAGATTTGAAGAGAAGCCGCAACAGGCAGCACAGGAAATTGCAAAAAGGCAGTTAGCACTTGATCCACAAGCAGATTACACGTTAATCGTTGGGCGATTGACGAATCTCGCTAAAGATGAGACTCGTTTCGGTCGGGATCTATTGTTGTTTGCAGTCAAAAATGTCTTTTCTGAGTTGTTGTGCGGGCGTCCTGAAAATGACAGTATTTTGTGTAATGACCGACACACAGAAATATTGGTAACAGCAATCTGTTCCGAAGGCCAGGAGAAGCTGCAAGAACGGTGCACTCTTCTGATGAAACAGACAGAAAGTATCATGAACAGCATTGTTACCGTCTGTATTTGCAATCCCTGCCGTGTCGAAAATCTTTATAGCATGCATCAAGATGCAATCCAAGCGCTAGTACATAATGTGGCAGATTACGGGACATGCTTTCACCTCAGCGATGCGCAGGCAGAAACAATCAACGGCAGTTTTACTTTGGATACAAAAAGACTGGAAGAAAGCGTATTCAAAAGAGATAAACGCGCGATCCTTCAATATGTGAGGGATCACCTCGAAGAAGGTACGAAAACTAAGCAGCTTAGTATTGAGGCACTGCAATCTGCAAGGCAAACACTGCTGCAAATCGTTTATGTTGAATTAGCAAAGGCGGATTGTAAGGCACCGGACTTATTTAACAATGAAGTCGCACAAGAGTTATCAGAAAAGTCCGTACAATCAATGATGGATTTTATTCGCTGGGCAAACTACTTGTTGTCAACGGCCTTTTCCAAGTTAGAACTGACTGCAAGGCAGGAAACTATTTCTCAAAAGGTACATCGGTACATCAAAGAACACTATGCCGAAAACATTGACAGAAACAGCATTGCTGAAGAATTTTATGTAAATCCCGAATACCTTGGAAAAATTTATAAAAGAGAAACCGGAAAAAATTTGAAGGATGCCGTTTCGGAGTATCGGGTTCAGAAAGCCCAGGAGCTCCTCTCACATCCGAATATCCGAATTGGTGAGATTGCGATGGAAGTTGGATTTGATAGTTTTGCCTATTTTTCGACCTTATTCAAGAAATATACTGGAACAACACCCAACGAATACCGAAAAAATCTCAATGTCGAAACGAAAGAGGATTAAGAAATATGACCATCCATCCATCTAAATGGCAGAATTGTGTGACGGGTAAAGCATGGCTTCAGAATCACGCTTCACATGACGCAATAGAATGTAAAGCGGAGGTTCTTTTCGCAGAGCTTTTGGATAAACTGCGATTATGTTCATTACCTAGAGCTGTAGTAGCAGTGAGTGGCGGCTCCGGTGTCGGAAAATCTACCACTGCAAGATTGATTCATAAATATCTGGAAGCGCAGGGAATAGGCTGTGCATTAATTGGCGGAGATGAGTATCCATTCCGTATCCCTGTTTTGAATGACGCAGAGCGTTTAAGAATTCTGCGCCAAGCGGGAATACAAGGGATGCTGTGTGAGGGCGTTTATTCCGATAAGGCATGGCGTGAACTGCATGTATTGCAGACCAAGATGGTAGATGCCGATCCAAAGTATGATGCAACATACCCTTGGCATAAAGCATATCTGGGTTATGGTCGCAAGGCACTCTCCGAATATCTTGGTTCACAAGCCGAACAGGATTATCCTGCAATGCAGAAACTTATCAATGCATTCCGTGAAGGGGAAAACGAAGTCTTGCTTCGAAAGCTTGGAGATGAAGAAGCCGATTTCCATTACGAAGCGGGAGATTTTTCCGACAAGCGTGTTCTACTGATTGAGTGGACACATGCAGGAAACCCTAACCTTAAAGGTGTTGACATCAGCGTGTTCCTTTATAGTACACCGGAGGAAACTTTTGAACGTCGTAAGAAACGGGCACGGAATGCAAATACAGACACGCCCTTGATTGCACTGGTTCTTGAGCTTGAACAGATCATGCTCAATGAAAATGCAAAAAACGCAGACATAATTCAAATGATGAATGGCCAAATTCTGAATGCGGCAGAATATAAAGAAATGATAGGTGATAGGTGATGAATAAAGGAAATTCACTCACTCCCATGCTGAATCTCTATCCGGATAGTATGGGCGGGACATTGAAAGATGTCACTCAATTTCTGGCATCAGACGATTTGAAAGATTCTTTTGGCAGCATATATATCTTGCCCAGTATCTACAACACGGATCTTGACAGGGGCTTCTCAGTAATTGATTACAATATCAATGAACTCTTCGCATCAGAAGAGGATTTGGAAAAAATCAAAGCCCTCGGATTAGATTTGAAACTCGACTTTATTTTAAACCATGCTTCGGTTCTTTCTCCGCAATTCCAGGATTTGCTGGAGAATGGGCAAAAATCAAAGTACAAAGACTTCTTTATCAATTGGAATGAATTCTGGACCGGTTGTGGCAAAATGACCACAGATGGATACATTCAGCCAGAGAAGAAATATCTGGACAAGATGTTCTTCCGAAAACCCGGACTCCCCATTCTGATGGTTCGCATGCCTGATGGGAGCAAAATACCCTATTGGAATACTTTCTATCAGAAGGTCTTTTATGATCCAATTGATGCTCAAGATTTACTCAAGCAGTTTGGTATGCAATACGCATCAGCAGAAGAACTTGCTGATTTGGTCAACAAGCAGTTAAAGAAAAATGTAAATCCAGCGGACATGAATCTCGGCCGCTGGGCTAATATGCACAATGAGATTTGCGATTATTTGGATTCTCGCTGTAAGTATCTCGGTCAGATGGACTTGAACCTAAAATCGCCCCTTGTTTGGGACTTCTATAAAAATACACTTCAAAAACTCGCAGGATACGGCGCTGCTATCATTCGCTTAGATGCTTTCGCATATGCTCCTAAGGCACCCGGCAGCCACAATTTTATGAACGAGCCAGAAACCTGGAATACTTTGGAACATGTCAGAGAGTTAGCAGCGCCATATGGACTGACACTTCTGCCGGAAATCCATGCAAGCTATGAAGAAAGAACCTACGAAAAGGTTGCAAACTATGGTTATCTAACCTATGATTTCTTCCTTCCTGGGTTATTGATTGATGCAATTGAGCAAAAAGACGGTACTACACTTGCAGGCTGGGCCAATGAACTGATTGAAAAACACATTGTCACTGTCAATATGCTTGGTTGTCACGACGGCATTCCGCTGCTTGATTTGCGTGGACTTCTCCCTGAAGAACGCATTGCGGGGTTAATCGACTTAATCGTAGCACGTGGCGGATTTGTGAAGAATTTGCACGGCCAAAAAAATGTATACTATCAGGTGAATGCCACTTATTACAGTGCTCTTGGCGAAGATGACCGAAAGATGCTTGTCGCACGAGCAATTCAACTATTCATGCCCGGTAAACCGCAGGTGTGGTATCTCGATTTGTTCGCGGGGAAAAATGATCACGAAGCGGTTGCAAAAGCAGGCGAGGGGGGCCATAAAGAGATTAACCGAACCAACTTGACCGTTGAACAAATTCATAGTGCCCTCACCCAAGATGTGGTCAAGAAACAGATAGAACTCCTCCGGTTCAGAAAATCCAGTCGAGCCTTTACGAGCAATGCGAAAATTTCTGTAATTTCCAATAAAAACAATATGCATTTTATCTGGCAGGGTAATACTACCGCCGAACTGTCTGTGGATTTTACCACTATGGGTTATGAAGTAAAAGAAAACGGTTATATTATGATGAAAGGCTGATAGCCATGCGAGAAGTATTGACTGTACACGTTAGAATCAAAGAAACATACGAGGTACATGGGCAACGCGGTCTGGCACGAATGATTCTATTTGACGGCGAAGGAGAGGGTTCTGGATTTTATGGCAAGATTCTCCCTGGGGGCGTCGATACGCAACAAGTGCACGATGACGGAAAGCTCGAGCTTTCCGCACGGTATATGCTAGAGGGAACAGATAGTTCTGGAAAATCATGCCTAGTATTTATCGAGAATGTGGGTATTGCAAATGACAAGGGCTATATCGAAAAAACCCACCCAAAAATCAGAACAAATAGCACAACCTTGTCATGGCTGGAAACATCAGTTCTGTTAGGTACGATTTCTGCTTGGGAAAAGGGTGTAATTATTCATATTTATTTGTCAAACCAATAAGCATTTCGGTCACAGTGTTGTAATGGTAAAGTCTTTTGAAGCGAACCCCTCCCAATTTGACCATGCAAACGAAACCTATCCCAAAAAGAAACTGTCTGTGTGAATGGTTCGCAGCATTGGCTGTGCATCCTTTTATTTCGCTAGTAACGGGAATATGTAAATGCTATTTGCCGTGCTTGAAAAACAGCTTTGCTGTGCGAAATGCATAAATCGCTCCGAAAGCCCCATGCGCACAAAGTTTTAGCCCCACCGTGTCGGGGAAATAGCCCCACTTTCACGCACTAAAGCCCCAACATCCACTGTAATGAATGTGACATAGTTGATTCTGTGACTGAATTTCTTATGGAGGACTCCAAAATGATAGACTATTTGGAGATTTTGAGGCTTAACAATCTCGGTTACAGCCAACGGACGATTGAGACAACCGCTCATTGTTCGCGGCACACCGTCCGCGAGGTTTTAGCTGAAATGGACAAGCATGCCATACAGTGGCCTGTTGATGACGACATTACCAATGCCGATTCGAATCGGATGCTCTTCCCGTACAAGTACAAGAGTGCTTGTACGTTGAACCGGACTATCCGTACATTCACCGTGAGTTGGCAAAGCGTGGTGTTACACTGACCTTGTTGTGGGAAGAGTAACGCCGCAAATGCTACAATGAAGGCAAGAAGCCGTTCCTGCATCTGCATTACCAAAGCAATCATGTCCTCTTTGGTATAGCCCTTCAATTCTTCTGCTGTAAGCTTAGTCATGGCAGTTCTCTCCATCAAAAAAGTGTTTTCTTTACATACTATTGTACTCTTTTCTGGCTATGCTGTCCAATCGAACCCCAGCCAGCATTTGGCATTTTGCCCATGCACAGTGTGCGCTGAGCTGAGGAGAGAGGCCTGTCAGGCTTCAATCCTGCTTTTCGGTCAAATCGAAAAAAGAACCTCTACAGCAGAGGCTCTCTCGGGATGCAGACGTTTGTAGTGGGTAGAGTTTCCGCAAAGCAAAATGAATCTGGCGTGGCCGAAAATTTTACGTTTTGCCATATCCTTCAGCACAAATATTTAGGCTGCGCAGTTCGTATTGTACTGACAATACTTAGCCCGTTCATTAAATCCGAGAACTGTTTCTGCGTAAGGTCCATAACTTCCTGCCTGTCACGCGGCCACTGGAACACTCCGTTTTGCAAACGCTTCGAGAGCAGAACAAAACCGTCTCCCTCCCATACAAGACCTTTTATTACACGTCGAGTACTACCGCAAAACAGGAATAGAATATCCGTCTCGTATGGATCAAGTTCAAATTGCAAACTGACTATTGCTGCCAGCGAGTTCATTCCTTTGCGAAGATCCGTCTTTCCGGCTGCAATGTAAACCTTCTTAAATCCTGTGGCATCTTTAAGCATTGCGCAGCACCCGTTCGATTTCTTTCAATGCCTTCATTGCAGCTTCTCCGGTAACCTTGAGTTTAAAGCCGGGAGCTGAGACTTGGATTACAATGCTATCTGTATGGGTTTTGGAGGTTGTTTGGCACATTTCAGAGACATCTACGAATGGGACTGGTAATGTTTGCGGTGCCTGCTCTGAAATCGGTATGTCGCTGGAATCCTGCGCACCTTTCAATAATGCTTGCTCATGGCGGTAGTAGGTAGAATAACTTATTCCTTGCTCCCGGCACCATTCCTTGACCGGAACCCCTGAATTGCGGCACTCCACAATGCGCTGTTTCCATTGTTCCTGACTTATTGCCCGCTTCATCTGACTCACCTGCATCGCGATGTCTCCTCTACTTGAGAATTTTTTAAGAATTCTCAATAATTATCGAGAATTACTGAGAATTACTGAGAATTCTCAAAAGTTCTCGATAACTATATTATCGCACAGGAGTCGCCTCTTTCACAGGACGGCAATTGTTGAGCGATTACCTTTTTATTTTTCGATTCTACGAATAAAAGAGGGGCTGTCACATGTGCAACAGCCCCTTGGTGCAGTAAAGCAATTCAAATCCGAACCATTTCCCTTTGATGCGGCTTCTGCCGCTTCTACAAAAGTCACGGTCTGTGTCCCTTCTTTATAGTTAAAGGTAATGAGAACCTTATCATCATACAGGTAAATCGCATTGATGAAGGTATCCACTAGTGCCTGCCGCTGGTCTTTCAGGCTCATGTCCAGCTTGCGGAACCGGAGCAACAAGAACCAGCTGAACTCCTCAGTGACCTTGGGCTTTGCCAGCTTCTCTTCTGCAATGCGGGCTTCAAGCTCACGCTTGGTTTCTTCCAGCTGCTCCAGCCGCTCCTTGGTGGAACTGGTCAGGATTCCAGCCTGAATCGCATTGAGCATATTCTGGATACCCGATTCGGCATCCCGGAGCTGCTTTTCATAAAGAGGAATGTCTGACCTTCGATGGATTCTTCGCGCTGGTTGTCACTGGAATAGCGGGCATAGATCACAGCGGTCATGGCAGGCACCCCACTTTACACATCATTAAACGGCGAACGGTTCTTTCAAAATGTAGTCTCGTATAATAATTTTACAACGGTTTGCAATGGGAAAATCAGCGAACAGCATTAAATTCTTTTCGTAAATCAGATGCCCGCCGACCTATGGTTTTCGCCATAAGCTGGTGGGCATCTGTTGTTCTGGTTTATAATTCACTGATGGTTGCAGTAATGGGCTGCATGAGGATTCGCCTGACCGGGTTATATACTGCCAGCACCACAGCCGCCAGCACGACTACGACAATCACGGCAAGACAGCCCCACGGCACCTGCCACGCTGCACCGAAATAATGGGTGATGAGCAGGATATACAGCTTCCGATTCAGCACAAGACCCAGCGCAATGCCCACCACAAGACCGGACACCGCATAGGTGCCAGCTTCGGCAGAGATCATGCGTTTCAGCTGTGCATCATCCATCCCGATGGCACGCAGGATGCCATACTGCTTCATTCGTGCCGACACGCTCATGGAAATGCTGTTGATGATGTTCAGAATGGTGATTCCTGCAATCACGATGAGAAACGCATAGACCACCAGATGGAACGCCCAATAGGTGCTTTGTATCATCCGATTTCCTTCGATTCGGTTGGAAAAAACAACCTGCTTGTTTAACGTGTCGCTCAGCAGGGTGTGTATTTGTGCAATGGCTGCGTCTGCTGTGGTATCTTTTAGTTGAATATCGATCACCGCATAGCGGTTTTGCCCGGTCAGCTGATGGAAGGTTTCTTCGGTGCAGATAACAATCGGGGAATCGGTACTACTGAACGGGCTGTCGTTCAATACGCCCACGACTGTGAGCTTTGCATCCTCCAGCTGGATGGTATCACCCACGGTCAGGGAGTTGCTTTTGTCGAATACCGTCAGCACAGGGTATGTGCCATCCTCCGGCTCCTGCGGAAGGGTTCCGCCAATCATGTCTTTTTTTGCCCAGCCAAACTGTATAGTATCATATGAAATCAGGTCGATGGACCCCTGTTTTCCCTGATATTCCGCCGGGAGCGGGCAATACATCCGCCCGAATGCGTGTTTGACTTCCGGCAGAGCTTCCAGCTGCTCCACCAGCACCGGGTCAAGGACATTTTGCCCGGATGTTTCAGCCACCGATAAGTCCGGTGCGTAGGACTGCAACGGATTCAGCGCAAATCCAACCCATCGAAGCAAAACCGAAAAGCTCAAAAACAGGAGAATGCTTAACGCAAAGGAACCTGTCATCAGAAGCAAGTTCTTTTTGGACGAGGTTGCATGGCTCACGCCCAAAGAAAGCTCTGCACGACTTCCAAACAACCGAGCATGACACGGAGAAGCCGCTGCATTTTCCACCGCATTCCCGGTTGCTGCTGTGATCGGAGAAGCTTTTGCCGCCCGCCGTGCCGGAGAAGATGCCGCGAACCAAACCGTGATAAGTCCCAGCGCGGAACCACAGATGATACCGACCGGGCTGATGCCAAGCACTGGTAAAGAGCTGAACTCATCGCCGATAAATCCACGCAGAAAGGAACACAATCCCCATGTGGAAACGATTCCCAGCACACATCCTGCTGGAACAGCAGTTTTACACCAGAAAAGAGCTTCCAGCCGGACAAGCATCCGAACCTGATTTTTTCCTGCCCCAAGACAACGCAGCATTCCATAATAGCTGGTGCGCTGAGCTACATTGCTGTTGATGCTGCCTGTGATCATAAAAATTCCGGCAAGGACGACCATGCCAGCCAACACAGCCGCTACCGCATATAAGCCTACAATATAATCGTTGTTGCTGCTTGCGTTCAACGCCATCAGGTAAGTATTTTCGGAGATTTTTTCTTCTGAAATTCCGTACTTGTTTTCGATGTTCACAATGGACTGCCGCAAATTGGTACGTGGCTTGAACTGGATGAAATACTGTGTTTCAAAGGATTCTTCTACCTGTGCGGCAATCTGAGAAAATGTACTGCGGTTCATCACCAGCACAACAGCATCATACTGGTTCGCATCGGAGGTATCCTCATTGAAACCTGCGACAGTAAGTGAAATGGTCTGTCCATCCGGTAGCGTCAGCGGAATCGCTGTACCGACCGTAACATCCAGCCAATCCCGGATGTTTGCTGTCACGAGCACTTCGCCATCCGCCGGGGCAGTGCTACACTGCATTCCCGGAAAGATTTGAAGGATTGCATCATCTGCTCCTACCAGTGCGGCACGTTTATCTCCGGCAAAGTAGTTTTCCGTAAGGGAAGCGTTGATGTCGCTATACGCCGAAAATGCAGCAACATCCTCCTGTGCGGCAAGCTCTGCGGCTGTTTCAGGGGAGATGTCCTTTACCATGATATGCCAGTTTCCGTTTTTGTTCAGCTGGTTTGAGGTTTCCATCCGAATCGCCATATCTGCCATACTGAACACCACCGTAACCAGAAACACCGCAAGGACGATGCACAAAATCGTCATGCGGTTCTGCCGTCTGCGTACCTTGGCAGAAATCGGGATCAGGCTCAGATAGCTTTTCATTTCTGTGCTGCTCATTCCCGGCACCTCCCAAAATCGGTCAGGCAGCCGTCCGATACCTGCAGCACCCGGTCTGCCGTCTGCGCAATGCTGCGGTTGTGGGTGATCATCAGGATGGTCTGCTCGTATTTCCGGGAGGTTTCTTTTAGCAGGGCAATGACCTCGCTGGTGTTCTGGGTGTCCAGATTGCCGGTCGGCTCATCCGCCAAAATCAGTGAAGGGCGGGTCATCAGGGCGCGGCCGATGGCTGCCCGTTGCTGCTGCCCACCGGAAAGCTGGCTTGGCAGATGCTTCCGACGGTCTTTCAGATTCAGCACGGTCAGCAGTTCTTCCAGATATGCCCTGTCCGGCTTTTGGTAGTCCAGCAGCACCGGGAACAGGATGTTCTGTTCTACGGTCAGTTCCGGGATGAGGTTGAATGCCTGAAAGATAAAACCGATATTGCGGCGGCGGAAGATCGTCAGCTTCCGGTCTTTCATGGCAAAGACATCCTTGCCATCAATCAGCACCTTGCCGGAAGTCGGCGTATCCAGTCCGCCAATCAGGTTGAGCAGGGTGCTTTTGCCGGAGCCGGATTCGCCAACGACTGCCACATATTCGCCTTTCGGCACTGAAAAGCTAACATCTTTCAGCGCATGGACAGCGGTTTCTCCGCTGCCGTAGGTCTTGCAGAGATGGCTGACTTCTAAAAGTTCCATAGTGTATCCCTCACTTTGCAGGTTCCTTTGATTCAGACGGATTATCTCTGTCTGTGCAGAAAAGGATAACACGTCAACCTTACTGCAAGCCTACACCCAGCCTACAATTTTGTAGGAATCGGAAAATTCAGAATAAAGGCCGTGCCCTTTCCCAGCTCGCTGTCTACTTCAATAGTGCCGTGATGGGCTTCCACAATGGCTTTTGCCAGCGGCAGACCCAGCCCGATGCCCTGTGTATCCTGTGAAAAGCGGCTGCGATAAAACCGTTTGAAGATATGGTACAAATCTTCCGGGTGGATGCCGCTGCCGTTGTCGCGCACTTTGATTTGAACCATGGACGGCAGTGCATTCCACTCTACCTGAATCGTATCTCCGCTCTTTGTGTGGTCAAGGGCATTCTTTACAAGATTGTCCACAGCTTCCTGCATCCAGTCACGGTCGCACCAAAGTGTAACCGCCTCTGAGCCGGACAGAACGAGCTTTTTCTGTTCCTGCTCTGCACGATAGTTATACTGCCGCGCGACGTCCTGCACCATTTCAGCAACATTTTCGTTTTTCTTCTCCAATACGACCGAACCGGCATCCAGCCGGGTGATTTTGAGCAGATTCTGCACCAACGTTTCGATGCGGTCCAACTCCTGTTCGGACAGGTCTGCAAACTCTTTGACCTCCGATGGCGAAACAGCTTCGTCCTGAAGCAGACCGTTGTAGATATTCAACGCCGCCAGCGGTGTTTTAAGCTGGTGCGAAATATCCGCAATGGTATTTTTCAAAAAATGCTTCTCCCGCTGCTCGTTGTCTGCGTGTGCGCTCAGAACTGCCGCCAATGCATTAACAGAGTGAAACAGACGGTAAAGTTCTCCCTCCCGGTCGCAGTCCAGTCGTGCATCCGGGTTGCCATCCAGACAACTTTGGATCTGCTGGACTGCCTGTTCCAGAAGCGCGTTTTGCCTTTGGAAATAGCGAAAAAGAACGCCCCAGAGACAGCCGCCCAGCAGCAGAAAAAGCAACAGTAACCCGAAAGAAAACACATGCGTTGTATGCCATACGATGCCCTGCGTGAGCGCCAATGCCACCGCCCAGACCGCCAGCACTGTCCGGAACAAAATCCGGATCTCCCGATTTGCGAATACTTTCATACGGCACCTTTACCCATTCCATTTATAGCCCATGCCGCGGACGGTCAGCAGCATCTGCGGTTTGCCGGGGTCGTCCTCGATCTTCATCCGCAGCCGCCGGATGTACACTGTTAAGGCACTGCTATCAATGTAATCCCCATCGCAGTCCCACAGTGCATCCAGAATTTGTTCCTTGGATAGCACGGCATTCGGATGCCGCATAAAGAAGCAGAGCAGCTTGTACTCTGCGCCGGTCAGTTCCAGCAAGATTCCGTTTTTGTATGCCTGCCCCTGCAACAATCGGACGGTGATGCTGCCCGATTCCAGTACGGGTTCTCCTGCGCTGGACGCATTTGCACGGCGAAGCAGTGCATTGACCCGCGACAACAGGACACCCAGCTTGAACGGCTTGGTCAGGTAATCATCCCCGCCCATATCCAGTCCCATGATGATATTCATTTCCTCATCCGAAGCAGTCAGGAACAGAATCGGCACGTTGGATGTGCGCCGCACCTTCTGGCAGAAATCGAAGCCAGAGCCATCCGGCAGGGAAACATCCAGCACCAGCAGGTCATATTTTCTGTCTGACCACAGCACCTCGGCTTCTGCCAGTGTCCGGGCTGTATCCAGTACAAAGCCCTGTTTCTTGAATGCAAAGGTCAGCCCACTGATCAGGCTCAGATCATCTTCCAAAAGGAACAGTTTTCTCATGATTCCCTCTCTTTTCTGCGTTTTGTGTGTCCTACAGGTTCAAAAGCATTATAAGTTTTTTCTGCGAAGATTACAATGTGCGAAACGGAAATTGTTTCTTGCCGTGTGTTAAATATAAGTCCTACTATCACCGCTTTACTGCAATAAAATTTACAAAAGCAGGGGCAGTACACAGACGCCACTGATGATATATTGCTAAAATTATTCTAAAAAATCAAAAAAGAAAGACCTCATTGCAAAAAATACATCGCAATAATGTTTTCCGGTATGCCCGAAGGAATTCGCCAAGCCGCGGGGCACGGGCTGTTCGAATCCGCTCTTTTACTGCTGCATAAAATCCATGCAAAACAAAAAGGGGCTGTTGCACATCCTCTAAAAAAGAAAGACCGAAGTAAAAGCCAAAA